>WNET01001232.1_pt1 | contig 10009 bp, 9 predicted proteins | sample 5399911 | NCBI WGS metagenome assembly WNET01 (sample SAMN13153333, study PRJNA577476) | soil metagenome | isolation source: 40 cm grassland meadow soil pre-rain plot 2 | place: USA:California | collected 2015-09-08 | reverse complement strand
CGATACGCCCTACGCCTACACCGAGGTCCTCAAGACGCGTGCGGCCGAGCGGGAGGACGCGGGCCTGGTGCGGTTCAAGCACTGGGGCACGAAGCAGGACGGCACCGTCGTCTTCGAGGGCGTGCGGACGGTCCTCGTGAAGCGCCGAAGCCACTGGGCGGCCCGATGACACGCCCAACGGGCCCGCTCGCCGACCTCCGCATCCTCGACCTGACGCAGGCCCTCGCCGGCCCCTTCTGCACGATGCTCCTCGCCGACCTCGGCGCGGACGTCGTCAAGGTCGAGCCGCCGCAGGGCGACATGACGCGCGGCATGCCGCCCTTCCCCGAGGACCGCGAGGGCTGCGACTACGGCGGCTACTTCGCGAGCATCAACCGGAACAAGCGGAGCATCGTCCTCGACTTGAAGTCCGAGGCCGACCGCGACGCCTTCCTCCGCCTCGCCGAGCGCGTGGACGCGGTGGTCGAGAACTCCAAGGTCGGCGTGATGGACCGGCTCGGCGTCGGCTACGAGCGCCTGCGGGAGCGGAACCCGCGTCTCGTCTACGCCGCCATCCGCGGCTTCGGGGATCCGCGCACGGGACCGAGCCCGTACGCCGAATGGCCGGCCTTCGACATCGTCGCGCAGTGCATGGGCGGCGTCGTCGCCACGACCGGCGCGGCGGGGAGCACGGCCGGTGTCCCCTGCGGGCCGAGCGTCGGCGACCTCTTCCCGGGCGCGCTCGCCGCGCTCGGCATCGTGTCGGCCATCCACGCGGCGCGGCAGAGCGGGCAAGGCCAGTTCCTCGACGTGGCGATGTACGACGCGCTCGTCGCCCTCTGCGAGGCGGCGGTCTACAACTACTCCTACGCCGGCCGCGTGCTCGGGCCCCGGGGGACGGGCCATCCGTCCCTCTGCCCGTTCGACGTCTTTCCGGCGCGTGACGGCGCCGCCGCGATCGCCGCACCCACCGAGCAGCAGTGGAAGCTCCTCTGCGAGGCGATGGGGGAGCCGTGGCTCGCCACCGACCCGCGCTACGACAGCAACTTGAAGCGCGTCGCCGCCGCCGGCGGCGTGCGCGAAATCATCGCGGGCTGGACCCGCCAGCACACGAAGCGGGAGATCGTCGCGGCCCTCGCCGGCAAGGTGCCGGTCGGCCCCGTGAACACCGCCGAGGACATCTTCGCCGACCCGCACGTCCGGGCGCGGGCCATGCTGGTCGAGGTCGAGCAGCCGGGACGGAACCGTCCCGTCGTACTCGCCGGGCCGGCGATCAAGCTGACCCACACCCCGGCGGCGATCTACCGCCGGCCGCCGCGGCTCGGCGAGCACACCGCGGAGGTCCTGGCCGAGGCGGGCATCACGCGCCTGCGAAGGGAGGGCTCATGACGGTTCGACTGCGGCGCTCCGAGCTCGCGACGCCGGCCTCGAGCTGGAAGATGATCGAGAAGGCGGCGGCGAGCGACGCGGACCTCGTCTTCTTGGACCTCGAGGACGCGGTCGCCCCGGCGGAGAAGGAGGCGGCGCGCGCCAACGTCGTGCGCGCGCTCCGCGAGCTCGACTGGGGACGGAAGCTCCGCGCCGTGCGGGTGAACGGCGCCGACACGCGCTGGGCGCACGACGACGTGCTGACGGTCGTCGGCGGCGCCGGCGAGCGGCTCGAAATCCTGATCCTCCCCAAGGTGAAGGCGCCGCGCGACGTCTGGTTCTTCGAGACGCTCCTCGACCAGCTGGAGGCGAAGCTCGGGCTGCCGAGGCGGATCGGTCTCGAGGCGCTGATCGAGGAGGCGGCGGCGCTGGCGCGGGTCGAGGACATCGCGGCCAGCTCGCCGCGCCTGGAGGCGCTGATCCTCGGGTTCGGCGACCTCTCGGCGAGCCAGGGGGTTCGCCTGGCGCTCGCCTCCGAGTATCCCGGCGACCTCTGGCACCACGCCCGCGCCCGCATGATCGTCGCCGCCCGCGCCCACGGTCTCGATGCGATCGACGGCCCGTTCGCGAACTTCCGCGACCCCGACGGCTATCGCCGCGAGGCGACGTGGGCGTCGACGCTCGGCGCCGTCGGCAAGTGGGCCATCCACCCGAGCCAGATCGCGATCGCGAACGACGTCTTCGCGCCGACCGAGCACGAGATCGCGCTCGCGCGGCGGATGTGCGACGCCTACCGCGCCGCGGAGCAGGGCGGCGCAGGGGCGGCGGGGGCGGGCGGCATCCTGGTCGACGCGGCGGCGGTGCGCATCTTCGAGGCGGTCCTCGAGCGCGCGCGGCTCACCGGCCGCGCCTAGGAGTCTCGGCGATGCAGGAGCGCTGGAATCACTTCATCGACGGGCACGCGGTGCCGCCGAAGAGCGCCCGCTATCTGGACGACCACAACCCCGCGACGGGCGAGAAGATCGCCGAGGTGGCGCGCGGCGACGCCGCCGACGTCGCCGCCGCGGTCGCGGCGGCGCGGGCCGCGTTCGCCGGCTGGCGTGACCGCCGGCCGATCGAGCGCGGCCGCATCCTGCTCGACGTCGCGCGCAAGATCCGCGAGAAGAGCCGCGAGCTCGCAGCGCTCGAGCGCCTCGAGACCGGGAAGCCCCCCGTCCAGGTGCCGTTCGAGATCGAGGTCGCGGCGCAGTACTTCGAGCTCTACGGCGGGCTGGTGAACGCCATCCATGGCGAGACGATCGACCTGGGGCCCGGCTATCACTCCTACACCCGCCGCGAGCCCTTCGGCGTGGTCGGCGTGATCCTGCCCTGGAACGCCCCGCTCAACCAGGCGGGACGCGCCGTCGCCCCCGCGCTGGCGGCCGGCAACACGGTGGTCGCGAAGCCCTCGGAGTTCACCTCGGCGTCGCTCCTCGAGCTGGCGCGGCTCGCGGTGGAGGAGTGCGGACTGCCGCGGGGCGTGCTGAACGTCGTAACCGGGACGGGCGAGGAGGCCGGGGCGGCGCTGGTCGCACATCGGGACGTGAGGAAAGTCGCCTTCACCGGATCGGTGCGCGCCGGGCGCGAGGTCGGCCGGATCGCCGCCGAGCGTATCATCCCACTCACCCTCGAGCTGGGCGGCAAGTCGCCGAACATCGTCTTCGCCGACGCCGATCTGCGCCACGCCGTGCCGGGGTCGCTCCGCGCCTTCGTCATGAATGCCGGACAGGTGTGTCTCGCCGGCACGCGCGTCGTCGTCGAGCGGACGATCCACGACCAGCTGGCCGCGGCGATGGCGCAGGCGCTGCCCGCGATCCGCGTCGGCGCCGGCGAGGACGCGATGATCGGGCCGATGACCACGCGCGCACAGTACGAGAAGGTGCAGCAGTACTACGAGATCGCCCGCGCCGAGGGCGCGGTGGCGGTGGCCGGCGGGGAGCTGCCGGCGGCGCCGGAGCTGCGCCGAGGGTGGTTCGTGTCCCCCACCATATATACGGGCGTCCGTAACGACATGCGGATCGCGCGCGAGGAGATCTTCGGCCCGGTCGCGTGCGTGATCCCCTTCGACGACGAGGAGGAGGCGATCCGCATCGCCAACGACACCGAGTACGGACTCGCCGCCGGCATCTGGACCCGCGACCTCGCCCGCGCGCACCGCGTGGCGGCGCGGCTCGAGGCCGGGCAGGTCTACGTGAACGAGTGGATGGCGGGCGGCGTCGAGACGCCGCTCGGCGGCTACAAGCAGAGCGGCTACGGACGGGAGAAGGGCCTGGAAGCGCTCCATCACTACACGCAGCTCAAGTGCGTGACCATCAAGCTCGCCTGAGAGGTGCTCATGAGATTCGACGGCAGAACGGTGATCGTGACCGGAGCCGGCTCCGGCTTCGGCGAGGCCATCGCGACCCGCTTCGCCCGCGAAGGCGCGCGGGTCGTGCTCGCGGACGTGAACGAGGAGAACGGCCGGCGCGTCGCATCCGCGATCGCGGCGGAGGGCGGCACGGCGCGCTTCGTGCGCACCGACGTCTCGCGCTCCGCCGAGGTGAAGGCGATGATCGACCTGGCGCTCTCCGCCTTCGGCGGGCTCGACGTCCTGGTCAACAACGCCGGGTTCTCGCACCGGATGATGCCGCTCTGGGAGCTGCCGGAGGAGGAGTACGAGCGCGTCTTCGCGACCAACGTGCGCGGCGTCTACCTCGGCTGCAAGTTCGCCGTCCCCGTGATGAAGGAGCGCGGCGGCGGCGTGATCGTGAACACGGCGTCGATCGGTGCCGTCGCTCCCCGTCCCGGCGTCACCGCCTACAACGCGACCAAGGGCGCCGTCGTCACGCTGACGCGTGGGCTCGCGCTCGAGGTCGCGCCGTTCAAGATCCGCGTGAACGCCGTGAACCCGGTCGCTGCGGAGACGGGCTTCATGAAGGGTGCGGTCGGCGCCGACAAGCTTCCCGACGAGGTCCGCCGGCAGCTCGTCTCCACGATCCCGCTGGGCCGGCTGACGGAGCCCCGCGACGTGGCGGCCGCCGTGCTGTTCCTGGCGTCGTCCGACGCCGAGTTTCTGACCGGCGTCTGCCTCGCGGTGGACGGCGGCCGGAGCATCTAGAAGGGAGAACCCATGAACCGGTGGAAGATCGGCGAGGTGAGCATCACCCGGGTGATCGAGTCCGAAGCGCCGTGGGACGGCACGCTGCTCTTGCCGGAGGCCACCGCGGCCAACGTCCGCAAGGAGCGCGACTGGCTCCACCCGACGTTCACCGACGATGCCGGGCTGCTGCGCATGAGCATCCACGCCTTCGTGATCGAGTCGCGCGGCAAGCGCATCGTCGTCGACACCTGCATCGGCAACGACAAGGAGCGCCCGATCCCCGAGTGGAACCGCAAGCAGTGGCCGTTCCTCGCCAACCTCGAGCAGGCCGGCTACCCGCGCGAGTCGGTCGACCTGGTCCTCTGCACCCACCTGCACGTCGACCACGTCGGCTGGAACACGATGCTGCGCGGCGGTACGTGGGTGCCGACCTTCCCGAATGCGACCTACCTGATCGGCGGTACCGAGTGGGACTTCTTCTCCACCGCGGAGGAGCCGTTCCTCAAGGGGCCGGTCGACGACTCCGTTCGTCCCGTGGTCGCCGCGGGCATGTCGCAGCTGGTCGACGACGCGCACCGCCTCACCGACGAGGTGTGGCTGGAGTCGACGCCGGGTCATACGCCCGGGCATTTCTCGGTGCGCATCTCGTCGCGGGGAGAGGAGGCCGTCATCACCGGCGACCTGATGCACCACCCCATCCTCTGTCGCTACCCGGAGTGGGACAACAAGTTCGACTACGACGGGCCCAGAGCGAAGAAGACCCGGCGGGCCTTCTGCGAGCGCTACGCCGACTCGGGGGTGCTGGTGCTGGGCACGCACTTCGCGACGCCCTCGGCCGGTCGCATCCGAAAGCAGGACGACGCCTACCGGTTCGTCCTCGCCTGAGCGGATGAGCGCCAGCACCTTCACGCGCGCCCTCGTCGATTCGGTCCGATCGCTCCGCTACGAGGAGGTCAGCGAGGAGGCGCGCGAGGTCGGGCGGCAGTGCCTGCTCGACTTCCTCGGCTGCGCGCTGGCCGGGGCCCGGGAGCAGCCGGTCGAGATCCTGGTCGCGACCGTAGTCCGCCCGGAGCGCTCGACCGAGGCGGCGCTCGTGGGACGCACGGAGCGCGCCTCGCGCCTGACGGCCGCGCTGGTCAACGGGACCGCGGGGCACGCGCTCGACTTCGACGACACGCACACCCGGATGAACGGCCACCCCTCCGCGCCCGTGCTGCCGGCGCTCCTGGCACTCGGCGAGGCGGAGGACGCCGACGGGCGCCGGCTGCTCACCGCGCTGGTCGCGGGGGTCGAGCTCGAGTGCCGGCTGGGAGCGCTGCTCGGCGGTCGGCACTACGAGGTCGGGTTCCACGCGACCGGCACCATCGGGACCTTCGGCGCCGCCGCGGCGAGCGCGCATCTCCTCGACTTGGACGAGGACGCCTGGCTGCGCGCGATCGGCCTCGCGGGAACCGAGGCCGCGGGGCTCAAGTCGGCGTTCGGCACCATGGCCAAGCCGCTGCACGCCGGCCGCGCGGCGTCGGCGGGCCTGCTCGCCGCGCTGCTCGGCGGCGGCGGCTTCACCGCCGCCGCCGACGTGCTGGAGACGAAGCAGGGCTTCGCCGAGACCCACGCAGGGACGGTACCCGAACCGTCGGCGCTCGAGGGTCTCTCCGGCCGTTTCCTGATCCGCGAGACGCTCTTCAAGTACCACGCGGCGTGCTACCTGACGCACGCCGCCATCGAGGCGGCGCGGCGGCTCCGTGAAGCGCACGCGGTCGATCCCCAGGCGATCGAAGCCGTCGCAGTGACCGTCGCGCCGTCGTTGCTCGGCGTGTGCAACATCGCCGAGCCGAGGACCGGTCTCGAAGGGAAGTTCAGCCTGCGCGCGACCACGGCACTCGCCCTCCTCGGCGAGGACACCGGTGCGGTCGCGACCTACTCCGACGCGAAGATGGCCGAGACCTCCGTCGTGCGGCTGCGCGACCGGGTCCGCGTCGAGGTCGACCGGGCGTTCTCTCCGACGCGCGCGCGCGTGACCGTGGTCGCGGGCCGGCGCCGTCTCGAGGAGGAGGCCGACACGGGCGTGCCCGCGTCCGATCTCTCCGCGCAGCGGCGCCGCCTGCGCGCGAAGTTCGACGCGCTGGCGGGTTCCGTGCTCGGCCCGCGCCAGGTCGGCGACCTGGCCGAGATGGCGCTCGGCGTCGATCGGCTGCCCTCACTCCGGGACCTCATTCGGCAGCTCGGAGGCTGACCGCGCCCTTCCTCGGCCTGCCGACAACGTGACTTCCAGCGGTCCTTCGCACGCGATGGAACGGGGAGAAACACCGCGAAACACACCGATTTTCCACGGCTGGTGGATCGTGCTGGTGGCCTTCATCTGCCACGCCGTCAACACCGGCATGATCTTCTACGCCTGGGGCGTCTTCTTCCGGCCGCTGGCCGAGGCCTTCGGCGGGCACGCGCCGGTGGCGAGCGGCTTCTCGGCCCTCCAGTTCGCTGCCGCCGGCTACTCGCTGCTCGTCGGCCGCGCCGTCGACCGGCACGGCGCCCGCCCGGTCGAGATCGTGGGCGCGCTCGTGCTGGCGGTGGGCTTCCTCATGCTCTCGCGCGTGCACTCGCTCGCCGCGCTCTACCTCTGCCTCGCCGGTCCGGTTGCGCTCGGCTCGACCTGCATCGGTCCGCTGCCGAACAACTCGGCGGTGGCGCGCTGGTTCGTGCGCCGGCGCGGGCAGGCGCTCGGCATCGCCACCGCCGGCATCTCGGCGGGCGGGATCGTGTTCGCCCCGCTCGCCGAGCGCCTGATCACGGCCTTCGGCTGGCGGGCGGCGTTCGCCGTGCTCGGCGTGCTCGCCGCCGTGATCGTCCTCCCTCCGGTGATGCTCTTCATGCGCCGCGATCCCTCCGAGCTGGGCCTCCTGCCCGACGGCCTCGCCGCCGCCGCGCATGCCTCACCCGCCGACCTGGCGCTCGTCGAGCATGAGATCGAGCGCTCCATCCGGCCCGAGGTGGCGTTCCGGCAAGCCAACTTCTGGCTCATGGCGGCGGCCTTCAGCCTCACCATGGCGGGGCTCGCCTCGGTGCTGCTCTACCAGATGCCGCTCCTGGTGGACCGCGGCCTCCCCGAGTCGGTTGCCTCGCTCGTCCTCGGCGCGACCGCGGCCATGGGCGTGGTGGGCAAGCTCGGCTTCGGCGCGCTGCTCGATCGCTTCGACCAGCGGCGCGTGGCCGCCGTGTGCTTCTGCCTGCAGAGCACCGGTGTCCTCCTCCTCTGGACGACGCGCAGCATGCCGCTGCTCGCCTGCTACGTCGTCCTCTACGGCTACGCGATGGGCGGCAACGCGACGCTGTTCGCGAGTCTCAACGGGGCGGCCTTCGGCCGCCTCCACTACGGGGCGATCGCAGGCCGCATGAGCCCCTTCCTGGTGCTCGCGCAGGCGATCGGCGTGCCCGCGACCGGCTACCTCCGCGACCACACGGGGAGCTACGACCCCGTGCTCGCGACGGTCACCGTGGCGAGCCTCCTCGCCGCCGGCATCGTGCTCCGCGTGCGCCTCCCGGGGCGCTTGCGGCCCGCGGCCGCTTCGCGTACGAACCCGCGCTGATCATGCAGGGGCTCGTCGTCCGCTGGCTGGTGAGCGCGATCGCCCTCTATCTCACCAGCCTGATCGTGCGCGGCATCGAGATCCAGAGCGTGGCGGCGCTCGTCTTCGCCGCCGTGACGATCGGCGTGCTCAACGCGGTCGTTCGTCCGCTCATCCTCCTCCTCACGCTGCCGCTCAACATCTTGACGCTCGGCCTCTTCACGCTGGTGGTGAACGCGAGCATGCTCTGGATGGCGTCCGAGGTCGTGAAGGGCTTCACCGTGCACGGCTTCTGGTCGGCGCTCGGCGGCTGGCTCCTGATGTCGTTCTTCACCTTCGTGATCAACGTGCTGATCGGCGAGACGGGGAGGATCGAGGTCGTGCACGTGCGGCGGGTCGTGCGCTTCTGATGCGCTACGCTTACTCGCGCGAGCAGCTCGCGTGGCGCGACGAGGTGCGCCGCTTCTTGCAGAAGGCCGTCACGCCTGCCCTGGTCGCCGAGATGCGCCAGGCGGGCAACGAGGGCGACGGGCGGCTGGCGCGCGCCTTCCATCGCAAGATGTTCGAGAGGGGGTGGTGGGCGATCGGCTGGCCGAAGGAGTTCGGCGGCCTCGGGAAGTCCGCCGTCGAGCAGTACATCTTCATCGACGAGATGATGGCGGCGGGCGCGCCGGCCATGCGGCTCGCGGTGAGCTCGGTCGCGCCCACCATCCTGCGCGTCGGCAGCGAGGAGCAGAAGGCGCGCTGGCTGCCGCCCATCTTGAAGGGCGAGATCGACTTCGCCGTCGCCTACTCCGAGCCCGACGCGGGAACGGACCTGGCGAGTCTGAAGACCCGCGCCGTCCTCGACGGCGACCAGTGGGTCGTCAACGGGCAGAAGATCTGGAACACCGGCGCGCACACCGCGAGCCACAACTGGGTCGCGGTGCGCACCGAGCCCGAGGCGCCCAAGCACAAGGGCATCTCGATGCTGATCGTGCCCATGGACCGCCCGGGCATCACCGTGCAGCCGCTCTGGACCTGGTCGGGCATCCGCACCAACGCGGTCTTCTTCGAGGACGTGCGCGTGCCGCGCGACCACCTGGTGGGCGAGCGCGGCATGGGCTTCTACTACGCCATGATGGCGCTCGACTTCGAGCGCATCATGATCGGCTCGGTGGGGATGATCCGCCGCATGCTGGACGAGCTGATCGCCTTCGCGCGGCGCACGAGGCGCGACGGGCAGCCCCTCGGCTCCATCGCGTGGGTGCGGCGCGCGCTGGCCGACCTCGAGATGCGCGTCGAGGTGGGCCGGCAGATCGGGCTCTTGAACGCCTGGCTCATCGACCAGGGCGAGGTGCCGACCAAGGAGGGCTCGATCGCGAAGGTGTACGTGAGCGAGCTGAACGCGCATCTCGCCTCGGTCGGCATGGAGATCCTCGGGCTCGCCGGCCAGCTCGCGCCCGACGAGCCGGCGGCGCCGCTCGCCGGCCGCCTCCAGTGGCTCTACACCACCGCGCCGATGCAACGCTTCGGGGGCGGCACCAACGAGATCCAGCGCGCCATCATCGCGCAGCGCGGGCTCGGCCTGCCGCGGAAGTAAACCGTGCAGCTCGCGCCGACGGAGGAGCAGGAGGCGATCCGGCAGGCGGCGCGCCGCTTCCTCGCCGCCGAGATCACGCGCGAGCGGCGCCTCGCGTGGGACCGCACGGAGGAGGGGCACGACGCGGCCTTCTGGGAGGCGGTCGCGCGCCTCGGCTGGTTCGGCTACGGGCTGCCCGCGGCCTACGGGGGGCAGGGCGCGTCGCTGCTCGACCTGGGGTTGCTCGTCGAGGAGCTCGGCCGCGCCGCCGCGCCCTTCGGCGTCTTCGCGCAGATCGCGGGCGGGCTCGGTCTCGCGGCGCTCGGCACGCCGGCGCAGAAGCGCGCGTGGCTGCCGGCCATGGCGCGTGGCGAGAAGCTGGTGACGCTCGCGGTCGCCGAGGAGGGTGCGAGCGCCGAC
>WNET01001231.1_pt1 | contig 10010 bp, 12 predicted proteins | sample 5399911 | NCBI WGS metagenome assembly WNET01 (sample SAMN13153333, study PRJNA577476) | soil metagenome | isolation source: 40 cm grassland meadow soil pre-rain plot 2 | place: USA:California | collected 2015-09-08 | reverse complement strand
CGAGGAACAGCCCGGAGTCGTCGAAGCGACAGTCGACGAGATATACCGTCCTGCCGTTCAGCGTGTCGAGTCGCGGCGCGAGTTGCTTGGCGGAGATCTTCGGCGGATAGCCGGTCGGGTCCAGAACGGTCATGTTGCTCATGCCGACTTCCACGAGAACGGCGCGAAGTGGCCGTTGTTGCGACCGGACGTGTCGTCCCAGTTGATCCCGAACGCGTGCATGTGGCTGCGCGACGCCTTGGCCAGCGCCAGGCGCGAAGCCGCCGGATGCCCCACGTTGTCGAGATAGATCGGCTCCCCCTGGTTGGCGCCGGGAATCCCTTCGACCATGAGGTCGAGGACGCCTGCAATGGACACCGAGCGGCGCATCCCACTGCTCTCGATCTTGATCGGCTTGGCCTCCGCGCCGGCGAACTTCCCGATGAGCGGTGCGAGGGCGGCCATCGGGCCGCCGCCCTGGCCGCTCGCGATCGTCGTGAGCGCCTCGCGCTGCTCCTTCGACGCGCGCTCGTCCAGGATGAGGCCGACCGTCCAGTTGCCCTGGATCATCTGGCCGGGCGTGTGCAAGAGTACGGCGAAGCTGAGTCCGTCGAGCGTGCTACTGCCGTAGCGACCACGCTGAACCTGGAACACAAGGCCGGCGTCGCACACACCCTTGGTCGGACGCGCCGCCAGGCCCGACGTCGGACACGGACACACCGAGTCGCAGTTGCACGCCTCAAAATACTCGCCGTTGATCTGCCACTGAACGTTGGCCATCACACGCCTCCGTTGACCACGTCGAGCACGGTCACATCGCCCACGCGCGCAGCAGCGCCGCCAGACCTGGCTCCGCGGCGACTGCGACGCCGAGCAGCGCGAGCGCCACACCGGTCATGCGCGCGATCCACTCGCCGCGCGGCAGGATCTTCTCGGCGGCCACGACGCACGCGATCAGCAGCACCCACGGCAGTCCCATCGCGCCAGCGACGACGAGCACCACCATCAGCGCCCCGCAACAGCCCAGACAGTAGAGCGCGTGCGCCCATCCCATGCTCACGGCGCCGCGCCAGCCCGCGCGCCAGTGCCCGAGCAGGAATCCGAGCGGGCTTCGGCAGTGCCGCAGACAGACCTGTTTGAGCGGTGAAAGCTGAAAGACGCCAGCGACGATCAGGACGGCGGCGATCGTGTAGGCCAGCGTCGCCGGCGCCACCGCCATCAACGCGACGCTCGCGAAGTAGATGGGCACCCCCGTCAGCGCCCACAGCGCCACGTACATCAGTGCAAACGCGCTGACCGCGACGCTGGTCCTCGTGGCGTTCACGGCGCTGCGCTGTGTCGCCGCGTAGAGGCCGATCATGGGCATCGCGCTCGGCAACATCATCGCCGCCATCATGATGGCCCATGCCGCGACAAACGCGACGCCGTCGCCGAGCGTCGGCGTGATCGCCATCTCCATGCCGGCCATGTCTTCGCCGGCCATCGGTGACCAGAACATTGCGAGCCAGGCGGCCGCGGTGACGACGAGGAGCGCCGCGTACGTGATGACGGTCGCGCGATCGGCCGTCGCGAGCACTCAGTCTCCCATCACCATGCCGCCGTCGACCTTGATGGCCTGGCCCGTCATGTAGTCGGAATCGGCACTCGCGAGAAACGCGATGACACCGGCGACGTCGTCCGGCGTCTCGGGGCGGCCGAGCGGAATCCCGGCGATCCGCCGCTTCCACGCCTCGCGCGGCCCCCAGCCGTGCAGCGCGCCCCATTCACGGTCGATCTGCTCCCACATCGCGGTGTCGACGGCGCCGGGACAGACGCAGTTGGACGTGATGCGATCGGCCGCGAGCGCCTGCGCCGCCGAGCGCGTGAGGCTGATCACGCCCGCTTTGGACGCCGAGTACGGCGTCATCAGATGATTGCCGCCGCGATAGCCGGCGATCGACGCCGTCTGGATCAGCTTGCCGCGCAGCTCCGAGCCCGGCATCGGCGACTGCGTCTTCATGCGACGCGCGACCGCCTGGAGCACGAAGAACACGGCCTTGAGATTGACGTCGAGGACGCGGTTCCACTCGGCCTCGGTCACGTCGAGCAGCGGCTGCAGACGGATGACGCCGGCGTTGTTGAAAAGCACGTCGAGCCGGCCCCAGCGCTGATAGGGCTCGTCGACCATGCGCGCGACGTCGGCGGCGTTCGTGACGTCGGCACGCACGGCGACGCCGCCCAGCTCGGCGGCGAGCTTCTCCACGCCGACGCCGTCGACGTCGGACAGCACCAGCCGCGCGCCGTCACGCGCCAAACGGCGGGCCGTCGCCGCGCCGATGCCGCGCGCGGCGCCGGTGATCAGCACGGTGCGACCGTCACGCTGCGCCATGGACCCTCCTCACGAACCGGCCGATGACCTGGATCGCGCGCTCGGCCTCGCCGAGCATGGGCAGGAACCAATGCCAGACGTGGATCATCGAGGGCCATTCCTCCAGCGTGACGTCCACGCCGGCCGCCTTCGCGCGCTGTTCGAGGCCACGCGCGTCGTCGAGCAGCACCTCGTCGCCGCCGACCTGCACCAGCAGTGGCGGCAGATGACGGAGGTCGGCGTAGAGCGGCGAGACCAGCGGCGCCTTGCGATCGCCGGCGCCGATGTAGGCCTGCGTCAGGCCCTCGATGGCGTCGCGCGTGACGATAGGGTCGGCGGCCGCCCGTGTGACGTAGCTCGCGGCGCTGTTCGTGAGATCGACCCAGGGCGAGATGCAGACGCCGCCGGCCGGCCGCGGCAGCCCTCGGTCGCGCAGTGCGAGCAGCGTCGCCACCGTCAGTCCGCCGCCCGCCGAGTCGCCGGCCACGACGACGCGCTCCGGCGCGATGCCCTGCCCGAGCAGCCACTGATAGGCGGCGACGGAGTCCTCCAACGCGGCCGGGAACGGATGCTCCGGCGCCAGCCGATAGTCGAGCAGCAACGCGCGCGTCCCGGCCGAGCGCGCGATGGCGGCCGCCAGGTGGCGATGCGAGCGCGGCGAGCCGATCACGTAGCCGCCGCCGTGCAAGTAGAGCACGACGGCGTCGGTGCGGACCCCCGGCGGCGTCAGCCACTCCGCGGGGCGCGCGGGCGCCGCGATCGTCTCGACCTTCACATCCGGCGGCGTCGGAAAGACGCGCTCGGCGCGCTCGTACTGGGCCCGCCGCTGCTCGATGGTGAGCGTGTTCGGCGGCGGCAGCTTCGCCAGATGCTCGCGAACGAGATGAATGCCTTTGTCGCTCATGGCGCGACATGGTACGCCAAAAGGAGACGTCGGACCTCTCGTGCTACAGTCTGGCCCATGGCCCACAAAGGAATGAAGTTCGGCATCTTCCTCGCCCCGTTTCACCGCCTCGGTGAAAATCCTACGCTCGCCATGGCGCGCGACATGGAGCTGATCGAGGGGCTCGACTGGCTCGGCTATGACGAGGTCTGGATCGGCGAGCATCACTCGGCCGGCTGGGAATTGATCGCGTCGCCCGAGATCTTCATCGCCGCCGCCGCCGAGCGCACCCGCCACATCATGCTCGGCTCGGGGGTGACGAGCCTGCCGTATCACCATCCGTTCCTGGTCGCGCAGCGCTTCGTGCAGCTCGATCACATGACGCGCGGGCGCACGATGCTCGGCTGCGGTCCGGGCGCGCTCGTGTCGGACGCGTACATGATGGGCATCGAGCCGGTGACGCAGCGGCCACGCATGGACGAGGCGCTCGACGCGATCATGTTGCTGCTGAAGGGCGACGAGCCGGTGACGCTGAAGACGGACTGGTTCGAGATGCGGCAGGCGCGCCTGCACCTGGCGCCCTACACCGAGCCGCACTTTCCGATCGCCATCGCCAGCGTGATGACGCCGTCGGGCGTGATCGCCGCCGGCCGTCACGGCCTCGGCGTGCTCTCGCTCGGCGCCGGCATTCCCGGCGGCCCCGAGGCGCTCGCCAACCAGTGGAAGATCGGCGAGGAGACGGCGGCCCGGCACGGCAAGACGCTGGACCGAAAGAACTGGAAGCTCGTCGTCAACGTGCACGTTGCCGACGACGACGAGGAGGCGATGCGTCAGGTGAAGCGCGCCGAGCGCCACGAGACGATCACTTATTTCGAGGAGACGCTCGGCCGTCCGCCCGGCCGCTCCGACGATCCGCTGACCGACGGCGTGAAGATGGGTACCACGCTCGTCGGCTCGGTGGAGACTGTCATCAAAGGGATCGAAAAATTGTGGCAGCTGTCGAACGGCGGCTTCGGAGGCGTGCTCTTCCGAGCCCACAACTGGGCGACCCGCCAGCAGACGCTGCACAGCTACGAGCTGTTCGCGCGCTATGTGATGCCGCGCTTCCAGGGCTCGGCCGAGGGACCGCGCAGCTCCAACGAGTGGGCGCGCGGCAACCGCAAGACGATTTTCAGTCCCAACGTGGAGGCGATCCGCCGCGCGTACACCGACGCGGGTCGCGAGGTCCCGAAGGACTTCCTGCAGCGCGCATCCGGCTCGCGCGACATCGAGGGGACGACGACGACGCCATGAGGGCTATGAACCGACGCGTCTCACGCTGGCTCGCAATCGCTGCGGTGACCGTCGCCGCGATCGCCGCGCCGGCCTCGGTGCTCGCCGGCGCATCGAGCGATAATCTCCTCGAGCTCGCGACCAGGAGCGGCGCTTCGGTCGGTCTCGGGTTCGGCGTCTCGGCGCTTCACTGGGAGCCCCTCGCTCCCCCGGAAAGCGTTGCCGGTTCGGCTGCCGCCGAGAGGCTACTCGGGGAGCCGCGCGGGCGAGCGGTGTCATTCGATCTGAAGCTGAGATGGCCGACGGCGGATCTGCCGATCGAGCCGTATCTGGTGCTTGGTCCGGCGCTGTTCGTCGAGCAGCCGCAGGATCTTTCCGGCCTCAGCGCAGTCCCGGGTGATCCGACCTTCCGTCTCGGGGCAAAAGCGGGTGCCGGTTTCAACTGGCGGCTGAACAGAGACGCGACGCTGTTCGGCTCGTACGACGTCACGACGACGACCGACGGGGTCGCGTCGCGAGGCGCGAGAGCGCCGGCGGACGGCACGCCAGGCTACGACCTGCTGTACGGCGTTCGCTTCCGCTACTAGCTCCAGTTCAGCGAGCCAGCGCTTCTTCGAGCTTTTTGCGCACGGCGGGCCATTCGGTCCGCACGATCGACTAGTAGGCGGAGCTTCGCACGGAGCCGTCCTGGCCCGGCATGTCGGCGCGGCGCACGCCTTCGAAAGAAGATTACGGCATCTGCTGGTTCGACTCCATCCCGAAGCACAGCTGATTGCCATCCAGGTCATGGATATCGAAATCGCGCATGCCGTACGGATAGTCCTTCGGCTCGTTGAGAGTTCTGGCGCCGCGAGATTTCAACTCCCGATACAGCACATCGACATCAGTGACGAACACATTCACCGCGCCATGGCCCGGCTGTCGCTTCGTCTCACTCGCCGCTTGCAGATGAATCATCACGCCGTCTCTTTCGACGCCGGCATAGAACACCGGTTGGCCATACGTGAATCCCGTTTGGAAGCCGAGCACATCACGATAGTGCTCCACGGCTCGAAGCACATCCTGCACGACGAACACGGTTGCGGCTCCGCAGAGCGAGATCGCCGTCGGGTGTGTCACGGAGCCCTCCCTTCCATTCGCGTGTCTCTTCAGCCGCCGTATTTCGCGGCGTGGGCGAGCCAACCGGCGGTGTCCACGACGTCCTCGCGCTCCTTGAACGTCGCCATCCGATCGGCGAGGGCGGCGCAGGAGCCGTCGCGCGCGAGGGCGGCGAGCACGTCGTCCATCGCGCGAATGGCGGCGCGCTGCATGTCGGAGGGGATGATGACGATCTGATAGCCGAGGGTCTTGAGGCGTGCCACCGGCACGAGCGGCGTCTTGCCGCCCTGGAACATGTTGATCAGCTTCGGCTGCGGCACGCGGTGCGCGATCGTCTCGATCTGCTCGATGCTCACCGGCGCCTCGACGAAGATCACGTCGGCGCCCGCCGCGGCGTAGACGTGCGCCCGCGCGATCGCCGCGTCGAGACCTTCGATGGCCAGCGCATCCGTGCGCGCGATGAGCACCAGGTCCGCGTCGCCCGTGGCGTCGCGCGCCGCGCGCAGCTTCTGCGCCATCTCGCTCGCGGAGATCACCGACTTGTCGTCGTAGTGCCCGCAGCGCTTGGGAAACGTCTGGTCCTCGAGGTGCAACGCCGCGACGCCGGCGCGCTCGAACTCGCGCACGGCACGCTGGGTGTTCAGCGCATTGCCATAGCCGGTGTCGGCATCCGCGATGACGGGCACGCCGGCGTGCTCGACGATGTTGGCGAGCCGATCGACGATCTCGCTCAGGGAAAGGAGGCCGAGGTCGGGGTAGCCCATGCTGCGTGCGATACCGCCGCCGGTGGCGTAGACCGCCGAAAATCCCGCCCGCGCCACGAGGCGCGACGACAATCCGTCCCAGACGCCGGGCGCCACGATGACGTCGCCGGCGCCAAGCAACGTCCGCAGCCGCGTCGACGCCTTCAGGGTCGCGCTCACCTCAACGGGACGATGTCACCGCGGACGTTCGTGAGGACGATGATCGCCTCGTAGCGCGTGGCATCGAGCGCGAACGAGAGCCGCCGCTTGGGCGGATGGCTCGTGAGCACGACGGGCGCATATGTGACGTCGCGGCCGTCGAAGTTGGCCTGGATCCACCGAGGCACGCTGGCTTCCGGCTGCTGCAGGATGCCGGTTAGGATTCGCCGAATCTTTTCGTAGTGCGCCAGATTGGAGCGGGCGACCGCCTCGAGCGCGCCGGATTCGTTCAGATCGACGCGACGGCCAAGCGCGGTGGTCGACGTCACGGCCGCGCGATCCGTCGCGCTCGACGTCGCGCAGCCGGCCATGCCGGTCCAGAGCAGAGCGGCCACCGCGGCGACAACAGGCTTCGATATCACTTTCACACCTCCTGCCAGAATGCGAAGCGGGCGGGCGGTTAAACGCCATTCGGATCACAGCCGACACGAAGAACCGTGCTGCAGCTCGCTGCCGACCGCTCGGCGCCCGCGATAGTGGACGACGATTCTGCACGAGCCCGATAATATGCCCTTCGCCGCCTCGCGGCACCAGGCGATGACGTCTTCACGATCCGTCGGATGCCCGCTGCACCGAAACGGGCCGGCGGCGAAGAACGCTCGTCGCCCGAGCTCCTCGAACAGCGCGAGCACCGGAGCGCGATAGCGAAGCTGGGTCATCGCCGCCGTTCTTGGCCCGATTGACTCCGCTCGACCCAGATGCGATCGATCTCCTCGACGATCTCGCGCGGCTGGCCCGCGTGAAACAGCATCGGCCGCGGCTTGCCGGGCGGCGCCACCCGCGCACCCCGGCCCGTGCGCACGCGCGGCAGTGGCAGCGAGACGTTCTTCGACGGATCGCGGATGACGGCCTTCGGATCGCCGCCCCTGGCGACCACGGCCGCCTCCTCGAGCATGCGCTTGCGCAGCAGGATCACGCCGCGATCGCTCTCCCCCAGATGCTCCTTCGTGCGGTCGGCGATCGCGCCCTGGCCGACCCACGCGACGAAGTCCTGGTTCATGATGTGGCTCGTGATGAAGCGACCGCTGGCCGGATCGGTGATCGGCCCGTGCCAGTACGGGATCTGGGCTTGCTCGAACGGCGCGTCGCCCGGCACGGCATCGTTGAACCACGCCACGTGCAGCGTGCGCGCGTCGTCGATCGGCACGCGCCACTCGAACTTCCCCGTGTACAGGCAATTCGGCCAGAGGCACACGCGGCCGACGGTCCACAGCTCGTCGTCCTCGGTCGTGTCCTCACGCACCCGGCGGTAGACGAAGCCCCACTCGAATTCTTCGAACGCGATCTTCAGGTGTCGCGGCGCGCGCGCGCCGGGCTCGCCGCGCAGCGCGGCCGACCAGTTCGAGTGCAGCCACTCGAAGTGGATGGGATCGATCGAGTTCTCCTGGCCCTGGAACCAGTTGCACGGGATTTCTGAGAACACGATCTGCTTGTAGCCGCGCTCGCCGAAGAGATCCCAGTCGGGCACGAGCGGCGCCGGTGCGGGTCCGAGATACGCCCAGAGCAGGCCGGCCTTGACCTGGACGGGATATGCGGTCGTGCGGATCTTGTCGCGAAAGCGCGCCTCGGGCCGCGCGATCTCCTCGAACGGCTGCTGCAGGCACGCGCCGGCGCTGTCGAAGAGCCAGCCGTGGTAGTGGCAGCGCAGTCCGCGGTCCTCGGGTACGCCATAGCAGAGATCGGCGCGCCTGTGTGGACAGTGGCGGTCGAGCAGGCCATAGCCGCCGCGCGTGTCCTTGTAGAGCACGAGATCCTCGCCCATGAGGCGCACGGCCAGCGTGGGCTGTTCGTCGAGCTGAGCGACGGCGGCGACGGGCTGCCAGTAGCGCCGCAGGAGCTCGCCCAACGGCGTGCCGGTCCCGACGCGCGTCAGCGTCTCGTTGTCGGCGGCGCTGAGCATGGTGCTGCGTAGGATGATACCCTCCAGCCTTGATCGCAACAGGCAGGTGGGCCATCACGGAGAAGACACGATGAAAGAGCCGACGGTCGTTCGCCTCGAAGATACCGAGCAAGTGAGCTTCGGCCCGCTCTCGCACTACCAGCTGATCATCGGCGACGACGAGGGCAGCACGCCCGTGCGCACCGGCATCCAGACGGCGCAGCCGGGCTACGTCGCGCCGGTGCACCAGCATCCGTACGTCGAGATCCTCCACATCCTCGACGGCGCTGCCGAGGCGTGGATCGAGGGACGTGAAGACGAGGCCGTGACGCTGCGCCGGGGCGACACGATGGCGATCCCGCCGGACACGCCGCACGCGTTCAGAGTCGTCGGCGGTGAGATGCTGCGCCTGCTCGGCACGCACGCCTCACCCCAGCGCATCGTGACGTACAAGGACGGCGCGGCGAGCGACGCGCGCGGTTACCGCGTCAGCCCTTGAGGGCGGGAAGCACCTCGTGCGTCAGGATGCGTAGCGTCCTGAGCATGCGGTCCATCGGCAGCAGGCCGCCGGGGTTGAGCTCGACGATGAATCCGTCGAGGCCGAGGTCCGACGTCAGCGTCCCGAGCCGCTCCTTGAGCATGCTCGCGGTGCCGAACGCGACGCGCTTTTCCAGAATCTCGTCGTAGTCCATGGCCTTCAGCTTCGCCAGCCGCGCCTCGTGCCGCTCCAGCGGGCCGGTGTCGTCGCGGCCCAGACGCGTGCGCGTCAGCTCCTGGTGGCGCTCGAAGAAGTAGGTGATGTTCTCGCGCGGCTCCTCGAGCGCTTCCTGTTCCGTCGGCGCGGCGTAGACCGGAATACGGAGGCACACGTCGCCGTTGCCGGGATGGCCGGCGTCGCGCCACGCCTGCCGGTACGCCTTGAGGTTTTCGCGGAGCTCCGGCAGATCGACGTCGCGCAGGCCGACGAAGAGCCGCAGCCCGGCGCGTCCCACCCACGGAAACGTCTCCCTGGAGTTGGCGGCCATGCGCAGCGGCGGGTGCGGCTTCTGCAGCGGCGTCGGGGAGACCACCGTATCGCGTACGGTGAAGAACTTGCCCTCATAGTCGAAGCGCTCGCCCTTCCACGCCTCGCGCATGATGGCGAGCGCCTCCTCGAAGCGCGGCTGGCTCTCGCCGTACGCGATGCCGAATCGATCGTAGGTGCGCGCGCCGCCGCTACGGCCGATGCCCAGGTCGAAGCGGCCCTGGCTCAGATGATCGACCGTTGCGACTTCTTCGGCGATGCGGAGGGGATGCGCGAGCGGCAGCACGATGACGGCCATGCCGATCCGGATCCGATTGGTGCGGGCGGCCATGAACGCCGCGAGATTCATCGGCGCGGACTGCACGGAGCGCCACGGGTTGAAGTGGATCTCGCCGAGCCACACGCCGTCGAGGCCCCACGCCTCGCTGGCCTCCGCCAGCTCCAACGCCTCGGCGAACGCGGTGGCCTCGCTGGTGCCGCGGCGCCGCTCCTCCACGAAGATGCCGACGTGCATGAGTATCCTCCGGTGGCGCCAACAATACCGCGCTTCGGCTACGCGTGCATCC
>WNET01002319.1_pt1 | contig 10011 bp, 5 predicted proteins | sample 5399911 | NCBI WGS metagenome assembly WNET01 (sample SAMN13153333, study PRJNA577476) | soil metagenome | isolation source: 40 cm grassland meadow soil pre-rain plot 2 | place: USA:California | collected 2015-09-08 | reverse complement strand
GGTCGTTGACGAACGCCACGTCGGCGAAGTCATTCATACGCGCGTACCCGGTCGCCGAGTCGCGCGCGGCCGAGAGCGTCCAGGCGACGTCGCGCGCGGTCGTGGGAACGCCGTCGTGCCAGCGCACGCCGGACTGCAGTCGGAACGTGATCATCCGGCGGTCGGGTGACCACGTCCAGCTGCGCGCCAGGTAGGGCTGCGGCCCGAGCGCCGAGTCGTAGCGCACGAGGGTCGTGAGCAGTACGTAGCGCTCCACCTGCTTGGCGAACGGGTGCACGGTGAGCAGGGGATTGACGCTCTGCAAATCGGCCCCGGAGGCGTAGACGACCGTCGAGCCGCGGTGCGCGGCTCCCCCCTCCGAGCCGCACGCCGCGATCGTCCCGCCGATCCAGAGCCAGAGCACCCGACGCACGCCCGGATTCTAGCGGGGCCTCGCGGGTCGCGCGAGATTCGGCGCCATGCTCGCCCACCTGGGGGCTCGCGCCCTGGCCGGCGCCCTCGTCGTCGCCGGGGTGGTCACGCTCACGTTCCTGCTGGTGCACGCTGCACCGGGTGATCCCGTCGAGCGGCTGCTGGGACCGACGGCGACGGCGGGGCAGCTCGCCGCCCAGCGGCGCGCGCTCGGGCTCGATCGCTCGCTTCCAGCGCAGTATGCGATCTGGGTCGGTCGGTTCGCCCGCGGCGATTGGGGCCGGAGTATCGCCACCGGCCGGCCGGTGCGCGCGCTCCTGGGTGACGCGGTGCCGCCGACTGTATTGCTCGTGGCCTCCTCGCTTGCCTTGAGCTACCTGATCGGCCTCGCCGTCGGCGCCTGGCAGGCGGGCGCCGATCCCCGCGTCGACACGGCGCTCTCGGTCGTGACCGTGACGCTGTTCGCGCTCCCGGGCTACTGGCTCGGTCTCATGCTGGTGATGGCATTCACGTACGCGGCCCACTGGCTCCCGGCGTTCGGGGCCACGGGGATCGCCGCCGATGCGCTGTCCGGGTGGAGCCGCCTTGTTGACCGGCTGCGGCACCTCGCACTGCCGCTCACCACGCTCACGCTGATCGGCATCGGCGGGGCGGCTCGGTTCGCGCGCGGCGCGATGCGCGACGTGCGCAGCCAGCCGTTCGTCACGACGGCTGAAGCCAAAGGATTGACCTCGTTCCAGGTCACACGACGTCACGTCGCCCGCAATGCGCTGATCCCCCTGGTGACGCTACTCGGCCTCTCTCTCCCGGCGTTGTTCTCGGGGGCGGTGTTCGTGGAGGCGGTGTTCGCGTGGCCCGGTGTGGGGCGGCGGCTGGTCGAAGCCGTGCAGGCGCGCGATTACCCTGTGGTCATGGCGGCGACCGTCGTGACGGCCGTGCTGGTCGTCGCGGGCAATCTGCTGGCGGATGTGGCGGTCGCGTGGATCGACCCGCGGATCCGCCGCGGACCGCGGGCATCGTGACCCGCCTGCTGCGCGACCGGCGGGCCGGCTTCGGCGCGACGGTGCTCATGATCGTGACGCTGGCCGCTGCCGCAGCGCCGCTCGTCTCCGGCGGCAACCCCGCCGAGCAACACGACATCGTCGCCACGCGGTTCCTGCCGCCCCTTGCCACCGACCATGCCGGTGCCTTCCACCCGCTCGGCACCGATCGCTTCGGGCGAGACCTCTGGACGCGGTTGGTCTACGGGGCGCGAGTGTCGTTGACAGTCGGAGGCCTGGCGGTCCTGCTTTCGGTCGCGATCGGTGTGTTGGTCGGAGGCGTGGCGGGCTACCGGTCCGGCCCCGTGAGCACGCTGCTGCTCGCGGTTACCGACTTCGCCCTGGCGGTCCCGCGCGTGGTGCTGTTGCTCTTGCTCGCCGCGTTGACCCAGCCCAGCGCCGCGCTCGTCATCATCGTGCTGGGCCTCACGGGGTGGATGTCGGTCGCGCGGCTGGTCCACGGGGAAGTGCGCTCGCTCGCCGCCCGGCCGTTCGTCGAGGGTGCGGTCGCGCTGGGTCTGGCACGGGGCCGCGTCTTGATACGCCACATCCTGCCCAATGCGCTCACGCCGGTGATCGTCTCCGCCGCACTCGGCCTCGGCAACGCGATCATGCTCGAGGCAGGTCTCTCGTTCCTGGGGCTGGGCGTCCAACCTCCCACGCCATCGTGGGGAAACATGATCGCGTCGGGACGGGACACCCTGGTCAATGCGCCGTGGGTGGCAGCGGCGCCAGGCGTAGCGCTCGTGCTGGTCGTAGTCGCCTGCACGCTGTTGGGCGATGCCGTTCAGGATTCGCTGGATCCTACGAGGAGAATGCAGACGGCGAGGTAGACGCACCTAGCTGTCGAAGTACACTTTCGTTGAGCTCATGCCCGCCATCAAACGGCAACTCCGTGTACGGAATGTCGTACTGGCGCAGGCGGGTCACGATCGTCCCAACGATTTTGGGGGTGATGAACTCGTCCGCCCGGCCGTACACGAGGGTCAGCCGGGCTGCGCTCAACCGGGTCACGACCGTCCCCAGGGTGAGATCGAGATCGGGCGGGAACTCGCCGCCCCACAGGATCAGACGATCGATCTTCGCCTTTCCCATGGCGGCCCAGCGGCTGACTGTGGCGACGCCTTGCGAGAAGCCCAGGGCGTGTACCGTCACCTGGGCTCGATCCAGGACCCCGCAGACGTCGGCGTACACCGCGTCGAGGTACCGGACATAGTCCTCGATCTCGGCGAGTCGATCTTCCCGCCCCTCGGGGGCCACGAGGTAGCGGGTGCCATCGTCGAGTACGCGCAACTTTTCCAAAAACCTCGCCGCGAGCTGCCCATAGCCGTGGCAGGCGAACCAGACCTCGCCCACCGCCCGCGAGCTCTCGCCCAAGGTGAAGTAGCGTGCCGTGCGACTCACCGATAGATGATGTTCCTGCACTCGTGCCTCCCCCAACGCGGAACGTGGAAGCCGGAACGCGGAACACAGGCCACGTTCGTTCGCCTCTCGACACTCGCAACTCTGTTCCGCGTTCCGCCTTCCGACTTCCGCGTTTAGGTGACCAGAATGGTCACGACCTCGTGCGGCTCGGCGACGAACCGCACCGTCTGTCCCCGACCCTCGAGGACGAGAGCCAGCGACTCGCGCTCGTCGGCTCGGACGCGGTGCGCGCTCTTCACCGCCTCGCCGCCACCGAAGCGCCAGGCACCGGCCGTCCGGCGATCGGTGGCGTTGTAACATCGCAGGACCATCGGCGAGCCCTGTTGGGCGGGCTTCACGGCCGACACCACGAGCCCGGTGCCTTCGAGAACGATGTCCACAGCCGCGGGGGCGAGCCCCACGGCGTCGCGCAGCCAGAAGCCCCGCAGCGGCAGGAATGCGTCTTCCCACAGTACCGGAATCGCGTCCCCGCGCGCCAGCTCGGCCTGCGACACGGGCACAATGGCGAGCTCCACGCGATGCGTCCCCGGGCATTGGGCCAGCGGCGTGGGCGTCGGCCACCCCGCGTGCCCGGGCCTGGTGAGGAGGTCGCCCCGCGACAGCTCCCCGACCGCGCGCAGCAAGGTCACGAGCAGGTCACCCCGGACCGTCCATTCGTACTCAAAGAACGCCGGGGCGAGGAGCGCGAGCCCCCGGGCCCCGGAGGCGGCCGCCACGAATCCGTGCGCCGGCGCGGTGCGCACCGGGGTCTCGAGCGGGTAGGCCGTGGCAGGGATGGCGACGGGCGCGCGCGCCACGGACCCGAACGCGGTCCCCGCGAGGGCAACACTCCCCGCGAGGCCGAGCGGTACGCGCGCCCGCAACCGGTGCCAGGTCGCCCGATTTTCTACGTCGAGGATGCAACGCACGATTGGACTGTCCGCGTAGAGCATGACGACGAGGCGCAGCCCTGCCTGCCCGCGAGCCTCGAAGCGAGCTTCGAGCGCCGCGACGAGGGGACCGGCGGCGAGGCGCCGCACTATGATGGGACCGGCAGCCTGCATGAGCCGCTCGCCCGCACTCGGGCAATACGTGTAGGTATCACCCGCATCACCGCCGTCCTCGATGCGCAGCAGCCCCGCATAGCGCTGCCCACTGCGGCGGTCGTGCAGTCCCAACGCACCCGTCGACTCGAGCGCCACCTCGACCCAGTGGTTCATGAGAGAGCGCCCCGTGACGACCGCGCCCTCGGCGGCCGGTCGAGCGCCCGCTCGCGTAGTCGCGGCGCCGGTCAAGCCGAATGTCGCGAACCCGAGACCCGGGACAGACGGTGCGCGGAACGCGATCCGTACCGCATCCACTTCGTCCTGGTCCGGGTAGTGGCGCGCGGCGTCGAGCCGCTCGGTGGCAACGCGGCGGTCCAGCACCTGCACGGGGAGCGTGCGGCCTTCGGCCGTCCTGAGCGCGAACGGGCGATACCCCTGTACCTGCCGCGGCTCGCGCTGACCGGGCGACGGCGGACCGACCGGTACATCGCGGCGGAACAACGTGACGTCCGCGATCATGACGCCGCGACGGGGACGGGCCGCTGGATTCCACACGACAAGTGTCGGGGTGGGAGCGGCCGACCCGCCCGGGTGACGGGCCGCGTCCGGGTCATGACGCACGAGGTCGTACACGCTGCCGCGAATGACCTCGCGTGCCAACGCTTCGACGCTCGTAAGGCGCACGTCGACGGCGCGCGCGACGTCGTCGCTGGCGCAGCCGGCGATGGCGTCGTGAAACTGGCACCGCACCAACGCCCGCCAGGCGAGCTCCAACACCGACTGCCGGTCGCGCCCACCGCCGCGCCGCGCCAAGGCCGCCAGCGGCTCGGCCAGGCGAGTGAGCGCCAGCTCGGCAGCTCCATAGCGGCGCTTGACCGGCGCACGCGTCCCGTGCACACCCTGGAGCGTCCACGCGTACCGGTACGACCAGCGCAGCTCCCCCGCGACCGGGGCCGGCGTCGCGGCATCGGCGGCCGCCTGAAAGAATTCATCGAGGCGCGACACCCGGAACGCGCTCTGCGGATCGAGCTCCGCGAGCAGGTCGCGGAGCTGCGGGACGTCGGGATGCGCGGCGTGATGATCGGCCCCGATGAAGACGGGGATGTGTTTCCCCGCGGCACGTTGCACCAGCACGCTCCGCACCGGTGCCCAGGCCGCGATCAACCGGTCCCGGTCGGCCGGAAGGGAGACGCCCAGCTCGTAGCCAGCGGGCGGGAGATGCCACAGCAGGATCTCCTTGCCGTCGAGCCCGCGCCAGCGGTACAGGTCCCGCTCCTGGCCCGCCTCCCCGCCCAGCCCGCGCCACACGACGCCGTATCGTATCCCGAACTCCCGTGCCAGCGTCGGCCAGGCGGCAGGATGGCCAAAGGCGTCGGGCGAGTACAACACGTCGAGCCGGCCGCCCAGCCGCTCCGCGTCCGCTGCTCCCAGGAGCAGGTTGCGCAGCAAGCCCTCCCCCGAAGGAATCTGCTCGTCCGGGAGCACGTACCACGGTCCAACCTGCAACCGGCCCGTCTTCACGAGGGCGCGTAGGTCCGCCTCGCGATCGGGACGCGCGCGCAGGTAGTCCTCGATCAGGACCGTCTGTCCATCGAGCAGGAAGCTGCGGTACTTCGGGTGCGCCTGCAGCCGCTCGATCAGCTCATCCATGACCGCGACGAGCCTCGCCTGAAACGCGGCGCGCGGCAGATACCACTCGCGGTCCCAGTGCGTGTGTGGGATGAGATGAAAGATCAGGCCGGTCATGACGCGCCTAAGCCTAAGGGGGTGCCGGCGGTCCCGCGAGCCGCTCATATTGCGGGCTCATGCGCAAGCGCTCGCTGCTCGTTGTGCTTGCTGTGCCCGCCATCGCGGGGGCGGCGTTCGTCGCCACGCGGCTCGTGCCCGGATCACGCGCCGACGGGTCAACCGTGCTTCCGTCGGGCTGGCGGATCCGCCCGGCAGGCCGCACCGTGCCCGTCGGCACTCTTCCGTTGAGCCTCGTGACGCTGTCCGACGGCTCTGTCGTCGTCACGAACAGCGGCTACGGAGAGAACAGTCTCATGCGCATCGATCCGCTGCGCGCCCGCGTGGTGTGGCGCGCGCCGTTACCCGCGGCCTGGCTCGGGCTCGCGCGCGGCGGCCGGGATTGGCGCGACACCGTGTGGGCGAGTGGTGGCGGCACCAACCGCGTGTACCGGTTCGCGTGGCAGGGCGGCACCTCCTGGACCCACGACAGCGTGGCGCTCGGCGACTCGAGCGCAAAGGTCTATCCTGCGGGCATCGCGCTCCTGCCGCGGCAGGGACTCGCGGCCGTGGTCGGCAATCTCAGCGATTCGGTGTATTTCCTCGACGCGGCCTCGCTCGAGCGCCGCGCGGCGGTTCCGGTGGGTCATCGTCCTTATACGGCGGTCGCCGACGGCGCCCATCTCTACGTGAGCAACTGGGGCGACTCGACGGTGTCGGTGATCGACCTGTCCGACCGTCCGACCGTCCGACCGTCGCTCTTCGTCGGTCCCCATCCATCGGCGCTGGTGCTGCGCGGCTCCGAGCTCTTCGTGGCGCTCGCGGGGGCGAACGGCGTGGCGCGCGTCGATCTCGCGCGCGGCGAGGTCCGCGAGCACCTGACGGTCGCGCTGGCGCCGCACGCGCCGCCCGGCAGCGATCCCAACGGCCTCGCGCTGTCTCCCGATGGGCGGACGCTGTACGTCGCGATGGCGGGCAGCAACGCCGTGGCGGTCGTGCGCCTCGGGACGACCGCGATGCGCGTCGCGGGCCTCATCCCCGCCGGCTGGTACCCTACGGCGGTGGCCGTCTCCGTGGACGGACGCACGCTGTACGTGGCGAACGGCAAAGGAAACGGCTCGGGCCCAAACCCGGACGGGACGTACATCGGCAACGTCATCGTCGGATCGGTGTCGATCGTTCCCGTACCTGACGGCCCCGCGCTCGCGCGCTACACACGCCAGGTCTACGCCCTCAGCCCCTTCTCGAACCCTGCACTGCGACCCACGGTCCGACCGTCCGACCGTCCGACCGCGTTGCGGCGGGTCGTCTATATCATTCGCGAGAATCGCACCTATGACCAGGTGCTGGGCGACGTAGCCGAGGGCAACGGGGATGCGCGCCTCGCGATCTTCGACAACGCCGTGACCCCCAACGCGCACGCGATCGCCCGACGCTGGGTGCTGTACGACAACTTCTACGTGAACGGCGAGGTCTCGGCCAACGGCCACGAATGGACCGATCGCGCGTTTGCCGGCGACTACAACGAAAAAACCTGGCCGCAGATCTACTCGAATCGGCGCGCATGGGACCTGACGAGCGGAGAAGATCTCGCCAATCCCCACGGCGTGTACCTCTGGGACGCGGCCGTCGCCAAGGGGCTCTGGGTCGTGAACTTCGGCGAGATGACCGAATCGGACGACGACGATTCCACCCGGGCGCGTCCCGCACGCACCAACATCCCCGGCTTGAAAGACATCACCGCGGCGAATTACCCAGGTTTCGTCCTGGCGATTCCGGACACGACGCGGGCACGCCTGTTCGCGGACTCGGTGGCGAGCTGGGACCAGCGCGACCGCTTCCCTGACCTCGTCATCCTCTGGCTGCCGCGGGATCACACACGCGGCCGCGATGCGTCGGCGCCCACCCCACGGGCCATGGTGGCCGACAACGACCTGGCCCTCGGCCAAATTGTAGAGCGCCTGTCGCAGTCACCCGCGTGGCCGTCCTTGGCCGTGTTCGTGCTCGAAGACGACGCGCAGAACGGGCCGGACCACGTCGACGCACACCGCTCGGTGCTGCTCGTCGCCTCGCCGTACGCCCGGCGTGGCATGGTCGACAGCACCTTCTATACGACCGCCTCAGTCCTGCGTTCGATCGAGGAGATCCTCGGCCTTGCGCCGCTCAGCCAGTACGATGCTGGGGCTACGCCTCTGTGGAATGGCTTCGCGCGACGACCGGACTCGACCTCGTTTGTTCACCTGCCAAACACGTGGTCCCTCGACGAGCGTAACCCCAGTGCCTTCCGGTCCCGGATCCCGGCGCGAGACTTGGCCCAGGCGGACGCAGCGGATGAGGTCGAGTTGAATCGCGAAATCTGGCAGAGCGTCCATCCTGGCTCGGCGCCGCCGCCGGTCCGCCGCTCCTGGACACTGCGCAACTTGTTACCGACTCGTGACCGGGCTCACACTCAACCGTAGCGGCAAAACGATAAAGAGTCTCGTCGGATCGCGGAGGTAACGCCCCACCGCGCGCGTCGTTTCGTGCGTGATGCGCCGGCGCGACGGCGACGTTGCCGAACTTCCTCAACTGCGGCGACCGTTGTCGGCCCCGATGCGCTCCGCCCGAAGCCTCGCGCAGTTTGCGCAGTCCCAATCGACGCTCCTTCTCAAAGACGGCATACCGCTTGCTCACCTAACGCTGGTTCGCGTTCCGTCGCATGCTCACGACACCCACGTCGGCAGGTTACATGCGTCGTCGCCAGCATATATGCGTCGCATGAATCCGGACATGTCGTCGGTGGTCGGACACGCGCGTCACGGACTGCTGGAGCAGCAGACCCGGCCGACAGCCAGCGTGCCCAGCGCGGGGCCGCCCACCGCGCCATCCCCCCAACGGCCCTGTGTCCGCGGCAAGTTCCTTTTCGTCGGCGAAGAGAAGCTCTACGTGCGCGGCGTGACCTACGGCGCGTTCGAGCCGGACCAGGACGGGAACGAATATCACGATCTCGCGAAGGTGGAACGGGACTTCGCGCAGATGGCCGCCAGCGGGATCAACACCGTCCGGATTCCGCATACCATGCCGCCCCGCGCCCTGCTCGACGTGGCGCAGCGCCACGGCCTGCGCGTGATGGTCGGGCTGAGCGCCGAGCAGTACGTCGGCTATCTCATCGACCGACCAGCGAGCGCACCGAACGTCGACGAGGTGATCCGGTCCCGCGTCCGGACCTGCGCGGGTCACCCTGCGCTGCTGTGCTACGCCCTCGGTAACGAGATCCCGGCGCTCCTGGCCCGCTGGCTCGGCCGGCACAAAGTAGAGCGCTATCTCGAGCAGTTGTACCGCGTAGTCAAGCAGGAAGACCCTGCGGGGTTGGTGACGTACGTCAACTACCCCACGACCGAGTACCTGCGGCTGCCGTTCCTCGATCTCGTCTGCTTCAATGTGTACCTCGAGTCGCAAGAGCGCTTCGAGGCGTACCTCGCGCGGCTGCACAACATCGCCGGGGACCGTCCGGTCATCATGAGCGAGCTGGGGCTCGACGGCATTCGCAACGGCGAAGCGGAGCAGGCCCGCTCACTCGACTGGCAGGTCCGGACGGCGTTCGCGGCCGGATGTAGCGGGGTGTTCGTCTTCTCCTGGACGGACGAGTGGTACCGCCATGGGCACGACGTGGAGGACTGGGCGTTCGGCCTCACGCGGGCCGACCGATCGCCCAAGCCGGCGCTCGAGGCCGTGCGGGAAGCGTTCGCCGAGGCGCCGTTCAAGCCCACCTTGGCGTGGCCCCGTATCTCGGTCGTGGTCTGCTCCTACAACGGGGGGCGCACGATCCGCGACACGTGTGAGGGGCTGCGGCACCTCGACTACCCCAACTACGAAGTGATCGTGGTGGACGACGGCTCGACCGACGACACGGCGGCGATCGCGCGCGCCTACGACGTCCGCCTCATCCGCACCCCGAACCGGGGCCTGTCCAGCGCGCGAAACACGGGCCTGGCCGCCGCCACAGGCGAGATCGTGGCGTATCTGGATGACGATGCGTACCCCGACCCCCACTGGCTCACTTATCTCGCGGCCACGTTCCTGAGCACGTCGCACGCCGGCGTCGGTGGGCCGAACATCGCCCCCGCCGGCGACGGACCGATCGCCGAGTGCGTCGCCCGCGCGCCGGGAGGGCCCGTACACGTGCTCATCACGGACCGGGAAGCCGAGCACATCCCCGGATGCAACATGGCCTTCCGCACGGCCTTTCTCGAGGCTATCGGAGGGTTCGACCCGCGATTCCGTACCGCCGGCGACGACGTGGATGTCTGCTGGCGACTGCAGGACCGCGGGTGGACGCTCGGCTACCATCCGACGGCGCTGGTGTGGCATCATCGGCGCAATTCGCTGCGGACCTACTGGAAGCA
>WNET01001223.1_pt1 | contig 10047 bp, 10 predicted proteins | sample 5399911 | NCBI WGS metagenome assembly WNET01 (sample SAMN13153333, study PRJNA577476) | soil metagenome | isolation source: 40 cm grassland meadow soil pre-rain plot 2 | place: USA:California | collected 2015-09-08 | reverse complement strand
CTCGCGTTGATGGGCGCGTTTCTCTTTATTGCTTTCAACCTTCGCATCGCCTAGGAGCCCAAAACCGGAGCGCCCAATAGGACATCTGCGATCCATTCTGCGGAGTACGATTCGCTGGGCCGGCGTATGGGGCTTGCTCGGGCTTCTCCTGGGCATACTCCTCATGCTTATGAAAACCCCGCCGATCGCGGAGTCCGGCCGGAAGCCCGACGACTTCTTCTTCTATTCCTTCTGGCTACCGATGGGGAGCATCGCCGGCGCCGTGTTCGGTGCCGCCCTTGGATTTCTGTTCTCGTGTTTGATGGAATGGACACGGGCTAGACGCAGCGAAGGAACAATGTCCAACGATACTCCTGAACGATTTCTCCCGCGTGTCGTATGTGGCGGGATCGCAGGGGGCGTCCTCGGTGTTGCGCTTGGCAGCTCTGAGGCCACCTTCTTCCTGCTGCTCGGCGTCGGGGTCTGCTCCGGCTTTGTTTCAACGGTCCTCGTGCGTGTGCAGCACAATTCTCGCTCGGCGAGCGCCGCGTGAACACCGCCTGACACATACCAGCAGCGGCCGCCGTCCGGCATGGGGGGTATGAGACCATTCCTGGCGCCCTACCTCAGGCGCACACCATTAGATCGAGCGTGAGCGATGAGTAAAGGAAAGAGCCCGCGGAAGCGGAAAAGCCCGGCCAGCGACGAAGCACAGCCACCTGCGCCCGCTCCCGTCCCTGTCCCGAGTCCTGAACGTCGTCCGGAGGTGTCGGAGCGTCGTCCCCTCGCGCTCGACGACGTGGCGCGGGTCGTTCGCCGGGTGGTTGGTGCTGTGCTCGATCTCGCCGATCGTGCCGCGGAATTGATCAGCAAGCGCATTGAAGGTCGAGTGTAGACGCGGGTCGAGTCATCGTCGTGACTTCACCTCGTCCCACAACTTGTCGAGCTGTTCGAGCGACGCGCGGCCCATCTCGAGGCCGCGCTCCTCGGCGAGCTTCTCGATCTTCTCGAATCGCTGCTGGAATTTCAGATTCGCGCGCTCGAGCGCCTGACCCGCCTCGATCCCGTGTTTGCGCGCCAGATTCACCGCCGCGAACAACAAGTCACCGACCTCCTCTTCGATCTGCTCCCGGCGCCCCCCACGCTGCTCCTTCTCCAGCTCCGCCGTCTCTTCCTTCACCTTCGCCAGCGGGCCCTTCACATCCGGCCAATCGAACCCGATCCCCGCGGCGCGCTCCTGCAGCCGGTACGCCATGAGCAGGGGAGGGAGTGTCGGCGGCAAGCCGGCGAGCGTGCTGCGCTTACCGCCCGCGCGAGGCTCGCGCCGTTTGACGAGCTCCCAGCCGGCGTGATCATCCCGGCTGCCGCCGCCCTCGCCGAAAAGATTCGGATGGCGCCGCCACATCTTCTCCTCGAGCGTGCGCGTGACGACTTCCGCGTTGAATTGCGACCGCTCTTCCGCGATTACGATCTGAAACGCGAGATGCAACAGTAGATCACCGAGCTCGTCGCGCATCGCGGCGGGATCGTCGGTCTGAATGGCCTGGTCGAGCTCGAGCGCTTCCTCGACCAGATAGGGACGGAGCGTTTGCGGAGTTTGCGCGCGGTCCCATGGACACCGCTGCCGCAACTCGCGCACGAGTCCGAGAGCACGTCCAAGCGCTGAATCGCCTTGCATTTAGCCTCCGGGCGGGGTATCATACCCGCGCCAGTGAGCGTGTCAACGAAGGGCGAGGCCTGGGTGGAAGTGGACGTGGAAGCCCTCGTCGACAACGCCCGAACGGTAGCAAAGATAGCAGGCACTCGGCTCCTCCCTGTCGTCAAAGCCAATGCGTACGGGGTCGGAGCCGTCTTAGTGTCTAAGGCCCTCGAGCCGCTCGATCCCTGGGGCTACGGCGTCGCGACGATCGAAGAAGGTGCCGAGGTGCGCGCGGCCGGCATCACGCGGCCGATCCTTGTCTTCATGCCCGCGCGCGCGCGACTGTTCGACGAGTACGACCGCCATCAGCTGACTCCGGCGCTCGGCGACGCCGGCAGCATCCTCGAATGGACCACGCGCGGCGAGCGTCCTTTCCATATCGAGATCGATACGGGGATGGGACGCGCCGGTGTGCGCTGGGATGAGATCGACGAGCTCGGCGCAGCAGTGGATACGCCGTCGCTCGAGGGGTGCTACACGCATTTCCACTCCGCCGAGCGGCGGGATGGATCATCGGAGCTGCAGCTCGAACGGTTTCTTGGCGCGGTCGCGCGCCTGCCGCGGCGGCCCGCGCTGCTGCACGCCGCGAACAGCGCCGCCGCGCTGCGGGGCCCGCAGTTCGCGCTCGATCTGGTGCGGCCAGGGATCTTCCTGTACGGCGGCGTCGCGGCCGACGATCTGCCACCGCCGCGACCCGTCGTGAGCCTGAGAGCCAGAGTGCTGAGCGTGCGGCGGATGAAAAAGGGAGAGACCGCGAGCTACGACGCGAGCTGGACCGCGCAACGGGACACCGTGATCGCGACGCTGCGATGCGGCTACGCCGATGGGCTGCGGCGGGCCGTTGCGAGCGGCGGAGGTGTCGTGCTGCTGCGTGGGAAGCGTTGTCCGATCGTTGGTCTCGTGCAGATGGACATGGCCCTGGTCGAGACGGGACCCCTGGAAGTCCAGGTCGGCGATATCGCGACGATTGTGGGCGAAGACGCCAAGCAGCGCATCACGTTGAAAGAGGTCGCTGATTGGAGTGGTGCGGTGCAGCACGAATTCCTGACCGGACTGGGACAGCGCCTCGCGCGAGTCCCGGTGTGAAATACGGAACGGGGCGTGCGGCGATCATCGTCCTCGATGGGCTCGGCAGCGGGCCGGCGCCGGATACGGGCGAGTACGGAGATGCGGGATCAGACACGCTCGGCAACGTCGCCCGCGCCGTCGGCGGTCTGACGCTGCCCAATCTGGAAAAGCTGGGGTTGGGGATGTGTCGGGATGGATCCGGGCTCAACGGATTTGACCCCGCGGTCACGCCGAGCGCCGCATACGGCGTGGCGCGGCCGGCATCGGCCGGGAAGGACAGTACGACCGGTCATTGGGAAATCTGCGGCGTGCTGCTGAAGAAAGCGTTTCGCACGTACCCGCGCGGGTTTCCTGTTTCGGTGTTGAACGAGTTCGCGCGGCGCACCGGACGCGGTTGGCTGGGCAACAAGGCTGCTTCCGGGACCGCGATCATCGACGAGCTCGGCGCGGAGCATCAGCGGACGGGGAATTGGATCGTCTATACGTCCGCCGATTCGGTCTTTCAGGTCGCGGCGCACGAGCAGACCGTGCCGCTGGCCGAGCTGTACCAGGCGTGCACGGTCGCGCGCGAGATGCTGATCGGCGAAGACGCGGTGAGCCGGGTGATCGCGCGTCCCTTCGAAGGCAGGCCGGGGGACTACCGCCGGACGCCCCATCGCAAGGATTTTTCGCTTGCGCCGACCGGAACGACGCTGCTGGACGTCATGGCCGATGCGGGGGTCGTGAGAATCGGGATCGGCAAGGTGGACGACCTGTTCGCGGGCCGGAATATCAGCAGCGAGCACACGCCCACGAACGCCGACGCCTACCGGCGCATCGAACGGACGCTCGACACGCTCGACACGGGATTCGTCTTCGTGAACGTGATCGAATTCGACCAGACATGGGGGCACCGGAACGACGTGCCGGGGTTTCACGAGGGTCTCAAAGAGCTGGACGCGTGGATCCCGCGGCTGCTGGCGCGGCTGCAGCCTGACGACCTGGTGATGCTCACCGCCGATCACGGGAACGATCCGACGACGCCGTCGACCGATCATTCGCGCGAGGTCGTGCCGCTGCTCGTGCTGGGACCCAACGTGCATCCGGTGCCGCTCGGGACGCGTCGCACGTTCGCCGACATGGGTCAGACGGTGGGCGAGTACTTCGGCCTCCCGGCGCTGGCGGCGGGGACATCGTTTCTGAAAGACGTTGCGGCATGAAGGATCTGGTGAAACAAGCGCGCGCGGCGATGCAGCACGCCTGGGCGCCCTACAGCAACTTTCATGTGGGCGCGGCCATCGAGGCGGCGGACGGCAGTGTCTACGTGGGCTGCAACGTCGAAAGTGCGTCCTATGGGCTCACGATCTGCGCGGAGCGGATGGCGTTGGGCGCGGCGGTGGTAGGCGGCGCGCGCAAATTGAAGCGCATCGTCGTGACGACCGAGGTGGATCCGCCGGCCGCACCGTGCGGCGCCTGCCGGCAGCTGCTCGCGGAGTTTGGACTGGATCTCGACGTGATGGCGGTTGGACCCGCCACGGAAAAGCGCTGGACGTTGGCGGCGCTGTTGCCCGATGCCTTTACCAGGGAGACGTTGGATCGGTGATGCGGCGACTGGTGTTGTTGGTTCTGCTCGTAGTGGCGTGGGCCTGCACGGAGAACGCGACGTCGCCGGCCGTTTGCCCCAACTTCTGTCCGGGCGACTCGATCGCCATTCGGGATACGATCTTCACCTCGATCATCGGCCGTGATTCCTCGTTCCGCGGCTACCTTCCCAGCTATGGTGCCGACGCGATGACGGCCGCGGACGTGCCGGGCGTGATAGACAGCCGCGCCTTCTTTACGACCGACACCGTCGTCAGGCGCGTAACGCCGAAGGTGGGCGATACCACCACCGTGCCGATCAACGTCGACTCGTCCCGGGTGCGGTTCATCATCGGCCGCCGGCCCAAGAACACGACGAATCTGCAGCTGCGCCTGTTCCGGCTGCCCGTCACGGCCGACTCGACATCGGACTTTGCGTCGCTCGATCCCGATTTCACCGCAACGCCGGTGGCCATCCTCAACGTGAGCGAGCTGCTGGCGCTGCCGGCGATCACCGACTCGCAAACCATTGTTCGCTGGGACAGTATCTGGGGCACTCAGTCGACTGACTCGATCCGCGTGGACGCGGCGGGACACGTCCTGCAGATGCACATCAACCCGTCCGATACCACGCGTAACACGCTCGCGGTGTACTTCAAGCTCGATACGCTACAGGCGCCGTTCAGCGTTGCCGACTCGGGTCGCAGCGCCTGGGGCGTGCGAGTCGCGGCCGACTCGTTTGCCAGCGTCATTCTCGGCGCCAGCGTTTCAGGTCAGACCATGCCGCTGATCCGCTGGTACTTCCACTACACGATTCCCGACACCGTGTCGGCGACACCGGACAGCGTCGTAACCGCGAATAGAGTCCCCACTCCGCGCTTCCACAACTTTGTCTTCAGCCCACCCACGCCGCCGCTCGACTCCAATCTGGCCGTCGGCGGTGTGCCTTCGGCGCGCGCGCTGCTGCGCGTCGCGCTGCCCGCGTTCCTGCACGACTCGATCGACGTCGTGCGGGCGACCCTCGTGCTCGTTCCCGTGAACGCGGTGCCGGGGGCGCCGAGTGATTCCTTCCAAGTCCTTGTGCGCGCCATCGCTGCGGATCTCGGCGCGAAGTCTCCGCTCAGCCAGAACTCGGATCTCTCCGGAACGACGACCATACGCCCCGGATCTCCGGACACGGTGCGGATCGAGCTCACCACCATGGTCCGGGCGTGGTCGCTGGATACGACCTTGGTGACGGCGTTCATCATGGGGCAGTTACCGGAGGCGACATCGTATACGGAGCTTCGGTTCTATTCGTCCCGGGCGCCGGCATTTCGGCCCGCGCTTCACGTGACGTACGTCAAGCGCTTTAGGTTCGGGGAGCTCTGATGACGGTCGGACGGTTGGACGGCCGGACGGCCGTGGTCATCGTCGCACTGACGTTGCTGGCGGCCGTCTGGCCGGGTCGTCTGGCCGCCCAAGACTCTCAGTTCGGTATTCGAGGGCTGGGAACACCCGGCAAATGGGAGAGCGTGCGGGCGAGGACCACCGGTGGTGCGTTCGCGCCATTCGACGCCTTTTCGCCGCTGACGGACGCGGCGCTGGCGGACGTGCGGCGCATGAGCGCGAGCGTGACGAGCGGCGCGTCGTGGCGCTCCGTCGATGCCGGTGGCCTGCAGTCGTCGCTGCGCGGGACTCGCTTCCCGGCGATGGTGATCACCGGGCCCGTCACGCGCCGCATCGTTGTGGGCGGCGGCTTCACCACCTACCTCGACCGCTCCTTCGGCGTTGTCATCCAGGACACGATCGATCTGCGCGGCGTGCAGCAGCCGATCACCGATGAAATCACGAGCGATGGCGCCGTCTCCGATCTGCGAATCGCCGTCGCCGCCCGGGTGCTCAACCGTCTCGCGCTGGGACTCGGGCTGCATCGGCTCACGGGCTCGACGCGTGTCGTCGCCAAGCGCTCCTTTGCCGACTCCTTGTACCGCACGACCACCGCGCGGGACGAAGTGGCCTATGGCGGACTGGGCGGTTCGGCGAGCCTGTTGTTCGATGTCACGCCCGACCTCCGGGTCGCCGGGTGGTTCCGTTCCGACTCCAAGCTGCGCGCCGACGTCGGCGGCAACGCCGTGGCCGAGAACGATCTGCCGCTGATGTACGGGGCGGGCGTGCAATGGCGCGCGGGGGCACGGGCGACCGTGGCGGGCACCGCAACGTGGCGCAACTGGGGGGCCGTGCAGGCCATCGCCAATTCGCACGACACGTTCAACTGGTCATTCGGCGCGGAAATCGGATCGCCGGGATCGCCGCTCCGCTTGGGCGCGCGCGGCGGGCAGCTGCCGTTCGGCGTGGGCAAGGCACCGACCGAGGTCGGATACTCGGCGGGCCTCGGCCGGCAATTCTCCGGCGGCCGCGGCCGCCTCGACATCGGTGTCGAGCGGCTGCAGCGCACGGGCTTGGGACTCAGCGAGCGCGTCTGGACGGTTCTCGTGGGGCTGACCGTGCGGCCGTGAACGTCTACTTCCACACATTCGGGTGTAAAGCCAACCAGTACGACACCGAGCGCGTGCGCGAGGCGTTCGACGCGAACGGTGCGGTCGTGGTGGATGATCCCGCACTCGCCGATCTCGCCATCATCAACTCCTGTACCGTTACGAACGAAAGCGAAGTCAAATTGCGGCGCCTGGTCCGCCATGTTGCGAACAGCAGCCACGCACAAACCATCGTGATGGGATGTGCGGCGGCGCTCGACAACGGTGTGATCGCGGCGTTGCCGTCGGTGCGCGCGGTTGTGGCGAATGCGGAACCGGGGACCGTGTTGCGCGCAGCGGGAATCGATGATGTAGGGGCGCAGCATGCTGCGCCTCCACTTGGGACCAAATCCCGTGCGTTATTGAAGATCCAGGATGGCTGCGACGAGCACTGCACCTTTTGCGCGACTACGCTCGCGCGTGGCAACAATCGGTCACGCTCAGTCGCCGAGCTCGTGGACGAGGCGCGCGCGCTGGCTGAGCACCATGCGGAGATAGTGCTGACAGGCGTGCACATCGGAACTTGGGGCCTAGGGGCTCGGGACTCGGGAGTCGTTACCCCAGGCCCGAGCCCCGAGCCCCGAGCCCCGTCGCTCGCCGGGCTCCTCGAGGCTCTCATCGCCGCCGTCCCTCAAGTGCGTTTCCGTCTCTCATCGATTGAAGCCACAGAGGTCGACGACAGGCTCGCCCGGCTCCTCATCGAAGCGCCTCGCAATCTGGCGGCGCACCTCCACGCGCCGTTGCAGTCGGGTGCGAACCGCGTGCTGAAGCGCATGGGCCGCCACTGGTACACGGCCGAGTCCTACCGGGCGCGGATCGAATGGCTCGCCGAACGCCTCCCGGTCTTCGGCCTGGGCGCCGACGTAATCGCTGGATTTCCGAGCGAAACCGACGCCGATCACGAGGCTTCACTCACGCTGTTACACGCCTTGCCTTTCACATACCTCCACGTTTTTCCCTTCTCCGTTCGGCGCGATGCGCCGGCGGCGCGGCTGCCGGGGCAGGTCCCACCCGACGTCATTCGCCAGCGGGCCAGGGAGCTGCGCGAGGTCGGAGCAGCGAAGGCCGCGGCGCATCGCCTGCGCCGCAGAGGGCAAACGGCTGATGGCGTGGTCACAGGCCGCCTCAAGGGCCAGGTCGAGGTGATGACGGAGGATTATCTAAGCGTCTATCTTGTTACGGACCTGTGGGACGGGCGTCCCCGCTTCGAGGTGACGGTCAACTAGCGATGCGCCGCGTGTACATCGAGACCTACGGCTGTCAGATGAACGTCTCGGACTCCGAGCTGATGTTCGGCGTCCTGGGCCGTGAGGGCTACGTGCGCACGGACGATCCCGCCGAGGCGGACGTGCTGCTCGTGAACACCTGTGCGGTGCGCGATCACGCGGAGCAACGGGTTCTGGGACGCATGGGAGAGCTGAAACGCTACAAGCGCCCAGGTGACGTGCTGGGTGTGGTGGGCTGTATGGCGCAGCGGCTCGGCCCCAAACTGCTCGAGCGTGTGCCGCAGGTCGATCTCGTGATCGGCCCTGACGGTTATCGTGGCTTGCCCGAGCTGATTGCGCAGGCCAGGATCGGCCAGCGCGCGGCGGACGTCGAGTTCAAGGGATGGGAACACTACGAGGACGTTCCTCCGGTCCGCGACAATCCGATCTCGGCGTTCGTCACGGTGCAACGTGGCTGCGATTATCGGTGCACCTTCTGCATCGTTCCGATGACGCGCGGGCCCGAGCGCAGCCGCAAGTTGGCCGACGTCGTGCATGAGGTCGTGAACCTCGCGGGCAACGGCACGACGGAGGTCACGCTGCTTGGCCAGACCGTCAACAGCTATCACGATGGCGAGCACGATTTCGCCGACCTGCTCCGCGCGGTGGGCGGCGTGGTCGGGATCCGGCGCGTGCGTTTCACGTCGCCGTATCCGACCGACTTCACGCCACCTGTGCTCGCGGCAATGGCCGAGACGCCGGCGGTGTGCGAGCACGTTCATCTGCCGGTGCAGAGCGGCAGCTCGCGCACGCTCAAGCGCATGCTGCGCCGCTACAACCGGGACCGCTATCTCGAGGTCGTGGCAGCGCTGCGCGCGGCCGTGCCGGGCATTTCGCTCTCGACCGACATCATTGTGGGATTCCCGGGCGAGACCGAAGAGGAGTTCCAGGAAACACTGTCGCTGGTGGAGCAGGTCCGGTTCGACGACGCCTACACGTTCAAATACTCGGTCCGCGAGGGAACGCCCGCCGTGCGGATCAAGGATCACGTGGCCGAAGAGATCAAGACCGAGCGGATCGGCCGGCTCATCGCGCTGGTGCGGGGCGTCGCGAAGCAGAAGAACATCGGGCTCATCGGGTCGACGCACGAAGTGTTGGTCGAGGGACAAGCGAGGCGCGGCGCGTTGCTACAAGCGCGTACGCGCACCAACAAGATCGCGCTGCTGGACGGGCCGGCGGAGTGGATCGGGACTTACCGGCGGGTGCGGTTCACCGGAACGACGGGATCGACATTCACCGCTGTCACCGCCGTTCCCCCTCTCCACACCGTGGAGAGGGGGACAGGGGGTGAGGCATGGCAGTAACCAACCTGACGTTGGAAGTCGTGCAGCGAGAATACAAAAGCCTGCGCGACGGGTTTCCGAAGTTCTGTGGTTGCGACACCTGTCGCAGCGACGTGCTGGTCTTTGCCCTGAATCACTTGACCCCGCACTACGTCTCGACCCGCCAGGGCGAGATCCTCACCGAGCTGTCGCTCGCGAGCGATGGGGAGAAGGCCAAACTCGACGTCGCGCTGCTGGAGGCTTTCAAAAAGGTAGCCCTCGCGCCGCGCTGCGGAGCAAAACCCACGCAGCTCTAAGCTAGGTCGGCGGTGCGCCCGCCGATCCTGTATCTCACCCTAGCATTCGCCGGCGGCCTCGCGACGGCGTTGAGCGGCGTGGAACTGCGTGTGACGGCGTGGTGCGTATTGCTCGGCGCCGTGCTGCTCATGCGACGCGCGCCGCTCGGCGCCGCACTCGGCCTCATGCTGGTCGCCGGCATGCTGTGGGGCGGCGCGGCGCTGCGTGAACAGCGCGCCTCATGCGTCGGCGAGTGGGGTGCCCCGGGGCCGCGCCCCGGGGCTAACGAAACCCGCTCCGTAATTGTCCAGCTCACCGACCCCGTCTCAGCGACTGGCGGTGTCGCCGAAGGTGTCGTCCGCGCCGGTCCCTGTGGCGGCGCGCTCACCATTCGGTGGCCG
>WNET01001220.1_pt1 | contig 10054 bp, 6 predicted proteins | sample 5399911 | NCBI WGS metagenome assembly WNET01 (sample SAMN13153333, study PRJNA577476) | soil metagenome | isolation source: 40 cm grassland meadow soil pre-rain plot 2 | place: USA:California | collected 2015-09-08 | reverse complement strand
GAGTCAAGCGGTCGAGCGCGTCACGAATCCGGGATTTGTCGCGCAGCCGGCGTTTGAAGAGCTCGGCCGCGCGCTTCATCGCCGGCGCGAGGCGCTCGGGCGACTGGTCCTGCAGCGTCACCGCCAGGCCGCGCATCGCGCACCAGGCGGCGATGTCTCCGCCCATGACGCCCGCGCCGACCACGTGAACGTGTTGCGCTCTGAAGTCGCTGTCCTTCGCCAGGGATTTCAGGCGCTCCTGGAGGAAGAAGATGCGGATGAGATTGCGCGCGGTATCGCCCTCCAGCAGGCCGATGACGGACGCCGGGTCCTCGGGTCGCGGCGCGAACGGATCGCCGTCGTATTTCCGCCACAGCTCGAGGATCGCGTAAGGCGCGGGATAGTGATCCGGCGACGCCCTGGAGGCAAGCTGCTTTCTCGCCAAGTGAACGACGAGCGGACGCATCAAGCCGGAATTCATCAGCCGCTGGAAGAGGGGCAGCTTTCTCGGGCGGGGCGCCTCGAGCACGATCATGCGCGCGGTGTTCTCCTGGATGCGCGGCGGCACCGCTTCGTCCACGAGACCCAATCGCTTCGCGCGGCGCGCATCCACGGCCCGGCCCGTGAGCAGCATATCGAGCGCCGCAGTCGGGCCGACGAGGCGCGGCAGGCGCTTGACTCCGCCCCAGCCCGGAAGGATGCCGAGCATCACTTCGGGAAGCGCGAAGCGCGTTCCCGGCTGATCCACCGCGACGCGATAGCGGCAGGCGAGCGCGAGCTCGACGCCCCCGCCCATGCAGAAGCCGTTTACGAGCGCAAGCGTCGGGAAGGGCAGCGCCTCGAGTTTGTTGTAGAGATCCCAGCCGCGCTTGACCAGGCGCATCGCTTCGTCCGCGTCCTTGATCCTGGTGAATTCCTCGACGTCGGCGCCGGCGATGAATCCGGAGTCCTTCGCGGAGCGGATGACGAGCCCCCGCGGATTGTTTGCGCGCAGCTCGTCGAAAATCCGCTCGAGCTCCGCCATCACGTCGGCGGACAGGACGTTCGCGGACGCGCCTTTCTTGTCGAACGACAGCCAGACGACGTTGTCGCGGTCGGTCTCGACCTTCCAGTGCTGGTAGTCCGCCATGACGGTCACAGCGCCTCGACCAGCATCGCCCCGCCGAGGCCCCCGCCGATGCAGATCGAGGCGATGCCGCGCTTGCCTTTCCCGCGCCTGAGCACATGCAGCAGATGCAGCACGATGCGCGCGCCCGAGGCGCCCACCGGGTGGCCGAGCGCGATGGCGCCGCCGTCCACGTTGAGCTTTTCGGCATCGAGCTCGCCCATCGCGCGGTCGAGGCCCAGTTCCTCGCGGCAGTACTTGTCCTCTTTCCACGCCGCGAGGCAGCCGAGCACCTGAGCCGCGAACGCTTCGTTGATTTCCCAGGCATCGAGGTCGTTGAGCTTCAGTCCGTGGCGCTTGAGTATCGGTGTCGCCGCATGCACGGGTCCGAGACCCATCTGCGCCGGGTCCAGGCCCGCCCACTGCGAATCGACGATCCGGCCGAGGGGCTTCAGATCGTGGCGTTTCACGGCCTCCTCGGTCGCGAGCACCAGCCACGCCGCACCGTCTGTGATCTGCGAGGAATTTCCGGCGGTGACATTGCCGTATTTCCGGTCGAAAAAGGGTTTGAGCTTCGCAAGATTCTCGGCCGTCGAATCCTTTCGAACGCCGTCGTCGTCCCGGTAGAGGTTTCCCTTGTCGTCGTAGATCGGCGTGATTTCCGCCGCCAGACCGTCATGCGGATTGCTGAATGCGCCGCTCTCCTGCGCGCGAATGACGCGGGCGTGACTCCCCGCGGCGAATTCGTCCATCTCGCGGCGACCGATCGCGAAGCGGTAGGCGACATTCTCCGCCGTCTGACCCATGAGAAGACCCACATAGGGGTCGGTCAGCCCTTTCATGATGCCGATGATGGGCGTGAGCAGTTGAGCGGGTTTCAATCTCAGGAACATGCCGGCCCTCTGGAGAGGAGTCTTCGCGGCCATGAAGTTCGAGAACCAGATGACCATGGCCTCCGAATAGAGGAGCGGCACGCGCGAGAGCGCGTCCACCCCGCCCGCCAGTACGAGCGTCGAGCGCCCCGAGAGCATGTTGGCTACGGCTGAATCGAGCGCCTGCATGCCCGAGGCGCAGTTGCGCATCACGGTCCAGCCCGGGACTTTCTGCCCGCAGCCCATGCGCAGCGCGGCGACGCGCCCGATGTTGACCTCGTCCACCGAGGGCGCGGCGCACCCGAGGATGACCTCGTCGAGTTCGGTCGGTGCGAAGGGCTGCCGCACGAGCAGGGCTTTGCCGGCGGCGGTCGCGAGATCGCTCGCTGAGAAGGGGCCCGGCCTGTTGCGCGATTTCAGGAACGGCGTGCGCGCGCCGTCGATGATATAGATGTCCTTGGGCATCGTGCCTCCGATGACGGGAAAGTCTCAGCCGCGACGAAACCGGGGACAGACCCTAATTTTGATTGCGCATCGTATGAAGGCGAAACCGGGGAAAAATAGGAAAAATAGGGGTCTGTCCCCGGTTTCAGGCGGCGGCGCGCTGGGGCTGCGCGGGCCGGATCGCTTCGGACAGTCCGAGATCCTGTGGGAAATGGTCCACGCGGATCGCCTCGTCGCGCAGCTGCGCCGCGCGCTTGAGCAGGGCCTGCTCTTCGGCGCCGATGACGCGCGCGGCGAGCGCGGCCTGCGCGAGCTCCTCGGGGTTCTTGCCGTGTATCGCGCCGGATTTCTGGGCCGCGCGGATCTTGGCCTCGACCGCTTCGGATTTGATCGCCGCGTCGAGCGCGGCTTCCAGGCACCCGAGCGGTTCGCTCTCAGGCGTAGGCAGGTACATGCCGGCGCACAGCCGGTCGCGCGCCGCCGAGGGCGCGATGAGCAGGCGCGCGACCTCGTGCCCGAGCGCGTCGCTGGGCGGCGCGAAGTGCCGGCCGAGCGGGAAGGTCGCGAGGCGCAGGAACGAGCCGACCAGCCGCACCGGATAGTTCGCGAGCACTCCGTGCAAGGCTTCGGCCGCGCGGGCGAGAGCGTCCTGCAGCGACCAGTCGAGGAGCGGGAGATCCGCCTCCTGCCGGCCTTCGTCCTCGAAGCGCTTGAGCGCTGCCGAGGCGAGGTAGAGCATGGAGAGGACGTCTCCCAGGCGCGCGGAGATCCTTTCGCGGCGCTTCAGCGACCCTCCGAGCACGAGCATCGAGATGTCCGCCGTATACGCGAGCGCGGCGGAGATCCGCGTCAGGTGCCGGTAGTAGCGGCGTGTCTGCGGCGCAGCCTTGCGCGAAACGGAAACGAAGCGCGATCCGGTGATCGCCATGAGGAAAGCGCGAGTTTCGTTCGAGATGACGTGCCGGATGTGACCGAATAGCGCGGCGTCGAAGGTTTTCAGGTCGCCGGCGCGCGCAGCGTTCATTTCCTTCAGCACGTACGGATGGCAGCGGATCGCTCCCTGACCGAAGATGATGAGGTTGCGCGTGAGGATGTTCGCGCCCTCGACCGTGATCGCGATGGGCAGCTGCTGGTAGATGCGCCCCATGAAATTGTTGGGGCCGAGGCAGATCCCCTTGCCGCCGAGGATGTCCATCGCGTCGTTGACCACGGCGCGCCCGCGCTCGGTGAGGTGGTACTTGACGATCGCCGAGATCACCGAAGGTTTTTCGCCGAGGTCGACCGCGCCCGCGGTCATGGAACGGGCCGCATCCATCGTGTAGAGGTTGCCGCCTATGCGCGCGAGCGCCTCCTCTATGCCTTCGAATTTTCCGATCGGCGTCTTGAACTGGCTGCGCACGCGCGCATAGGCGCCGGTTGCGCGCGCGGCGAGCTTGGCGTAGCCCGTCCCCGAGGAGGGCAGCGAGATCGAGCGTCCCGCGGCGAGGCACTCCATCAGCATCCTCCAGCCCTGCCCCGCCATCTTCGGCCCGCCGATGATCCAGTCGAGCGGCATGAACACGTCCTTGCCCCAGTTCGGGCCGTTCTGGAACACCGCGTTCAGCGGGTTGTGACGGTGGCCGATGTTGACGCCCGGCGTGTCGGTGCGCACGAGCGCGCAGGTGATTCCGATGTCTTCCTTGCTCCCGAGCAGGTGGTCCGGGTCGTGCAGCCGGAAAGCGAGCCCGAGCAGAGTCGAAATGGGGCCGAGCGTGATGTAACGCTTTTCCCAGGTGACGCGCATGCCGAGCACTTCGCGGCCTTCCCAGGTTCCCTTGCACACGACGCCGAAATCGGGAATCGCCGCGGCATCGGAACCGGCGTGCGGATTCGTCAGGCCGAAGCAGGGAATCTCGAGCCCCTTCGCGAGGCGCGGCAGGGTGTGATTTTTCTGCTCCTCGGTGCCGTAGTGCAGCAGCAGCTCTGCGGGCCCCAGGGAATTGGGCACCATGACGTGCACCGTTGCCGCGCTGCACCGCGTCGCGAGCTTCTGGATCACCTGCGAATGCATGGTCGCGGAGAACTCCTTGCCGCCGTATTTCTTCGGGATGATCATCCCGAGGAAGCCCCTGTCCTTGATGAACTGCCACGCGTGCGGCGGCAGGTCCTGATAGACCTGCGTCGTCTCCCAGTCGTTCACCATCGCGCACAGCTGCTCGGTCTCGTTGTCGAGGAACGACTGTTCCTCGGGTGTGAGCTTCGGCTGCGGCAGCGCGAGGAGTTTTCCCCAGTCGGGGCGGCCGGAGAAAAGATCGCCGTCCCACCACACCGTGCCGGCGTCGATCGCCTCCTGCTCGGTCTGGGACATGGCGGGAAGCTGGCCGCGGTACCAGGCAAGAAGGAAGCGCGAAACGAGCAAGCGGCGCAAAGGCGCCGCGCCCAGCACGACGCTGCAAAAGACGAGCAGTCCGGCGAGCACGAGGAAGGCATCCATCGCGAACGCTCCGCCGGCCAGACCGGCGGGAAGCGCCACCGCACCCGCGGCGATCCAGATCCACCCCGGTGAGTTCAGATAGGCGAGCGCAAATGAAACGGCAACGACAGCGACGATCCAGACAGCGAGCGGCATGGGCCCTCCGGAATGTTCTCTGGAGCTTTCAAGGCAATACAGCATGATACGCTGCTCCCCCGCCTCCATGTAACATGACACTCTTCCATGGCCCACGATCACCGCAGCTTCGCATTGCCCGTCTCGATGAAGGATTCCGCCGCGCCGAAACGGCGCAGCGAATGGCGCGCGCTGGGGATGCTCGTCCCCTACCTGTGGGAATTCCGCGTCCGCGTGGCGCTCGCGCTCGCCTTCCTGACCACCGCAAAGCTCGCCAACGTCGGCGTGCCGCTGGTGCTCAAGGAAGTGGTCGATTCGCTGGACGCGCAGACCGCGGTGCTGGTGCTGCCCCTCGCGTTGCTCGCAGCTTATGGAATCCTCAGGTTTTCGACGACGCTGTTCGCGGAGCTCCGAGACGTCGTATTCGTGCGCGTGACACAGCGCGCGATACGCCGCGTTGCTCTCACCGTGTTCCGCCACATGCACAGTCTGTCCCTGCGCTTTCATCTGGAGCGGCAGACGGGAGGCGTGTCCCGCGACATCGAGCGCGGCACACGCGGCATCTCGACGCTCCTGAGCTACATGCTGTTCTCGATCGTCCCGGTGATCCTCGAGTTCAGCCTGGTGGCGGTCATCCTTCTCACGAGGTTCGACTGGCGCTTCGCGGCGGTCACCTTCGTTGCGGTGGCCCTCTACATCGCCTTCAGCGTGGCTATCACCGAGTGGCGTATGGAAATCCGCCGTCGCGCGAACGAACTGGATTCGAAGGCCAACACGCGCGCGATCGACAGCCTGCTCAACTACGAGACGGTGAAATACTTCAACAACGAGGAATACGAGGCGCGCCGGTACGACGAGAACCTGCAGAAGTACGAGTCGGCGGCCGTGAAAAACGAGGCCTCGCTCGGGTTCCTCAACATCGGGCAGAGCTGCATCATCGCCGTCGCGGTGACGCTGCTCATGATCCTCGCGGCCGAGGGCGTGGTGGCGAAGACTCTGACGCTCGGCGATCTGGTGCTCGTGAACGGCCTCTTGATCCAGCTCTACATCCCGCTCAATTTCCTGGGCATGGTGTACCGCGAGATCAAGCAGGCGCTCGCCGACATGGACCGCATGTTCCGTCTGCTCACCCAGGACCGGGAGATACAGGACCGGCTGGATGCGGTGCCGCTGCCTCTTGAAAAAGGCGCGGGAAGCGCGACGGTGCGCTTCGAGCGCGTCGATTTCTCCTACGAGCCGCGGCGCCAGATCCTGTTCGACGTATCCTTCGAGATCCCGGCCGGGAGCAAGGTCGCCGTGGTGGGCGCGAGCGGCTCGGGAAAATCCACTGTGGCGCGGCTGCTGTTCCGCTTCTACGACGTCAACGCGGGTCGCATCACCGTCAACGGCACCGACATCCGCGGCGTGACGCAGTCGTCCCTGCGCGCCGCGATCGGCATCGTGCCGCAGGACACGGTGCTCTTCAACGACACGATTCTCTACAACATCCACTACGGGCGGCCGAGCGCATCGCCCGCAGAGGTCATCGAGGCGGCGAAGGCGGCGCACATCCACGAATTCATCGAGAGCCTTCCCGACCGCTACGAATCCCGGGTCGGGGAGCGGGGCCTGAAGCTCTCCGGGGGCGAAAAGCAGCGGGTGGCGATCGCCCGCGCCATCCTGAAAAACCCGAGCATCCTCATCTTCGATGAGGCCACCTCCGCGCTCGATTCGGAAACCGAGCAAGGCATCCAGACCGAGCTCGACCGCATCGCGCAGGGGCGCACCACCCTGGTGATCGCTCACCGCCTTTCCACGGTCATGGATGCGGACCAGATTATCGTTCTGGATCAGGGCCGTATCTTGGAGCGGGGCACCCACAGGGACTTGCTAGGGCAAGACGGCGCCTACGCCCAGATGTGGGCGCTGCAACTGCAGGAGGAGGCCGAGCAGGCGGCCGCGTGAGGAAACGGACGCGTCCCCAAGAGCCGAGTGAGCGTTTTTCGCGATGTCGTGTGAAGTGTCACGTGTATCCTGTTATTTTCGTTGCAAATAAATCTCGCCAAGGCTAAACTGGCCGGCCCAACAATAGACTGGGAGGAAGGGTGCGGTTCATCGCGATATCGCTCCTTGCACTGGCGGTCGTTTCGAGCGCAGTGTCCGCGCGCGAGCTGCGCCAGCCGGCGCTGAAATCCCAGGCCGCGCTGGTCGTCGACCAGCAATCCGGCGAAATTCTCCTCGGCAAGAACATGGAATCGAAGTTGCCGATCGCGTCGCTCACCAAGCTGATGACTGCGATCGTCACCCTGGACGCAGAGCTCGACCCGGACGAGCCGGTGACGATCACCAAGGCGGACGTCGACAGGCTGCGCGGCTCCCACTCCCGCTTGCAAGTGGGAACGACGCTCACGCGCGACGAGCTGCTGCACCTCGCGCTCATGGCTTCGGAGAACCGCGCCGCGTCTGCGATCGCGAGCTCCTACCCGGGTGGAAAAGACTCGTGCGTGCTGGCGATGAACCTGAAGGCGCAACTGCTCGGCATGACGGGTACGCGCTTCGAGGACGGCACGGGGCTTTCCGGGCGCAACGTGTCGACCGCGCAGGACCTGGCGAAGCTCGTGCAAGCCGCGCATGCCTACCCCAAGATCCGCGACTATACGACTTCGACTTCGTACCAGGTCAAGATCGGGCGCCGCGCGATGCGCTTCGGCAACACCAACAATCTCACGCGCAGCTCCCGCTGGGACATCGGTTTGTCCAAGACCGGGTACATCGCCGAAGCGGGGCGGTGTCTGGTCATGCAGGTGACTCTGGCCGAGCGTTCGATTATCATCGTGCTCCTGGACTCCTGGGGCAAGTACACTCGTGTCGGCGACGCGACCCGCATACGTCAATGGCTGGAATTCGCCTCCGGCCGCAATACGCGCCAGACATCCGCGGCCTTGCCGCCGCAAGCCGACTTCGGTTCGATATACGCACGGAACGACTGGCCGGGCTAGATTCCGGCCCGCGGAATGAACCCCCAGCCTTCGCCCCAGTCCCCGGCACCTGGGGTGGTCCGCTTCTACAGCTTTCTTCCACAGGGGGACAGGCTCTCGGAGGACGTGCTCGCCGGCCTTGCGCTTCGCCAGAAGAGCATTCCGCCGTAGTACTTCTACGACGAGCAGGGCTGCCGCCTGTTCGAAGCGATCTGCGAGCTGCCCGAGTACTACCTGACGCGCACCGAGACGGCGATCCTGCGCGGCAACATCGCGGAAATCGCGCAATTCGTCGGGCCCGAGGCGCAGCTGATCGAGTTCGGCAGCGGCGTGCAAGCCAAGACGCGTATCCTGATCCAGGCGCTGCAGACGCAGTTGTACGTTCCGATCGACATCGCAATGGATACGCTGCGTGCTTCGTCAAATGAGCTTTCCCGTCGCTTTCCCTTCCTCAACATCGTCGGCATCTGCGCCGATCATACGCGGCCCATCGTCTTGCCCGAGTTCGTAGGAGTGCCGATCCACAGGAAGACGGTGTTTTTTCCCGGCTCTACCATCGGCAATTTCACTCCCGCTGAAGCGCTCGTTTTTCTGAGGCAGGCGCGCAAGATGGCGGGGGCGGGCGGAGTCCTTCTGATCGGCGTGGACCTGAAGAAGGACAAAACCACTCTGGATGCCGCCTACTCCGATCCCAAGGGCGTCACGGCGCAGTTCAACCTCAACCTGTTGCACCGGATCAATCGCGAGCTCGCGGGGGATTTCCAGGTGAAGCGCTTCCGCCACAAGGCCTTCTACGACCCGATCCTGGGCCGCATCGAGATGCACCTGGAGAGCCAGTACTCGCAGTTCGTGCACGTCGCCGGCCGGCGGTTCGATTTTGCGCCCGGTGAAACCATCCATACCGAAATTTCCTGCAAGTACTCGATCGCCGAATTCCAGGAACTGGGCAAACGGGCCGGCTTCACTCCCGAAAAAATCTGGACCGATCCCGAGCAGCTGTTCAGCGTCCACGGGATGGTCGCGTCTTAGGCAGCCATCGCTTACCGGAGGTCTGCGTCCCGCAGCACGCTTGACCTTGGGTTCTTCTCGCTCGCGTGCAAGAACCCGTACTCGACCAGCTCTCCCAGGTCGAAGCGGAACCGCTTCGCGGTCGATATTTTCCGGGCAAGCAGCGCCAACTCGCTTCGGCCGAGCGGCTGCCTGCGCGGCAGCGCGAGAAAGATGTTGTTGACGTCGCCTGGGACATCCAGGATGAACAGCTCCTCGAACGCTTCCTGGTGGGTCCGGACCATCGAATCGTAAAGGGGGTTGGAAGCGGCGCGCCAGACGTTGCTGACGACGACTCCGTTCGGCTTGAGCGCCCGGCGCGTGATTTGCAGGAATTCCTGCGTCGTCAGTTGTTTCGGAACGTCGTGGGCGCCGAAGGCGTCGAGAAAAATGACGTCGTAGTCGGCTTGCCGGGCCCTCTCGATGAATTGCCGCCCATCGCCGACGTGGGCGCGCAGCAGCTCGTCATCGACAAATCCGAAGAACTTCTTCGCAACGTCCACGACGTCGGGATCGATTTCCGCCACGTCGATCGTTGCCGCGGGGTAGTGCGCGCGCAGGAACATCGGCAAGGTCCCTCCGCCGAGGCCGACGACGAGGATACGGCGCGGCTCTTCGCACAGCGCCAGTCCGGCAAGCGCGACCCGCGCATAGGGCAGCTCCAGATGATCCGGATCGCCCGGTTTCACCACGCTCTGCCGACCCCCGCCTCTCTCGAAAAGCATCGTGCGCAAGCCGTTGCGGTCTTCCGTGACGATGATGGTGTTGTAGGGCGAGGCTTTCTCGTAGATGACGGTCTGCGCGCACGCCACCACCGAGAACGCGGCGAACGCGGCCGCGCAGAGACGGAGACGAACCAGCCCCGTATTCTTCATGTGGCGTCGGGGATCAGTGCTGCGAGCGGTCGACGACGATGCGCTTGTACAGGTCCAGCCACTTTTCGTAGTCGTCGATGGTTTCCTGCGCATTCACGACCTTGACGGCTTGGCGCTCGCGCACCAGGCGCCGCACCGGCGTGTCGTAGTTCCGGTTCGCGGGCACGCGGTGCACTTCGGTGTAGAAG
>WNET01001209.1_pt1 | contig 10084 bp, 8 predicted proteins | sample 5399911 | NCBI WGS metagenome assembly WNET01 (sample SAMN13153333, study PRJNA577476) | soil metagenome | isolation source: 40 cm grassland meadow soil pre-rain plot 2 | place: USA:California | collected 2015-09-08 | reverse complement strand
AGGAACACTCATGCTGCGGATAGGTCTCCTCTCGGTATGCTAACAGGGCCTAGGCCGATTCGTCCTCTCCCAGGTAGCTGATCCGTACAGGTCACGTAGGCCCGGACGCCCTCGTCCGGGCGGGTGAGGGCACCCGCCCCTACGTCTGCGGGACCGATTTACCTCCTCGATTCTGGGATCGAAAAACCCGCCTCTGTATGGTACAATTAAACGTAAGTTCCGATGCCATAAATGCCAGTAATTTCAGTAGTTTGAAGTGGGTTGGGTACATCGGAAAGGCGTGCCGGAGAGCGCTCAACTCCGGCTTCTCCACGGAGCTGAATGGCCACGAAAGAGATCACAACTTCCATCGTCGAAACTAAAGCAAAAAACGGGAAGCTCGCTGCCATTAATGGCGGCAACGGCGACTATACAGCCGACTCGATCAAAGTGCTCGGCGGCATGGAAGCCGTCCGCAAGCGCCCGGCAATGTACATAGGATCGACGGGTGAGCTTGGGTTGCATCATCTTGTGTACGAAGTCGTGGACAACTCTGTCGACGAAGCGCTCGCCGGTTTCGCTGATAAGATCGAAGTCACCATTCACCTCGACAATTCGATTACCGTGATCGACAACGGCCGCGGCATTCCCGTCGATTCCATGGACATCGATGGCGAAAAAATTCCTGCCGCCGAAGTTGTAATGACCAAGCTCCATGCTGGCGGCAAATTCGATTCCTCAACTTACAAAGTCTCCGGCGGATTGCACGGCGTAGGCGTGTCCGTCGTAAACGCGTTGAGCGAGGAACTCGAGCTGGAAATCTGGCGCGACGGTTTTACCTGGGAGCAGACCTACTCCAAAGGTGAGCCTACCAGCAAGCTGAAGAAAACTGGCGCCGTTAAAGCAAAGACCGGAACTAAGGTCCGCTTCTTGCCAGACAAATCAATCTTCACCGTCACCGAATATAACTTCGATACGCTCGCCCAGCGCCTGCGTGAGCTGGCTTTCCTAAATAAAGGCTTGCTGATTACACTCACCGACGAACGTACTACTGATCCCAAAACCGGCGAGGCGAAAGCAGTCGAGTTCAAGTACAACGGCGGCATTGTCGAATTTATCAAGCACCTGAACCGCGGGAAGCAGGTTCTTCACGACAAGCCGATCTATATGGAAGCCGAGCGTGGCGGCGTTGCGATGGAGATTGGGCTGCAATACAACGACGGCTACTCTGAGTCGGTTTTTAGTTTCGCCAATAATATCAATACCGTCGATGGCGGCTCGCATCTTTCCGGTTTCCGCATGGCGCTGACGCGCACGATCAATTACGCCGGCCAGCAGATGGGCCTGTTCAAAGACGTCAAAGAGAATCTCACCGGCGACGATGTCCGCGAAGGTCTGGTCGCGGTCATCAGCGTGAAATTATCGCAGCCGCAGTTCGAAGGGCAGACCAAAGGCAAGCTGAATTCGGATATCGCCGGAATCGTGCAGGCATTCGTAAACGAGCGCCTGGGGGCGTATCTAGAGCAGAACCCGACTGCCGGACGAAAAATTATCAACAAGGCGATCGAAGCCGCCCGCGCGCGCGAAGCTGCCCGCAAGGCCCGCGACCTCACCCGCCGCAAAGGCGCGCTCGATGGTGGAGGTCTTCCGGGCAAACTGGCCGACTGCTCCGAGCGCCAGCCGGAACGCTGCGAATTGTTCCTGGTTGAAGGCGAATCCGCAGGCGGAACCGCAAAGCAGGGACGCAACCGCCGCTTCCAGGCAATCCTCCCGCTGAAAGGCAAAATTCTAAACGTCGAAAAGGCCCGCTACGACAAAATGCTTGGCCACGAAGAAATTCGCGCCATGATTACGGCGCTCGGCACCGGTATTTCAAAAGAAGATTTCGACGCCGCCAAGCTGCGTTACGGCAAAGTCATCCTCATGACCGACGCCGACGTGGACGGAAGCCACATCCGCACTCTGCTGCTCACGTTTTTCTTCCGCCACATGCAGGAACTGATCAAGCGCGGCAACGTCTTCATCGCGCAGCCGCCGCTCTACTCGATCAAAAAGGGCAAGACGCAGCAGTACATCAAAGACGATCGCGACTTTGTGAAAGTGATGGTCAAGCGCGCAGCCGACGGCCTGATCGTCCGCTACGGTGAGGGTGCCGCGAAACTCGAAGGCGCCAATCTAACTAAATTCATCACAGTGCTTAATGAATACCTTACCTTCTTCGACAAAGTTGACAAGCGCCTGCGCGACGAAAAAGTTGCCGACCTTCTTCCCAAACTCGACCTCTCCAAGCGTGCCGACTTCGAGGGCGATAAGAAGTCCGCGCCAAAGAAAATCGAAAAACTGGAACGGGAACTAAAGAAAATTCAGAAAGAGCGGCAGTTCAAGGAAGTCGAGAGCCGCTTTGACGAAGAACACAATCTGTGGGAAGCGCGCTACGTCAACTCGCAAGGCGCCGAGCACCTTATCAACTGGGAGCTGGCCTCAACACCTGAATACCGGCAACTGCTTTCGAAATTTAAGCAGATCGAGCCATATCTCGAACCGCCGTTTGTTGTCGAGACGATCGCGAAATCGACTCCAGCAAGCGGCAACGGCGAAGAGCTCAGCGACGCCGAGCGCGAGGACATCGAAAAAGCCCAGAAGAAGACCACCAAAGCTGTGCCCAAGAAGCGCTCCGCCGAACCAGAGGTTGTCGAGAAGGCCTCTGCGCGTGAGCTGTTCGATTACGTTCTCGCTGAAGGCAAAAAAGACTTCAGCGTGCAGCGCTACAAAGGCCTGGGCGAAATGACCGCCCAGCAGCTCTGGGAAACCACCATGGATCCCGAGCACCGCACACTACTCTCCGTAAGGCTTGAAGACATCGCCGAGTGCGAAACCATCTTCACCACCCTGATGGGCGAAGATGTCGAAGCCCGCCGCAAATTCATCGAAGACAACGCGCTGGATGTGAAGAATCTGGATATCTGATCTGCTTGTGTGGGGCCGGGGCTTGCCCCGGCCAAGGCCGAGCGAAGCTTGGCAGCCGTTCGCCCATAAAATCTGCAAGGTCGACCGCTCCCCGCGTTCTCTGCTCGCAAGTCGGAACAAAAGAGCTTCAAAATCCGTCTATAACAGTGGGGAAGGGCAGCATGCCTATCGTTTGGGAAGACTTCTGGCAGAAGGGCAGGCGATGGCTGAAAACGGTATGGCTTGTTTCTGCTGGACTCATGGCCATCTACTACGGTGCGATCCAGCCGGCACAAGATTTTCATGGAATTGCAGAAAGTAAAGCAACTGCCTTAGCTGCCGTCGAGGGAAATCGTCACCAACACTGGTTCCATCCAAATCTCCTTGCAGCTCGCGAGGTGGAGGTAGGCGAAGGTGTGATCGGAGGAGTTCCTGGCAACGTCGATATGTTGCAGAAAGGTGTCACAGAATCTAGGGATGACGAGCGCAAGATCGTCCGCACGAGTTCGATCGCATTGGTCGTGGACAAACCAGCTGAGACTGTGGTGAAGATCCAGCGGCTTGCAGAAGGCGCAGGAGGGTTTGTCGTGGATTGGGAAGCAAGTGGCGGTCAGGAAGCTACCAGTGCGTCCGTTATGATTCGAGTGCCTGTCGGCAAGTTTGAGCTAACTCGAGCTTCAATTCTTAAGCTGGCCCAGCGCGTGGAAAATGAACGTGCGAAGGCGGAGGACGTAACCACGCGATACGTGGATGACGACGCGCGTCTCCGTAATCTGCGGGTGCAGGAAGTTCAGTATCTGGCGATTCTGAAGCTGGCCCGCACGGTCAAAGATACCCTTGAAGTGAGCGAAAAGCTCAGCCAGACTCGCGGCGAGATCGAACAGCAGCAATCCGAGTTTAATAGCCTTGCGAAGCAAGTAGAGCTGGTCGCCATCTCCTTGTCTCTCCGTAAAGAGGCCGAAGCACAAGTGTTCGGCCTACCGTGGCGGCCTGCTTACGAACTTAAATTCGCTGCACGCCAAGGATTGGAAGGCCTTATCGACTATTCGACCTCCCTGTTGGCATTCTTTTTCTACTTGCCTGCAATTGGTCTTTGGATGGCTACAATTCTTGTGGGCATCTTTGTGGGATGGCGAATTCTGCGCTGGGCGGGAAAAGCATTGTTTGTGGCTCCCGCGAAGGCCGCATAATTGGATCGCAAATAGCAGCGAGATCTTCGATCCCCTACTTAAACCCGATCTCCCTCACCGCTCCCAGCAACTCCTCCACATCCGGCGTCTGGTCCAACGGATACACCTTCGCCCAAACCAGTATTCCGTTCTTATCGATGATGAACGCCGCCCTCTCGCAGATTCCAGGAACCGGCGGGCCCTCGCGTAGAATGCCGTATTTCTGCGTGACCTCCCCATGCGGATAAAAGTCCGAGCACAGCGGAAAATGCATCGTTCCGATATCTTTCTTCTGCCACGCAATGTGGCTGAGAATCGAATCTGCGCTTATGTCCAGAACCTGGGCATCGAGCGCGGCGAACTTCTCCCGGGCGGAGTCGAACGCCGGCAACTGCGACGCTCAAGTGGGTGTCCAGTCCAGCGGATGAAACGCCAGTACAACGTGCTTCTTGCCGCGAAAATCGCTGAGCTTCACTCTAAATTCCCGCTCCCCTTCCACTGCCGGCAGCTCAAAATCCGGCGCCGCATCCCCAATCCTGAGTGGCATTCCTGAATTCTCCCAAAAGCCTCTGACCACAAGTCTATCTCCTGAGCGCAGCCTGTGCACACCGGTCAGCAGTTCTTCCGATCTCTCGACGACAAGTAGCTGAGTTAGTTCCGCGTTGTCAGAAAAACCGGCTGCTACAGCAGCTCCACCAGCTAAACTATCCCCATCCGAAGCTGTTGGAACTGGAGAAACCTCGCGAAAGCGCATTTCCTGACAGTCGGGTTCGCTTCGCTCGCGACGGAAAAGCAGTTGTGTACAGCGTCCGAACTGGTAATGCTGACAACTTGTGGCTGCAGCCGCTAGATGGCACTCCCGGCCACCAAATCACGGACTTTAAGTCGGAGCTCATTCGGGACTTTGATTGGTCGCCCGATGGCCGAAAGATCGCTATCATTCGCGGCCACATCGATTCCGACGTCGTTCTAATTCGCGATTCCCAGCAGTAATCAGAATCAATGTAGCGCCAGAGTCCTCGCGCGTGCTCGGGATGAGTAAACCAGGTGCTGGCTTAAGCTGTAGTAATTTGAACTCGACCTTACGGACAGCGCCGACCAGTCGCCAGTTGTCGGACACCGAACAGCAATGCGGGCGGAGTTTCCCAACTTCCTGTTAGCCGACCATCCGGGATCGAATGTTCTATACAGCGGGATCGAATGTTCTATGCAGTTCGATTGTGCCTACTGATGGTGGAGAACAGTGGCACACATAATAAATCCTATTTCGCGTCGACCGGAGCAGTGATGATCGTGCCGCTGAGTCTGGCTTATCAGATGTAGACGCGGTGCAGCATTTCGGCGGCGCTCTCGTCGAGTAATTCGGCACGCCGAACCTCTTCGAAACGCGCCAGCAAATCATCCACGCGAAGCCGCTTCTTTTCGGCTCCGTGGAAGTCCTGAATGATGCGGCCGCGGTGCATCATGATGAGGCGGTCGCCAAGGTTTGCGGCCTGCTGCATAGAGTGGGTCACCATAAGGGTCGTCAGCTTGTCGCACCTGATAATGGTAGCGGTGAGCGCAATCACCTGATCGGCGCTTTTGGGGTCCAGCGCAGCCGTGTGCTCGTCGAGAAGCAGCACTTCCGGGCGCAGCCATGTTGCCATAAGCAGAGTTAATGCCTGCCGTTGGCCCCCTGAGAGCGAACCAATCGGATTTTTCAGGCGATCTTCAAGACCCATGTTCAGCTGACTGACACGATCACGCAATTGGCTGAGCAGATGTTTCCGCAACGGCCAGCCCAGCCGCCGCGGTTTCCCGCGATATGCGGCAAGCGCCAGGTTCTCTGCTATGGACATGTTTGCCGCTGTGCCACTGAATGGATTTTGAAAGACGCGGCCAATGAGCTTCGCCCGCTTGTGCTCGGGCCACTTGGTGATGTCCGCGCCAGTGAGGAAAATTGCGCCAGAATCGACGCAAAACGATCCGGCCACAGCATTGAGCAAGGTGGATTTTCCCGAACCGTTCGTGCCGATGATGACTACAAACGATCCATCATTCACCGTCAGGTTGACCGCCTGCAGTGCGTGCAGTTCATTGGGCGTGCCAGGATTGAATGTCTTGCTGACCGTACGGATTTCAAGCATGGGATGATCGGGGCTTGAGCAGGTTAAGCCGTTTCAGGAGCCCGGGAGCTACAAGCGCCAAAAAGACGAACAGTGCAGTGACGAGTTTCAGGTCATTGGGATTCAATCCCAAGCGCAATGCGATTGCCACCAGGAGCCGGAAGAGGACTGAGCCCATCACTGCGCCGGTGATGCTAAGCCCAAGCTGCCGTGTTCCCACCAATGCCTCACCAATAATGACGCTGGCCAATCCCCATACCACCATGCCGATACCCATCTGCACATCGGCAAAACCTTGATACTGCGCAATGAAGGCTCCGGCTAAGGCGATCAGGCCATTGGAAATCGCAAGCCCAAGGATGATCATGTTTTCATCATTCACTCCCAGCGCGCGGATCATTTCATTGTTATCCCCGGTGGCGCGCATTGCGGTTCCAAGATTTGTGTGAAAGAAGACGTACATGACACAACCCGCCAGCACGATAAACAAAAGTGAAGCCACCAGAAGCGACGCTTCCAGTGGGGTGATCTCCCATCCCATCACATTCAAATTATGGTCACGCGCCAGTGCCATGCCCACTCGCTCAGCGTAGGTCGATAAGGTAGAAGATCCCAGCACCGAAATGTTGCTTCTGCCCATAATGTGCAGGTTGATGGAATACAGCCCTGTCATCACCAGAATGCCGGCAAGCAAGCCATTAATTTTGAATTTTGTCGCCAGGGTTCCCGTCAAAGTGCCTGCAAGAAAGCCGCCTGCAAAAGCAGCAGACGTCGCCAGTACCGGATTCACGTTATGAACGAGGAGCATGGCAGCCAAGGCGGCGCCAAGTGTGCTCGATCCGTCTGCAGTGATGTCGGGAAAAGCAAAGATTCGAAAGCTGATGAAAACGCCCAGCGCGACCAACGAAAAGATGAATCCCAGCGTTAGCGCTCCCAGCAGGAGACTCATGCCTCGGCGCCTTCCGCCGTGATGTTAGAAATGGGCGCGATCCAGCATGCGCCACGAACGAGTTCGCTCTGTCCGCTGCCGGAAAGGGCTCGATCATCGCTTAACAAGTGAAGGATGCCTTCCAGCGCTTGCCCTTCAAAGAGCGTCTTGATCGAGGCCTTTAAGTCAATCTGGCCCCTCTGCACGGGACGATAAGAGAACGCGGCGGCATGGAAATGCCCAGCAACTGCGAGCTCCGAACTCGAAGCGTTCGGAAACGGACGAATAACGGGTGCCAGAGCCCCAGCACTCCCGCGCACGGCGATGCCAGCCAAAAGGACCACGCTTTTCGTGTAGGCACGTTCCGCTGTGAAGCTGAGCCAATCGCGAATCCGGGGAAATTGGAAAGCATTAGGTTCAGAAGCGGCCACAACCGGCGAGCGGCGCAACGCGGCTCCGATCAAGCCTGCGGACTCCGCGATCATAACAATACCGATTTGCTGGGCATTGAAGAGATCCAGGCATGACTCAAGCAAAAGACTAAGCGCCACAGGCTCACCGTTCTTCTTTGCCTCAAAGCGGATCAAGGCGCTGAATGGCTGCGGATTCGCTCCATGGCAAGCGATGCCATAGCAGACCTGAACCTCTGGAAGCGTTGTTCCACCGGCTAGCAGAAAATCTGGGACATTTGTTCCATCCGTCGGCAGGTAGGCGACCGCCCCGCCGGCGGCGATGAATTCTCCGAAACGTCCCTGGCAATCTTCAAAATGCTCACCGAGCGCCCCCAGTCCGATCGCGAAAGTGGAGTCGGAGAATTGCAACGTCCGGCAGTGTTCTTTGGCAAATCCGCAGCGCTCGAGCAGGCTGGCATTTCCCAATCGGCGGCATTCTAGTTTGGAACCCGGCGCGAGCGGATACACCTCGTATATGGCCCCGCAACTCTCAATCTGCCTTATCGCTCTGGGAGCGGGTGCTTCAACTTTCGGACTCTCGGTAGCCTCATTCGTTGGCAAAGATTCCGGCATTGCCTTCGCGACAAGCACGTCTTCTAGCTTCGACAGCTGGATGACTTTCAGGACGTTGCGCGAACAGTTCGAGACTGCGAACGATCCCTGAATGCTCTTCAAATCCTTGTAGAGCCTTACCAGGGTGCCAATTCCGGCTGAGCTCAAGAAGGCCACTCGTGAAAGGTCTAACTGAATATGGTGCGAGCCTTGCCGGATTTCCTGATCAACGGCTGCGGCAAGATGATCAGCCCAATAGCCGTCGACACGTCCTTCGACCTTAAGTTCGACCGTTTCGCCGCGGAGTTGTTTGGTAATTTGCATTTCTCTTACTTTGGGCCATTACCTTGTCGTTTGGTCTACCCCGCCAATCGTCTGGTTGTGAATCCCCGTTTCGTCTACGACGACGTTTGCGCGACGTAGAATATCATCTGGAATCCGCCACTGCTGCTTGAGACCCTTCAGCGCCGCCGTGTTCACGACGAAATGAATAGGGATTTCGTTCCGGACTGGTATCTGAGTCGGATCGGAGCCACGCAAAATTCGCGAGGCCAATTCTCCCGTTTGTTTGCCGATCTGGTAAAAATCAGCGCCGTAATCGAACAAGGTCCCGCGATCAGGTTTACCTGGTGTGATACTGAACACCGGAATATGAGCTCTCTGCCCGACCAAAACCACCGAGTCGGCGGCAACACTGACTGTCACATCGCCGCCTATCCATAAGGCTTCTGCTCCTCGGGCAACTAGTGAATCTTCGGCTTCGAGCACGGAATTTGAATTTTCGACATTGGCCTCGAATAACTCAATACTCCATCCTTGGCAAACCTCGCGCGCTTTCTCGACAAAGGCCCGCGAATTAGCTTCAGCCGGATTCCAGGCCACGCCCACTCTCTTTAGGCTTGGGAACATCTCCCGCGCGATTCGGAAAGCATCTTGTACCGGAAGGAAACTGCCAATGCCCACCAAGTTGCGCGGGTGATTCAGTGGGTTGTCGCGACTGATCCCCACTCCTGCCACCACCGGATCGGCAACCAGGCCGAACACTTGAATCGTCTTGTCGCCACGATTCGCATTGGCAACTGCTTGCAGCGACAAGGTGCTCATCGTAAGCAACAAGTCATAACGGGCATTGACCATTTCCTTGGCGATGGAACTCCCGACAGAAATATCGCCTTGCGCGTTGAACTTATCTATGACAATGGTTTTTCCTTCAATAAATCCATTCGCTGCCAAGCCGTCTATGGCGCCCCGAGTGCCCTCATCCAGCAGCATTGTCGAAGCATGCTGAAGAAGTCCGACGTGTGGTATGTTCCGGGCACTGGTGCTTCGCCGTCCAAGATCGGACAAAAGGAGTGCCGCGGAAGCTGAAATGATCAGGACGAGCCCCAAAAGGAGACGCTTGACAACAAATCGCATCTGCCAACCTTGCGAAGAAAACGTTAGAGTCCGGGCGTAGAGTCTACCACTGTGGTGTGGTGGGTGCACACGACAGGAAAACATATCTCTAGGATTACGCCCGAGTGACGTTAGTGCTGTATCGGAGGCGCGCTTTCACGACAAAGTTGGAGGTGAGGCGGGCGATGTGGCGCGCGTTCGATACAGCCGTTAGAAGGAAGCCGCTCGCGGGTGCGGCGGACGCGGTCTATGGAAATTCAATCGATTTTCGCCTGAAAATCATTGCCAGAAGCGGGATTCGGCAAAAACGTTGTTATTGATGCTCATCGATGTAGTGGTTCTCGCATTCATCTGGATCATCGTAGCGCGGGGCGGTCTGTTATTCAAGACCACAGTTCAGACCACCGTTTCAAACGCCTGCATCTCACACGCGCTAGCGTCCGCCGCGCGAGCGGCTTCGTTCTGACGGGCAACACGGAAATAATCCCACCCGGATGGTAAGAGGCTATCCGATCTTTCCAATTCCAAGGCCCGAAGTGCGCTCTGCTAAGAGTGCAT
>WNET01001208.1_pt1 | contig 10086 bp, 6 predicted proteins | sample 5399911 | NCBI WGS metagenome assembly WNET01 (sample SAMN13153333, study PRJNA577476) | soil metagenome | isolation source: 40 cm grassland meadow soil pre-rain plot 2 | place: USA:California | collected 2015-09-08 | reverse complement strand
CGCCGCCAGTCATCGCACCTGCGTCGCCCTCCGCCGCCGCTTCGCCGCCGCCCGATGTCGCTGAAGCGCCTGCAGCGCCGCCGCTGCCCCCGCCTCCCGGACCGGGACCAGTAGCGTGGAGCCCAACCGCAACGGTGAATCCCAGTCGCGCGAGTGGCGTGTTCCGGCCGGATGTGCTGCCGGCCGATGTCGAAGCACGGCGCGCGGTCACGACATTGCTGGCCGCAGCGGGACCGGAAGAACAGCGTGCGAGCATCGAAAAGTTGCGGCAGCTCACACCGCACGTGATCGCGTTGCGCGATATTGGCGCGGTCGCCGAGGTGGTCGCCGGCCTCGATCGCTCGCTCGGCAAGATCCAGGATCCCGAGATCCAGGAGGCGATCGGTGAAGTGGCGGGGGCGCTTGCGGACGAGGCTATTGTGGAGCGTATGGTGGCGCGCCTGGGAGAAGCGCGGGTGCCGCCGGCCGAGCGCGCCCATCTCGTGCACGCGGTCGGTGCCCTGGGGGCGGTGTCCGGGGGGTTGGTGGTCGACGCGTATCTGCACGCGGCCGCGGAGCGGCGCGAAGCGTATCGCGCGGCGATGCGAGCGGCGGGTGAGCGCACGATCGAGCTGCTGCAAAGCCGGATCGAGAGCAAGGTCCCCGAAGTGGTTGCTGCCGCCGCGGAGTTTCTCGGGCTGACCGGCAGCCCGCAGGTTGCCCAGTCGCTCATTACTTTGACACACCACGGTGATGAGCGCGTGCGTGAAGCGGCGCTGCTCGGGCTCGCCGAGCTCGGGGGGCGCGAGATCTCGCGGCCGGCGATGCCGGCGCTCAAGGACGAGTCGGTGCTGGTGCGCAGCGCGGCCGCGCGTGCGGTCGCGGCGGCGGGCGATGTGGGGGCGACCACGGTTTTGGCACGGCGGCTGGAGCAGGAAAAAGACGAAGGGGTATTGGCTGCGTTGCTGAAAGCGATCGGCCAGCTCGGGGCCAAGGAAGCCCTGGAAATACTGGCGAAATTCGCCGAGCCTGGTGGAAAGCCGCGCCGCACGCCGTTCGTGCGTGCGGCGGCGATCGAAGGGTTGGCGCGGCTCGATCGAGTAGAAGCGAAGGCGTTGCTGGAACTCTACGCACGAGATAAGGAGCCCACCGTGAAGCGGGCAGCGGAAGCGTCTCTGAGATGACGACACGCACGGCAAAGACGAACGACGCGGTGCTGACGCAAAGCATCACGCGCGAAGTGGCGAAGCGCGTCGTCGGCCAGGAGGTCATGGTGGAGCGGCTGCTGATCGGTCTGTTGACCGGTGGCCATGTGCTGCTCGAAGGCGTGCCCGGGCTCGCCAAGACGCTCGCGGTGAAAACGGTCGCGGAATGTCTCAAAATCACCTTCTCGCGCATCCAGTTCACGCCCGACCTGCTGCCGGCCGACGTGATCGGCACGATGGTCTTCGATCAGCGCTCGCAGGAGTTCTATCCCAAAAAGGGTCCGCTGTTCGCGAACCTCGTCCTCGCCGACGAAATCAATCGCGCGCCCGCCAAAGTCCAGTCGGCGCTGCTCGAGGCGATGCAGGAAAAGCAGGTGACGATCGGCGGCGAGACGTTCTTCCTGGGCGAGCCGTTTCTCGTGCTCGCGACGCAAAACCCGATCGAGCACGAAGGGACCTATCCGCTGCCCGAAGCGCAGCTCGATCGCTTCATGCTCAAGGTGCGGGTCGGCTACCCGACGCGCGACGCGGAGAAGGAAATCGTGGGGCGCATGGCCGGAGGCCGGCCGATCGAGGTCCAGCGCGTCGCGGAAGCGGACGACATCCTGGCCGCGCGCAGCGCGATCGCCGAGCTGTTCATGGATCAGAAAGTCGTCGATTACATCGTCGATGCGGTCCGCGCGACGCGTGAGCCGCAGACGATCGGGTTGCCGGAGCTCAAGCCGCTGATCGCGTTCGGCGCCTCGCCGCGCGCATCGATCTACCTGGCGCAGGCCGCGCGCGCACACGCGTACCTGCGGGGCCGGGCCTTCGTCGTGCCGGAGGACGTCAAGGCGATGGCCTTCGACGTACTCCGTCATCGCATCCTGCTCACGTTCGAAGCCGAGGCGGAGGACATGGACACCGACCAGGTGATCACGAAGATCCTCGAGGCGGTCGGCGTGCCGTGACATTGAAGTACGAAGGACCAGAGCGCCGCACGGAGGTGAGGTCCCCGGTCAAGCCGCGCCGACGGGCGGTGACCGCGGACCTGCTCAAGCAGGTGAAGGGGATCGAGCTACGGACTCGGAACCTCGTCAGCACCCTGTTCTCCGGCGAATACCGCTCCGTCTTCCGCGGCCAAGGCATCGAGTTCGCGGAAGTCCGCGCCTATCAGCACGGCGATGACTTCCGGGCGATCGACTGGAATGTCTCGGCGCGCATGGGCCATCCCTTCGTCAAGACGTTCATGGAAGAGCGCGAGCTCACCCTCCTGCTCATCGTGGACCAGTCCGGTTCGCTGCACTTCGGCCGCCCGTACACCAAAGCAGGGCTGGCGGTGGAGGTCGCCGCCGTGTTGGCGCTCGCCGCCGCGCGACACAACGACCGCGTCGGGGCGCTGCTCTTCGCCGACGCGCCGGAATACGTGGTGCGACCGGCGAAGGGACGCCCGCACGCGCTGCGAGTCATCCGCGACCTCGTCGCGTTCGCGCCCCGCGGCCGGGGCACAAACCTCGGCGGGGCGCTGAGCTATGCGGCGAAGTTGCTGCGACACCGCGCCATCATCGTCGTCCTCTCGGACTTCAGGGCTGCAGACTGGGAGGACCCGCTCACGCAACTCGCCGCGCGCCACGAAGTCGTGGCGATCACGATCGACGATCCGCGGGAGTACGATCTCCCCGACGCGGGATGGGTGGAGCTCGAGGACGCGGAGACGGGGCAGCGCTTGCTCGTGGATACGAGTCACGCGCCCACCCGCACTCGCATCCGTGTTGCGGCGGAAAAGATGCAGCAGGAACGCAGCCGCAAGCTCGTGCAGGCCGGCGTGGACCGCGTCGCGCTCCTGACGACAGTGCCCTACGGCGTCCCCCTCCGGCGCGCGTTCGCCGAGCGAGCCCGACGGCTGAGCAGATGATCGTTCCAGTGTTGATGCTGGTCCTCCAGGCGAACGGGTGGGTGGCCACACCAAGTCAGCCCACCGTCGGCGACACGATCCAGCTGGAGCGGACCGTTTCGGTGCCACCGGGCTGGCGGGTCCGCGCGGGCAACCTCGCGTCGGCGACGGAGGCCGAGCCACTCGGCGACGCGATCGTGGTGCCGGCCTCTGGTGCATGGGTCGTGCGCTACGCCGTCGTCGCATGGACGCCTGGCGAGATCTCGTTGGACATGCCGCCGCTGTGGCGCCTCGGTCCCGACGGCACGGCGGACTCGCTGTCCGGCGGCACCGCCACGCTTCACGTGGCCAGCGTCATCCCGGACAGTGTGCGTGCGCCGGCACCGCAGCCGGCACTCGGCCCGCTGCGTCTCGATCGGTCCAGTCCGTTTCCGCCAATTGCCGCCGTGTTGCTGGCCGCCGGGACGTTGCTACTGCTCATCTTGTGGAGACGGCGCGGACCCCGGAGCGCCCTCGCCGGTCAAACTCTGGCGGTCGACGCCGAGGTTTCGGATGCGCGCTGGCTGACGGCCGGCGAGCCGAAGGCGGTCGCCGCGCGCGCCGCGCAGAGGCTGCGCCGCGCGCTGTCACACGCGATTCCCGATGCCCACGAGGCACTCAGCACGGAGGAGTGTTTGGCCGCCGTCGCACGCGCGCGGCCTGATGCGCCGCTGCGGGACCTCCGCGAGCTGCTGCTCGGCCTGGATCAGGTGGCGTTTGCGACGGCGCACGGTGTGGAGGTCGCGCCGCTCGCCGCGCGGGCCCGCGCGCTCGCGCGCGAGTTGAGCGCCAACGGAGGACGGCGATGACATTCGCGCGTCCGCTCCTGCTCGTGTTGCTGCTCGCGTTGCCGTTGTGGTGGTGGTGGCGCCGGCAGCGTCTCGCGCGTCTCGCCGGCGCGCCGATGAGCGACGTCCGACCCGCGATGGGCCCGGTGGAACGCCTGTGGATCGCGCGGCTGCCGGTGTCGCTGCGGTCACTGTGCCTGGCTGCCTGGATCATCGCCGCCGCCGGGCCGCGTGTCGGATCGGCGCGCGCCGAGCTGCGCAGCGAAGGAATCTCGATCGTTCTGGCCATGGATATCTCCAGCAGCATGCTGGCCGAAGACTTCTCGCCCGCCAACCGGCTCGACGTCGCGCGCCGCACCGCGACCGAATTCGTCCGCGCGCGCGCCTCCGATCGCATCGGGCTCGTCGCATTCGCGGGACAGGCGCTGACGCAGGTGCCGATCACCACGGACTACGAAGTGCTCGAGGAAGCCATCCGCCAGCTGCGCGTGGGTATCCTCGAAGACGGGACGGCAATCGGCACCGCGATCGCCACCAGCGCGAACCGCCTGCGCCGCACTCCCGGCAAGAGCAAGGTCGTCGTGTTGCTCACCGATGGTGAGAACAACAAGGGGACCGTGGATCCGCGTACCGCGGCACAGGCCGCGGCGGCGTTCGGGATCAAGATTTATACGATCGGCGTCGGGACCCAGGGTGAGGCACCGGTCCCGACGGGGCAGGGCCCGCTGGGCCTGCGCTACGAGACCATGCCGGTGAAGATCGACGAGCAGCTGCTCGGCGAGATCGCCCACACGACGGGCGGCCGGTACTTCCGCGCGACGGACGCCGCCTCGCTGTCGAACATCTTTGCGGAGATCAATCGGCTCGAGAAGACCCCCCTGCAGCATCTCGTCTACCATCGCTTCGAAGAGGCGTACCGCGTGCCGCTGGGCATCGGGTTGCTCGCGCTCGCGCTCGAGCTGGTCCTCGCGGGCACATTCGCGGTGCGCGTGCCATGATCACGTTCGACGCGCCGATCGTCATTATCCTCGCCCCACTCGTCGCCGGCGCGGTGTGGGCGGCGGCCGCGTGGGCGCGACGCGTGCGCGTCCGGCGAGCGGCCGCATGGTCGGACAGCACCGCCCGCATCGCGCGGACGGCCGGGAAGCTCGGGGCTCCGGCATTGGGGCTCGCCGCGGGGCTTGCGGCCGTCGCGCTCTCGGGGCCGCGCTGGGGCGAGGAGCGGATCGTCACCGAAACGCGGGGGCTCAACCTCGTCATCGCCATCGACATCTCGCGCTCGATGCTGGCCGAGGATGCCAAGCCGAGCCGCCTGGGCAGGGCGTTGCGCGAAGCCCGGCGCCTGGTGCAGGACCTCGACGGGGATCGTCTGGGCCTCTCGGCATTCGCGGGCACGAGCTACATCCTGTCCCCCCTATCGGTGGATGGTTCGGCTCTCACCCTGTATCTCGACGCGCTCGATCCGGACGTTGCGTCGGAAGGCGGGACGTCGCTGGCGCCCGCGCTGGCGCAGGGAATCGACCTGCTGCATGCCAGCCCGGAGATCGCCGATCGCGTGCTCGTCATGTTCACCGACGGCGAAGCCCACGACTCCCTCGAGCAGGCGCTGCAAGAAGCACGTCGCCTGTCGGGACTCGGCATTCACCTCATCCTGGTGGCGGAGGGAGGACGCCAGCCCACCAGGATTCCGGTGCGCGATGATCGCGGCACACTGGTGTCCTGGCAGCAGGATGAGTCGGGGACTCCGATCCTGACCAGCCGCCGCGAAGAAGTGCTCGGTGCCATCGCCGACGCCGCGCAGGGGACGATTGTCGCGGCGGAGCTGCCCGACCAGGCCGGCGCCGTCCGCGATCTCGTGGCGTCGTACAAGCGCGCGATGGCGACCGAGAGCCGCACGCAACGGGGACGGCCCCGCGCCTGGATTCCGTTGTTGCTCGCGGGGCTCGTGCTGGCGGCGCAAACGTTCACTCGTCGCACCGCGGCGCTCATCGGCATCCTGCTCTGTCTCACGGCTCCCGCCGCGGCGCAGTCGCAGCGGCCTCGCTCTCCTGCCGAGAAGGCGTGGGACAAGGGCGACGTGCGCGCGGCCGCAACCGCCTATCTCACGGAGCTCAAGACGCATGAGGACGACGACACGGCCTGGTACAACACGGGGACCGCGGCACTCGCTGCCGGTGATCCGGCGCTGGCGCGCTCGACGCTGGCGCACGCCTCGACCTCGCTCGATCCCGAGCTGCGGTTTCGCGCGCTCTACAACATGGGCCTGCTCGCGCTCCTCCAAGCGAAGGCGGACACGGCCAGCCGCGAAGCGCATCTCGCCGATGCTGCACGCGCGTATCGCGAGGCTCTGCTGCTGAAGCCGCATGACGGACACGCGAAGTGGAATCTCGAGTTGGTCAACCGCCAACGTCGTGGGAGCGGCGGACAGGCGAACAAACCGAATCCACCACCTCCCCCACCGCAGAGCGGTGGGGGCAGCCAGCAACCACAGCCGCCGCCGCCGCCCAGCGGCGGCGGAGGCATGAGCCAGTCGCAGGCCGATCAGGTATTGCGCTCGATCGGCCAGGAGGAGTTGCGGACGCGTCGCGATCGCACCGGTCGCACCCGCCGCGCCGCGCCGGCGGGAGTGAAGGACTGGTGACCGGAATTCTCCCCATGCTCAGCGCGCTGCTCCTCATGCAGGGTGCCGAGGTGACGGCCAGCGTGGATCGCACGCATCTCCGCGTAGGTGAAGAGCTGATGTTGACGATCCGCGCGCAGACCCGCGCGGCCGATCCCGTCGAGATCATGCTCCCGCCTCTGAACGGTTTCGCGATCGTGGGCTCGCGCGATATGACGGAAGTCGCGATCGACGGGGCAACGGGGGGGCGGTCGGTCCGTACGACGGTACGCGAGCTGCAGCTGCGGGCGCAGCAGCCCGGGGCGCTGCTCATCGGACCGGTCCGGGCGCGGCAGGGCGCGAGCGTCGTCGCGACCGACCCGATTCTCGTCACCATCGACAGTGCAGCCGACCGCACGACTTTGACGTTGAGCCCGCTGGCGCGGTCGCTGCTCGAAAGCACGCCGCCCCCCGTCTCGCGGCGGTCGGATCGCGTGGCGCTCACGATGCTCGTGCCAAGTGACACGGTATTCGCCGGTCAGCAGGTGGACCTGATCGCCGCGGCTTGGATTCCCCGCGATCTGGGTGAGCGCATGCGACGGCCGCCGCTGCTGACGCTCGTCACGCCGGAAGGGGTGTGGGCCTATCCAGCGGCGACATCGTCCGGGGTCGCACTCTCACGACAGGTTGGCGGACGGTGGATCGATCTGTTCATCGCGCACCAGGTCGTGTTCCCGCTCGCACCGGGCCGCGTCATCGTGCCGCCGGCGTCGGTGGAATACGCGTTGCCCGTCACGTTCTCGTTTTTCAGCCGCGAGGAACGCTATAACCTGCGCAGTGACTCGATCGCGATCGTGGTGCTGCCGCTCCCGCCCGCCAATCCCGTCACGAACGTAGTCGGCGAGAAGCTGCGTCTCGAGCTCCAGATCGACGCGACGAGCACACGTGTGGGCGAGCCGGTCGAGGCGTCGATCACGATCAGTGGTGTCGGCAACGTGGCGTTGTGGCCTCCGCCCGAGCCCGCGATCAAATGGCCGACGGGATTCCGCGTCTATCCCGCACAGACCGAAATGCGTCTGGAGACGAACGCCGGGCGTATCGCCGGGAGCAAGACATTTCATTTCCTGGCGGTGCCCGACTCGTCGGGCAATTTCGTGTTGCCCGAAGTCCGCTACCCGTACTTCGATGCCACGACCGGCCGGTACGAGGTGGCGACGGCTGCGCCGCGCGCGCTCGCCGTCGCACCTGGCGCCGAGCCGCGCGCGGCACGCGTGCTGCCCGCGTTGCTGCCGGCGCGCGGAGAGGTTCCGGCCGACAGCCTGAGCCGGCGCTTCGGATGGCAGGGGTGGCTCGCGCTGCTGCTCGGGCCGCCGTTCATGGCGCTGGTCGCGAGTCGGCGCAGGCGTCGTGTCCCGGGACCAGCGGTAGTCGCTGCCGGTCCCGCACTGACGCCGCTGGGGCGCGTCGAGCGGGAATTCCTCGCCGTGCTTTCGAGTCATGTCTCAGATCCGTTCGCGCGAGACGGCGACGGGCTGGCCCAGGCGTTACGCGCCGCCGGTGTCGAGAGCGCCGTCGCCGATCATGTGAAACGCCTGCGCGACCGCTTACGGGCCGCGCGGTACGGACCGCGCCGTCTGGGCGATGCTGCGGAGCTCGCGGCTGAAATCGAACAGGTGCTGCGCGTTCTGGGCGCCGAAAAACCGGGTGTGGTGCGACGGCCGCACGCGACGGTGACGACAATTCTCGTGTTGACTGCGGGAATTGTCGGGGCGCAGCATGCCGCGCCCCTACACGCCCAAACTGCGTCCCAGGCCCAGACCCCCAGCGCCGAGGCGTTATTCGAGGCCGGGGCGTTGCGCGCGGCGGCGGATTCATTCGCCGCGCGCGCCGCGCGCGAGCCGGGCGATCCGGCCCACTGGTACAACCTTGGTGCGACGCTGTATCGCGCCGGTGCGGACGGCAAGGCAACGGCGGCGTGGATTCGGGCCGCACGCCTGGTGCCGCGCGACCCGGCGATCCGGCGTGGGCTGCGGCTGTTGCCTCCGCCGGATCCCGTGACCGAGGGGATGCTGTTCGTGGGTTGGGCCACGCCTACCGAATGGGGATTCATCGCCGCCGCGGGCTGGGTCCTCCTGTGGCTGACGGTGGCCTTCGGCGGTCGCCGGCGCCTCGTCCTCGCGCTGTTCGGTGCCGTCGCGATCACAGCGTTCATCCTCGGCGCGCTCGAGTGGCAACGTCGCGACCAGCCGGTGGCCGTCGTGATCGCCGACGCCGCCCCGGTGCGCACCGCGCCGTACGGCGGCGCGAGCGCGGCGGCCACGGTCCAGGCGGGTGGTGCGGTCCTCGTCGGACGCGGTTATGGTCCGTGGGTCGAAGTCCGTCGTGCCGACGGAATCCACGGCTGGGTGCTCGGAGGGGAGATCGCGGGGTTGTGAGCGTGCTCGCGCGTGCGCGGGTCCAGCTCCTCGCGGACAATGTCGCCGACCAGATCGCCGCCGGCGAGGTCGTCGAGCGCCCCGCATCGGTCGTCAAGGAGCTCGTCGAGAACGCCCTCGATGCCGGCGCGCGCGCCGTCCGGGTCGAACTGGAGGACGGCGGCAAGACGCTGATCCGCGTGAGCGACGACGGCTCGGGGATGGATCGTGAAGACGCCCAGCTCGCGCTGCAGCGTCATGCGACGAGCAAGATTCGCACGGCCACCGATCTCATCGGCGTCGCGACGTTCGGATTCCGCGGCGAAGCGCTGCCGGCGATCGCGTCGGTGTCGCGGTTCGAGCTCGAGACGTGTAGCGACGGTGAGGCCGCGACGCGGCTCCGTCTCACGGGCGGGAAGCTCGAAGGCGCGGAGGACACCGCGCGCCAGCGCGGCAGCACGGTCACGGTACGCGCGTTGTTCTACAACACGCCGGCGCGGCGGAAATTCTTGCGCGCGACCGCGACCGAGACGCGAGCCGCCGTGGAAGCGCTCACCGTGCTCGCGCTCACCCGTCCTGACGTGGCGTTCTCGCTGACGAGCGACGGCCGCGCGTTGCTCGACTGTCCTCCTGCTGACCGGCTCATCGACCGAGTGCACGCGCTGTGGGGCGGCGAGCTCGCCGACACTTTACTAGCCGTCTCGCATCGCGCGGGACCGCTCGAGGTCACGGGGCTTGCGCAGCGTCCCGCGCAGGCCCGCCCGGCAGGGCGGAAGGGCTACGTGTTCGTCCGCGGCCGTCCAATTCGCGATCCGTTCATCCTGCGCGCCGCGGAGGCGGGCTATCGCTCGACCATTGCGCCCGGCGACCGCCCCTCACTGCTGCTGTTTCTCGATCTTCCCGGCGACGCCGTGGACGTGAACGTGCATCCCGCAAAACTCGAGGCTCGGTTTCGGGACAAGTTTTTCGTTGAAAAAGTAGTTGAGGAAGCTGTGAGAGAAGCGCTTGCACCTCTTGATGCCGCTGCGCCCTTGGGAGCTACCGGCTATCGGCTATCGGGTATCGGAGGAGACCAGGAAGTAACGCTGCCGGGCGGCATGCCTCTCGAACTCTTCGGAGCGGATCACCCGATAGCCGATAGCCGATACCCAATAGCGCCGTTAATGCAGGTCTTCGACACCTACATCCT
>WNET01001193.1_pt1 | contig 10158 bp, 11 predicted proteins | sample 5399911 | NCBI WGS metagenome assembly WNET01 (sample SAMN13153333, study PRJNA577476) | soil metagenome | isolation source: 40 cm grassland meadow soil pre-rain plot 2 | place: USA:California | collected 2015-09-08 | reverse complement strand
GACCGGCCGGGGGGCCGCCGGCGTTGTTCACCAGAATATCGATCCGCCCAAACTTTGCCGCCGCGGCTTGCACGAACCGATCGACGTCTTCGGCTTTGCTGACGTCCGCCGCCACCGGCAGCACGTCACCGCCGATCTCCGCGGCCGCGGCGTCGACCGCCTCTTTGCGCCGAGAGCAGATGGCGACCCGGGCCCCCTCCTCAACGAACAATTTCGCCACCGCCTTTCCCAAACCACGGCTGGCGGCGGCGACAAGCGCCGTCTGGCCCCGCAGGCCCAGATCCATTAATAACCTCGGAGGGGGAGGGCGATTCCCTCCCCCTTCCGATACCTCCCCCTCCCCCAATCCCGACACTGCCCAAAGGCATGTGATGCTCGGACTCGGCAAAGCCGGTCCTGCGCATGGGACAAATCTGGGGCCCATGCACCCAAACACAACGCGTGGAGCATTGGCTACTTGTCCTCCTTATTGTCGTTCTTGGCATCTCCGGACCGTCCGGCCGGCGCGAACCGGCGCAACCGCTCGGCCAGTTCACCGAGGTGCCGGCTCACCAGCGCGTTGACCGTACCGTCCGGGTAACGGCTGTCCGCGCCAGGTTCCCCTGCCGGCAGCCCGGTCAGCACCTCCAACCCTTCGTCGATCGTCCGGACGGCCCAGATATGGAACTTCCCCTGCCGCACGGCTTCCACCACGTCCGGCCGCAGCATCAGATTGGGGACGTTTTGCACGGGGATCATCACGCCCTGGCGCCCGGTGAGCCCGAGTGCCTTGCACACCGCAAAGTACCCCTCGATCTTCTCGTTGACGCCGCCGATGGGCTGGATCTCTCCCTTCTGGTTGACCGACCCGGTGACGGCGATGCTCTGCTCGATCGGGACGCCGGCCAGTTCGGACAGCAGCGCGTAGAGCTCGGTGGAACTCGCGCTATCCCCATCCACCTCCGAATACGTCTGTTCGAACGTCAGCGATGCATTTAAGCTGAGCGGCTGCTGCTGGGCGTATTTGCCGCCCAGGTAGGCGCCCAGGATGGCCACGCCTTTGCTGTGGATGCGGCCCGACATCTCCGTTTCCCGCTCGATATTGACGACACCGCGGCTGCCGACGAAAGTGCGCGCGGTGATCCGGCTGGGATGGCCGAAGCTGTAGTCTCCTAACTGCAGGACCGACAGCCCGTTGACCTGACCCGGCTTGACGCCGTCGACGTCGACCAGCAGCTGGCCTTCGGCGATCATCTGCCGGAGCCGCTCCTCGATACGGTTGGAGCGATAGACCTTCTCGTCGACCGCCCGATCGACGTCGACCACGGCGACGACGTCGTGGCCGGCCTGCTGCGCCCACGCCGAGGCCTCATAGACGATTTCCACCATTTCGTTGAAGCGCGTGGAGAGACGCTGCTGGTGCTCCGCCATCCGCGCGCTCTGTTCGAGCACGCGCGCCACGGCGGAGCGGTCGAACGGCCGCAGCCCCTGCCGGCTGCAGATGGCGCCGACGGCCTGAGCATAGGCCCGGGTGGCCTCCTCGGTCCGCTCCACCTCGACGTCGAATTCGGCCTTGATCTTGAAGAGCTTACGAAAGTCTTCATCGAGCACGTACAGGAGCTGAAAGATCTGCGCGGTGCCGATGAGGAGCACCTTCACGTCCAGCGGGATCGGCTCCGGCCTGAGCGTGGCCGTCGGCATCAGGCCCAGTTGCTCGCCGATGTTTTCGATCCGCGCCTCCCCGCTCTTCAGGGCGCGTTTCAGGGCTTCCCACGAGAGCGGATTCGTCAGCACGTCGCGGACCTGCAGCGTGAGGAAGCCGCCGTTGGCCTGCTGCAGTGCCCCGCACTTGATCATGGTGAAATCGGTGACCAGCGCGCCAAACTCCCCACGGTACTCTACCTTTCCCAGCAGGTTGTAGTATGTGGGGTTGCTCTCCTCGATCACGGGGGCGCCCCGGAGATGGCTGTTGTCCACGACCAGATTCACCCGGTAGCGGGTGAAGGGTTCCTGCCGGCGCATCAAGGCGGCGAGAGGAAACGGGGCGGCGGGTTCTTCTTGCTCTTTGAAATCGTCGAGGTGCTCCACCACATCGGCCAGGATCTGGTCCAGGTAGGCACCGATCTTGGGATGATCGGCGTAGCGCTCTTTCAGACGGGTGATGGGGTGCGCGGCCGCCGAGCTGACGGCCCGCTGCTCCAGCTCCCGCATGGCGTCACGGGCCTCGCGCTCGATGATCCGGACCTTGCGCAGGACTTCGCCCACTTCCTCCTGCAGCGCGCGGCCGCGGCGGGTGATCTCGTTGCGCTGCTCTTCCGGGAGCAGGTTGAACAGCTCAGGGGTAATCGGCTCTCCTGAAGGCCCAACCGGCACCGTGGCGATCCCGGCCGGCGAGCGCTGGATGGCGAACCCGAGCTGCCTGGCCTTCGTTTCGAGTTCCTTCCAAATGTCGGCGATCCGCTGCTCAAACGACTGGACCACCTCACGCCGCCGCGTCTCAAACGTCTCACTGCCGAAGACCTTCCGGATGGCGTCCTTGAGCTCTTCGATCAGCTCATCGATGTCCTTGCGAAATTTCGCGCCGGCGCCCGCCGGCGGCGAGAGCGCGGCCGGCTGGTCGGGCTGCTGGAAGTTGTATACATAGCACCAGTCCGGGGGCACGGGCTTGGCCGCCGCAACCGCCTGGACTTTCTTGCGCGCGTAAGTTGTGCGGCCGGTGCCCACCGGTCCGGCGATGTACACGTTATAACCGGGCTGCTGCAGCGTCAGCCCCAGCTCGAGCGCGCGCACGGCGCGATCCTGCCCGACGATCACCTCGTCTGCCTTGATCTCCGCCGTTGTCTTGAAGGGCAACGAGTTGGGGTTGCAGGTCCATCGCAGCTGGTCAGGCGAGAGCCGGTGGGGCGTGCGCAGATCGCGTTGAGCCACGGGTTACCCTCCAAAATGGCGCGTTGCGTGTGATCGTGGGGAGTGGACGAGTCCTAGGTTCTCTTACCGGGCGGGGGGTCCTCTGACACAAATACAGACCAGCGGGTCGTACCCAGTTAGGCCGGGTTAACCGTAGGAGGTTAACAACCTCCCATCTAGGCTGCCACACCCGCTGGCAATTTCGACTCTACACCAGGGTGTGGAGATGGGTCAATTCGGAACTATTGTTCGGAAACAAGCTACGACTTCTTGGGCGTGGAGGGGAACGGGATCAGACCCGTTTGCCGGCGCTGCAGCAGCTGCTTGGATTGGGGGACGCGGGGATGGTGCATGATGTTGAAATCCAGGCGTTTGCCGCACGCGCAGACTCGCTCCATCTCCTGGCTGGCGTCCACAAAGATCCGGCCGGCGCCCTCGGCCCGGGTCCGGGCTGCGTCCACCGCCCCGGAGCGGACTTCTTCTTCGTCTTCTTTGAGGCCCATTTCCCGCGGAGCTGTGCCGCTCAGTTGATACAGCAAGGCCTTGGGATAGTAGACGCTATAGGTGCGGCCGCACCCACCGCATGGAAAGGTAAACACGAGGGCCATGACTCCATTGTATACCCTGGTGGTATAGTGGAACCAAAACGTCATCGGGAGGGACATGTATGGTGCGTCGGGTTGCATCCCGTGTGATCGTGGCCGGCGTGATTGCGGTGTTGGGCGCGCTGATCTATCTCGCCGGGTGGCACGCAGGGGCCAGTGCCCTGCACCATTCGGCGCAGGGCGACGCGGCACAGCCTGCCGCGGTGACCGCCACGCCGGTGCAGAACCTCCCGATGCAACCCGAGATGATTCCATTCCCCGCGCCCGATCGCCAGGGGCCAGGGCAGGGCCTGGGACAGGGGCAAGACTGCCAGCCGATCATTCTCTTCTACTATCAGGGGAGGCTCTATCAGTTGATGCCTGGCCCGGACAACCCGCCGGGGATGCCGGGCAGCCCGCCGGAGTATTTCCCGCTCCGCCCATACCAGGGCCCGCAGATTCCGGGATTGCCGTTCGGCCCTGCGCCCCAGCAGCTACCGGGCTTCCAGCCGCTTCAACCCCGCTTCTAGCGCGTCCAGCGTCGCCGGGACCGGCTGCGGGAGTTTTGCCCGGGTCTGCACGATCTCGGGATCTTTGAGCCCGTGCCCGGTAAGGACGCAGACCACCTCTTCCGGTGCGCGCCCCTCGCGCGCCAACTGCAGCACCCCCGCCACCGACGCAGCCGACGCGGGTTCCACGAATAATCCTTCGCGCGCCAGTTGATCCTGCGCGGTCAGAATCTCCTCATCTGTCACGGCCAGCAGCGTCCCACCGGATTCGCGCACGGCGGTAATGGCCCCATCCCAACTCGCCGGCCGGCCGATGCGGATCGCGGACGCCACCGTACGCGGCTCATTGACAGGTTGCCCGCGGACCAACGGGGCCGCGCCTTCAGCCTGGACGCCGATCATTCCGGGCAGCGAGGCGATACGCCCCGCCGCCTTGTACTCCTTGAACCCCGCCCAATAGGCGGTGATGTTACCGGCGTTTCCCACTGGGATGGCCAGCGTCAGTGGCGCCCGGCCCAGCGCGTCGCAGATCTCGAATGCTGCGGTCTTCTGTCCGGCGAGCCGGTGGGGATTGACGGAGTTGACCAGTGTGAGTCCAAGGAGCGGCGCTGCCTCGCGCACCAGATCCAGAGCGCGATCAAAGGCGGCCTGGACGGCGATGATGGTCGCTCCGCAGGCAATACCCTGGACCAGTTTCCCCAGGGCGACACCGGACGCGGGGACGATGAGCGCGCATGGCAGTCCGGCTCGAGCGGCATAGGCGGCGGCCGAGGCGGCCGTGTTCCCGGTAGACGCGCAGATGATCCCGCGCGCGCGGGCTTCCACTGCCTTGGATACCGCCACGGTCATGCCGCGATCTTTGAATGATCCGGTGGGATTCGTGGCCTCGTATTTGACCAGCAGGCGTAACCCGTGTGGAGTCCCCAGACGGGACTCCAGCAGTGGGGTCCCACCTTCGCGGAGGGTGATGACCGGCGTGGCGTCGGTGACAGGAAGAAATTCCCGGTACTCCTCAATGACGCCCCGCCACATGCGCGGCTGCATATGCCTACTAGTTACGGCCTGCTGCGCGCCGGCTCCTGGCCGATGGGGCTTGGCAGGCGAAGGCTGCCAGAATACGATGAAGCTGCACCGGTACACGATGCAGGAGGGGAAGCCGAATGCAACTGCCCGAAAATGTTAAGAAGTTCTTGGAGAAGCCGAATTTCGCCGCGCTGGCCACGGTCAGCCCGAAAGGCCGGCCGCAGGTCACGCCGGTCTGGTTCATGCTGGATGGCGATGAAATTCTGATGGACACGTCGCAGGGGCGGGTGAAGCTCCGCAACCTGGAGGCCAACCCCTACGCGGCGATCGCCGTTGTGGACAAGGACAATCCCTATCTATATGTGCAGATTCGCGGCAAGGTCCGCCTGGACTTTGAGCACGGCGCGCGCGACATCGACCGTCTCTCGATGCGTTACGGGGGCCAGCCGTACAAATACCCGCCGACAGATTCCCCACAGAAGCGGGTGAGTCTCCGCCTGCGTCCCACAGGGTTCTCCGGCATGGGAATGAAGTAGGACGTACGTCGGAAAGAGCGAGGGGCGGCCGTGAGCCCACTCGATGCGACCTCTGTGCACCGCCGGCTAACCGCCGTCGATGGACACTGCGATTTGCCGCTGGCCGTCAGCCGCGCCACAGATGTGCGGGGCACGGTGCCGGCCCTCGCCAGCATGCCGGTGGGGCGGGCCATCCGGGACGGCGGCGTGCGTGTGGTGGTGAGCCCCACGTGGGTGGAGCTCGAGCACACGCCGGAGGGCCTCCGCCGCGCGCTCGTGGCTTACGCGCGCCTGGAGCAATCCGTGGCGCAATGCGCAGAGGAATTTGCCATCGTCACCACGGGCGCGCAACTGCGCCGCGCGGTCGAGAGCAACCGGACCGCGTTGGTGCTCGGACTCGAGGGGTGCAGCCCGCTCGGGTATGATCCGCACCTGCTGGACGTCTTCGCGCGTCTCGGCGCGCGCGTGGTGGCGCTGACGTGGAACGAACGCAACGCGTTCGCCAGCGGCGCGAAGCAGGATGCCCGGGAGGGACTGTCTCCGTTGGGCAAGGTGCTGGTGCGCGAGGGGGACCGCCTCGGCGTGATCTGGGACGTGTCGCACCTCAACGAACGGAGCTTCTGGGATCTGCTGGAGACCAGCACCGGCCCCATCGTCGCCTCGCACTCAAACTGTCAGGCGCTGTTCACGCAAGGCCGCAATCTGACCGACGAGCAGATCCGCGCGCTTGCCAGGCGGGGCGGGATCGTCAGCCTGATGATCCAGTCGTTCGTGATGAGCCCGAAGATCGCCACCATGGACGAGTTCCTGCGCCACGTCGACCACGCCGTGTCGCTGGCCGGCGTCGATCACGTAGGCTTCGGGTACGATTTCACCACGTTCATTGACGGCCTCGACCTGATGAAACTGGACTACCTCCCGCCGGACGCGCCGCCGGAAGAAAACATGCACAAGACGGTCAAGGGCATCCCCACACACGCCGAGCTGCCGCGCCTGACGGAGGCGCTGCTGGCCCACGGATTCAACGAGCGCGACACCGGGCGTGTGATGGGCGGCAACTGGTTTGAGTTCCTGGCCACCGCCTTGAAATAGCCCTGTTCCATGCCCTCTCCCGCGAGCGGGAGAGGGAGGGGGTGAGGGCGCGCGAACCCAGCGTCACCGCAGTTTGACGTCCGCGGCCTTGAGCGTGGCTCCTGTCTCATCGAGGATGCCGATCTTCGTCTGGACGGTCGCCCGGCTGGCTGCGAACAGATCGTCGTGGTGGATCCCCAGAAAGCGGTAGCCCAGCAGCGGTTTCAATCGCTCAACGGCCGCGGGAATCTCGCCCGGAGTCGCCGCCACAATCATTGCGCCTTTCGCCAGGCGCACGTCAACCTCGTGCGTGGGATCGGGGGTGCCCTGGAGTCGGTCACACAGACGGTCAATCAGTTCCTGGCGGGTCAGCCTCGGCATCTCGTCGCCTACGTTCGAGGAGGTCTGGCACCCTGCCGATCCCGCTGAGCCTCCGCGACGAGATCCAGCAGCGGATGATCGGCAGGCAGCTCCGCGGTGCGCATGAGGACAGCGCGCCATCCTTGCCGTTCGACATCATGCGCGAGCTGCACGGCAGACGGATCATCCGGCGCGCGATACTGCAGGACGGCGGCGATGACCGTCGCCAGGTGGCGCGCCGGCAACCCCGCATCGATCGCGGCGCGGGCGGGACCGCAGAGCCTTTCAGCTGCCCCCAGCTTGCGGAGCGGATCGCGTGCCACCCTGGCAATGGGGTCACGCAGCCGTGGATCACTGAAGCGCGTCAGGCTCCGGCCCGCATACTCGATCAGCTCCTGGCGGTCAAATCCGGGGTGGCGATGCTGCAGCGCGGCAACGGCTTCGGTGGCCACACCGTCAACGATCCGCCGGATCCCAGAGTCCTGCATTGCCTCGTCGATGACCCTGTGCCCGCGCTGGGCTCCCAAGTAGGCGACCGCCGCGTGGAGTCCGTTGACCAGCCACAGCTTGCGGACGCGATACGGTTCCAGATCCTCGACGAACGCCACGCCCTCGATCCGGGGGACTTCACCGACCCAGACAGCGCGCGCCACGAGGAATTCGAACGATTCCTCCACGGTCACCGTCAACGACGGCCGGCCGGGTGATGCCGTCACAATCCGATCGACGACGCAGTCCGGAAACCCCGCCCAGGCAGGCACCGTCCAACCCGCCTGACCTTCCACCAGCGCGCGCAGCCTCGTCGAGTTGCCCGTCATGTTTTCACAGGCGACGACGTTGACCGCCGCGGCCGGATGGCGGCGCAGGCCCTCCCGGATGGGTTCCGCCACGGCCGGCAGGACCCCGGGCCCCACCGCCGTCGTAACCAGCTGCGCCCCGGCGACCGCGCCCGTCACGGCGTCGACATCGGCGGCATGCAGCGCGCGCACGCCGTCAACGGTTTCCACTCGCTCGCTGTCGCGCGTAAGAATCCGGACCGGGTACCGCCCAAGGGCGTTCAGCTGCGCGACGACCTCGTCGACCACATCAACGAAGGTGACATCATAGCCATAGCGCCGCAGGACGTAGCCGACCAGGCCGCGGCCGATGTTCCCGGCGCCGAATTGAACCGCCCGAGCCATTAATCCTTTTCGCCCTCTCCTCGGGAAGAGGGCGCAGGGTCAGGGGCTTCCTGCCAGGGGCGGCCCAGCGTCTCATACACGTCGGCGGGGCTGGCCGTGTTCCACAGGGTCTTCGAGACCGCCTCATCTTCCAGCACCCGGGCCAGATTGGCCAGGACGCCGATGTGTTCCTCGCGGATCGCCGCGATCCCGACGACCAGGTGCGCCACGTTTGAACCGTCCCAGTTCACGCCGTGGGGAAACTGGGCAACGGCCACACCGGTGGAAAGGATAAGCGTCTTGTCTTCGAAGGTCCCATGCGGAATCGCCACGCCGTTCCCGACGTACGTGGACATCGTCAGCTCGCGTGCCTTCATGGACGCGACGTACGCGGGTTGCACATAGCCGCCGCCAACGAGCAACTGGCCGACCAGGTCGATGGCCTCATCCCGGCCGGGCGCCTGCTGGTCCAGCAGGATCATCTCCAGGCTGAGGACCGGTTTGGGCGGCAGCACGCGTCTCAGCTCGAGATGGACTCGCCCGCCTTGAGCTTTTTCACCAGGTCATCGTAGACCGGGTTATTCACGAAGTTCATGAACGAGATGACCACTGCCGCCGGCGCGACTTCCTGCGCCCGCTTCGCCAATCCTGTGTGCGCGATGATGACATCCGCGTCCTTGGGGATCGCGTGCACGGCGGCGTGGACGACCTCAACGGTGAGTCCGGCATCCTTCAGCTTGCGCTTCAACTGGTTCGCGCCAATGAGGCTCGACCCCATCCCGGCCTCGCATGCAAAGACAACCTTCCGGACCTCCGCCGCCTGCTTGACGACCTGCCCCATGCTGCGCCTCCGCCAATCCGCCTACGCCCGCTCGCGCACCGGGTTTGCCTTGAGGATGGCCGAGCCGACCACAAACGACACCACAGCCCCGACCAGGATGCCCGCCAGCACCCCGAAGTGGCCGCCCCGCGGCGTCATGGCCAACTCCGCGAAGATGCTGCCCGGTGAAGGCGTCGCCACCAGACCCGCGCCTGTGAGCACAAACACGATGTCGGCGGCAATTCCCCCGGCCCACATCGCCACGATCATGATCGGGTGCATCAGCACGTACGGGAAGTAGATCTCGTGGATGCCCCCAAAGAAATGGATGATGATCGCGCCCGGCGCGGACTGCTTGGCGCTTCCCTTGCCCACCATCCAGTACGCTAGCAGGAGGCCCAGCCCGGGCCCCGGATTGGTTTCCAGCAGGAAGTGAATCGCCTTCCCCGCCTGCGCCGACGTCTGGACTCCCAATGGGGCCAGGATGCCGTGGTTGATAGCGTTGTTCAGAAACAGCACCTTGCCGACCTCGATCGGAATGTCCGCCAGCGGGATGAGCCGGCTCGCAATCAAGGCCCGCACACCGGCCGCCAGCAGGCCGTTGCCGGCCATAATCACCGGACCGATGGCCACACGGCCCAGGAGCGCCACGATCCCGCCGAGGATGCCGGCGGAGAAGTTGTTCACCAGCATCTCGAAGCCGCTGGGCGTCCGGGGCTGCAGGACCGCGTCGATCTTCTTGATGAGCCAGCCCCCCAGCGGCCCGACGATCATGGCGCCGAGGAACTGCGGAACGTCGGATCCGACGACGATGCCGACGGTGGCCACCGCGCCGACGACCCCGCCGCGGTGCCCGTAGATTAGCGTGCCGCCGGTAAACCCGATGAGGATTGGCAACAGGTACACGATCATCGGGCCGACGAGTTTGGCCAGGTTTTCGCTGGGCGTCCAGCCGGTAGGAATGAAGAAGGCGGTGATCAGGCCCCAGGCGATGAAAGCTGCGATGTTCGGGATGACCATCCCCGCCATGAAGCCGCCCCATCGTTGCATCCGTTCTTGCATCCGGGTCACCTCCCGCGGAGGTATTGTGCCGCTTTCCTTCAAGGCCTACGCGATCGTACGCGCGCGTTCCTTCAGGTGATCGAAATCTGCTGCGGCAGGACACGCAAAATCAGCGACGAACGTCACTGCAACCCGAGCCAGGCGATCGCTATTCTCATGGATCCCGTC
>WNET01001721.1_pt1 | contig 10163 bp, 6 predicted proteins | sample 5399911 | NCBI WGS metagenome assembly WNET01 (sample SAMN13153333, study PRJNA577476) | soil metagenome | isolation source: 40 cm grassland meadow soil pre-rain plot 2 | place: USA:California | collected 2015-09-08 | reverse complement strand
CTGCGCGACATCTCCACCCAGTATCACCATTGGGTCAAGAACCGCTCCCAGAAATGGCGTGTACCCATTCAAGAAGATCCCCCAGGCCGGCGCGATGACTTTGTGGAGCGCTACTTCCAACGTGCCCAACCCGATCAGGTTGTAGCCATTATCAAAGCACGTGAGCCCGCCACCTACATGACCGCCATCGGGAAAGACGATCGTTGGCATCTCGAGATGAAGCGGCGTTGGGTCGATCAATATAACTTCTATGTCCAGGACTCCCATTGGGGACGAATGTTCGTACGGGTTTGCCCCTATTTCCCTTTCTCCGCCCGTGTCTGTCTCAATCAGCATTACTGGCTGGCCCTGCGCCTACAGGAGCGTGGCATTCGGTTTCGACAGTGTGCTAACGCCTTCTTGCAGTGCTCCGATCCGAAAGCCCTGCAGAAACTAGCGGATTCCCTCACGGCCGACGATCTGATCACCTGTGCACAGAAATGGCTGGCCAGCTTCACTCCCTTTTTCACCGCCGAGGAGAGAGAGCACGCCGGGGTTCAGCACCGACTGTTTTTCGCACAGGTAGAATTCTGTGACAATTTGATCTTCCGTCGTCGCGCTGCCGTCGATGCTCTTGAGCAACGGCTCCTCGACGCCAATCGCAGCATTGGTCAACCCAACAAACTCACCCTGATCTTCGGCCGCCGCATCACTCGCCGTCACGCCGGCAAACTCCAGACCGTGATCGAGGATCTGAATCTACCCAACCCGGTGATCCGCAGCCACTACCGCAAAGGTTTCCTCAAGCAATACGTCCGCGATCGCTTCCTCCTCCGCACCGAATCTGCAACCAACAATATCTCTACCGATTACGGCATCGGCAAGGCGGTGGAGAATCTTCCCGAATTGCGAATGCGGCTTCACGGCATCATCGACCGCTATCTGGAAGTGCAGCAAGATATCTTGGAAACCTTTGTGGACCGCGAGGAACTTCGTCGACTCACCCAGCCCACGCTGCTTCCCAACGGCAGACGCATTCCTGGTCTGAAGCTCGACCAGCCTCGGCAGCTGGCCCTCATGCACTCCCTGGTGCGCTTCTGCTACCTCGCCGCCGAAGGCACCTTCACTACCCGCGACTTATATCCACAGACCCTGCAGGCACTCCAGGTGACACCGGAAGAGTACAAGCTTGGATCCCTCCGTTATGATCTCTGGAAGCTGCGCGCCAAGGGCTTAGTGGAAAAGATTCCTCATTCCCGTCGCTACCGGCTTCTCCCCCACGGCTATCAAATCTGCCTGGTATTCCTCAAGCTCTACGAAAAAATCTATGCGCCGTTAACTGCCGGCATTCTGCAGCCCTTCGCTGCGGACCAATCCATTCCCAAAGAAAAGATCACGGCTCTCGATCGTCGATATACTGCCGTGATTGAGGCGCTCGACGACCTCGTCGAGGCTGTCGGTTTGAAAGCAGCCTAAGAAGGCAAGCATTACGAGAACGAAATTCTCGTTTGGGACCCTATAATGGGACTAATCCAACGATTTCCGCGCCCTTTCAAGAGATCCGCTCCATCGTTCTGTTGCTTACGATGGGCACAAAAAAATCAGCCGAGAAGATCAACACAGTCCCGCGAAACCTGGGCGGGGTTACACCGACGACAGTATAAGGATGGCCGGAGAACGCGGCCCACGACGCTACGATTGTCCTGAAAATGGGCGTGCCAATACGCGTGGGTAAGCACGATATACGGAGCATGCTCATCGGAGGGGTGAATGAGGCGGCCAAGGTAGGGCTGAATGCCTAATGCTTCGAAGTAGTTTGCACTAACTTCGTAAACCCAGGCACGGGACGGATTCTTGCCGGTATCCAGGGCAGCCTGGTCGATGTTATAGGCGATGAGGCCATCGAAAGTGCGGTTGCGATCGCGCAGATCGAGGTAATCGGGATATGACTCACTTGAGTCCTTGTCGCTTCCATGCTCCAGCGTGTAGAGGTTTTCCGGCTGGGGCACTTTCAGTGCGCGCAGGAACAGCCCATTCATCACGCTAAAGACGACCGCGTTTGCGCCGATGGCTACGGCCAGCGTCAGCACGGCGACGATCGTGAATCCGGGATTCTTCTTGAGCATGCGAACCGCGAACCGTAAGTCCTGCCAAAGCGTTTGCATGGCTGCGCTCCCCTGAATACCGGTGAACTTAGGGCACCTGCTATTCCCACGTTCCTCCGTTATAACCCCCTGTACCGGCTACACTTAGTGGTTTACAGACAGCCGAGATGTGTCCCCCAATTGTCCGGTTACGGGAAGAAGTCGTCGCGAAATCGGACAGCTGTTTGCAGTCAGCTTCCGGGCGCAGTTCTTAACTTAAAAGAGCAAAGGAGGTGCTGGGCGGCAAGCCGGAAGTAACTCGGTGACTTCCGCAGCAATGCCGGGCGCAGGTTATCGCCCTGTGGCACGCGGACACCGAGAGCATGCTGGTTGACGCGGAGCTCCATCTTCCGCGAGTGATCACCATACTTTATGGAGATTACTAAGCCCTTGGACGTAGTCATCCTTTTCTAGCCTGCTCTCTACTCCAAATTCTGTCAGGATCGTGATCATCTGCCCCAGAGGAAGCCCGGCAAGCTCCGCAGCCCTGCCGAGGGAAGCCTCTCCTTTCTTGTATCTCTCAACAGCGAGCAAGATTCTTCCCCGAGTGACCAGGTCCCGAACAGCCTTGGACAAGTCACTCCGCTCTTCCTTTGTGATTTCGTGAAGAAACTCATAGTTGCCGCGATCCATACGGATGCTCATCGTCTTGCTCATAGCTTTGCCTCCAATTTCAGTCTTGCATCTTCGATAATTGAATGTTTGTAGCGCCCGTGCGTTGCCAGCAGCGCAAGTTTGGCAATGGCATCGGGCTTTTCAAGCAATCCTTTTTCCCGGCTTCGAATCAGAATGCCCACAGCCGTCGTGAACGCAATGCCCAGCACTTTGCAGGCATCGATCCCGTTCTTGTCGTCGATGCCGACGATCTGGGCCTTTTCGTCTAGCGCTAGTGCGATGGCTTCGGCTTCGCCTCTGCCCAGGCTGAAATCTGTCTGTAATTTCGCAACGAGCCGACGATTCCTGAGCGTGAAGACGTCGATTCTTGATTCGTCCAGCGCCTTCTGAATGATTATTGCATCCAACGCTTTCTTGGAACTGCAGCATTCCTTCTCAACCTCACCGGGAATGGCTACTGGTACGTTAATGCTGGTCAGAAATAGGTCAAGAAGATCGGCCTTTGCGATCAGGATCAGCGTAGATGCGTCGAAGACAATCATTATGACAAAATATGACAAACGTAATTCTAGCAAAAAAGAGATGTAAATAGAAGAACCAAAGGCATTCCTCACCGCCAAAAAATCGCAGCAAAGGGCTTATCGTTCTAACGTTCAACAGCTCGCACTAGCACTGTTCTGTTTCGCGCAGCAACCATTCGGTCGCGAACCGAATGCTCGTCGCTGTACAAGCTATTGAGAAATGGGATGTTAGCCGTGTAGGAATTCGAGCCCAAGCTTTGCCGCGATGACAAGGACGAGTGAAGGAATTTTGCTCTGATGTTGATAAAACGAGCTAAACTAAACCGAAGTTCGTAGGCAAGTTAGCACCGAAATCGCTCGCCCGTTTGCGCTCGTATCGAAATCTGTTTCTCCGCGATTGTTGCAGATCATGTCGCCCATTTCCCCCAGCCTCTGCTTGAAAATACTCCGTAACTAGCACAAAATGGAAATAATCCCCGGTAGCTCAATGGTAGAGCATTCGGCTGTTAACTTTAAAACGATCCGTTGATTCGGCACCGTTTAACCCCGAAAAAGCTGCCTAAAACCGGGCCTAGTTGGACCCAATGTTGGACCCAAGAAAAGAATGGCCCCGACTCACGTTCTACAGAGCCGGGGCTTTTCTTTTGCTACTGGCATCCTGAGATAGTCAAGAACCGAAGGGTTCGCTGCGAACTTCCCAGAACGCCGTTTGAACGAAGCCCCCCATCCGGGATTTGATTTGATCGGTTCGGTCAACACAAGCGCGTTTGAACGAAGCCGCTCGGCGGCGGACGCTACGCGTGAGGCGAACGGAGGAGTTATGGCTAACGGCTGAAGTAGGTTGTCGGGTCATAAGCGCTGCGGGCGAGCGTTCGAACGTCCGCAGAAGTTTGCGACCCCAGTGTCCGCTTGGTTTATCAGACATTAGGCTGCGAATTTGTCGCTGCTCCGTTCCTAAGTGTTAGAAACCGAGTCGGAGTCCAAACCGGAACGCCCGCTCATCGCCAGACGGTTCGCGGCCGCTGTTTACGACATTGTCGACGATCATGAACTTGCTGCCGCTGACGTCCGAACGGGGATTGGCAAAGTGGGGTGTGTTGCTGAAGTTCAGCACTTCGGCGCGGAATTGCATGTGCAATCGCTCGGTCATCCGAAAATCGCGGAACAAGCCGAAATCGAGGTTCACCAGCCCGGGGCCGCGAAGCGCATTAAAACCCGCCGTCCCGAATCGGGCAGCCGTCACCGGAGCAAAAGCTGTCGGGTCGTAAAACGGGGTATCCCCGATGCCACCCAACTTCTGTACGTTCGGCTTGACTTGGTCGGCACGCTGTGAGTTCTTCGGCGCGTTCAGTCCGGTTCCTGAGGCCGAAACTCCAAACGGCAGACCGGTGTAGGAGCTGAACAGCCAGTTCAACTGCCAACCGCTCGTCAAAGCATTGCTTAAGCCGTTATGGCCCCCCTTTTTCAACCGACCAAAGGGCAGCTCATAAATACCGGCGAGATTGAAGCTGTGGGTACGGTCAAAGCCAAAGACAGCGCGATTCAGGGTATAAAACGCGGGAATCTTGATAGCCGGGCTGTCCGTGCTTTCCCGCACGTTGTAAATGCCGATTCCCTTGCCCCAGGTGTAGGAGGCATTGAGCTGCAGGCCATTCGAAAATCGGCGTTCCAAGGTAGCCTGGAGGGAATCGTAGTGACTGTTCCCGATAGGGGCTACCAGTTGCGTATCTGCGTCCCGCTGGAACGCGGACCAAAGTACTTGGCTGGTTTTGCCGCCCCCAGGGAAGCCATAGTTCTGCTCGAGCAATCCTAGCGCCTTGACTTGCCGTGTTGCCACGTAACCAACCGAGCCAACCAGGTTCTTCCAGAATTCCTTCTGCAGCGTGACGTTCCAAGATTGGATGTAGCCTCGCACGAAATCCGTCGAGGTCGTGTTCAGGCCAAGATTGCCGGCAATGCTGGCGACACCACTGGAAAAGTCGGGCACCACGATTTGCGGAATCCCATCTTGTAAGTGGCCCACAGGAACCCGGGAGTTTGGACCAGTCTGAATGAAGGGAAGCAGAACAGGTACGTTGGCCCGAAGGCTGCGGGCGATGTTGAATGGATCGTTGGTGATGCCGTAACCGCCGCGAACGACAAATGTATCCGTTGCGCGATACGCAAAGCCGAACCGCGGCGCAAACATTGTCGTACTCACACTCACGCCGCAATCTTCTGGCACTGATCCTATACCGCAAACCAACATCTTATTCGTGGCGAAATCGTACCGTTCGACACCTCGCGTATCGCGAGTCGGGTAGGGGAAGTATTCATACCTCATGCCGTAGGTCAGGGTGAGCTTGCGGTTCAACTGCCACTGGTCCCGCGCGTAGAAGCTGTAGCTCCACGTCCGCGTATGATAGATGTCCGGAACCTGAAGGATTCTGCCCCGGTTCGCAGGCGCTCCCACCAGGAAAGACGCGAACGCATTGTAGTCGCTATCAGTCTGCCCAGGTATCGTAGTTGGGCCGCGATCAAAGCGGAATCCACCCGAAGCTGGCTGGGTCTCCGTATAATGTTCGGGCTGTGTGTGGTTCAGATGCTGTCGGTATAGGTCCATCCCCAACCGGATGTTGTGAGCGCCTTTGATCCAGCCGAGATTCGCGACATACTGGTATTGCGGATCACTTCGGTAATAAGGCATGTAGCCCTCAGTGGCGCCGAACGTCGCGAAGCTGTTGTTTGGAAACTGGAAGCGCGGCCAGCCGCCTTCGAAACGACGAGTGCCGTTCGTTCCCGGGATGCCCAATACATCCCGGCCGATGTTCCGGTCTAAATCCGGCTGCTCGGAGGTGGTGTCCATACGCGTCCAACCGAAATGCGCGTCTACTATCATGTGCGGCGTCAACAAATAGTTACCCGCGATCGTGTAGCTGTAAGTGTTCCCCCAGCCCGTGCCGGGGTTCCCCCCACTGCCCAAAATCGGGCCCATGTCGCCGAAGGCCAGCGGCGAGTGCAAGTCGAAATGCATCATGCTGAACCGCCCATAGATGTTCAGCTTCGAGGTTGCATTCCAGTTGATTTTGGTATCTCCGGCGCGGCGGTCGAAGAGATAAGACCCGGTGGCGTAATAGTCGTTCACAAAGCCGGAGACGGGAAGGTTCGGGAGCGGGATGAAACTGAGTATTTTTTGTGCAATCGGATCGATACTGGTCGAGGGAATCACCTTGTTCGTGAATTCTGTCTTGCCACTGCCGTCTGGGTTCCCTGTGAATGGATCGAAGATACGGCTTGGTGAGGCTGTCAGGTCGCCATTGCGCATGCCCAGCGTCGGGACCGAAACTCGCCCATCGGCCAACCGCCTGTCAACAGTCCCTTCATAGTCGCCGAAGAAGAAAACCTTGTTCTTCTTTATCGGGCCGCCAATGGACCCGCCGAACTGGTTGTAGACCAGTTTCGGCTTAACCTGGTTCGTTGGTAGGAAGAAGCCGCGTGCCCGGAGAGCGTTGTCTGTATGATATTCAAAGGCTGAACCATGGAAGTCGTTGGTGCCGCTTTTGATTTGCACATTTACTGCGCTGCCGCCGGCTAGTCCTTGCTCCGCATCGAAGCTGTTCGTGACGACGTTAACAGTCTCGATGGCTTCCATCGGCGGTACGTAAGCGGTGATGTGCGGAAGCCAGATGTTGTAGCTGCTGGCGCCATCGATACGCACGTTGTTGGAGCTCGCGCTGGTTCCGTTTACGTTGTAGCGCAGTGCCCGCGAGGGGTTAGAAGGCACCGAGTGCTCATTGGTTGGCACTGAAAAGCCAGGAATCATCCGAAACATGCTTTGGTAATTACGCACGGGCACCGGAAGTTCGCGCAGCTCCATGCCCGTGAGTTCGGCACGCACCTCGGACCGGTCCGTCTGCAGCAAGGCCGTTTCGGCCGTGACTTCGACGGCTTGCGACACGCTGCCGATCTTCAGGGTTACATCCACTCGTGTCACGCTGTTGATGGTGACGGGCACCTGGTTTTCCGTGAAAGGTGAAAAGCCCTCCTTGCTAACTTTCAGGATGTAGGTGCCGCTCGGAATCGTGGCGAACGTATACCCACCCGCTTCGTTTGTGGTCGCCTGCCGGGCGCGCTTAGTCTCCACCTGTACGATCGAAACGACAGCGTCTGGCACGGTAGCGCCCGTCGAGTCCTTCACGTTCCCCACAATCGACCCGTAAAGGACCTGCGCTGACCCGCGCTCCGGTGCGGCGAGTGCCGCCAGCGCAAGAATAACAAGCGGAAATGCGAGCTTAAGGAATGCGGATTTGAAGAGGAACCTGGCGTTCATCGGCGCCCCCTTCCCCAAGATGGAAGCCGAAATACTGGAGAGGTTTCCCGCTTTTTTGGCAACCCCGTTGGCGTTAATCTGACGGAACTAGACGGAACGGTTGAGGCAGGTCCCGAAGTCGCGCAGACCATAGCGACTCGCTTTACCAATGTTCCAAGGACGCGTCAATCGGGTGTTTACCTGACGCTGACTCCAAAAGGAAAGCGAACTGCAGGACATCTACTCTGGAAAGATGCCGATCTAAGAACAGCGTGCTGTCGGCTTTTTCTGGACCTATCGCCAGATCTATCCCGTCAGTCGGCAGGTGTTACGCGACATTGCTACGCAGTATCACAACGGGGTCAAGAACCGCTCCCAGAAATGGGGTGTACCCATTCAGGAAGATCCCCCAGGCCGGCGCGATGACTTCGTGGAGCGCTACTTCCGACGTGCCCAACCCGATCAAGTTGTGGCCATCATCAAAGCACGCGAGCCCGCCACCATCCTGACCGCCATCGGGAAAGACGACCGTTGGCATCTCGAGCTGAAGCGGCGTTGGGTCGAGCAATACAACTTTTACGTCCAAGACTCCCGCTGGGGACAACTGTTTGTACGAGTCTGCCCCTATTTCCCCTTCTCCGCTCGCGTCTGTCTCAATCAGCATTACTGGCTGGCCCTGCGCCTGCAGGAGCGTGACATCCGTTTCCAGCAGTGCGCGAATGCCTTCGGGCAATGTGCCGACCCTGGAGCACTGCAAAAACTTGCTGATTCCCTCGCCGCCAACGATCTGATCACCTGTGCGCAGAAATGGCTAACCCGCTTCACGCCCTTTTTCACTGCCGAAGAGAGAAAGCACGCCGGTGTTCAGCACCGGCTGTTTTTTGCGCCGGTAGAGTACTGCGATAATCTCATCTTTCGTCGTCGCGCCGCCGTCGAGGCCCTCGAGCAACGGCTCCTCGACGCCAATCGCACTATCGGCCAGCCCAACAAACTCACCCTGATCTTTGGCCGCCGCATCACCCGCCATCATGGCGACAAGCTCCAGACCGTGATCGAGGATCTGAACCTACCCCACCCGGTGATCCGCAGCCACTACCGCAAGGGCTTCCTCAAGCAATACGTCCGCGATCGTTTCCTCTTGCGCACGGAAACGGCAACCAACAACATCTCTACCGATTACGGCATCGGCAAGGCGGTGGAGAATCTTCCCCCATTGCAAAAGAGGCTCGATGGCATCATCGACCGCTATCTGGAGGTGCAACAAGATATCTTGGAAACCTTTGTGGACCGCGAGGAACTTCGTCAACTCACCCAGCCGACGGTTCTTCCCAACGGCAGACGCATCCCTGGTCTGAAGCTCGATCAACCCCGACAGTTAGCCCTCCTGCACTCCCTGGTGCGCTTCTGCTACCTCGCCGCCGAAGGCACCTTCACCACTCGCGACTTGTATCCACAAACCCTGCAGGCCCTGCACATAACACCGGAACAGTACAAACTTGCCGCTCTCCGTTATGACCTCTGGAAGCTGCGCGTGCGCCACCTACCGAATGGTCGGATAACCTTACCTTACCGGGTTAGGTAAGAGTAGCCCGTCAGTCGCCCAAGATCGCCTTACCCGCCAGATCCGCGGGGCAACTACACGTCAAACCTGTCACTCGCAGTAATCCTCCGACTGAAATGATGGAACTGTCCCGCGAAGCTTATGTTACTCGGCTCGCAGGCTGGTCATCGGGCTGGTGCCCACCGCGCGGACGGCAGACGATAGCGCCGCGGCAAGCGCGATCAAGAGCAATCCCGCCGCTGCGGCGAAATAGCTGCCGGGATCGAAACGTGTCACCCCGAAGAGCAGAGAATCAATCAGGCGGCCTAACCCGAGCGCACCCAGCGTGCCGACAATCAAGCCGTAAGCTGCCAAGCGTCCCACTTGCGAAACCACAATCCAAAGGATAGTACGTGGTTGTGCGCCCAGCGCCACTCGGACGCCAAATTCCCTGCTCCGCTGGGTCACCAAATAGGACACCAGCCCATAGAGTCCCACGCCAGTGATGACCAGTGCGGTCGCCGCAAAAAGGGAGAGAAGGAAGGTGGTAAACCGCCGGGAGGCCATCTGATCTCCAAGAGCGGCGTCAATACTTACAAACCGGTCGACCGGCTGCCCCGGATCCACTACGTGAAGAGCAGCCTGCAGGGCCGCACGGGCACCGGATCCCCGAATCACGATTTCCATCGTGAGCGAAGGTTCCTGTGCGAGCGGGTGGTATGACTCGGTGAACACCGGCCGATCGGCGCCGGCTCGCCTTGTATCGGCGACCGCGCCAACGATGGTGTACCTATATGTTAAGTGGAATAGCTTCGGCGTGGTTTGCTCGCCAGCGGTTTAGCCATTAAAGCATGTCTTGTGTCTCCGTGGCCACTCCCGGAACGAAGGCCTGCGACGCCGTAGGCGGAGCGCTTAGGCCGAAGTGGAGGGAGTGGCCACGGAGACGATTTTCAGAGTGCGATCTCACATTCACGCTCTTCCGATAACGGCGTCGTACACACAAACTAGGCATGTCAGCGGATTCGGAAGTGGTTGCGCAAGGTGAGGATAATCAGGAAGAGCAATACCGCGCTGAG
>WNET01001175.1_pt1 | contig 10197 bp, 9 predicted proteins | sample 5399911 | NCBI WGS metagenome assembly WNET01 (sample SAMN13153333, study PRJNA577476) | soil metagenome | isolation source: 40 cm grassland meadow soil pre-rain plot 2 | place: USA:California | collected 2015-09-08 | reverse complement strand
AGGTCATGGCCGCGGTGCAAACCGCGATGCTGGCGGAGCTGCCGTATCCGAAGCTGCGCGACGCCGTTCTCGCGCACCTCACGATGGCGGAGGGACTCGGCTTTCTGTTGTCGAATGTCCCGCCACGCCGTTAGGTGAGACGGAAACGGCGTGGGTGCCATGCTCGAGATACCGTTACGCCTCGGCGAGGAGCTCGCGCGTCGGCTGACGCGGTGGCGAAGCAGTGCCGTGCCGATCGTGCAGGCGGCGCTCGCGGCGGGACTCTCCTGGCTGGTCGCCGTGCACATGGTGGACCACCGGGCTCCCTTCTTCGCGCCGGTGGCTGCCGTCGTGTGCCTCGGCATCACGCTCGGTCAGCGGCTGCGTCGAGTCATCGAGATGATCGTGGGCGTTGGTCTCGGAGTCGGCGTCGGTGATCTGCTGATCTCCGCGATCGGTACGGGGCCATGGCAAATCGCCCTCGTCGTGACGCTGGCGATGTCAGTCGCCGTCTTGCTGGATGGCGGAGCCGTGATTACCGTTCAGTCGGCGGTCTCCGCCATTCTGATAGTGACGCTGTACCTGCCGGGTGATACGAGCGGGCTCAACCGCCTGGTCGATGGACTGATTGGCGGCGTAACTGGGCTTGTCGTCGTCGGCGTGTTTCCGCGAAGCGCGTGTCCGGGCTCCGTCGTTGTGGCGGGAACCGGAACGCGAGGCGCGTCGTCGTAAGGCCACAAGGAGGGCACCAAGACCATGAACTGGCTCATCAACACCTTGACCAAGCTCGGCCTCCTCAACGAGGACCTCGACTACCACCTGATTCGCGCGTCGATGGTCCTTTTCTTCTTGTTCTTCGGCTACCAGAAGTGGTTCGAGTACGAGGCGCAGGTGCTGATTCCCTATATCAGCAACGGCCCGCTGATTTCCTGGATGTACCCCATGTTCGGCATCCGGGGCGCGAGCTGGTTTCTCGGCGTGTCGGAGTGGTCATCCGCCGTGCTCTTGTTCCTGGGATTCTGGTACAAGCGACTGGGAATTCTCGGCGCTCTCGGCTCTTGCGGCGCATTCCTCGGAACCGTCACGATCATCCCGTTCATGCCGGACGGGTGGGCCGCGTCTGCGGGCGGGTTTCCGGCCATGGCGGGTAACGTGGCGTTCCTCATGAAGGACGTCGTCCTGTTCGCAGTATCGGTCTATCTGCTGAAGCAGGACGTCGCAAGAGTGTCCGCCTCGGCGCCGCAGACCGAACTGGTCCTGGACGCGGCAGGCCTGAAGGTGACGCGATGAAGCCGGTGGCGACGGTCGCACGCGACGCGCGCGAGAACGCGGCGACGCACGACTACGCGGGCGTGCCCGTCAGCATGACGGTCAACGGCCGGGTTCGGACGACGACGGTGGAGCCGCGCAGGACATTGCTCGATGCGTTGCGTGATGAGCTCGGCTTGACGGGTACGAAGAAGGCGTGCGATCGCGGGGAATGCGGCGCATGTACCGTTCATGTCGACGGCCGCCGCGTTCTCTCCTGCATGACTCTGGCCGCGATGCAGGACGGCAAGCACATCACCACGATTGAAGGGCTGGAGCGGGACGGCACGCTTCACCCGATTCAGGCAGCGTTCATCGAACACGACGGCTTCCAGTGCGGTTTCTGTACCTCGGGTCAGATCATGTCGGCCGTCGCCATGATCGAAGAGGCGAAAGCGGGCTGGCCGAGCGCCGCCACGACCGATGTCGGGCGCCCATTTACCATCGCGGATCTGTCGGCTGCGGAGATTCGTGAGCGGATGGCGGGCAACCTGTGTCGCTGCGCTTGCTATCCCAATATCGTCGATGCGGTCGCCCACGCGGCGGCGAGGAGCTGAGCGATGCATCCCTTCGCGCTTGCGAGCGCCAATGATCCAGCGACGGCCATCGCGGCCCACGCCGATGACCCCGAGCTCGCATTCATCGCGGGCGGACCTGACCTCATCGGCCTGATGAAGGACCGCGCGGCGCTTCCTATCGAAGCGTTGCCCGAAGGCGGCTGCATCCAGCCTCCACCAGCCATGGCTGCCACCGCTTACGACAAGGAGCGAGTCTATGAATCGCTTTGACGCCTATCGCGACAGTTTCCCCAACGCCCGCCTGACCCGTTCAGAAAGTGGCGTGCTGGAAGTGGCGCTTCACACCGATGGCGGTACGCTCGTCTTCAACGGGCATACCCACGAACAATTCGTCGATCTCTTTCACGCAATCGGCTCCGATCGTGATAATCGCGTCGTCATCCTAACCGGCAGCGGTGCCGCGTTCATGGAGTCGATCAGCCCCGATGGCTTCGACTTCTTCAGCCCGCAAGGCTACGACAAGATCTATCGCGAGGGCAAAAAAGTCCTCATGAACATCCTCGACATCGAGGTGCCGCTGATCGCTGCGGTGAACGGCCCGGTGCGGCTACACTCCGAATATATCTTGCTCGCCGACATCGTGCTGGCGAGCCCCTCGACGGTCTTTCAGGATAAGCCGCACTTCGAATTCGGCATCGTGCCGGGCGATGGCGTCAATCTGCTATGGCAAGAGGTGATCGGCAGCGTGCGCGGCCGTTACTTCATTCTCACCCGCCAGGAACTCGATGCCGAGACCGCCAAGGAATGGGGCGCTGTCAACGAAATCGTGCCGGCAAACAAGCTGCTCGCCCGCGCCCGTGAAATTGCCGAAGGGCTCGCCAAGCTGCCGCGGCTGACCTCGAGCTACACCCGGATCGCGCTGACCCAGAAACTGCGCCGCATCATCGACGAGGGCGTCGGCTACGGGCTCGCATTGGAAGGCATTAGCGCCGCCGATGTCGCCCGCTCTCTGGGGAGGAGTTGAACCATGCATCCTTTCGCGCTTTCGAGAGCCGACGATCCAGCGAAAGCGATCGCGGCCCACGCGCAGGACCCCCAACTCGCTTTCATCGCAGGCGGCACCGACCTGATCGGCCTGATGAAGGACCTCGCGCAGCTTCCCGAGCGTCTGCTGGACATCAACGGGTTGCCGGACATGGCGAGGATCGAGGCGTTGCCCGACGGCGGACTGCGCATCGGCGCGCTGGCACGGATGAGCGACGTGGCAGCGCATCCTGACGTGCGCCGGGGCTTTCCCGTCATCGCTGAGGGGTTGCTGTTCGCCGCATCCGGGCAGCTCCGCAACATGGCGTCGATGGGTGGCAACATCATGCAGCGCACCCGCTGCGCCTATTTCCGCGACGAGGATGATCTACCCTGCAACAAGCGGCGGCCGGGCTCCGGCTGCGCGGCCCTTCACGGGCTCAATCGCAACCACGCGATCTTCGGCTGGTCGGATGCCTGCGTCGCCACGAACCCGTCCGACGTCGCGGTGGCGCTTGCCGCCCTGGACGCGACGGTCGTCGTGCGCGGGCCCGCGGGCGAACGAGCGATCCCGTTCGCCGATTTCCATCGCCTGCCAGGCGACACACCGGAACGTGACAACGTGCTCGGTCGAGGCGATCTTATCGTCTCGATCGACGTGCCCGCCTGCGCGGAAGGTCGCGCCTCGCACTACCTGAAGATCCGCGACCGCCAGTCCTATGAGTTCGCGCTCGTCTCCGCGGCGGCCGCGGTCGCAGGCGATGGCCGGCGCATCCGCTCGGCGCGGCTCGCCCTGGGCGGTGTGGCGCACAAACCTTGGCGCCTCACCGCGGCCGAAGCCGCGCTACGTGGGGCATTGCTGGCCGACATCGACGCGCTCAGGTCGGCAATCGCCACGTCCTTCAGCGACGCCCGCCCGCTCGCCGACAATGCCTTCAAAGTCGAGCTGGCCCAGCGCGTTGCACTGCGCGCGCTGCAGACAGCGGGAGCACGCGCATGAATGCCATCGGACGACCGATGTCACGCTTCGACGGGCGGCTCAAGGTGACCGGCGCCGCGCGCTACACGGCGGATATTCCGCTCGCAGACGCGACGCACGCCGCGATCGTTTCCAGCACCATCGCGAACGGCCGGACGGTGTCGATCGACACTTCCGTCGCCGAAAAGGCGCCGGGCGTGCTGGCGGTGTTCACCCATCGAAGCATGCCGCGCATGAACCCGACGCCAAAGCCCTGGAGCCACCTTCACCCGCATGGGCAGTCGTATCTGCCGCTTCAGGATGAGAGGATCCACTATGCCGGCCAGCCGATTGCGCTGGTGGTCGCCGCGACGCTCGACCAGGCGACCCATGCCGCCACGCTGATTCGGATCGAGTACGAGGCGCAGCGCCCGGTGGTGTTCGGTCCGCAGACGGCGAAGGACGCCGTCGACCCTCCGCAATTCCTGTGGCCGGTCGCGTCGTCGGTCGGGGATGCCGAGAAGGCAATCGCGCCTGCCGCGATCAGCATCGAGCGAACCTACACGACGTCCGATCGCCACCACAACCAGATGGAGCCGCACGCGACGACGGCGGTCTGGGACGCCGACGGTACGCTCACCCTCTATGAAACCACCCAGCACATCTTCGGCGCCAAGGAGCTGGTGTCGATCGTGCTCGGCATACCGCCGGAGAAGATCAACGTCGTGTCCCATTTCCTGGGCGGCGGCTTCGGCGGCAAGGCCTATGTCTGGCCACATACCCTGCTGGCGGCGCTCGCGGCGAAGGTGCTGAAGCGACCGGTGCGACTGCAACTCACCCGCGCACAGATGTACTCGATGGTCGGCCACCAGCCGGCGACGATACAGACGATCGCGCTGGGCGCGAGCGAGGATGGCAGGCTGACCGGCATCCGTCACGAGAGCATTTCGCCAACGTCGGTGTTCGATAACTACATCGAGTACGCGGCGCTCTGCACGCGCTCGCTGTGGGGCGCCAGCGGGGGGATCGCGACGAGGCACAAGATCGCCCACGTGAACCGTAACACGCCGACCGCGATGCGCTCCCCCCACGAGGCGCTCGGCCATTTCGCGCTCGAGAGCGGGATGGACGAACTCGCGTATGCGAGCGGTGTCGACCCAGTCGCGCTGCGGCTACTCAACGACACGGCCATCGACCCGCTCAGCGGTCGTCCATTTTCGACGCGCGCAATGCGCACGTGCCTGACGGCTGGGGCAGCGCGCTTCGGCTGGGACAAGCGAACGCCGCAGCCACGCTCGATGCGCGATGGCCGCTACCTCATCGGGCAGGGGATGGCGGGTGCAATCTACACGCACTGGCGCTGGCCGGCGACGGCGCGGGTCACCTTGAAGCGGGACGGGTCGGCGCTGGTGGAGACCGGAACCCACGACCTTGGCACCGGGACCTACACCGTCATGCAGCAGGTCGCCGCCGACACGCTGGGTCTCGCGCCGGGCAAGGTCATCGTGCGGCTGGGCGACACGAGATTACCTGCATCCCACGCCTCCATCGGCTCGGCCACGATGGCGAACGCGGGTGCCTCGGTCATGCTGGCCGCGAAAGCCGCGCGCGACCGGGCGATCGAGCTGTCGCTCACCGGTCGAAATGCGCCCTTCGCCGGTGCGGTTCGCAACGACGTGCTCGTGAGCGACGGTACGCTGGTGCTGGCGAGAAAGAATCTGAATATCACCTATGTCGAGCTGCTGGCGCGCAACGGGCTTGCCACGCTAGTCGGCGACGGGAACTACGATCCGGTCGAAGAGGCGAACGGGCCGAAGGCGGTCTTCAGCTTCGCCGCGGTCTTTGCCGAAGTACGCGTCGACCCTGATCTGGGGCTGGTGCGCTTGAACCGCGTCGTCGGTGCCTACGACGCCGGCCGCATCATCAATCCCAAGACCGCTCGCAGTCAGGCGGTCGGCGGGATCATCTGGGGCGTAGGGCAAGCGCTGCTCGAGCAATCGGAGACGGATCCGGTGATGGGCCGCTTCCTCCACCGAAACTATTCCGGCTACCTCGTAGCGACGAACGCGGATATCCCGCGGCTCGAGACCCTCTTCGTCGGCGAGTTCGACGAGGAAGCGAGCCCTCTCGGCACCAAGGGTCTCGGCGAGCTCACCGCCGTATCGGTGGCGCCGGCGATTGGGAATGCCGTGTATCACGCGACCGGCAAGCGAGTGCGGGACCTGCCGATCACCGTGGAGAAGCTGTTGTGAGGCGCGTCGGAAACTGTGGTGAAAGCTGTCAATCGGAGCGAATGTAGCAGAGACAGGTGGTCTCGAAGCGACGACGCTGCTGTCTGTCGCCGGCGGCGCTGGTGGGCGTGAGCTGCTACCACGCTGCTACCAAATCATCCCGAACCACGCCGATCCAAGACGTACAGGATCAGTCCCAAGTGTAGAGATCTTCGAGCTTTACATCCGCGTGGTCTTCGGTGGAAATACTCCCGTGATCTCTCTTAATCAGCGGGTCCACGGCTCGAGTCCGTGACGGCCCACCAAATGAATCGGCCACTTCGGGATCCCCGGGGTGGCCGATTTCGCTACTCGGCGCGTCGGCGCCCTGTCCTCCGCCGGCGATGGAGGCGCACGGTGAGCGAGAACCTATTGCGATTCGGCAGCGACCGCGACGCCCGGCGCAGCGAAGACGGCCCGCTCCTCACCGGGCGCGGGTGCTTCACCGACGACGTGAGCGTGCCCGGCCAGGCGCACGCCGCCTTTGTGCGTGCGCAGGTCGGCCACGCCGAGCTGCGCGGCGTGGATGTTTCCCGGGCTCTGAAGATGTCCGGCGTGCTCGGCATCTTCACGGGTAAGGACCTCGCCGCCGACGGGCTGGGCGCGATTCCTCCCGCCGTGGCGTTGCCCGGGCGCGGCGGCCGGCCGATGTTCGGCGCGGCCATGCCGCCGCTGGCGGTGGGGCGCGTGCGCTACGTCGGCGAGCCGGTGGCGATCGTCGTCGCCGAGACCGCGGCGCAGGCGCGCGACGCGGCGGACGCGGTGGCCGTCGACGAGGCCGAGCTGTCCGCGGCCTCCGACGTCGAGCGGGCGCTGGCGCCGGGGGCGCCGGTCATCTGGCCGGAGGCGCCGGACAACGTCGCCCTCGACTGGACGGACGGCGACGCGGCCGCCGTGGAGATGGCGTGCGCCCGCGCCGCGCACGTGGAGCGCGTCCGCTTGCTCGACACGCGCCTAGCCCCGGCTGCGCTGGAGCCACGGGCGGCCATCGGCCAGTGGGACGCGGTGAGCGGGCGCTACACACTCATTGCCGGTACGCAGGGCGTGGCCGTCGTGCGCCGGATGCTCGCGGAGTTCGTCTTCAAGGTGCCGGCGCCGCAGATCCGCGTGCTCACCTACGACGTCGGGGGCGGCTTCGGCATGAAGACGCAACCCTACGCTGAGTACGCGGCGCTCCTCTACGCAGCGCGGCACGTCGGCCGGCCCGTGAGGTGGTGCGCGAGCCGGCTCGAGAGCTTCCTCGGCGACACCGCGGGCCGGGACGGCGTGCTGGAAGGCGAGCTGGCGCTGGACGCCGGGGGCCGGATCCTGGCCCTCCGTGTCCGCACATTCGTGGGCATCGGCGCGTACACCTCGACGTTCTCCGCGATCTTCGCGACCAACAACACGAAGAACTGCCTGTCGAGCGTCTACGAGGTCCCGCTGATCCAGATCGACGTGAAGATGGTCCTCACCAACGCCGCGCCGCTCGGGCCGTACCGCGGCGCCGGCCGGCCGGAGGCGCTCTACCTCATCGAGCGGTTGCTGGATGGCGCGGCGCGGGCGACGGGGATCGACCGCGTCGAGCTACGGCGGCGGAATTTCATCGCGCCCTCGGCGATGCCCTACCGCGCGGCGAACGGCCAGGTCTACGACAGCGGCGAGTTCGAGGCGGTCCTGGACAAGGCGCTGGCGCTCGCGGACTGGAAGGGCTTCCCGGCGCGGCGCGCCGCCTCCGAGCGGGCGGGCCGGCTGCGCGGGATCGGTGTCGCCTGCTTCCTCGAGGTCGCCGGCGGTATCCTCGACGAGACGGTGGACCTGCGATTCGAGGCCGACGCCGTGACGCTGCGCACTGGCGTGCAGGCGATGGGGCAGGGGCACCTGTCGACCTATCCGCGGCTCATCGCCGCACGGCTCGGCGTGGACCCGAGCGCCGTGCGGCTGATCCAGGGCGACAGCGACGAGGTGCCGGTCGGCACGCCCAGCGTCGCCTCACGCTCGCTCATGATGGCGGGCAGCGCCGCCGTGCTGGCGTGCGACGCCGCGATCGACAAGGGCCGCCGGCTCGCGGCGCGCCTCTTCGAGGCCGCGTCGTTCGACGTCGAGTTCAGCGACGGCCGCTTCCACGTGAAGGGCACCGACCGCGCGATCGGCATCCTGGATCTTGCCCGGCGCGACGACCTCGCCGGCGGCCTCGACAGCACGGCGAGGTTCGTCTCGCCGCAGATGACTTTCCCCAACGGCTGCCACGTCACCGAGGTGGAGATCGAGCCGGAGACGGGCGCCGTCCGCGTGGTCGGCTACGCGGCGGTGGACGACGTCGGGCGGCTCGCGCACCCCGTCATCGTCGAGGGTCAGATCCACGGCGGTGTCGCGCAGGGGCTCGGCCAGGTGCTCGGCGAGCAGGTGGTCTACGGCGAGACGGGCCAACTCCTGACCGCGTCGTTCATGGACTACATGCTCCCGCGCGCGGGGGACCTGCCCGATCTGCGCGTCGGCCACCACGTCGTGCCCTGCACGACGAACCCGCTCGGCGTGAAGGGCGCCGGCGAGTCGGGCGTGGCGGGCTCGTTGCCCTCGGCGGTCAACGCGGTGCTCGACGCGCTCGCCTCGCGCGGCGTCACCCACCTCGACTTGCCGATGACGCCCGCGCGCATCTGGGCGGCGCTCAGAACGGGCGCGTCGTCCTGAATCACCGCCCGGCCATCTCCCGCGGTAGCCAGCGCGCAATCGAATCAGCATGTCCTGACCCGACCAAGCGCCCGTTGCGCTTGGTCACCCCTCGAGCAGCGCTTTCAGCGCTCTCAGGTCTCGCTCCACCCATTCGGCGTCTCGCGCGAATGTCTCGTCGGTCGTGTCGGGGAGTCGGAACAGGGTGAATAACACCTCGCTGCCGGCGCCGTTGGCGATGACGCGCATCGGGAGGTAGATCTCGACGCCCGGACGGAGCGCGATGTGGTGGTCGAGGATGCCGAAGTCGTTCGGCTCGGTGAACCGGACCTTGACCCGTCCCTCCGGGGTGTCCGCGATCCACTCCCCGTTCACCTTCTTCAGCGACCGGGCGAGCCCGGAGGCCCAGCGCGGGAAATTCTCCGGGACCGAGGCGAAGTCATAGACCTCGTGCTGGGGCCGGGCAATGCGAACGGTGATGGTCCGGGATTCGAATGGCTCAGCCATGGTCCCTCCCGTCGACCTCGCGCAGCCGCCGCTCGAGAAATCGGCGCTCGGCGTCATTGGTGACCAGCGCGAGCGCTCGCGCGTAGCTCTTCGCCGCTTCCGCCGAGGATCCGATGCGGCGCAGCAGGTCGGCGCGCGCGGCATGGAGCAGGTGATAGCGGTCGAGGTCGCCGGCGGCGGCCAGCGCCTCGATGAGGGCGAGCGCCGGGCGGGGGCCGTCCACCATGGCGACCGCCGCCGCGCGGTTCAGGGAGACGATGGGGGAGGGCTGCAGGCGCTCGAGCACATCGTACAGCCGGACGATCTGCGGCCAGTCCGTGTCTTCGGCCCGCGCCGCCTGACAATGGAGCGCCGCGATCGCCGCCTGGAGCGCGAAGGGACCCGGGCCGCCGCGCAGGGCCTCCTCGACCAGGGGCAGCGCTTCGGTGATCTGCGCGTGATTCCAGCGGGAACGATCCTGCGCTTCGAGCAGGATCAGGTCGCCGGCAGCGTCGAGACGGGCGTCGCGCCGAGAATCGTGCAGCAGCATGAGGGCGAGGAGGGCGGTGGCTTCCGCCGGCGGCTGCGGCGCCATCAGGGTCCTCACGAGGCGTGCGAGCCGGATCGCCTCGACGCAGAGGTCGGGCCTCACGAGCGCCTCGCCTCGCGTGGGCAGGTAGCCCTCGTTGAATACGAGGTAGACCACCGTCAACACTGCGTCGAGCCGGGCCGGCATGTCCTTCATGTCTGGGACCGTGTACGGAATGCCCGCGTCGCGAATCTTGCCCTTCGCCCGCACGAGCCGCTGCGCCATCGTCGCGATCGGCACGAGGAACGCGCGCGCGATCGCGTCCGTCTCGAGGCCGCCCAGCGTGCGGAGCGTGAGCGCGACCTGGGCCTCGGGCGCCAGCGCCGGGTGACAGCAGGTGAAGATCAGGCGAAGGCGATCGTCGGGGATGTCGCCCGGATCGAACTCCGGCGCCTCGACGGTCAGGCTCGCCCCGGC
>WNET01001173.1_pt1 | contig 10206 bp, 8 predicted proteins | sample 5399911 | NCBI WGS metagenome assembly WNET01 (sample SAMN13153333, study PRJNA577476) | soil metagenome | isolation source: 40 cm grassland meadow soil pre-rain plot 2 | place: USA:California | collected 2015-09-08 | reverse complement strand
GGGCGGCCGTTGCATGGGACCGGATGTCTCTGAGGCTACGCGCCGCGGGAGTAATCGTCGTGGGTCTCATCGGACTGATGAGTGTGATGGCGGTATTCTTCCTTAACGGCGCCGCGCACCCTGTAAACAGAAACTGGGGGACGATGGACGAACGGTGGACGGCATGGAGGGCATTACATGAGCTGCCGATGTCAACGTGGGTTGTAATTCGACCGGTGTTCGTGACCACGGGGGTGTCGCTTCTGCTCTTCTCACTCGTGGCGCTCTATTTTGTTTTCAAAGGCCGTGAGAGACTCGCTGCCGTTACGTTGGCTGCAGCGATGATCCCCGGCGGACTTAGCATGATCGAAGGGGTCGCGCGAACGGCGCCTTATTTCTCACTCGCCGATGTAGCGCGATATCTAAATCCACGCCTCGATGCAGGAGGCGATGCAATTTTTGAAGGACCGTTCGACGACAGTAGTAGCCTTGTTTTTTATCTGAACCGGAAGTTTCTTCTTGTTAATCAAAACCGCCAGAGAACCGCGCCGATCGGGAGACCCTCGATCGATATTTTCGTAGATGAAGAGATGGTGTTGGAGAAGTGGGCTCAACCCGATGCGGTTTATCTCATTGTGGAGCTAAGCCGGGCGGATTACTGGAAACAGCTATTGACCAGCCGGTTTCACGTTTATCACCAGGTTAGCATGTCGGGGACGCACGTCGTGCTTAGTAATCAACTCTAGAAGTGCATCGGGTCATTCGGGATTGGTTGACTGAAAGGTTCCAAAGGAAGACGGCCGTTCCTTGAAATACTCTTCGGCTGGCTTAATGTGGCGCCTCATTTGCGTTCTAACTCTTGTAAAGAATTTAACGTTTTACGCGCACCCATGTCACAACACCGCAGTTTAAAAGGGGCGAGCACCATTGCCGCGAGGCGAAATGTGCTGAAACGCTTCGAACGTGTCGAGCTTCTGAAGAAGCGCGGCCAGTGGAAAAAAGACAGCAAAGTCATTGGCCTGCCAAAAACGAAGCCCGACGTGTAAGTCGCAATCGTTGAATCGATACATCGTTAAATCGGCGCGACGATTCACGATTTAACGAATTACGAATCACATTGTGCGCTTGAACCGTTTCCTCGCCGCTGCCGGCGTTGGGTCGCGGCGATATTGTGACAAGTTGGTAGCGGCGGGTCGTGTCACCATCAACGGTAAAATCTGCACAGACTTCAGCGCACAACCCGGCCGGCGGGATTACGTCAAAGTCGACGGTAAACTTCTTCGCGTTGCTCCACCGTTAACGATCATGTTGCACAAGCCTGCCGGCTTTGTGTCCACCCGAAAAGATCGGTACGCGTGCGACACGGTGTTTGATCTGCTTCCGAAAAAATTTTCCAAGCTCTTCAACATCGGGCGTCTGGACGCGCAAACTGAAGGTCTGCTTCTTCTCACAAACGATGGCGAACTGGCACAGCGGCTCACCCACCCGCGTTACAAAATCGACAAGGAATATGAGGTGACACTGGATGGGCCATGGGACTCGGCACTCGCGCAGAAATTGCTCCGCGGAATCTTTCTAGACGGTGAGCGAGCCACAATCGTGAGACTTCATTCAGTCTCGCCCACGCACTTGCGCGTTGTGTTGCGTCAGGGAATCAATCGGCAGATTCGCCGCATGTTTGAAGCTCTTGGGTACCGCGTCAAACATCTTAGCCGTGTCCGAGTCGGAAATCTCCGGCTTGCCGATCTGCCGCGAGGGCATTGGCGTGTACTCACGAAACGGGAACTAGAAGGCTTGCATTTGCCACGTCGCAGCGCCGTTGTAGCCGCAGGGGCTGACGGCGGTAATCAAAAGCAGGGCAGCTCACCAAAGGCCAAGGTCAACGTCCTCGGCTACAGCTGACATGAAACTCGACGATTGTAACGCTCTCATCACTGGAGCTTCCGCCGGGATCGGCCGCGAATTTGCGCGGCAACTCGCCCGGCGTGCGCGCTCGATGATTCTGGTTGCGCGACGTGAGGACAGGCTGGCTGAGCTGTGTGATGAACTGCAACAGCAGCATCCAAATCTTGTCGTTCAGATTCGGCAAGTTGATCTCGCTGATCTTGCGCAATTACACGAACTGATGGAGTGGCTCGGCCGCGAACGCATCGATGTCAATGTTTTGGTGAACAATGCAGGGCTCGGCGACAGCGGTCCGTTTGCGACAAGCGATCCTATTCGCAACGAGCAAATGACGCTTGTAAACGTGGTCGCGCTTACTTCAGTTACTCGCCACATCCTTCCGCAAATGATCGCGAAACGCCGCGGCGGCATTCTAAACGTCAGTTCGTCGGCTGGCTTTCTTCCGATGCCTGGTTCTGCGGTTTATGCGGCTACCAAGGCTTATGTCACCAGTTTCTCGGAAGCGCTTCGAGCCGAACTCCACGGAACAGGCGTAAGCGTATGCGCTTTGTGTCCTGGCCCTGTTCGAACGGAATTTCAACAAGTCGCCAAGCGCCCGGATGGTCGGCCGGAGATCGGCCCGGAATTCCTTGTTGTTCCAGTCGAACGAGTCGTTCGAGACGCGATAAGGAGGCTTGAGGCAGACAAGCCAATCGTGATTCCTGGATTTGCAATGAAGCTTGTAATGCTTCTAGCTCGACTAATGCCGATGCCGATCGTGCGTTTGATATTCCGGCTTGCCCCGAAGCGACGCTGAGGTGTGCAACTTGATTCGAAGTCTCTCCGTTCGCAGGAAAATTGCGGAAATGCGGGAAAAAAAGAAACCAGAGGGACACGCGCTGTTCATATTTTGAAAATTACTGAGCGCCATTTGGCTTTCTCACCAAGATTGCACCAATGAGTTGCTCTTCCGTAGGAAAAGAATCGAAGTTCCCGTTGGCTGGGGCGGTCAGGATGCGGGCAGCGCCAAATTCGCCTGCGATCAGCCATGTGTCAGTGTAAAAATTGTCCTGTAGGTAGGACAAGCTCCATTCGGTGAAGAACTGGTCATTACCTGAGACGAAAAACATAGCGTTTGGCATGTCGACCGCGGTCGACGGCCGAGCCCGTTCAATTTCTGCCGCGGCGGCCATTTGCTTTTCGCGAGCATTACCATAGGGGCCGTACAGTGGAAAAAGAAAGATATAACGCGTGGCTGAAGGTCGATGTGCGTAGAACAGGAGTTCCGGCTCAGCCCCAAAAATAAATACGGGGGCCTCCGGTGCTGTCACGCTTTCGATTCGCCGCGCAAACTCGGGCATCTCGGCGAAGAAATCGCCGGGGTAAATCTTTCTCACCGCTTCCGCGGGCGTATAGGTAAACAGGAAGGGCCAAAGCGTTATGGCAGGCAAAGCACCCAGTATCAGAATGACGGCTGCGCGGCGGCTCCAGACAGGAAAAATTTCCCACGATTCAATGGCAGCAATCCGTTCGGCTCCTGCGGCGGCAGCCAGCGTTAGCGGCGGAAGCAATTGCTGGAAATAATGCGGAAAGAAATATCCGCTCGCGCTCACGCCGATCACACTCGTGATAAGCCAGCCTGCCACAAAGAAGCACCACTTGGCTCTGCCAGATGTGAGAAGGCCGGCCAGGCCTGCCGCGGCAAACACCCACACAACGCTCTGCGTTCGCGCCAGAATCGTGAGCGTGCCCCAGCAATATTCAAGCCGCGCCGAAGCTCCAACACCGCCGATGTACTTCAGGTTGTGCGTGACGACGTTATCGACGAACTCGTACAATCCGCCCTCCCACCAGAAGTAGAGCAACACCAGGCCCAGTACCAGTAGCAGCCCTACCGCTGACCAGGCGATGAATGAAATTGCGCCTCGCCATCGCTTTTCTCCCGGTGCAAAAATCGGATAGGCAGCAGCGAGTAAGAACCAGTTCACAATCGCCACCTGCTTGAACATACAGGCGATCCCAGTTAACGCGCCAGCGAGCACCATAAACGAAATGTTGCGCTGGCTTTTCGCTGCTCCGGTAAAAAAGGCGATTTGCGAAAAGATCAGCGGACATAACATAAACAGCTCGGTATTCGCCGCTGTTCCTTGCACCAACCGATCTGCTCCCAGAAGCGCAAAAAGCGCTGCCCCCAGCCAAGCCCAAAAACGATCCGTGAATCGTAACCCGAGGAAAAAGAGCGCGCAGGTGGACACCGCCGCAAATAGCAACCCGACAAAATGAATCGCACGAACAGGTTCCAAGGGCAGGCTCAATGAGAGCCGATAGACGTAAAAAACGGCCGGCGGCTTTTGGTCGACCCAGTCGCGATAAGGCAACTCATCATACGCGAGCCGCCATGCGATGTAGGCATATTCACCTTCATCGCGTTCAAGTGGAATCGGCAAAAGCGGAGCTCTTATCGCCGCTACGATCAGAATCAGGCTGGCTGTTAGCAGGATTGTCCGGGTGCCACACCACATGTGTTAGCGATGAAACCAATTATGTTCGCTAGCGAACGTCGCGTGATTAATAACCATTTCTGACGTCACTAAAAACCCCGCTAGCGTGCCGATCGCAATCAGTGGCACAATAGCGCTTGTTCGGCGCAACAGAAAGGCAATGCCATAGACGTACGCCAGGGCAAACGGGATAAGCGCGCCACTAAGCAGACGGCCCGCGGTAAAATAGGGGTAACCACGCGATGGGCCGGTCGAATCCCAGAAATCGAACTGAATTGAAAGCAGCGCCAAAAACACGACTCCCGCCAGGAAGACTAAGATCGCAATGCCGATCGCCTGTTGCTGGAAAGTGGAAAGTCCAGCCCGCCTCCGTAGCCCAACGGTGGCTGACCCTAGCAGGATCAACGTCGATATGGCGAAGAATCTATCGCCAAGTCCCCAACTCAAAAGGCGACCGTGCCAACTAACCTCGCCGCGCCAAAAGCTCGCCATCAAATTTGACCAAAACAGCCAAAGACCGCGCAGCGTAAAAATTGGATGCCGCCACCAATCATCGAACGGCTTTCTTGTCCAACCGAGCAAAGTGATTTTCGCTGTGGACCCGGTTAGGTCGCCGAATTGGTATTTTGTCCACACCATCCAACTGCCAATTGGGATTGCGGCACAGACAATGAGTGCACCCAGCGCCACCAGCCCGGTGCGCGGCGTTCGCCGGACAATCAGCAGCAGTTTCACAATGACCGCGACTAAAGTGACTGCGATCAAAGGCAGATTCGATAGTTTCGTTAGGTACGCGGCGGCTACTGCGAAACCGGTCACTGCCCCAAGCCAAAGACTTGCGTTTTTCGCTCGCAACCATTGCAAGCTGCAAAGAAATAACGCGCCGAAAGAGACGGGCGACAAAACGTCGTTGTTCATCGCATAAAAAACGTTTTGCGGAATGAACGCAATCAGCAGCGGGACGCCAATACGCAACTCGACGCGCTCGGGCGCAATCATGCGCGCGGCCCGGTACCCCATCCAGACTACAATCGCAATCAGTGGAACGTTCAGGAATCGAATCCAATACAATGATTGAATCCCGGCCAACCCGATCTTCCTTCCGATCCGCCACCAGACACTTGCGAGCGCGTAATACAGCGGGGGTTGAGAAGACTCGAAATTGACTTCGCCACTCCACGCAGTCTTTGTCGCGGCAATCTCCGCCTCGACTTCAGGACCGGATCGTTTCCATAGGGGCGCGGGAAACTGTCCGTTTGGAAATTGCTCTGGCCTCGCAAGAAATTCCGGCGACGCGTACGTAACGATCCAATCCAGAGTTTCTTGCTTAAGAGGATGGAAGCTACGCGGAAACTGTCCGTGCGAGTACTGTGTGATAAGGTCGAAATGGAGATACTCATCAACGTTGCTAAAGAACGGGAACGCTGATGAGAAAATAAAAACGTGAATTGCCGCCGCAAAGCACAGGAGGCAAACCAGAATACGGTCGTTTCTATTCGCGAATGTTTTTGGTTCGTCGGAGACGAGAGGAATATCCGCTTCCTGTCTCATCATTTGTCTATCGAAACTTTCTCTCCCGAATCAGTCCCCGTGTGCCGCGGAAGTTTCCTGCCAGCCGGCAACTGATACCACCTGCACATTTTCGAGCGGGCTGACAGGATTTGACGACGGGATCGGGACGACTTCGCCCTCCGTGGCATGAATTGCAACGAAGTAACCAATCTGCGCGCCCCAGACGTCGGAGTAAGGATCGTCCAGCCATCCCCACGGATTGTTCGGCGCGGGCTCGATCTGCGGTGGCGGCGTTTGGCTCAATGGAACGTCTCCGATCAGCCATACGTGATTCCCCGCGTGGAGCGTCGCGGCGATTCGGTCGCATACTGGTTGCGCGGGATTTTCCAGGATCATCTTCGCCTTAAACAAATCGTAACGATGGAACCGATGATCCGCGAGCGGCGGGACTGTGGTCCACGGTGTCGGACCCGAATACTGCCGATCAAACGAAACACCAAACGTCCATGGATGGACGATGATGAGATCATGCGCATCGGCGCGCTTGCGCAGAACGTCGGCGACGAGGTCCATATTCGTCTGTCGATACGTGATAAGTTCACGCGCACCTGGCAGGCAAACGAGGGCGAGAATCGCAAATGCGCAGCGCCAGAACTGCCAGCGCGCGGGCCAATTAGCAAGCGCGGCATCGATGCAGACCGCGGCAAAGATCGTCAGCGGCAGAAAATACCAGACTTGCGTCGGCATTTTCGCAAGGCGCAAAAAGATGAGGAAGCAGATCAGCGCCCCCATCAAAGCGGTTCCGGCAAAGAAGGCGGCGGTGTCGGCATCGTCTTGCGCCGCGTCCGGCAAGACGCGAATCACGCAACGCGCAATTGCAAGAATCGCTAGCGCGATCCATAGCCAGCGCAACCAGGCAAGCGTCGGTGCCATTGCGAGCGAAAGATTCGTCCATATCAACGGAGACAGGAAACCGATCTGTGACAACACCGACCAGTCCTGCGCTTCGCGAATCATCGCACTATACGGCAGCAGCGACACCGCTGCCGGCACCCCGATCGCCAGCGCGGCCAGCGCGTTTTTGAAATCTCGCCGCCGCATCCTTACGGCGGCGGCGGCTGCGCAAACCGCAAGCAAGAGGAACGAATTTTGAAACAGGTTCTGCACACTGATCACCGCCACGAGCCCGGCTACAAGCCAGCGTTTCAGGCTCGGTTCGCGGGCGAAACGCCAGCCTGTCGCCAGCGCGAGAAGCATCAGCACACTGGCCAGTCCGTACGCGCGGAGCGAATCGCCCCAGCGCACAACGCTTGCGTTCACCGCCAGCAAACTGAGAGCAACCAACGGTGCGGAGCGATGGAAGAACCAGCCGTTCAACCACACGGCACCAAGCACCAACAGACCGACGATAAAGCCCATTACGCGCAACGCTGGGTCAGCACCACCGACAGTAAAGGACCAGGTGCGAAGCAGGGCGGGAAATAGAATCGGACAGGATTCGTGACCGACGTTGGACCACATTTCACGAATGGTCGGGAGGGTGGCGATACGCACGACGCCGGCTTCGTCGCGCCACAGAGCTCCGGCTGAGCGAAAGTTCACCCAGTGCAAATACACGCCCGCGACTGTAATCAGCGCGCCAATCACCCATTCGATTTCTCGCCGATCCGAAATCCGACGCGTCGAACGGGCGTTTGCGATTTGCATGGTGCGATTCTCAGAACAAGTCTTTGGCAGCGCAAACCGTTTTGTTTCTGAGAACGATCATAAAGCCAATGCTCCAGCATGCCATTCACAGTACAAACTGATCGAGGCAATACGGATCGTAACACTACAAACAAAGGTGGCGACCACTTCGACCGCCGCCTCGAAAGCTTTGCAGGCTACACTCGGTGGGAAATTTTCCGCGACGTCACCTGGAAGAACGCCAAGCGAGGTTGAAGAGATCAAGAAACTGCTGCTGTCGATTTAGTACCCGAATCCGGTGAACGGATTTCGGCCGCCCCGTTCCGAATCGCCAATTGACGGAGGACAGTTCCGTCGGTCAATCTCAGGCAATGTCGGTGAAGCGAATACCGAAACCTGGAACAGAAACTGCGGCAGTGCTGATGGGTACAACCTTCTCGGCCATACTGCTGGTGCTGACGGTGATGAATGCCGGACCGTTGTGGCGGGATGAAACCAACACCTTCAATCTGGCGCGCATGCCCTTGCTCGAAGACATCTGGCACAACCTGCACTTTGAATCATGTCCGCTGCTCTGGCCGATGCTGGTGCGCGGATGCGGGATATTGGGGCTGACCGACGGCGATATGAGCATCCGTATTTTGGGGCTGGGTATTGGTTTGTTCTTTCTGACCTCGCTGTGGCTCTGCCAGCGTTGCATTGGGGGCGGCGCGCCCATCTTGAGTATCGCGTTACTGGGTGGTTTGCCCGCGTTCCTTTTTGTCGTGGGAGCGAATCGTGCCTACGGTCTGGCGGGTTGCCTGTTAGTGCTCAGTTTCGGTAAGATCTGGCGCGTCGTGGAGTCCCCGACGAAGTCGCGGATACTTTCAGCCGGTTTTATCTGCCTGCTGTTCACCCAATGTGTCTATTATGACGTAATCTTTCTCGGAGCAATGCTGGCCGCTGGAGCCCTGGTGGCAATTCGACGGCAACGGTGGAAAATAGTTTGGACGATGGCGGGCATGGGTTTGTTGGCCGGCGCATCTTTGTTGATTTATTTGCCGATTATCCACCGGGTTCCGGAATACCTGCCGTTCTGGCGCTCGCCGTTCTTTGACGCTGCAACCCTTTGGAACGGACTCAGCGACGCTCTGGCCGCGCGGAGCAGTGCCAACCCTGACGGTGCCAACGGCCCGCAGATCTGGATTTGGATCGCGCTCTTGTTGGTGGGCATCATAGCCGCCGTCGTGATGCAACGAACGCGGGTACGCCAAACGCCGAAGCCGGAAGTTGCCTCGAAAAGTGCCAACGCGGAGCGGTCCGACCTGGCACTGTTTTGTGTCACCAGCGTGGTTCTGGGAACCATCGGGTACATTGGGTTCCTGCTGAAATTGCGGTTTTTCATGCAGCCATGGTATTACGTCGGAATCCTAATCCTCTGCGCCATTTCCCTCGACGGCATCTTGAGTGCGAGTTGGCCGGCGCTCCGTCCCTGGGGATTGATGCGCATTGGCTTCCTGGCGGTGATGATGATATTAAACGCGGGGCCGGCATGGGCGGAAGCGCACACCCGCCGCAGCAATTTAGATGTGGTTGCCGCTTTTCTCAGCCACAACGCTTCAGCGGGCGACCTCATCGTGGTCCAGGAAGCATGGGAGGGTATTACGTTTAACCGGTATTACCGCGGCCAGGCTCAATGGCTCAGCATACCTCCGATCGATTCGCACGATGTACATCGCATCGACCTGGTAATGGCAGAAATGAACCAACCGGAGGCAATGACTCCGGTCTTACGTGCGATAACCAACACTCTGACCAGCGGCCACCATGTTTGGCTGGTGGGGAGCATACCCATCGAGCGTTCAAAGGATGCGCCACCCGGGCCAACTCCACTGCCGCCCCAGCCGTCCGAAATGCCCACCCGATGGTGGATTGGGTCTTATTTATATTGGTGGAACCAACAGGTTACAACGCTCCTGCTGGATCACGCGGAGCAAGAAGAGGCCGAAACAATTGCTGCGCCGGGACCGGTGAACCATTTCGAAGACGTTTCAGTCGTACGATTCACCGGCTACGAGCCTGGCACCGAATGATCCGACAGGCAATCGGAGCGCCTATCGACCCCTTGCCACCGATAACACACGCTGCATAGAGATGTGTTCGCTCGCTCTTTTTAGCCTTTCGGTTACTTCCGTTGGCCCTTGCGCGAGACCGTTTCCGCACGCGTGTGACCACGAAGGGAAATGGGCAGATGTAGGTGGATATGTTATGGCAAACCGTTATGCAATTCGACTAAACCCCTCGTTTGCGATGCAAGCGACCCTAACGGGTTGGAACCCGCTAGGGATCTATGAAGATTTGTATTTGACCGAGCAACCGTACGGTTTGGTTTGTGGCGTGCTGACAGATTTGCCTGCCAACGATTCATCTAACGCCGCCTTAACATAGTTGGTAGAACTGGGAATATCTGCCGGATTTGGCGACGCTTTGCTGTCGATCGCGCCTTCGTAGGCGATTTTCCCGTCGGGATTAATTATTACCATGTTGGGCGTGTTTTTGGCGCCATAAGCGCGACCGACTTTGCCTTCCGGATCGAGCAGCAATGCGGTCTCATGCGTCTTCCACGATGCACTGATCTTCTGCGCCTGTTCCGGCGTGATGTTGC
>WNET01001171.1_pt1 | contig 10211 bp, 9 predicted proteins | sample 5399911 | NCBI WGS metagenome assembly WNET01 (sample SAMN13153333, study PRJNA577476) | soil metagenome | isolation source: 40 cm grassland meadow soil pre-rain plot 2 | place: USA:California | collected 2015-09-08 | reverse complement strand
CCGGTTTGCACCCGGTACTCAACGAGGCGGATCCCGAGACGTGGAAGAATCTCGTCGCGGTGATCCGTCGCGAGCAGTTCGGCAGCCGTGGCCTGCTCGACAACCCGATGTTCTTCCCGGGCCCGGACAATCCCGGTCGCACCCTGACGATGTTCGGGCAGCAGTTGCTGAGCTATTTCAATTACTACTCGTGGCAGTGGGCCCGTGCGTTGCCTCCAGTCGTCATGGTAACAGTCGCGCTGATCTTCGCGACGCTGGGGTCGCTTGGATTCTGGTTTATCAGCCGGCGTGACCGCGGCATCACGTGGTTGCTCGGCGTCTTGTGGCTCGTGACGGGCATCGGCCTCGTCGTGTACATGAACTTCAAGGCCGGCTTCTCGATATTCTGGAATCTCTATCCCTCGATGGATCAGCACGAGGTGCGTGAACGCGACTATTTCTTCGTCGTGAGCTTCCAGGTCTGGGGCATGTTCGCCGCATTCGGGCTCGTGGGGTTGCTGCGCGTGGTATCGCGGCCGGTGGTCTTGCGCGTGGGCGCCGCGGCGGCGGCGCTGATCGTCGTGCTTCCGTTTGCCGCGAACTTCCAGGCAGCCACGCGGCGCGGCGCCGATGCGATGGTGGCGCGCGATTTCGCGTTCAACCTGGTGCAATCGGTGGAGCCGTACGGTGTGCTGTTCACCTATGGTGACAACGACACGTTCCCCGTGTGGTATCTCCAGGAAGTGGAGGGCGTGCGGCAGGACGTCACGCTCATCAACCTCTCCCTTGCAAACCTCGACTGGTACTTGAGCCAGCTGGCGTCGCGGCAGACCAGGCCGTTCGATCCCGCGCGCGCGCCCGCGATGTACCGGACGCTCGTGCCGCCGAAGCCACCGGACGGTCCGGTCCTGCGGCTGACGCCCCAGGAAATCGAGGGGCTGCAACCGGTGCGGATGAGCGACGCCGGCATGTTCCGCGCGGGCAACTTCGAGCTGCCCGTGCGCAAGGGACAGATTCTTCGGACCAACGACCAGGTCATCCTCTACACAATCGCGCAGTACTTGCCCGCGGCCAGGCCGGTCACATTCGGCGTATCGTCAGGGCGGGGCTCCTGGCTCGGCCTCGATCCCCATCTCGCATTCCAGGGGCTCGTCTTCAAGGTCGTCCCGCGCGCCGATACGGTGCACCGATTCCTGCGCGGCGTTCAGGGGACGATGGTGGATTCGACCCGGACGCGGGTCCTCGTCGATTCCGTATTCCTGTTTGGCAAGCTGTTCGCGCCGGACTCGCTCGAGCTCGAGCCCGCCGCCCAGCAGGTCGCGACGTCGTTCTCGGCAGCCTGGCTGGAGCTGGGGAACGCCGCGGTCGCCCGCGGCGATCAACCCCGGGCCCTCTACTATCTGCGCCGCAGCTACCACTTGAATCCCAGTAAGTCGCTTGCCGCCGTGCTCCGCCGCATTGAAACCGAGGGCGTACAGAGCCTCTTTACGCGTTAAATTGAATGGCTATGAGTTTCGAGGCTCTCCCCGAGCGTCTGGCGCAGGTGCGGGCAGAGCTCGCGCGACGTGCGGCGGATCCGGGAAGCGTCACGATCGTCGCGGTGACCAAGGGCTTCGGGACGGATGCGATTCAGGCGGCAATCGCCGCCGGCATCGCGGACATCGGTGAGAACCGCGTCCAGGAAGCAGTACAGAAACAGGACGAGTTAGGGGCTGGGGGTAAGGGGTTGGGGATTCGTTGGCACCTCATCGGGCACCTGCAGCGCAACAAAGCCCGTGTCATCCCCGGCCGCTTCGAGATGGTGCATTCGGTAGATTCGCTGGAGCTCGCCAACGAGCTCGACAAACGGGCTGCTGGTTTGCGAGTGCTGTTACAAGTGAACGTGGCGGGCGAAGCACAGAAGAGCGGATGCGCGCCGGAGGGCGCTCCGGTGCTGGCGCGACAGATCGCCGCACTAGGAGCTCTGCGGCTGGAAGGGTTGATGACGTTGGCACCATTGACGGATGACGAGGACGTGCAGCGCCGGACGTTCCGGGGGCTGCGCCTCTTGCGCGATAGGATCAAGGAGGAAGAAGGCGTATGGTTACCGACCCTCTCGATGGGGATGTCCAGCGACTACGCTTCAGCGGTTCAAGAGGGAGCAACGGTGATCCGATTGGGTACCGCCCTCTTCGGTCCGAGGGAGGAGACGCCGTGAACGACGACGCCTTCAACCTGACGCCGCTCGATATCCGCAAGCAGGAATTCCGGAAGACGCTGCGCGGCTACGACACGCTGGGCGTGGAAGATTTCCAGATGCGCGTCGCCGATGCCCTGGAGCGCGCGATGCGCGAACGCCAGGTTCTGGAGGAGCGCGTGTCCGCGTTGACCGAGCAGCTCCGCGTCTTCCGGGAACGCGAGAAAGCGATGAACGAAGCGCTGGTCGCGGCGCAGCAGCTGCGCCAGGACTCGCGCGCCGCCGCCGAGCGCGAGGGGCAGGTGATCGTGCGCGAGGCGGAAGCAGAAGCGAAACGGCTGCTCGACGAAGCGCGCAGCGCACAGAACGCGGTGCAGGTCAAGATGGCGGAGACGGAGCGGCAATTTCAGCAATACATGGGCGGTTTTCGCGCGCTGCTCGAGCGCCAGCTTGCCGAGCTGCGCGCGCTGGATGGAGGGAGCAAGAAAGCTTGAGCGGAGTTTCCGTCGCAGACGCGGTCCGCGCCGTGAAGACGCGGACCGCAATCGTTCCGGACGTCGCGGTCATTCTCGGGACCGGACTCGGGGCGTTGGCCGACGAGCTGAAGGCCGACGTCACGATCCCGTACGCCGAGATTCCCGGCTTCCCCCGGCCGACCGTGGAGACGCATGCGGGCCGGCTGCTGTTCGGCACGCTCGGTCGCACGCCTGTGGCGATGATGCAGGGCCGCTTTCATCGCTATGAGGGCTACTCGCTGCAGCAGGTCGCGTTTCCGGTGCGCGTGCTGCGCGCGCTGGGCGCGAAGACGCTGATCGTCTCCAACGTCTCCGGCGGCATGCATCCGCTCTGGTCGACGGGGGATCTCGTCCTCATCTCGGACCACATCAACCTGCTCGGTGACAATCCGCTGGCCGGGCCGAACAACGAGGCGGAAGGCCCGCGCTTCCCGGACATGTCGGCCGCCTACGATCCCGGGCTGCGCAAGCTCGCGCGCGACGTCGCGCTCGAGCACAAGATCGTGCTCCGGGAGGGCGTGTATGTCGCCGTGCCGGGCCCGAACCTCGAGACGCGCGCCGAATACCGCATGCTGCGGGCGCTGGGCGCCGACGTCGTCGGCATGAGCACGGTGCCCGAGGTGATCACCGCGATCCACCAGGGGATGCGCGTCCTCGGACTTTCGATCATCACCGACAACTGTCTCCCCGACGCGCTCGAGCCGACGTCCGTCGAAAAAATCATCGCCGTCGCGCGTGCCGCCGAGCCCCGGCTCGCGGCCGTCGTGCGCGGCGTGCTGGAGCAGCTCTAGCCGATGCCGTACCCGCCGTCCGACCCGACGCAGTCGATCGACGAGCTGGAAAAGCACCTGCTCGCGACGTGGAAGCACGAGCACCTGTTCACGCGTGTGAGCGAGGCGACGCGCTACGGGCCGCCCTTCATCTTCTACGAAGGACCGCCGACCGCCAACGGCCGGCCGGGCATCCACCACGTCTTCTCCCGCACGCTCAAAGATCTGATCTGCCGCTTTCACGCGATGCTGGGGCAGGGCGTGACGCGGATCGCGGGGTGGGACACGCACGGCCTGCCCGTGGAGATCGAAGTCGAGAAGGCGCTCAACATCAACGGGAAGCGCGAGATCGAGGCGTACGGCATCGAGCGTTTCAACAAGCTGTGCCGCGAGAGCGTGTTCAAGTACAAGGCCGATTGGGAGTCGTTGTCCGACCGCATCGGCTACTGGCTCGACTACGAGCATCCGTACATCACCTACAGCAACAACTACATCGAGACGGTGTGGTGGTTGCTCAAGCGGCTGCACGAGAAAGCGCTGCTGTATCGGGGACACAAGGTCCTGCCGTACTGCCCGCGCTGCGGCACGGCGCTGTCGTCGCATGAAGTCGCGCAGGGCTACGAAACCGTGCAGACGAATTCCGTCTACGTCACGTTCCCGCTGCTCAGCCGGAAGGGCGACGCTGCTCGCGATCTCGTGATCTGGACGACTACGCCGTGGACGCTGCTTTCCAACGTCGCGGTCGCGGTCGATCCCGATCTGGAATACGGGGAGTACGCGCTCACCGACGCGGCCGGCAAGGTCACGAACTACATCGTTGCGGTGGCCCGCGCCGCCGACGTCCACGTTCATGGACGGCCGCTGGTGCAGGGCGAGCGGATCAAGACCTTCCCGGGCCGCGACCTGGTCGGGAAGAAATACGCGCGCCCGCTCGACGTCGTCCCATTGCCGCCCGAAGGTCAGCGCGCCGTGGTCGTGGCCGGGTCGTTCGTGACTGCGGACGAGGGCACCGGGCTCGTCCACATGGCGCCGGCGTTCGGCGCCGATGACTATGCCGCGGGCCAGCAAAACGGCCTCGCCTTCGTGAATCCCGTCGCCACCGATGGCACGTTCCGGGGCACCAATTGGCCCGAGATCGAAGGCAAGCTCGTCACCGACAAGGAAACGAACCGCCTGATCATCGAGCGGCTGAAGCAGGACGGCCGCTGGCTCGAGACCAGACCCTACACACACAGCTATCCGCACTGCTGGCGCTGCGATTCGCCGCTCATCTATTACGCCCGCAGCTCGTGGTTCGTCCGGACGACCGCGGTGAAGGCGCGGATGCTGGAAATCAACGCCCAGATCGACTGGCATCCGCCCGAGACGGGCGCGGGCCGGTTCGGCGAATGGCTCGAGAACAACGTCGACTGGGCGCTGTCGCGCGACCGCTACTGGGGGACGCCGCTCAACGTGTGGGAATGCGATACCGACCACGAGCATCGGGAGGTGATCGGATCCTACGAGGAGTTGGCGCAACGCTGGGGCAAAGCGCTGCCGGCCGATTTCGATCCGCACAAGCCGTACATCGATGCGTATACGTGGCGGTGCCGCACCTGCGGGGGAACGATGCGGCGCGTGAACGAAGTCATCGACGCCTGGTTCGATTCGGGCGCGATGCCGTACGCGCAATGGCACTACCCCTTCGACCACCAGGCCGATTTCAAGTCGCATTTCCCGGCCGACTACATCTGCGAAGGCGTCGATCAGACGCGCGGCTGGTTCTACTCGCTGCTCGCGATCGGCGTGACGGCGTTCGACGCGCCCGTGTACAAGCACGTGATCGTCAACGATCACCTGCTCGACGAGCACGGGCTGAAGATGGCGAAGAGTCGCGGCAACGTGGTCGATCCGTGGAAGGTGATCGGCGCGCACGGCGCGGATGCGGTGCGGCTCTATCTCCTGGGCCAGAGTCAGGTGTGGCTGCCGAAGCGGTTCGACGAACGGCAGATCCCCGAGGTGTCGGGCGGATTCCTGAACACGCTGCGCTCGACGTACGACTTCTTCCGCCGCTACGCCCAGGACTGGAATCCGCCCGCCGAGGCAGACGCCACGCCGCCGGGCCAGCGGCCGGCGGCGGATCGCTGGCTGCTCGCCCGGCTCGATGAAGTGGTCGAAAGCGTGCGGCACGCGTGGTCCGCGTACGACGCCACGGCCGGCGTCCGGGCCATCATGGATTTCGTGGGGGAGGATCTGTCGCGCTGGTACATCCGCCGCAACCGGCCTCGCTTCTGGGCACCCGATCGGGCGACCGATCCCGTCGCGCTGGAAACGCTGCACGAAGCGCTGGTCGCCGCGGTCCGGATGCTCGCCCCGGCGGCCCCCTTCTTCTCCGACTGGGTCCACCGGGCCCTGACGGGGGCGTCCGTCCACCTGGCCCTGTTCCCCGCGGACCGGGGCCACCGGGAGCCGGAGCTGCTGGCGGCGATGGCCACCGTCCGGCGCCTCGCCTCGCTGGCCCGGGCAGCACGAGAATCGCGTAACCTGCGGGTCCGCCAGCCGCTTGCCCGCATGCAGGTGGCCGTTCCGGCCGCCGCCCAGGGCCCGGCCTTGTCAGACCTGTTAGATATTCTGGCTGCCGAAGTCAACGTAAAAGCCGTCCAAGTGGTCGCATCGGACCACGATCTGGTCCGGCTGCGCGGCAAAGCGAATTTTCGGACGCTCGGCAAGCGGTACGGCAAGGACACACCGCGGGCCGCCGCCGCCGTCGCCGAGTTGAGCGGGGCGGAGCTGCAGACGCTGGAGCAGGGCGGGACGGTGCGGCACGGCGAGTTTGAGTACCAGCCCGACGACGTGACCGTGACGCGCGAGGTCGCGAGCGAGTGGCTCGTCCAGGCCGATGGACCGTACGTCGTCGCGTTGGATCCGGCGTTGAGCGACGACCTGGTGCAGGAAGGATTGGCGCGCGAGGTGGTGAATCGCGTGCAGCGTCTCCGCAAGGAGGCGGGATACGAATACACGACGCGCATCGAGTTGAGTGTCGCCGGCGCCGAGGACGTGGTGGCCGCGACGCGCGCGTTTTCGGGGTTCGTCGAAGGTGAAACACTCGCGCGCCGCATGGTGTTGGGCGGCGCTGGCGCGGTGCTCGACGAACCCGACTTGCAGCGGGAAGTAGACATCGAGGGGCGCCGGGTTACGATTGCGCTCCGGCGTCATGACGGAAGAAAGGGCGGAACCAGATAATGCCGACGAAGTCCACGAAGGTGAAGGCCAAGAGTGGTGGCCTCAACAAAAGTGGCCTCAATAAAAAGCAGCTGACGCATCTCGAGAAGCGACTGCTCGAGGAGCGCGCCCGCGTCATCAAAGAGCTGGGCCATTACGGTGAGTCGTTCAACTCGAGTCTCCAGGCGTCGGACGGCGATCTCTCGAGCTACTCCTTCCACATGGCCGATCAGGGCACCGACGCGATGGAGCGCGAAAAGCAGTTCCTGTTCGCGTCGCAGGAAGGCCGCTACCTCTGGCACGTGAACGAGGCGCTGCGGCGGCTGTACAGCGCGCCCGAGCGCTTCGGCCGTTGCGAGCAATGCGGCGAGGCCATCGGGTTCGACCGTCTCGATGCGCTCCCGCATGCCCGCCTGTGTATCAAGTGCAAAGCCAAAGAGGAAGATGGTAAACGCCGCTGAGCGCCGGCTGTTCTGGGGAACGGCGATCGCGGTCGTTGTTTCCGATTTCGTCACCAAACTGATCGCGGAGTCGTTCCTGGCGCGGCGGTTGCCGCTCCGGGTCATCGACGACGTGGTGCAGTTCCGTCTCGTGTACAACGAAGGCGCGGCGTTCGGCTTGCACGTGGGCGAAAACTCCCGCTGGATCTTTCTCGGTCTCGCGATCGTGGCGCTGTTCGTGCTCGCCTCGCTGGTGCGCGGGACGCGGCCCGGTGACCGGTTCCGGCTGATCGCGTTGGCGCTGGTCTGCGGCGGCGCCGTCGGCAACCTGATCGACCGGATTCGCAGCGCGCAGGGCGTCGTCGACTTCGTCGACGTCGGCATCGGCGCGTGGCGCTGGCCGACGTTCAACGTCGCCGATTCGGCCATCACGATCGGCGCGATCGCACTCGGACTCTCGCTGTGGCAGGAAGGCCGCGCGCAGCAACGGGCGAAGGAGGCGCGGGCGGCCGAGCCTTGATCCTCACGTTTTGTGTGGTTGTGCAGTCTGAACGTCTAGACAAATTCCTCGCCGATCAGCTCTCCCTTTCACGGACACAAGCCGGACGCCTCATCGCCGACAAGCGCGTGACCGCGGGCGGCAAACCGCTCCGCGCGTCCGCCGTGCTCGAGCCGGGAACTGAAGTAACCGTTGCGCTACCCGAGGTGGAGCAGCCACGCAGTTACACGCCGTTTCACGCCGATTTACGCTTTGTGTTCGAGGACGAGCATCTCGCGGTGCTCGACAAGCCGGCGGGCCTGGTCGTCCATCCCGGTCCCGGCCACTGGAACGACACGCTGGTGAACGTGTTGGTGGGCCGCGGGACCGAACTCTCGAGCGGATCGACGGAAGGCCGACCCGGCATCGTGCACCGGTTGGATCGCGACACGTCCGGCTTGCTGGTGGTCGCGAAGAGCGACCTCGCACACCGGCGACTCGCGGGCGCGATCGAGCGGCGCGCCGTCAAGCGCGTGTACGCGGCGCTCGTGTGGGGCCATCTGCGCAAGAGTCCGGTGGACATCGAAGCGCCCATCGCCCGGCATCCCAAAGAGCGCAAGCGTATGACGGTCGCGGAAGGCGGCCGTCACGCCACGACGCACGCCGCCCGCGTCGCGCGCTTCGCCCACGCCGACCTGCTGCGCGTGCGGCTGGGCACCGGCCGCACCCACCAGATCCGCGTGCACCTCGCGCACATCGGCTGCCCGATCGTCGGCGACCGCGAGTACACGTTTGGCGGCAGCCGGCGCGTGACGCCATCGGCGCGCCGCGAAGCGGAGCGCCTCGAGACCCTGGCGCCGCGCCAGCTATTGCACGCCGCGGCGCTGTCATTCACACATCCCGTGACCGGTGTCACCCTGGCGCTGACGTCAGAATGGCCCGACGACTTGCGTCCCGCGCTCGCCGAAGCGGCGGGCGACGCAAATTTGCTTGCCCAGCGCAACCCCTTGCAGTATCTTGGCTTCTTCGCATCCGATGACTGAAGGAAGCCTCGTCTCCGCCCGACTGCTCGTGTTCCGCGTGGGAACCTTGGCGTGCGCGGCCGACGTGGACCAAGTGCGGGAGATTCTCCCGCGCCTCCCAACGACGCGTATCCCGGGCGCGCCCCCGGTCGTGGCGGGGCTCGTGAATGTCCGCGGCACGCTGGTGACGGTCGTAGAAGGGTGGCGTGCGCTGGGCCTCCCGCCTCCCTCTCCACTCCCATCCCCAGAATCAGGCCCCGCGGGCTCGACTATCATCCTCGAATTGGGCAAGGGTGAGGACGCGGGCAACGAAGGCGGGGGGACGAGCAAGAAGCTGATTGGCTTTACGGTGGACGAGGTGATGGATATGCTGGCGGGCGGCGAGACCAGGCTGGAAGATCGTAAGGGTCTCCCCGGCGTCGATCCGACCCTGGTGCGGGCGGTCGGCCGGCGTAATGGTGAGTTGTTCATCGTTCTGGACGTCGCGGCGCTGTTGGGTCCGATTCTGCCTTCGTAAGGAGCGAGCAGTGAGCCACACGGTTCTCGTCTGTGACGACGCCATCTTCATGCGCACGATGATCACCGACATCCTGGCGCAGGCCGGATTCGAGGTCGTCGGCGAGGCAGAGACCGGCACGCAGGCCGTCGAGAAATATCGACAGCTCAAGCCGGACCTGGTCACCATGGACATCGTGATGCCCGACATGGGAGGCATCGACGCCGTCCGCGAGATCGTCAAGCAGGACCCCGATGCCAAGATCCTGATGTGTAGCGCCATGGGCCAGCAGGCGCTCGTCGTCGAGGCCATACAGGCGGGCGCGAAGGACTTCGTGGTGAAGCCGTTCCAACCGTCGCGCGTGCTCGAAGCCGTCCAGCGCGTGCTCGGGTAGCGATGGATCTGTCGCAGTACGCCGAGCTGTTCCTGGCCGAGAGCCGGGAGCACTTGAGCGCCTGCAATCAGTTGCTGCTCGAGTGGGAGCGGAATCCCGCCTCGCCCGAGCCGGTGAGCGGCCTGTTCCGGGCGGTCCACACGATCAAGGGCATGGCCGCGACGATGGGGTACGGCCGCGTCGCCGATCTCTCGCACCGCATGGAGAATCTGCTCGACCATCTGCGCCGCAGCGGCCGGGCGCCAGCCGACGAAATCATTCAGATGCTGTTTCGCGCCACCGACGCGCTCGAGAAAGCGGTCGGGCTCGCCGTGGCGGGGCGCGAGCGCGAAGCCGACCTCGCGGTGCTCGCCGAAATCGATCGAGCGGCGCTGCAGGCGAAACCCGCCCCGCAACCCAGCGGTCTCGCGCGGCACTTCAAGGAGTCGGAGCCGCCTGGCTCGCCTGAATCCCCCAGTTTACCTGCGGCGCCTGCGTCGTCTAGCGGATCCACCCGCCTCATCGAGATCGTGATAAGGCCCGAGGCGCCGCTGAAAGGCGGCCGCGCGATGCTCGTCGTTCGCAAGCTGCAGACGCTGGGCACGGTGCACCGCGTGCAGCCCGCGGCCGCGGCGTTCGAGTCGGATGATTTCGACGGCCGGTTCGTGTGCGAGCTCGAGACCGCCCGTCCGGCCGCCGACATCGAGGCCGCCGTCCGATCGGTGGGCGACGTCGAGGGCGTGACGTTCGGCGGCGGCACG
>WNET01001167.1_pt1 | contig 10242 bp, 10 predicted proteins | sample 5399911 | NCBI WGS metagenome assembly WNET01 (sample SAMN13153333, study PRJNA577476) | soil metagenome | isolation source: 40 cm grassland meadow soil pre-rain plot 2 | place: USA:California | collected 2015-09-08 | reverse complement strand
AGATTGCCACGGCGCCTGCGGCGCCTCGCAATGACAAGCATCCGAGATTGACTCGTCGCATCCCTCCTCGCGACAACAGCCTACTCGCGTTCCCGCGTTCCCGCGCTCCGCCCCGAGCGCGCTCAGCGCGCGTGGGGGTTCCCGCGTTCCCGTTCGCTCCGATGCTCGTCACACTCGCAAAGGTCATTCCGGAGCATGTTGAAGGGATAGATACCTGTGTCGTGTCCGTCGGACCAGACGAAGCGGAGAGCATAGGCGCCGACCCGGCTCATGCTCATGGCGCGGATGGTCGCCGGAATATCCTTCGTTGTCGGCGGTTGAGGATGATATCCAAACTCTCCCCTACACCGGGCGCAGGGGCAGTGCAGGCGGAGCGACATCCAGGTGTAGGTAGACTGGTGGCCGTCGGACCACTTGATCGAGAGAGTCTTGTCGGTGACGCTGCCGAGCTCTACGGGAGTCGGCATTTTGGGACTCAACGATTAAACCTCCAATTACAGGATTAGGGATGGGGACTAGGGAGTAGTAACCGACCCCTCACCCTCACCCTCTCCCCTGGGGAGAGGGAGGAATCGTAGTCGGGCCCCCGCCTCCACCTCCGCGGCCGCGTCTTCTCCGCCGGCGACGCCTGCGGCGCCGGACTGGGCCCCCGCCGTCCGCCGACGGTGCGCCTGCTTGCTGTTGCTGTGGGGGCGGTGAAACCGGTCGCGGGGCTTCAGGAGTCGGTTCACCTGCGGGCGGCTCGGGCCCGGTGGGTTCGACCGGTGCGGTCTCGGCTGTTGCCGCCGCTTCTTGCGGGCGGCGCTGGACCCGAGGAAGATCGCGCTCTGCCGTCAGCTTAAACTTCTCCAGGCTCCGCTCGACGAACGCGTGCAGGATCAACCGGGCCGACGCCTCTGAGATGAGCGGGATTCCGACCTCCGCCTCCACCGTCATCGCCAGCTCAGTCTCTCCATCGATCGGCTTGAGCACGTACTCGCCGCGAAACGCCTTGAGGGCGCCGCGGGTCTGGCGGAACTCCACGCGCTGAGGTGGGTACAGCGTCGCGCGCTGGATCGATTCGATGGGCATGCCGCCGAAATAGCCTCGGTATTGGATGGTCACGGTATTGGACTTGCGCTCCAGCACATCCGCCGCCAGCCACAATCCTGTGACCCGGGGCTGCGCTTCCAGGTGGCTGATGAGTTGGAATACCTTGTGAACGGGGGCGCGGACGAGACGGTGGCCTTCGACTCTAACCATCGACTACATCAATCTCCCCTGTTGCGAGGGGCGAAGCCCCGTGGCAATCTCCTGTTGAGAGGAGATCGCTTCGCTCCGCTCGCGATGACAGCGCAGGAGAGGAGATCGCCACGGCCCTGCGGGCCTCGCGATGACAGACTAAGAACGGTTTGGCTGAGGAAATCATCGTACCCGCGTTGCCGCGTTCCCGTGTTCCCGTGTTCCCGTCAGTTCGTTCCTGACGAGTTTCGTCGCCTCCACCATATTCCGCAGTTTGCCCACGGTCTCTTCGGTCATCCGCGTCTTCAGGCCGCAGTCCGGGGAGATGAAGATCTGTTTGGCCGGAATCACCTGGAGGGTGCGGCGGATGCCCTCCGCGATCTCCTCCACAGATTCCACGCGGTGCGAGTGCGCGTCCACCACGCCCAGGCCGATGTCCTTGGTGAACGGGGCCTTCTTAAACGTCTCCAGGAGCGCGAACTCCTCATTCTTTAGAGCCAGGTCGAGTTGGTTGACGGCAAGTTTGAGCATCGCGGGATAGATCTTGGGCACGTCGCCGTAGCAGATGTGGCTCACCGTGTAGGCGCTGACCCCGTCGGTGACGATGTCCATCGCCTCCACTGCCAGGGCAAAATCTTCCTCCGGCCGGGTGTGGATCGCCGGCTCATCTATCTGGATGTACTTCGCGCCGGCGTGCTGCAGATCCATGACCTCCTGATGAATCGCGCGGGCGAGCTCCAGGACGAGTTCCCGGCGGGTCGGATAGTGCTCGTTGAACGACCACTCCGCAATCGTGTATGGCCCGGTCAGCATGCCTTTCACCGGCCTGCTGGTGAGCGACTGCGCGTACTTGAACCACTCCACGGTAACCGGGTGGCGGCGCCCTACCGGCCCAACCACCACCGGTTTGGGATAATACCGGTTCCCGTAGGAGCGGACGAGACCGGCGATGGCGAACCCTTCCATCTCATCGGCGAAATAGGCCACCATGTCCCCGCGGTACTGCTCGCCGTCCACCAGCAGGTCCATGCCGGCGTCTTCCTGGATCTGAATCCACTCCCGCGTCGCGCGCCGTTCCAGCTCTGTGAGTTCATCCTTGGAGAGGTGTTTCCGGGCAAACTTGCGCCGCGCCTCGATGAGTGAGGCGGGCTTCGGGTAGCTGCCGACCGCGGTCGTGGGAAGCAGAGGAAGGCTCATGCGCGCACCCCTTTCAGCGTCTGACTGGCGGCGCGGGTGCCTTCCACCAGCCGCTCGAGCTTCTTCTTCGCAACCCCGTGCGGCAGGAACTCGAGCCCCGCGCTGGGAGCGATCATCAACCGGTCGGGCGGCACGATACTGGTGATTCGGCGGACGGCCCCCTTGATTTCATCGACCGTCTCCAACCGGGTGTTGCGGGCATCGAGGAAACCGGCCATCAACGTCTTGGTAAACGGTGCCCGCGCGATGACGTCCCAGTTGCGATAGCCGGCCACGAAGTCGAGCCCGATCACGTCGAACGGCAGCTGCAGCAGTTGGGGATACACTCCGCCGACATCGCCGAAGTAGGTGCACAAGACTTTCTTGGCCCTCACGCCATCAACGAGCGCGGCCATCGCCTCGGCAAACACCGGATATTCTTGCTTATGCTGGCATAAAGCGGGCTCGTCGACCTGGATGATCTCCGCGCCCGCAGCCTGCAGCGCGCGCAGCTCCGCGTTAAGGGCGCGGGCGAGCGCCAGCACAAACTCTCGTCCTGAGGGATAGTGCGTGTTGCGGCCCAGTTTGGCCAGGGTGAACGGCCCCGTGACGACCGGCTTCACCGGCCGTGGGCTATGCTGCCGGGCGAACTCGAAGTCTCGCACCGAAATCGGTTCAACCCAGGCAATCTCGCCCTCCGCCACGGGTTCGCGGAAGTAGATGTTGGTGTCGAAGTAGCGCTGCAGCCCGTTGATCGACAGCCCGCGCAGGCGCCTGGCGAAGTACGTCTGGCCATCATCCCAGCGGATGTGACCGTCGGTGATCAGATCCACTCCGGCGTCCACCTGGTCCTGGATCGCTTCGAGTGTGACCTCGTCTTCTACCTGATGGAGCTCGGCCTCGGTCAGCTGGCCCTTCTGGAATTTCTCGACTGCGCTGCGCCACTTGCCCGGCGCAGGCATGTCCGGAATTTTCGGGTAATTTCCGATGACGGTAGTGATCAATCCAATCTCCTTTAAGCGCCCTTCTCTCTGTCATCGCGAGGCCCGCAGGGCCGTGGCGATCTCTGTTCACGGAGATTGCTTCGGGGCTACGCCCCTCGCAATGACGACATTGAGCGCCGTCTACGTCAGTTTAGGTTTTTGCGGGTTGGCGTGCAAGGCGCACGAGTTCTAGCACGCCGTCATAGCGTCCAAACGACGGAACCAGGTACACACCGCCCACGCGAAGGCGCACGGCCTCCATCAACTGGACTGCGACCCTGATCCCTTCCTGCCTGGCGTCGGTAGCCTGATGCATGCGCTCGCGCACCCACGCCGGGATGGCAAAGCCGGGCAATTCGTTGTGCAGGAATTCCGCATGCCGGTGGCTGACCAGCGGAAGCACCCCGAGCAACGCCGGCACAGGCAGTCCGCCCATGATCCGCTCAAAGCGATCAAGGGCTTCCGGCTCATAAATCGGCATCGTGCAGATGAAATCCGCGCCGGCGGCAACCTTGCGCTCCAGGATCCTGGCCTCTTTGTCGAGATCGGGAGCGGCCAGGTTGAGCGCCACGCCGACGGTGAACCCGGTCGGCGTCCCGATGGCGTTGCCGGCGACGTCATGGCCCTGGTTGAACTTCTTGATCAGCCGGACCAGGCCGGACGGTTTGACATCTGAGACCGCGGTGGCGTTGGGATAGTCGCCCATTTGCGGCGGATCGCCCCGCAGCACCAGCACGTTGCGTATGCCCAGCGCGTGCACCGCCAGCAGGTCGGACTGCAGCCGCACCAGGTTCCGGTCGCGTGTGGTAAAGTGCAACACCGTCTCCACACCGACCTCGGCCTGGATGCGCGCGCACATCGCCCACGGGCTCATGCGCAGGCGGGCCATCGGATTGTCGGCGACGTCGATCACGTCCACGCCCGCATCGTTGAGACGCCGGCAGCCATCCAGTTCGCGGCGGTCGTGCACGCCGCGCGGTGGATCGATCTCCACGGTAATGACGAACGACCTGCCGAGTTTCTGGGCGAAGGGCGTCGGGTCTTGCGGTCGTGCGACGGGCTCAGACTCGGCCGGGCGGGAGGACCGCAGGTCGGCGGGGATTGTCAGATCCACAGCGCGCTCCACCGGTTCAGCCAGGGCGCGTCGCATCGCCGCGATGTGCTCCGGAGTGGTGCCGCAGCAGCCCCCAATGACGCGCACCCCCACCGCGGCGAGCTGGGCCGCGTACCCCGCCATGTACGCGGGATTGGAAAAGTAGATGTACCGGCCCCCGACGTAGGCGGGGAACCCTGCGTTGGGCATGGCCGACAAGCGGGCGCGGGTGACGCCGGCGGCCATCTGCTGCAGCACCTCAAGAATGCCCTGCGATCCCACGCTGCAGTTGGCGCCGATGACATCCACGTCCATCTGTTCCAGCGCACGGACAATCTCACGCGGCTCGTGCCCCAGCATCGTCTTGCCATCCTGGGTGAACGTCATCTGCGCGATCAGCGGAACCGCCGTCGCGCTCTGCACCCCGCGCACAGCCTCCAGCAACTCGTTCAAGTCCGTAAATGTCTCCAGGATCAGGACATCTGCGCCGCCCTCGACCAGGGCGGTCGCCTGCTCGGCGTAGGCGCTGCGGACGTCCTCGGGAGTAATCGCACCCAGCGGCGCCATGGGCCGGCCAATCGGGCCCATCGACCCCGCGACGAAGACGTGCCGGTTCGCCGTGCCCGCGGCCTCGCGGGCCAGGGCCGCGCCGGCGTGGCTGATCTCCGCGACACGGTGGGCGAGATTGTGCTGGCCGAGCTTGAAGCGGTTGGCGCCAAAGGTGTTCGTCTCGATGAGTTCGGCGCCACTGGCGATGTAGTCCAGATGAATCTGGCGGACGACTTCCGGGCGGCTGAGATTCAGCTCGTCAAAACACTGGTCAAATGCCACACCCCGGGCGTAGAGGAGTGTGCCCATGGCGCCGTCCGCCAGCAGGACGTCCTGCTCGAGGCGGGCCAGGAATGGATGCGACTTCATCATACAGTGTCCCCAGTCTACCCAGTCCTAATCTCGATTCTTCCCTTCTAGCAGCGATTTGGCAATGATGATTCGTTGGATTTCAGAGGTTCCCTCGCCGATCTCCGTGAGCTTCACGTCACGGTAATGGCGTTCGACGGGATAGTCTTTGATGAAGCCATAGCCGCCGTGGATCTGCACCGCTTTGCTGGTCGCGCGGGCCGCGGCCTCGGACGCGTACAGTTTCGCCATGGACGCCTCGCGGCGAAAGGGTTGTCCCAGATCCGCCAGTTGGGCCGCCCGCAGCACCAACAGCCAGGCCGCATCCAGCTCCATCGTCATGTCGGCGAGCATGAACTGGATGGCCTGGTGCTCGGCCAGCCTCTTGGCAAACGCCCTGCGCTGCGTGGCGTAGGCGATGCTGTCGTCGAGCGCTGCGCGGCCGATGCCTACCGCCATGGCCCCGATGCCGATGCGCCCGCGTTCCAGCACGCGCATCGCCTGACGAAACCCCTCCCCTTCCGCGCCGATGAGGGTCTCCGCCGACACCTGGCAATCGTCAAAGACGACTTCCGCGGTATCGCTCGCGCGCAGGCCGAGCTTATCCTCTTTCTTACCGATCCGCAGGCCGGCCGCGGTCCGCTCGACGATGAACGCCGAAATACCGTGACGGCCGGACAGCGGATCGGTCACGGCCAGCACAACATAGACGCCTGCCACGCTGCCCTGCGTCACGAATGTCTTGGCGCCGTTGAGGACCCACCCACTCCCACGACGGACCGCGCGCGTCTCGATCGCGGCGGCGTCGCTGCCGGCGGCCGGCTCGGTCAGGCACCACCCGCCCAACGCCTGCCCCTGCGCCAGCGAGGGAAGGTAGCGGCCCTTTTGCTCGGGATTCCCGAAAAGGAGAATGTGGCCGGTGCACAGGGAGTTGTGCGACGCGACCGTGAGGCCAATGGATGCATCACCCCACGCCACGGCCTCGATTGCCAGCATGGCGCTGACCATGTCCAGCTCCGCTCCGCCGTACTCCTGCGGAACGGTGAGTCCCAACAACCCCAGCGACGACAGTTTGGGGACGAGCGCGAGGGGAAACTTACCTTCCCGGTCCCGCGCCGCGGCGTGTGGCTTCAATTCGGCCGCCGCAAACGCTCGTACGGTCCGATGGAGGATTCGCTGGTCTTCAGTGAGTTCGATGCGCAATGAGATCCCTTTCAAACGGACTGGCGGTGATTAGTGATTCGTGATTTGTGATTCGCAGCGAAAACGAATGGACGAGAGGTTGGGGCAGTTCCGAATCACTAATCACGAATCACAAATCACTTCACAGTCAGAGGTTCCTGATCTGTGATCACGGTGCGCTCATTCGCTATGAGTGTCCGCAGCGGCAAGGGCAGACTCATGACTCGTATGTGGGTTTCGCCATCGTAGAAACGCAGCCGGATCTTGCGGGCCTGCAGGCGCTGGTTGATCTCAGCTGGAGACAGGCCGCTCCAAACGTCGCGGCTGGATCCGGCGACGAATGCCCACGGGTAATCAAACGACATGACGAAGTCGCAGTAAGAGCGGGTGTGGGGGAACACCTCCCGAACCGTCCGGTGGATCGCCGCGTGCAGACGGTCACCGGCGTCGTAATGGACGCCGATGGCCTGGGTGACGAATATTCCGTCCTGGTTGAGCACCCGCGCTACTGAGGCGTAGAACTCGCGGGTGAAGAGCAGTTTGCTCGGACCGCCCTCGATTGGATCAGTGATGTCATTGATGACGACGTCGAACCGCTCGCCGGCCTGTTCCACATAGGCGCGCGCGTCGCCATGGCGTACCTGTACACGGGGATCGTCGAACGCGCCGCGGTGCCAGGACGGTAGATGCTCGCGGCACAGCGCCACCAGCTCTCGATCGATATCCACCATCACCACCGATTCGACCGTGGGATGCCGCAGGATCTCGCGCAGTGGGGCGCCTTCCCCACCGCCGCAGACCAGCACGCGCCTGGGGTTGGGATGGGCGATCATCGCCGGATGTACCAGCAGTTCGTGATAGATGTACTCGTCGACTTCGGCCGACTGAATCTTCCCGTCCACGACCAGGCAGCGGCCCAGGTGGTCGAACTGCTGAATCATTACGTCCTGATAGGCAGTCTGCGCGCGGGCGATAACCTGTCCACAGCGGTGGGCGTGGACCTCGGCCTCGGTGTAGCGATCGTAGAACCACACACCTTTGAGCGGAAACTCGACGAGGGCAGCGACTTTCTTGTCGGACACGACGGCCTCCCTTTTCGAACGACGGGACTAGGGACTGGGGACTAGGGACTGGCAACTACTGGGTCCCCAAATAGCTCATTTGAGTCATAGCGTAAATCGGAAGTCTGACCAGCCCCCAGCCCCTAGTCCCCAGTCCCGCAGTTAGCCTTTCACGACGCCAAGGGGCCTCGTGCGTGCGACGCGCCGGCTGAGTCCTGCCGCCTGGCAGATCCCGACGACGTCGGCGACATCCTTGTAGGCGACCGGCGCTTCCTCGGCCAGGAGGCCGCGGTCCTGTGCGCGGACCAGAATACCCTGCTGGCGCAGTTGCTGGGCGACGTCCACGCCGGCCAGCGTGCGCACGGCCTGCTTGCGGCCCATCAACCGGCCGGCGCCGTGACAGGTCGAGCCGAATGAGATGCGCATCGCCTGCTCGGTGCCAACCGCGACAAAGGAATAGCGGCCCATGTCACCCGGCACGAGCACCGGCTGGCCTACCGCCCGGTACTTCTCGGGAACTTCGGGGTGACCAGCCGGGAACGCCCGCGTGGCGCCTTTGCGGTGGACGACGAGACGCTGCGTCTGTCCGTCGACCTGATACTCCTCGATCTTTCCGATGTTGTGGGCGACGTCGTAGATGAGCTCCATGCCGAGGCTTTCAGGGCTTCGCGCGAACACCCGGCTGAACGCCTCGCGCACCCAGTGAGTGATCATCTGGCGGTTGGCCCAGGCGAAGTTCGCCGATGCGCACATAGCGCCAAAGTACCGCTGCCCTTCGGGCGACTGGAATGGCATGCAAGCCAGCTGGCGGTCGACCAGTTCAATTCCGTGTTCCCTCGCGGATCGCTCAGCCACCCGGAGGTAATCCGTGCACACCTGATGGCCCAAGCCGCGCGAGCCACAGTGCACAAAGACCACAACCTGACCGACCTGATCGACACCCAGCGCCGCCGCTGCCCGCGCATCGAAGACCTCGTCGACGACCTGTACTTCAAGGAAGTGATTGCCGGATCCCAGCGTACCAATCTGGCCGCGCCCGCGCTGCTTGGCTGCCTGACTGACAGCGTCAGGATCGGCCTGCGGGAGGCTACCGTGCGCTTCGATCACATCCAGGTCGCCTGGCCAACCATAGCCTTTCTGCACCGCCCACCGCGCGCCGCCCTTGAGCACATCATCGATCTCGCCCATGCTGACCTTGATGCGACCGGTCGACCCGACGCCGGAGGGAACGTTGACGAACAGCGCATCGACGAGCGGTTGAATCTTCGCCCGTACATCGGACTCCATGAGATTTGTGCGAATGAGACGCACGCCGCAGTTGACGTCGTAGCCGATTCCGCCAGGGCTGATGATGCCGTCATCGATGCGGAACGCTGCAACGCCGCCGACCGGGAATCCATACCCCCAATGAATATCCGGCATGGCAAGAGAATAGCCAACAATTCCCGGCAGCGTGGCAACGTTGGCCACTTGCTCCAGCGCCTGCTCCTCGGCAATCTGGCGCAGCATGCGTTCGTCGGCGAAGACGAGCCCGGGCACGCGCATGCCGGGCTTGTAGGACGTCGGAATCTCCCAACGATAGTCGTCGACCTTTTTCAAAATGTGAGTCCAGGGAATGCCCATGGTCTACCCGGTCTACCCAGTCTTCACGGTCTAGATAAATGACGCGGAGCGGTTTCGTACTTCAGTCTACAACACGACGGGCTCCCCGGACCTTGTCCAAGGAGCCCGATCTTTGACGTCGCGGTCCCGCGTTTCCGCGTTCCCGTCTCTTGGGTTTTAGAAGGGCATCGCCTCGACGGCCTTGATCTCGGGGACCGCTTCCTTCAGCATCCGCTCCACGCCGAGCTGCAGGGTCATCATGGAGTGCATGCACCCGACACACGCGCCGGCCAGGCGGATCTGGACGACGCCATCGGTCACATCGAGGAGCTCGATGTCACCGCCGTCGCCTTGAATGTACGGCCGGATGGTATCCAGAACCTGCTCCACCCGTTCCCGGAGACCGCCCTCTTGCGTCTGTACCTGCTCCGCCATCTCCGCGCTCCTAAGCTTGTGTCGTCTGCGTATGCGCCGCGGCGTCATCACACGGCTGAGCCTGGCCCGCGTCATGACGCGTCCGGAATGAATGCCCGCACCCGCAGGTCGAAACGGCGTTGGGGTTGCGGACCGTGAAGCCTTCGCCAAACGTCGATTTCGTATAGTCGATCTGTGCCCCGCTCAGGTACTGGAGGCTGCTGGCGTCCACGAGCACCTGCACGCCGCCGCGCTCGAAGATCTGGTCGTCGGTGCGGCGCTCGGCATCGAATCCCATACCGTACGAGAACCCTTCGCACCCACCGGGTTGAATGAACAACCGCAGGTACAAGCCCGGCTGCTCCTGGGTCTGGAGCAACTCCTTCAGCTTCGTCGCCGCTTGATCGGTGATGGTAATCATTCAGGGAAACCCTCCACTTGCCATTCTAGGGGCTACGCAACCCTAAGTCAAACGACGGGATCAGGGATCCGGGAGCCGGGATACGAGAGGACCCAGTGCTGACGGAGTCATCGGGAGGCCCGCAGGGCCGTGGCGATCTCCTCTCCCGCACCGTCATCGCGAGCGCAGCGAAGCGATCTCCTCTGAACAGGA
>WNET01004975.1_pt1 | contig 10325 bp, 12 predicted proteins | sample 5399911 | NCBI WGS metagenome assembly WNET01 (sample SAMN13153333, study PRJNA577476) | soil metagenome | isolation source: 40 cm grassland meadow soil pre-rain plot 2 | place: USA:California | collected 2015-09-08 | reverse complement strand
GCGCCGGATGCAAGGTCCCTCGGATGTCGACATCCAACGTAGTCCCGATGGCGGAGGCCGCCTTGTTCACGGAAGCGAGCGCGATCCCCACTCGAAGGGAGGGAGACATCGTACCACTCGTCACCGGCCCGACTTCCGCCCCCCGCAAGAGGACGCGATACCCGTGTCGCGGGATCCCTCGATCCTCCATGCGGATGCCGACAAGCCTCCGATAGTCGTCCCGTGATCTCTGCCGCTCCAACGCGCCCCGTCCGATGAAGTCGTGATTCCACTTCACGAGCCATTCGCTGTTCACCTCGAGCGGGGTCTGATGCCCGTTGAAGTCTTGGCCCGAGAGCAGGTATCCTTTTTCCAGCCGGAGCGTGTCCCGTGCGCCGAGGCCGATCGGCCGGATGCCGAGGTCCTCGCCGGATTTCAGGATCGCCTCCCAGACGCCCAGGCTCTCCGCCGCGGTGGGAAAGAGCTCGAAGCCCGCCTCACCGGTATAGCCCGTCCGCGTCGCAAGGAAGGCGGTCCGTCCATCGGAAACGGTGGGCTCCCTTGCATGCGGCATGGAGGGGTCCGTGGCATGGGTCCGCCCCCACCCCTCGATTTCCGGTGGAACCGCCCGCGGCGCGGCCCCCCAGGGGGCCGGGGGCACGAAGTCGAGGACCGCGCCGGAAAAGGGCTTCAGGCGGGAGAGGTCCACGGACGTGAACCGCTGTAGGAGCTCGGGCGCCCGCGGGCCTTGCACCGCGAGACAAAGAAACTCGAGCGTACGATCCGCGAGACGCACGCCCTCTGTCATATGATTCTTCAACCACGACACCACGCCGACACGGGGCCCGGCATTGCAAACGAGAAAGAATCGATCCGGCGCCAAGCACGTCACAATCACGTCATCGATGATCGTCCCGTCGTCTCGCAACAGGTGCGTGTACCGGGCGCGGGCTGGCGTCGACGAGATTTCATTCGCACTCAAACGATGGAGGAAATCGTGGGACGCAGAGCCTTCGACGAAGATTTTTCCCATGTGGCTCACATCGAACAGGCCGACCGCCTTGCGGACGGTCACGTGTTCCTCGACGATGCCCGTGTACTGGAGGGGCATCTCCCAGCCGCCGAACTCAATGAAGCGTGCGCCGGCCGATCGATGCCAATCAAACAAGGGCGTGCGAGATGCCATCCGAATCGGCAACGCGCGGACGAATGAAAGCCTTCCTCCCGGCAAAGCTTATCCCAACCCGCCTCGTTGCCCGCGGCCATCATGGGTATTTTCCGCGAGCTCCGCTACGAGCTCAGCGCCCTGTTCTTCGCCCTCGGGATCCTCGGCATGGTCTTCTCCCTCACCCAATACCTCGCCTCGACGCAGAGCCCGGACTGGCTGAAGTCGATCCACCTTGCGGTCGGTGAGTACGTCGTGTGGGAGGCGTTCCTCGGATTCCTCGCCGTCCTCGCGGGCGGGTTTTATTTCGTCGACACGATCCGGAAGGAGAGGGAGTTCGAGCGTCTCATCTCGACGACGTCGAAGGAACTGTTCGTGAAGAACATGCGGCGGATCGAGGAGCTCACATACGACCATCTGCCGTCCGCGTACGAGCGGCGGTTCCTCGAGAAGAAACGTGAGTTCCGGATCAAGGTCTGATCAGCCGACGTCCCTCGACAGGACGACGCGGCCGAGACGCTCCACGGCTTCGCGGTCCCGAATCCGACAGCGGACGACGAGTTCGATCCGTTCGGGGCCGTGGACCGCAGACACGACGTCGGTATGCTCGTACAACCAATGGATGTGCGCGGACGCCTCCGCACCGGGGACCAGGACGAGGTGGATCTCGAGGGGATAGACGAAGGCCTGATGCACGAGGTCTCGCAACTCCGGGAGACCGCGTCCGGTCCGCACGGAGATCGCGAGCGGGGTCCGGTGGAATTCGGAATCCGCGAGGACGCGCGCGCGAGCCGCCACCTCCTCCGGTGGGAGTTCGTCGGCCTTCGTGAGCACCGGGATGACGGAATCCGAAGGGACGTTCGGGAAGAGGGTGCGCGCTGCGAGTCGGACCTTCCGTCGGATCTCGAGTTCGGAATCGGTCGCGTCGACCAGGAGGAGGACGAGGTCCGCCTGGAGGATCTCCTCGAGGGTCGCATGGAACGCCTCGACCAACCAGAACGGCACGCCATCGACGAACCCGATCGTGTCCGTGAGCAGGATGCGCCTCCTCGTCCCAGTGAGGCTCCTTGTCGTCGTCGCCAAGGTCGAGAACATCCGGTCCTCCACGAGCAGGTGTTCGTCCGTCAGGGCGTTGCACAAGGAGGTCTTCCCTGCGTTCGCATAACCGGCGAGGGCCACCAGATGATAGCCCCGGTCCTTCCGTACGATCCGGCGGACTTCCCGTTCCCGGCGAATCGACTCGAGTTCGTCTCGGATCTTCTTCATGCGCCGTTTCACGGTTTCGTAGTACGCGTCGACTCGTTGCTCGCCGCCTGCCATGAATCCGGGTCGCTCCCCGAATCCATTCCCGAAGGAGAGGGACCTCGTAGTGAAGGAGGGCCAGTTCGACCTGGAGCTTCCCTTCCCGGCTGGAGGCGCGCTGCGCGAACAGCTCGAGGAGCACGCGGAGGCGGTCGTAGCATTCCACGTGCAGGTCTCGCTCGAGCACGTAGTGCATCGTCGGTCGGAGCTCGCCGTTGAATACGACCACATCGACGTCGTCCGCGGCGACCCGCTCGCGGACCTCGTCGAGCTTGCCGCGGCCGACGAACGTGCGCGGGTCCGGGTGGTTCCGACGTTGGATGATCGTCTCGACGATGCGGTGCCCCGCGGACCTCACGAGGGCCGAGATCTCCGCGACGTCGGGGTCCAGGGAGACCAAGAGGACGTTTCCAGTGGAAGGGAAGGGGTGGGGGCCATTGGACCCGCCTGGAGACGCGGGGTGAATTAACCTTAAACGAGGTTGACTACACGCTGCGAGAGCCGGCCGGGACCCCCTCCTTGCGGGAGGTCGAGGACGGGATCAAGAGAGATCCTCCCGCCGTCATGCCCCAGAGGAGGATGGACCAGACCGAGAGCTGCTCGATCACGCCGCGGTCGAGGGGCCAGCTCTGCGTGGCCATCAACCCGAGTCCGACGAGGGAGATCACACCGAGGGCCGCGGACACATACCGAAGGGACGGTCGAAGGATCCGGAACGCCAGGATCGCGGAGAGGCCGCCACCGCCGTAGGCCAAGAGCGCGACGCCCGCGTGAATCATGCGGACCGGATTGTCGTCCAAGGCGGGCACGAGGCCGAACCCGATCGCGCCGATTCCGGACAGGGCCACAACGATGGGCAGCAGCCGAACCCGGAACGCGCGCGCGAGGAATCCGGCCGCCGCCAGGAAGGCAGCCCCAAGGAAGACGATCGAGGCGTTGAAGAGGAGCGCGCTCGGGCCGACGCCCAGGTCTCCGAGGAAGTCGTGCGCCACGTTGTATCCGGGGAACGTGGCTTCCGCCAGCGTCATCCCGATCGCGAACCCGATTGAACCGGCGAAAAGGAGCAGGCCTGCCCGCCGTCGATCCCGGTGGCGCATGCGCGAAAATGACTGACGCATGTGATTTAACCTTTTTCCGAAATCCGGGAGGAAACGTCACCACCGTCACCCTTGAATAAGGTCGACCCGATTCGGGCTCGTGCAAATCGGATGCGGTGTCACGACGAAGGAGATCCGCGGACGTCCGTACCTGTATTTCTGGCATTACGAGGACCGGGGCGGCCGGAGGGTCCAGGCGTTCCGCTACCTCGGCGCCCTCCGGTCCGAGGTCGCACGGCAGAAACTCGAGGAGGCCCTCGATGCGTACCTGGACCGACTCGCCGGGGAGCTCCGCCGCCGCCGAGGGGAGATCCTGGCCCGCGCCCTCCCGCCTTGAGGGCAAAGGCCTTACGACGGCGGGGCCATGGCAACGCCTCGATGCGGATCCAGGTCCGGCTGTTCGCGACGTACCGGGAGATCGTCGGATCCCGGGGCTTCACCTGGTCCTCGCGGGACGGCCTCAGCCTCCGGGAACTCGTGGACGGGGTTGTGGCGAAGTACCCGCGGCTCGCGGACCACCGGGACACGATGCTCCTCGCGGTGAATCACGACCTCGCGGCATCGGATCGGATTCTCCGGGACGGGGACGAGGTGGCGCTCCTTCCTCCCGTGAGCGGGGGCGCGCGATGATCGAGGTTCGGCGGGCACGCATCGATCTCGAGGCCGTGGTCGACAGTGTGCGGCGGGATGACGCGGGTGCCATCGTCCTGTTCGTCGGGACGGTCCGCTCGGACGAACGGGTGAAAGCCCTCGATTACGAGGTGTACCGTCCGATGGCGATCAAGAGCCTCACCGCGCTCGCGGAGCGGGCCAAGGACAAGTTCGGTCTCACGGACCTGTCCATCGTCCACCGGCTCGGCCGCGTCCCGGTCGGCGGGGATTCCGTCGCGATCGCATGCGCCGCGGTCCATCGCGCGGAAGCCTTCGCGGCCTGTGCGTGGGTCATGGACGAGGTCAAGCGCATCGTGCCGATCTGGAAAACCGAAATCGCCGACCATCCCAGCCGCGTTCGTCGCCGTCGCTGACCCGAGCCGGTTCCCTGCCTCCCTCCGCGCGATCAGCGGAAAGATCGGGCGGGGCCGCTCCGGCCCGCGCCACCGCACCCGCGAGGGCTAAAGGTTGGTCGCTTCACGAATCGTCGTTGTCGCCGAGACCCCGATCGGAGGCTCCGCCGTGTTCGCCGTGGCCTTCGCTGTCATGGTCGCCGCCGTCCCCATGGCCGCCGTGGCCTCCATCGTGGTCGTCCGAATCGCCACCATGGTTGCCGTGGTCGTCGTGGTCGTCGGTGTCGTGGTCTCCGTTCGAACCTTGGCCCCCGCCGGTCGTCGTGCCGGTCGGCAGCCCGCAGGTCAGCTCTTTCATGCCGCGGGTCTGCTCGCCGCACGTCGTGTCCGTGGGCGGCTTCGTCGTGGTCGTGCTCGAGGTCGTCGGCGCGGCCGACGGTCGAAGCATGTAGGCGACCAGGGCGGTCGCCAAGACGACCGCCAGGGTCAGGCCCACGATTTTTTTCAGGCTTGCCATATGTTCGCGTCTCCTACCGTCCGTTACGTCGCATGGCGGTCGGTGGCGCGGAGAAGGATCGTTTCGAGGCGAGCCGCCGAGCGGTCACCCTTCCCATCCCTTCCTGCGCGCGCATCCAGTCCGCACGCAGCCGGCTTGAGCCGCGGGCAGCGTACATAATGCTTCTCGCGTCCGACATTTCGACTTGACAAAGGGCGTCGCCCGCGGGTGGCGTGTCCCGCGAAACGCCGGTCGACCGCGACGAACCGTTGACAAAGGCGCGAGAGAGAAATAGCGCGGCCTCCCATCCGGAGGCGATGGCGAAGATCGTCGACATCGGTCGGAAACCGGATGTGAAGCGGCGCGCGGTCGCGACCGGCACCATCCTCCTCCGGCCGACGACCGCGCGCGCGATCCGCGACGGTCCCGTCGAGAAGGGCGACGTGCTCGTCTCCGCGGAAGTCGCCGCCCTGCATGCGATGAAGAGCGTCTGGCAAGTCTTGCCGCACTGCCATCCCATTCCGATCACGGCCGCGGAGGTCTCCTTCGACGTACGAGCGGATCGGATCGTCGTGACGACGAATGTGGAGGCGACCTACAAGACCGGCGTGGAGATGGAAGCCCTCTATGGAGTCACCGTGGCCCTGCTCACGGTGTGGGACATGGTGAAGTCGCTGGAAAAGGACTCGAAAGGGCAGTATCCGAGTGCGCGCATCGAAGACGTGCGGGTCGTCGAGAAAGCGAAATCGCAACGTCCTTGAGCGCGAGCAAAACGGCGGGCCCGCTGGGATTCGCGGCACTCCAGTAGCTTTTTCGTAGTCGTGCCCGAGTCTCTCGTGGCGTGGTTTACGAAACCGTCGTGGTATAGATATCTTGATCGCGGGGCGCGCCGACGGACACGTTGCGGTTGTCCGCCCAGATTGGGTGGGCGCCCGCCGCATTCGAGGCAATGCCGTTGTAGTCGCCGAGGAATGCGGCCCCGCCGGCCGTGATTCCGAGGTTGGGGTCGAACGCCGCGTCGGTCACCCGCACGTTCGGGAGAAAGGTGAGTCCATCATCGTTCGACTGCGCATAGTAGATGTCCAGGAGCTTCCCTTCGGGATCGTTCCGACTGTCGTAGAACGAGATGTCCACTCGACCGCGGAACGTCGTGATCGCGGGGAAGATCTGGTGATTGGTCGTGACGTCGTTCACGACGGCGGGCGCAGACCAGCTCCCGCCGCGATCGATCGACCGGGCGAGCAGGACGTCCGCATCTCCGGTTCGGAAGTCCGCCCACGTCATGAAGACGGAGCCGGTAGTTTCGCTAACGGCCATCCGTGGGAAGCTGTCGAGGCGGTACGCGCTACCTGGGAGCGGTTCCGGGACCGGGACAATCGTCGCGATCCCCCGCTCCATGTCGAATGTCTGGCCGCAGTCGAAGGACCGGGTGAACAGGATCTGGTCCTTGTGGAAATCTTCCCAGGCGACGTGCACCTCCCCTCCGGGGCCGACCGCGACCGTGGTGCCCTGGTTCTGCGTGTTCGGGGAGTGGCTGAGCGGGAGGATCGGGGTCCAGGTCCGGCCTCCGTCCGTGGACCGCTGGAATACGATCTTCGTGCCGTGGCTCCCCTCGAAGAGGGCCCACGGCATGTACAGGTTTCCGTCACAGGACCCGCCGGTGTCGTCGACGGCGATCCACTCTTTGTCGGTGACGCGGGAGTTCCCCGGACCGCCGAGTTTGTCGCTCGGAGTATCGTGGCCGGCGAACACGACGGATGTGAAGTCGTACGTGGCCCCGAAGTCCGAGTACCGGGTGAGGACGACCCAACCCGCGAACTCCGTCGTACTCGGCCCGAACGCGAGCCACGCCAGGTAGACGCGGCCCTCGCGGTCCGTGGTGATCACGGGGTCGCTCCCGATTTTCCATCCCGCATCGTGCACGGGCGATGAGAGCCCCTCGGGGGAGGTGTCCCCCGGGAAGCCCGGCACGAGAGCGTTCTCCCACGTGGCTCCGCCGTCCGTCGATCGGTAGTACCCGGCCCACGAGAAGCCGCTCGCCTGCCGCGTATCGCGCGCGGTCGCCACGAGCACGTTCCGGTCGCTCGGGAACGCGGCGATCGTGACCTCGTTCTGCGAACTCGCTTCCGGATCGATCGTCACGAGGACATTCGGATGCTCGACGCGTGTGAGGGCCTGACTCGCTTGCGCGGAGAGCGGCATCAGCACGACCAGTACGAAAGCCATCGTCCCAATCAGAAACAAGCGCGCAATCCGATTCATGATGCACCCCATTCGAACGAGTTCCTCGGGAATTGAAGCGACGGTATTTAGCGTTACGGAGAAGCCTCGAATCGGCAGTGAGACGGCCGTCTGGGCAATGCGGCCTTCACCCTGTCGTCGCGCCGGCGAACACGAGAGGATCCACATTTCCCCCGGAAACGACCGCGACGACCGGGGACGCCAGGGAATCTCGATACCGGGTCCAGGCCGCGAATGCCGCCGCCCCTGCCGGCTCGGCGACAATCTTCGCCTCGAGGGCGAGGCGTCGCATCGCGCCGCGGATCTCTGCATCCGTCACGATGAACGCGCCGTCGAGGACCCGGCCGAGGAGCTCCGCCATGGACGTCGGCGATCGTCTGCGGCCGATCGATGCGATGGGCTTGGCGGGTCTGCAACGCCACCGGCAGCGGTGCGGCGCCTTCCGCTTGGACCCCGAACACCTGAGCGCGGGGCACGAGTCCTTTCACCGCGGTCCCGATCCCCGCGACGAGCCCTCCTCCACCCACCGGGACGAGGACGGTCCGGACCTCCGGGAGTTCCTCGACGATCTCCAAGCCGATCGTCCCCTGTCCGGCGATCGTGGCCGGATGCGCGAAAGGGTGAATGAACACGGAGGGCCACGATTTCCAGGTCTCTTTCTCATGAGCCTCAACGAGGTCCACGCGGGAGATGGGCGACACGTCCGCTCCCTGCGCGCGGATCGCCTCGACCTTTCGGCCCACAGCCCCTTCCGGGACTCGGACGGTACAGGGAATTCCGAGGCGACGGGCGGCCCAGGCGACCGCGAGACCGTGATTGCCGGAGCTGATCGTGCTAGCGCCCCGCTGACGTTCCGCAGCGGTGAAGCGCGAGATTCGGTTCCACACGCCGCGGATCTTGAACGCCCCGAGTCTCTGCAGGTTCTCGAGTTTCAGCCAAACCGAATCGTCTGCTCCGGAGAACGGGACCGTCGGCGTGTGCCAGGCAACCTCCCGGACAACGGGCAACGCTGATTCGATGTCACGGAGCGTCACGTCGGCTCGTACCAAGGAGACTCCTCACAGCCGGAGTGCGGTTCGGAGACTCCGCAGAGCGTTAAAGTTCTTCGGGGACGCGTGGAGGGGTTTCAGCGTGAACCATAGCCCTTTTATCGAAAACGCGCGAGTCGCTGCCAGGGGTATGCATGGCGGAGGAGAAACGACTCTCTATGTCGGAAGTGCGGAAGACGATCTCGACCTCGCTGGCCGCTGCCTTCGGGTTCGTGATCGCCCTGTTGTGGAACAACGTTGTGACCGGAGGGCTCAAGGTCGCCGGCGTGGACACGACGTTCGCGAACATCACACCTATCGGTTGGATTGGATATTTGGTGACTGCATTGGTCATCACGATCGTCATGATTGCGCTCATCGTCGTCATCGGCCGTTGGGGGAGCAAGTAGGTCGGCGAACCCTTTTATCGCGGCCGGCACATGGATTGCGGCCCATGAAGGTCGTGATTCTCGACGGGTACGTAGACGAGCCGTCGAACTTCGGCGTGCCGCCGTACATCTCGCCCTATCCGCGGTACGTCGCGGGTGCGGTCCGCGACGCGGGCCACGAATGGGAGTACGTGACGATCGACCGGGTCCGCGCAGGCCATCCGCTCGCGGGCGATCTTCTCGTCCTGATCTCGGGCCCGATCGTTCCGGGCAAGTACCTTCGGAGCCTCCCGATCAGCGAGAAGGAGATCGTCCACCACGCAAGCGCATTCCAGGGACCTCGGGTCTTTGGCGGCCCACTCGCGCGGTTCCGATACTACGACGAGTCCCTCATCAAACCGTTCGACTGGGTCGCGCTCCGCGACCTCGATGCGGCGGTGTACGATCATCTGACGACGTCCGAATGGACACACCGCGACAAGACGATGGACGAGTGGGACCGCTGGGCGCTCCTCGGCGCAGACGTGGTCCGCGACCATCCCGATTTCCCGGAGCCGCTCACGGTCGAGCTCGACACGTCGAAGGGCTGTGTGCGGTACGTCAACAAAGGGTGCTCCTTCTGCATCGAGCCGATGTACGGCAAGCCGAAATTCCGGGAGGTGGCCGGCGTTCTCGCGGAAGTCCGTCGGCTCGCGGAGCTCGGTGTGGTCAACTTCCGCCTCGGAGGCCAAGCGGATTTCTTCAGCTACCAGGCAATCGGACTCGGCACCTCTCCGACGCCGCGCATCAACGTCCCCGTGATCCGGGCGTTGCTCGAAGGCATCCGCTCGGCGGCCCCGGACCTCAAAGTGCTGCACACGGACAACGGAGATCCCGCGATGATGCTCGCGCATCCGGACGACGCGATGGCGGCGATCCGCGACCTCGCCCGGCTAGCCTCTCCCGGTAACTCGTTGTCGTTCGGACTCGAGTCGGCGGATCCGCGCGTCATGGAGGCGAACAACCTCAACATCGACGCGGACGGTTGCCTCGAGGCGGTCCGCATGGTGAACGCCGTGGGGAGGGAACGGGGCGGGACCGGCATGCCCATCCTTTTGCCCGGGCTGAATTTCGTCGCGGGCCTCGATGGCGAGACGAAGAAGACGTTCGACCTGAACTTGGCATTCTTGAAGCATCTCCTCGAGGAAGACCTATGGGTCCGTCGGATCAACATCCGGCAGGTGCGGCCCGTTCGGCGGGAGTTCGAGCCCACCGGGCTGTACCGCGAGTTCCGACGGTTCAAGGAGGCGGTGCGCACGACGATCGACCACGAGATGCTCCGTCGCGTCGTGCCCGAGGGGACCGTCCTCCGAGACGTGTTCCTGGAGTTGCATGACGGCCACGTGACGTATGGTCGACAGATCGGCACGTATCCGATCCTCGTCGGGTTGCCGTACCGGACCGGGATGGACCGGTTCGTCGACGTGCGCGTCGTGAGCCACGGACAGCGGTCCCTCACCGCGGTCGAGTACCCGCTCGACGTGAACCACGCGCCGTTGGCGGCCATCTCGGCCCTCCCGGGAATCGGGGCGAAGCGAGCGGCCCGCATCGTCCGCGCAAGGCCATTTGACTCCCTGCCCGCGTT
>WNET01001147.1_pt1 | contig 10346 bp, 10 predicted proteins | sample 5399911 | NCBI WGS metagenome assembly WNET01 (sample SAMN13153333, study PRJNA577476) | soil metagenome | isolation source: 40 cm grassland meadow soil pre-rain plot 2 | place: USA:California | collected 2015-09-08 | reverse complement strand
GCATCCTTGCTGGTCATCTTCTCCTCGATCGCATTTCCCACCACACCGCCGGCGACTCCACCCAGGACCGTCGCAACCGCCGATTCCCTGCCGTGTCCGACCCCGCTGCCTGCAACGCCGCCCACGACGCCGCCCGCCGCCCCGCCGAGACCGGATTGGCCACCCTGGATGGTCACCTTGCGCACCGAGTCCACGGTGGCGAAACGCACCACCTGCTCTCGCCCGGCTTCATGCTTGTCGTAAACATTTGCCGATTCGTGGGTGGCGCAACCGGCGAGCGCCGCCGCGAGTGCGGTGAGGAGAACTGTCGTTTTCATGGCTTCATCCCTTCCACGGTGAATAGCCAAAGGCGCGGCGGAACCGGGTCTCGATTTCTTCGCGCGTCGGCGCGTGATTCTGCGCGCCGCGTCGCGCGACCTTGATCGCGCCCATCACAGCGCCTAGTTTACCGGTCGTCGCCCAGTCCCAGCCGTGAGCGATGCCATAGAGCAGACCAGCCCGATAGGCATCGCCGCAGCCGGTGGGGTCCGCAACGCTGTCTGCCTCAACGCACGGGATCTCGTGGCGTTGACCTCCGGCGAGGATCACCGACCCCTTCGCCCCAAGGGTGATAACCAGCGCTTTCACCCCCCGGGCGACGTCCTCAAGGCTGCGGCCGGTCTTCTCCTCGAGCAGCTTTCCCTCGTAGTCGTTGACCGCGACGTAGTGGGCAAGGCGCAGGAATTCTGCCAGCTCCTCGGCCGAGAACATCGGCAGGCCCTGCCCGGGGTCGAACAGGAGCGGAATGCCGAGCTGCCTGCACTCGCGGGCGTGCTGCAGCATGCCCAGCTTGCCGTCCGGAGCGATGATCGCCAGGCCTGCCTGCAGCTCTCGCCCGACGTGGTTTTCGTGCGAATGGTTCATCGCCCCAGGATGGAAGGCGGTGATCTGGTTGTCGTCGAGATCGGTAGTAATGAAAGCTTGCGCGGTGAATTGCCCGGAAACGCGCTTGAGCAGCGAGGTGGCGATGCCTAGTGCATGGAAGCGATCGAGATAAGGCTGGATATCCTCGCCGACCGTGGCCATTATCAGCGGGCTTTCGCCGAGCAGACGCAGGTTGTAGCCTATGTTTCCCGCAGTGCCGCCGTACTCCCGCCGCATCTCCGGCGCGAGGAAGCACACGTTGAGGATGTGAAGCTGGTCCGCCAGCAGGTGATTCCGGAAGCGGTCCGGAAATACCATGATGGTGTCGTAGGCGATCGAGCCCGTGACCAGGATTTTCATGAGGGATAGAACAGATACAGGCGGTATCCGGTGGCGCGTCTGCGGCCGGCATCAAGATAAATGCGCAGCGACACCTCGGCGCCTGCCGGGATGCCTCGTGTCACGTCGGGTTCGCTGCGCGCAGGGTCAAGATATTCGCGCGGCGCAAGAACGCGGCGCAGAACCGGCCGGTCTGCTTCGTCGGTAAGCGTTAACTCGAGCGCGGGGTAGTCTTGCGCGAACGCGGCGCGGTTGCGCAGCACTGCGTTCAGCACGATCACGCCGTCGCGGCGCGGCTCGGCCTGCAAATCCGACGACTCGATGCTCATAAGCTCCGGGCGCCGCGGAAGGGGGACCTCACAGCGCAGGAGATGGCACGCAGCATCGAGCGGCGCCCGGGCGCTGGGCATGAACGCGGCGATCTCGGTGCGGTAGCTGTAGGCGGCCTGTCCGGCGAGAGCGACGGCAGCGGTCAGCACGAGCAAGCCCCAGAGCAGCCCGCGGCCGACCGGTTCCTCCTCCACCATGAAAGCTGGCGGTGCGCCGTTCCCTGTTTTGAGCAGCAGCCCTGGTGGCCGGCGCGAAGGATCAAAGAGTCCCAGTTGCGGCGAGGGCTCGAGAATGAAAGGCTCGGCGCCCTCTTCCACCAAAGCGGCAATGCCGTCAAATACCTCGCCGCACTTCCCGCAGCGCACTCTGCCGCCGCGCGCCGCGAGCTGTGCGCGCTGGACGCGAAACGCGGTTCCGCACACCGGGCACCGAGTGGTCAGGCTCATTTGCGAATGCCCTCTATGAGTCCCCAGCCTTCGTCGATCGAAGGCATCCTGACATCGAACCCGGCGGCGTAGTGGGCGGCTACCTCGACCGCCTGCTCCTCGAGCATGCCCGCGAGCGCGATGCGGCCCTCGGGGGCAGTACGCGCAGCGAGCAGTGGCGCCAGCATAATGAGCGGTTGGGCGAGGATGTTGGATACCACTACGTCGTAGAGCCTGGGTGCCAGCGCTTCGGGTCGCGAGGCACCCACCGCTACGCGGTTAGCGCGCGCGTTCGCCGCGGTGGCGTCGAGCGCCTGCGGATCGATATCGACCGCGTCGACCCGCGCGGCGCCGAGCTTTGCTGCGGCGATCGCCAATATACCCGACCCGCAGCCGTAGTCGAGGACAGCCTCGCCGCCGCGCAATTCCCGCTCGAGAAAGCGCAGCACGAGTCGCGTAGTGGGATGGCTGCCTGTGCCGAACGCCAGCCCGGGGTCGAGCCGAACCACGGCGCGGCCATCCGTCGGCGGCGCATGCCAGCTAGGACCGATCCAGAGGCGTGCGCCGATCTCCAGCGGCGCAAATTGCGCCTGACTGCGGCGCACCCAGTCCTGATCCTCGAGCTGATCGGTGCGGAAAGCCGGGGCGCTTTCGAGCCCGGCTGCGCTCGCGGCGTCGCGCACCAGCGCGCCGGCGTCGACGTCGATGCCGACCAGCGCACCCACCGCTTGGAGCCTGCCTTGAGGATTTTCGAGCGATACCGACTGCGCTCCGGCGTCGAGCAGTGCCTGCGTGAAGCGCTCTGCCGCGGCCGCGTCGACTTGCAGCGTAAGCGAGAGCCAGGGCATCACTTTTTCTTCTTTTGCTCCAGGGCGAGCTTTTGCTCGAGGTAGTGGATCGACACGCCGCCGCGCAGGAAGCGGATGTCGTTCAGCATTTCGCGGTGCAGCGGAATATTGGTCTGGATGCCTTCCACGACCATTTCGGACAGCGCGACGCGCATGCGGCCGATGGCCTGGTCGCGGTTGGCGCCGTAGGCGATCACCTTGCCGATCATCGAGTCGTAGTTGGGCGGCACGCTGTAGCCCTGGTAGACGTGCGAGTCGACGCGGATTCCCGGACCGCCGGGCGGGTGATACGAAGTGATTTTCCCGGGCGAGGGAGTGAAGCGGTACGGATCCTCGGCGTTGATGCGGCACTCGATGGCATGGCCGCGCAGATGCACGTCCTTCTGCCGGAGGCGCAGTTTCTCGCTCGCGGCAATGTGGATCTGCTCCTGCACCAGGTCGACGCCGGTGATCATTTCGGTCACCGGGTGCTCGACCTGGATGCGCGTGTTCATCTCGATGAAATAAAACTCGCCCTCCTCGTACAGGAACTCGAACGTGCCGGCGCCGCGGTAGCCGATCTTGCGGCAGGCCTCGGCGCAGCGCTCGCCCATCTTTTCGCGCAGCTTGGCCGGCAGGTCGGGTGCCGGCGCCTCTTCGATCACCTTCTGGTGCCTGCGCTGCAGCGAGCAGTCGCGTTCTCCCAGATACACCACGTTCTTGTGCGCGTCGGCCAGCACTTGGATCTCGACGTGGCGCGGATGCTCGAGGTATTTCTCGAGGTACACCGCGGCGCTGGCGAACGCCGCCTGCGCCTCGGCGCGTGTCATGGTGACCGCGTTGAGCAGCGCCGCCTCGGTATGCACGACGCGCATTCCGCGCCCGCCACCGCCGCCCGCGGCCTTGATGATCACCGGATAGCCTATCTTGCGCGCGACGCGCACGATCTCCTTCGCATCCTCGGGCAGCGCGCCGTCGGACCCCGGCACCGTCGGCACCCCGGCCTTGGTCATGGCTTGCTTGGCACTCACCTTGTCGCCCATCAGCCTGATGTTCTCGGGGCGTGGACCGATGAAAACGAAACCCGAGCGCTCCACCTTCTCCGCGAAGTCGGCGTTCTCGGAGAGAAAGCCGTATCCCGGATGGATCGCCTCGGCATCGGTGACCTCGGCGGCGCTGATGATCGAAGGTATGTTCAAGTAGCTGGCGCTCGCCGGCGGTGGCCCGATGCATACCGACTCGTCGGCCAGCTTCACGTACTTGGCTTCCGTGTCGGCTTCGGAGTACACGACCACGGTGCGGATGCCCATCTCCCGGCAGGCGCGCTGGATGCGCAGCGCGATCTCGCCGCGGTTGGCAATCAGGATCTTCTCGAACATGCTAGGCGAGAATGAACAGCGGCTGCCCGTACTCCACCGGCTGGCCGTTTTCCACGAGCACCGCCTTCACCACGCCGGAGGCGTCGGCCTCGATCTCGTTCATCAGCTTCATCGCCTCGATGATGCAAATCGTCTGGCCTTCCTTGATGGTCTGGCCGACCTCGACAAACGGTTTGGCGTCGGGCGACGCCGAACGGTAAAAGGTACCGACCATGGGGGCCTTCACGACATGGCCTTCTTGGCCTGCCTCGGGTTCGGCTGCCGGCGGCGCTGCCGGGGCGGCGGGCGCAGGGCGAGCCTCGGCGGCTGCGGGAGGCGTACCTAGGCCAACCGTCGCCACGGACGCCGGGGCGATACTCACCGCGCCGCCCTTGACGATCTTCACCTTCTCCTCGCCCTCGGTGATCTCCAGCTCGGCGATCCCCGACTCCTGGACGAGGTCGATCAGCTTTTTCAGCTTGCGCAGATCCATAGCTTCCTCCCCTCCGGGTGGCGACTCAGCCCTCAGAACTTGCGGCAGCCTTCAAGCCAGTTTCCTAGTATTTGCCAGATTTTCTCGATTTTTCGCCGGAGAAGACTGCATTTTAGCGCAACAAGCCTTCGAGAACCCCCTCCACCTCCGCTCGGGTAAGTGCGCCTAGCCGGCGATCAGCGACCGCACCCACCCGGTCAACCACGACAGTATAGGGTAGTCCGCCAAGGGCGTTTCCCAGCCGGCGCATCAGCTCAATCGCGCCCGCCTCAGCTATCAGCACGGGGTAGGTGACGCCGTAAGTCTTGGCAAATTCCTCGATTTTTCTTGCCTGATCGATGCCGATACCTACAATTTCGGCACCTTTCGCGGCAAAAACCTCCCGGACAGCAACCAGCATCGGGATCTCCTCCCGGCAGGGAGCGCACCATGTCGCCCAGAAGTTGCATAGCACGACGCGGCCCCGCCACTCCCGCAGGGTGCGCCTGGCGCCGGAAAGGTCTCGAAATGGGGCCGCGAGTAGATCCGCCGCCCCACTTTGCGCTTGCAGCGCGAGCGCGCCGAGCAGCCCCCCTGCGACGGCGGCCCCGGCACCAATCGCGCCGAGGATCAGGGCTTCACGTCTGGCGAGCGCCATCGCGCAGGAGCGCCCCGACCTCCGCGATTCCGGCGCGGTCCATCACCCGGCCGGCCTGCGAGGTCTTCAGCGCAAGCCGCTCGTCGCGCGGATCGAATACCGACAGCTTGAGCGGCGCGCCGCGCCACGATAGCGACAGCACGCTGACCGCATGCGCCCGGTCCCCAGAGAAGCGCCGGCACTCCTGCGTCGTGTACGCGAGGTTACGGTCCAGCAAAAACAGCTCCACGTCCTTGGCACTTTCGGGGAACAACTGTAATTCGATCTCGGCGTAGCGTCCTGCAATGCCCTTCAGAACCGGACCGGTCAGGTATGGATTGAAGCGTTGCAGCGCGCGCATCGCGTCGAGCGCCACTCGGCGCAACTCCGCGATGCGAAGCGGGTGCTCCTCGGCCTGGTAGAGAGCGCGGTACGAGCGCAACTCCGCTTCGATCTCGTCGTTTCCGGGCAGCGCCTGTGCCTCGGAGGCCCCCAGCCTGCGCGCTGCCTTGCGCTTGGCGAGAGCGAAGTCCTCGATACCGTCCTCGGCCATGATGCGCGCTGCCGTCGCAGCGATGCGCGCGCGCATTCCGGTCTGGCGATTGCCCTTGCGGCTCATGGCTGCGACTTAATCATAGCGTAGGGGTCGCAGTGATCCATCGAATAGAATCTGCGCCCTTATCCATGGCGGCGCATCTTCATATCCTCGGCATTTGCGGCACGTTCATGGGCGGCCTTGCCGCCATCGCCAAGACCGCGGGATACCGTGTTACCGGCTGCGATGCCAACGTCTATCCGCCGATGAGCGAGCAGCTCGCGGCGCTCGGCATCGAGCTTACCGAAGGCTTCGACGAGGGGCAGCTGGCGTTGCGCCCCGATGCTTGGGTCGTCGGCAACGTCGTCACGCGCGGCAACCCCTTGATGGAAGCAATTCTCGATCACGGGGAGCGGTATGTTTCGGGGCCGCAATGGCTGGCCGAGCATGTACTCGGCGGCCGGCATGTACTGGCGGTCGCGGGCACCCATGGAAAGACCACCGTCGCAGCCATGCTGGCGTGGATCCTGGAGCAGGCAGGCCGCTTCCCCGGATTTCTCATCGGCGGGGTGCCACTGGATTTCCCGGTTTCGGCCCGGCTCACCGGCTCGCCGTTCTTCGTAATAGAGGCTGACGAGTACGACACCGCCTTCTTCGACAAGCGCTCGAAGTTCGTTCATTACCGCCCTCGCACTGCAATACTGAACAACTTAGAGTTCGATCATGCCGATATCTTCGCCGATCTTGCAGCGATCGAGCGCCAATTTCATCACTTCGTCAGAATCGTACCGCGTACCGGGTTGATCATTACGAACGGGGCCGACGCGGCATTGCGACGAGTGCTGGCGCAGGGGTGTTGGACCCCGGTGGAGAGTTTCGGCGCGCCGGGCGGCTGGGAAGCCGGCGAACCGGACGCCGAAGGGGGTTTTGAGATCGCATGGCAGGGCAGAGTACTAGGGCGGTTGACGTGGCAGCAGATGGGGGCGCACAACCGCATGAATGCGCTGGCCGCAGTCGCCGCGGCTCGCCATGTCGGCATCGAGCCGGCCCAGGCACTCGAAGCGCTCGGCAGCTTTTCGGGGGTGCGCCGGCGCATGCAGGTGAGGGGGAGCGCCCGCGGAGTGACGATTTACGATGACTTCGCCCACCATCCGACCGCCATCCGCACCACTATCGAGGGGCTGCGGGAGCGCACGAGGCAAGGACGCATCCTGGCAGTCCTCGAGCCGCGCTCGAGCACAATGAAGCGGGGCGTCATGAAGGATGCGCTTGCCTCGAGTGTCGAGCCGGCCGATCGCATTTATGTTTATACGCAGGGGCTGTCCTGGGATGCACCCGCGGTGTTTGCGAGCCTCGGCGCTCGCGCGCGCTGCCTCGGCGATCTCGACGCGCTCGTTGCCGCGCTGGCCGCCGAAGCACGCGCTGGCGACCACGTCCTGGTCATGTCGAACGGTGGCTTTGGTGGCATTCACGAGAAGCTGCTTGCCAAGCTTGGGCAGGGGACCGCGGCGTGATCGTCTATCTCCATGGGTTCAATTCCTCCCCGCAGTCGCATAAGGCACAGTTGCTGGGGCGCTATCTGCACGAGCTCGGCTTGGGCGCCCACTATCTGTGTCCGGCGCTGCCGCCCCTCGCCAGCCGAGCAATCGCCGAGGCGGAACGGATCATGCAGCCCCATCGCGGCGCATCGATATGCTTCGTGGGGTCTTCGCTGGGTGGCTTCTACGCCACCTACCTCGCAGAGCGCCATGGTGCGAAAGCAGTGCTGCTCAATCCCGCCGTCGACCCGCACGTCGGACTTCGCGCCCACCTCGGTCCGCAAAGGAACCTCCACAGCGGTGCATCTTACGAACTGTCGGAAGCGCATCTGCGCGAATGGAGGAACTTCTATACCGAGCGCATCACGCCGCAGCGCTATCTGCTGCTGGTCGAGACCGGCGACGAGGTGCTCGACTATCGCAACGCCGTCGCCCGCTATGCGGGCGCGGAACAAGTCGTGAGGCAGGGAGGCGATCATAGCCTGCAGAGCTTTGCGGAGCATTTGCCACGCATCGTGCGCTTTGCGGGGCTGCTGCGCTGACCATGCAAATCCTCTACGAGGAGGAGGGCGATCTGAAAGTCGGCGCGGTTCTCGCCCGAGCGCCGGCGTCGTTCCAGGTGGAAAGTCCGCATGGCCGGCGCTCCAAGGTCAAGGCAGCCAACGTCCTTCTCGCCTTCGAGCGGCCGCCTGCCGCGGAGCTGCTGATGGAGGCGAAAAAATTCTGCGCCGACCTGGACGTCGAGTTTCTGTGGCAGTGCAGCGGCAGCCGGGAGTTCGGCTTCCAGGAACTGGCGCGCGAATATGTTGGACGCGACCCGACGCCGGTGCAGGCTGCAGGCGTGCTCATGAAGCTCCAGTCGGCGCCCATGTACTTCTACCGGCGCGGCAAAGGCCGTTTTCAGGCGGCGCCCGAAGAGACTCTCAAGCTGGCCCTCGCCGGCCTCGAGAAGAAAAAGCGGGTGCAGGAAACGATTGCTGCGTGGACGCAGTCGCTCGCGCGCTACTCGTGCCCACCCGAGATCGCTGCGCTGCGGGAGGAATTGCTGTATGCGCCCGACCGTGCGAAGGCGCAAACCAAGGCCGTCGAGCAGGCATGCAAGGACACCGGCCTGACAGCGGCCCGACTGCTCGAGCGCTGCGGCCTGCTACGCGACCCGCACGAATACCACCTGCAGCGCTTCCTGCATGAATTCTTTCCGCAAGGCACAGGATTCCCCGCGCACGACGTTCCTCTGATCCCGGACAGCCTGCCCCTGGGCCCGGCCGCCGCGTTCAGCCTGGACGACATCGGCACCACGGAGATCGACGATGCATTTTCAGTCCAGCGCAACGCCGCAGGCGTGATGCGCATAGGCGTTCATATCGCGGCGCCGGCGCTTGGCTTCGCGCCCGGCTCGGCGCTCGACAGCATCGCCCGCGAGCGGCTTTCGACGGCCTACATGCCGGGCCGCAAGTACACCATGCTCCCCGAGGGCGTCATCGAGCGCTTTTCGCTCGACCACAGCGGGGAGCGGCCGGCGGTCTCGCTCTACTTCGATGTGTCCGAAAGCGACTGGACGGTGAAGGGACGGCACACCCGCCTGGAGCGCGTTCCGATCGCCGCCAATCTGCGGCACGCCCGCTACGACGTGCTGAACGACGCCTTCGCCTCGGGGGCGAGCGCCGGCCTTGCCTTCGAGGACGAGCTGCGCGCCCTGTGGCGCCTGGCCGGGGCGCTCGAAGCGCGTCGCGGGCGACCCAGCGTGGCAAGCGCAATGCTGGAATACACGTTTCATGTCGAGGACGACCGGGTGCGCATAGTGCCGCGCAAGCGCGGCGCGCCGCTCGACAAGCTGGTCTCGGAAATGATGATCCTCGCCAACAGCAGCTGGGGCGAACTGCTCGCCGAGCGGGACGTTGCGGCGATCTACCGCGTGCAATCGACCGGCAAGGTTCGCCTCAGCGTCCATCCGGAGGCGCACGAGGGTCTCGGCGTGGCGTGTTACGCCTGGATGACGTCGCCGCTGCGGCGCTACGTCGATCTCTTGAATCAATGGCAGCTTGTCGCTGCTTTGGAGGGCCGCCGGCCCCCGTTTGCGCGCAACTCCGACGCGCTGCTCTCCGCGTTGCGCGCCTTCGAGGTCGCGGCGGCGCGCTATGACGAACACCAACGCGCAATGGAAACGTTCTGGAGCCTGCGCTGGCTGCTGCAGGAGGAGATCCAGTCAATCGAAGCGGTCGTATTGCGCGAAAACCTGGTGCGCTTCCTGGGTGTGCCGCTCGTTACGCGCGTGCCTTCGCTTCCCGAGGCCGCTCCTGGAGCCCGCGTTCGGCTGGAACTGAAAGCGGTCGATCTACTCGAACGCTCGGTGTCAGCGGTCTACCGCGAAACGCTCCATGGAAGCGCGGCGGTGGTCGAGGATGACACGGCAGATCCAGGCTAAAAAGCCTAGAATATGAAAGGCTTGTCGAACCGAGGTGAGATCGCACTTGACCGTCAGCAGCGATGACCGGGTGCTCGGCGCAGCGCTGGGACTCTCGATCCTGCTTCATGCGGCGATGCTTTCGGTGCATTTCAAATTTCCCGCCCCCCTGCAATGGAAAGCCGCTAACCAGCCGCTCGAAGTGGTCCTGGTGAATGCGAAGACGCGGGAAAAACCCGCCCAGGCCGATGTGCTCGCTCAGGCGAACCTCGACCGCGGCGGCAATGTCGATGAGCGGCGCCGCGCAAAGACCCCGCTGCCGGTGATCGAGCCGCGGCGCCCTGGCAAGGACCTTGCCGATGCGCAGCGACGGGTGCAGCAGCTGGAGGTGCGCCAGCAAAGGCTGCTCGCACAAGCGCAGGAGGCTCCCAGCCGCGTACCCGTCGAAAACCCCCGTGCCGAGCGCGCCGACCAGCCGAGCCCGCACCCGGCGGGGCGCGACCTTGCCGACTTGTCGCTGGCCGCGATGCGGCTCCAGGCGCAGATCGACAAGCAGATCGAGGAATACCAGAAGCGCC
>WNET01001138.1_pt1 | contig 10385 bp, 9 predicted proteins | sample 5399911 | NCBI WGS metagenome assembly WNET01 (sample SAMN13153333, study PRJNA577476) | soil metagenome | isolation source: 40 cm grassland meadow soil pre-rain plot 2 | place: USA:California | collected 2015-09-08 | reverse complement strand
CCTGAGGAGACTCCCGATAATGCCGAGTTGACGGAAGAATGGGCCGTGGTCGCTAGCTCCAAAGGTCACCGAATGCCGCGGCCCGGTACCGAGGAAGAGGAAACTGTTGGGGAGCATTGTGTGATCGATGGCCTCGAGGAGGCTGCACACGACCAGATGCTCGAAGCGCGCCGGGAAGAAATCGAACAAGAAGGAGAGATTCTTTGAGCCTGGCCTCAACAGAGGCCGCCACTGAAATCATCGCGGCCGAGCGATCTGATTCTTATGCAAGCACAGCGCGTGTTGAACGCTTGCTTGCTCGTTTCCATCAAATCAGAAATTTCACGAACGTTCTGTGCTTGGGGCTCGAACCAGAAGATTACGTCGTGCAATCGATGCCCGACGTTAGCCCGACCAAGTGGCACCTCGCTCATACCACCTGGTTTTTCGAGACATTTATTCTAAAAAAATTCCTCCCGGGATATCGCGCTGAAGTTCCAGAGTACGCTTATCTTTTCAATTCCTACTACAACGCTGCCGGCGACATGCACCGGCGCGATCTACGTGGATTAATTTCGCGCCCGACAGTAAAGGAGGCACAGCGTTACCGCGCATCGATCGACTCTCACATCGACGCCCTGCTTTCCGACATTGACGAAAAGTTACTGGATCAAGTTGAGCCAATTCTTGTTCTCGGGATTCATCATGAACAGCAACATCAGGAACTGCTCACTACGGACATCAAGCACGTATTCGCACAAAATCCGCTCTACCCCGTTTTTCGAAAGCCGAAAATTTCGGCGGAAAGCTCGGCGATTCCTCCCCAGCGCTTCATTGAGTTCGAACAGGCAACTGTCGCGATTGGCCACGACGGCCGCGGATTCGCTTATGACAACGAAGGACCACGACATCAAGCGCTGGTTCCCGCATTTTCACTCGCTTCACGGCCCGTGACGAACGGCGAATACATCGCGTTCATCGAAGACAATGGTTACACGCGGTCGGAATTTTGGTTGTCACTTGGATGGATGACAGTGAACGAGCAACGCTGGCAAGCGCCGCTTTATTGGACGAAACGCGACGGTGCCTGGTGGAATTTCACATTATCAGGTTTTCGCCCCGTCAATAAATCCGAGCCGGTGACGCACGTGAGTTATTTCGAAGCCGATGCGTATGCGAACTGGGCGGGCGTGCGCTTACCGACAGAGTTCGAATGGGAACGCGCTGCGTCGGAGTGCACAATCGAAGGAAATTTTGCCGAAAGCGAAATCTTTCATCCCAGGTCCGTAGCTGTAGCGTCCGCCGTTTCAGCGGACAGACCGGCGCAGAATCAGCACCTTCACCAAATCTTTGGCGATGTCTGGGAATGGACGCGCAGCGCCTACTCGCCGTATCCAGGTTATCGCGTGGCGCCGGGGGCGCTCGGCGAATACAACGGCAAGTTCATGTGCAATCAGTACGTTTTGCGCGGCGGTTCCTGTGCTACATCGCGTAGCCATATGCGGCGCACGTATCGCAATTTTTTTCAACCGGAAAAACGCTGGCAGTTTACAGGCATCAGACTCGCACGCGATCCACAATGACCTGGTAGGGCGCGACCGCCGGGCGCGCCGCTTTCAACGCGAAAATGACCGGAGATTCGTTAGCCGCTCCGCAGCAAATTTCCACGTCTGAATCGTCTGATTTTGTCGCAGACGTTGTTGCTGGTCTTTCATCGAATCCGCGTGCGTTGCCGTGTAAATATTTTTACGATGAGCGCGGAGCGGCGTTGTTCCAAAAGATTTGCGAGTTGCCAGAGTATTACATTACCCGGACCGAGATCGATATCCTGGATCGAAATCGCGCGGAGATTGCATCGCAGCTCGGACCGAACATTCAGCTGATCGGGCTTGGCACCGGCGCCGGCACCAAGACTCGTATTCTGATTGAAGCGCTCACAAATCCCGCCGTTTATGTCCCGGTCGATATCTCGGAAACGCAATTGCGTGAATCGACCGCACTTTTCCGGAAAACTTTTCCCGAGCTGGAGATCCTGCCGGTTTGCGCAGACTACTTGCAACCCGTGGTGCTGCCTCAAGCGCGTCACAAAGCTGCGCGTAACATCGTTTATTTTCCCGGATCAACCATCGGCAACTTCGGACCCGATGAAGCGATCGAATTCCTCCGCCGAGCAGCCAATGTTTGTCGGGAAAATGGAGGGCTGCTCCTTGGCGTTGATTTGAAAAAGGATGCAGGTGTGATCGAAGCCGCTTACAACGACAGCGCCGGTATCACTGCGCGATTTAATTTGAACTTGTTAGAACGCGTCAATCGTGATCTAGGCGCAGATTTCGATATCGACCAATGGCAGCATCGCGCGATCTACAATTCGAACGCCGGCCGCATCGAAATGTATCTCATCAGCGAAGTCGATCAGTTTGTCCATGTTGCCGAACACAAATTCCATTTCCGGCGAGGCGAAAAGATCACCACCGAGTATTCCTACAAGTACGCGCCGGAAGAATTTGCGGCGCTCGCCGGCAAAGCCGGATTCGAGTTTGCTCACATGTGGAGTGACGATGCGCGCTTGTTTGGCGTTTTCTATTTCACCTGTAGCCGGAGTCGCTGACCCCGGCCGAGGTCAACGCCCGCGGCCACAGAATGAGCGCTCTCGTTAAACTCGTTAACGTGAGCAAACGCTATGCGGATGCAGCTGCGCTGCACCCAACGAATCTCTCAATTGAGCACGGTAAAACCACTGTTCTTATCGGCCCGAGCGGATGCGGCAAATCAACTTTGCTGAGGCTGATCATTCGTCTGATCCAGCCGGATTCCGGCTCCATCATGTTCGAGGGTGAACCGATTACGCCCGATAATATCGACATGCTACGCCGCCGGATTGGTTACGTGATCCAAGAGGGTGGGCTGTTTCCGCATCTGACCGCGCGCGCCAATGTCGTCTTGATGGCGCGCCACGTCGGAAGATCTCAGGAGGAAATGCAGCCCAGACTCCAGGAATTATGCGATCTGACGCGGTTTTCCGAAAATCTCCTCTCTCGATATCCTGTCGAGCTTTCCGGTGGCCAGAGACAGCGCGTCAGTTTGATGCGCGCTTTAATGCTTTCTCCGGAGCTACTGTTGCTCGACGAACCGCTAGGCGCGCTGGATCCGTTGGTACGCGCTTCTTTGCAAAAAGATCTTAAGGAAATTTTCGCGCGATTACAGCAGACGGTAGTCTTCGTCACTCACGATCTAGCAGAAGCAATTTATTTCGGCGACGAAATCGTGCTCATGAATGAAGGCCGCGTCATGCAAAAAGGTGCGGTGACCGATCTACGCGACAATCCGGCCGATCCTTTTGTCTCAGAATTCATCAACGCGCAGCGCGGGCTCGTGAGTCTATGAATCGAATCAGCAAAGCAGGAACGGAACAAAAAGGTGAGTCTGGAAATCAGGAATCCAGGAATAGGAATTCAAGAATTCCGTTCCTGCTTGTTTCCCGGCTCCCAGATTTTCTCCTGATTTTTTCCTGCCTTCCTATTTTCCTGATTCATTCTGCCTCTGCTGCGCCGGTCGTAATCGGCTCTAAGAAATTCACAGAGTCGTACGTGATTGGGGAAATCGCCAAACGCGCATTAACCGACGCTGGACTTCCAGTGGAACATCGCCAGGGCATGGGCGGCACGATAATTCTCTGGCAGGCGCTGCGCGGCGGACAAATCGATGCGTACCCGGAATATACCGGGACAATTGTGCGGGAGATTCTAAAGAGCGATCGCCCGTTGTCGCTCAACGAAATTCGCGACTCGCTCGCAAAATCTGGCGTAGGGATTACAGAGCCGCTTGGCTTCAACAATACCTATGCGCTGGTGATGCGACGCAGCGAAGCACAACGACTCGGCGTTCGCACAATTAGCGATCTGCAAAAATATCCCGAGCTTAAGATCGGGCTCACCCACGAATTTCTAGACCGGCAAGATGGCTGGCAGCCGTTGCGCCAGCGGTACACGCTTCCCCAGCAGAACGTGATCGGCATCGACCACGCGCTCGGTTACAGCGCGCTTGCCAACGGTTCGATTAACATAAAGGACGCGTACTCGACCGATGCGAAGATTGAACAAAACAATCTAGTTGTCCTGGAAGACGACCTTCAATTCTTCCCAAAGTATGAGGCGGTGTTTCTGTTTCGACTGTCCATGCCCACGGATGCAATTGCTGTACTGCGTCGTTTGCAAGGAACGCTGGATGAGCAACGCATGATTCGCCTGAATGCAGAAGCGGAGCGCACAAAAAACTACACGAGAGCGGCAGACTCATATTTTGAACACCACGCAGGATCGGCAAGTGCCGTCGGCGAATCCTTTTCGCACAAGCTCGCGCGCTGGACACTCCGCCATCTTCAATTAGCCGGATTTTCTCTACTGCTTTCGGTGATCTTCGGTATTCCGCTTGGAATCGTCGCCAGTCGCGGCGGACCGGTTGGCCAGGGTATTCTCGGTTTTGCGAGCATTGTGCAAACAATTCCATCGCTCGCTTTGCTGGCTTTGCTTGTTCCCCTTCCCTTTTTCGGAATTAGCGTCCGCACCGCCATCGCCGCGCTTTTTCTTTACGGCTTGCTGCCGATCGTCCGCAACACCGCAAGCGGCCTGCAGGATATTCCCCGATCGCTGCGTGAATCCGCCATTGCCTTGGGACTTAGTCCAATGACGCGGCTATGGGAAATTTATCTCCCGATGGCGTCGCGCTCGATTCTCTCCGGAATTAAAACCAGTGCTGTCATCAATATCGGCACTGCCACGCTGGCGGCGTTGATCGGAGCCGGAGGTCTGGGCGAACCAATCTTGAGCGGCCTCAACTTGAACGATCATGTGACGATCTTGGAAGGCGCGATTCCGGCGGCTGTCCTGGCGTTGCTGGTGCAATGGTTTTTCGATTTGCTCGATCGCGTCTTAATCCCAAAGGGGCTGCGACTGTAAAAACACCAAATTCGAGCGTTCAAGCTCCGTAGAAATTCCGAGAACCAATCTTCAATTCAGTCGGTGTGTGCTCAGATTGGAAGTCTGGATGTTGGTTATTTTCTGGATGTTGAATGTTGGTGCTTGGAGCTTTTAGTAACTGGTATGGCTATCGTATCTATCAATCCAGCCACAGGCGAAAAACTAAAAGAGTTTTCGCCTTTCGACGATGCAGAAATCGCGAAACGGCTCAAGCTCGCCGAAAACGCAAGCAGCAAATATCGCCGAACCAGATTCATCGACCGGTCGGTGCTTTTGGAAGCTGTGGCAGAGTTGCTATTCCAGGAAAAGAAAAAATTCGCTGAGATCATCACCTTGGAGATGGGGAAATTGTTGCGCGCTTCAGTGGAAGAAATTGAAAAGTGCGCCCGTGGTTGCCGATTTTACGCGGAGAATGGCGAGCGATTTTTGGAGGACGAACCGGCGCAGACCGATGCCGCTGAGAGTTACGTGCAGTATCAACCGCTCGGACCCGTGCTTGCCATCATGCCGTGGAATTTTCCGTTCTGGCAGGTATTTCGATTCGCTGCGCCGGCGCTCATGGCGGGCAATGTCGGACTGCTAAAGCACGCATCCAATGTCCCGCAATGCGCGCTTGCCATTGAAGAAATCTTTTGCCGCGCTGGATTCGCTGACGGCGTTTTCCAAACGCTGCTGATCGAGCCGGAACAGGTGGAAAAGGTAATCGCCAATCCACGCGTCAAAGCGGTAACGCTTACCGGTAGCGAAAAAGCCGGGAGCGCAGTGGCGGGCATGGCCGCGCACGAGATCAAAAAAAGCGTGCTAGAGCTTGGCGGCAGCGACCCGTTCATCGTTATGCCCAGCGCAGATTTCGAGAGCGCATTGAACATTGCTGTCAAAGCGCGCACCATCAACACCGGTCAATCGTGCATCGCGGCAAAACGACTTCTCATCGCAGATAAAATTTACGATGAGTTTCTTGAGCAGTTCGTTGCGCGGATGCGTGCGCTCAAGCTCGGCAATCCCATGGATCCGGCTACTGAGATCGGTCCACTCGCGACAGAGAAAATCCTGCAAGGCGTGCACGATCAGGTGCAGAAATCGATCGCATCCGGCGCAAAATTATTGACCGGCGGTAACCGGATCCATGGCCCTGGATTTTTCTACGAGCCAACTGTTCTTGTTGATGTGCCGAAAGAATCGCCAGCCTATCGCGAAGAGGTTTTCGGCCCGGTCGCATCTATTTTCCGCGTGCGCGATGCCGGCGACGCGATCGAGCTGGCAAACGACACGACATTCGGTCTCGCCGCCAGCGCGTGGACAAATGATCCCAAAGAACAAAAACTTTTCACTTCTGAGTTGGAAACCGGAATGGTCTTCATCAATGCAATGGTCGCTTCTGATCCGCGTCTGCCGTTTGGCGGTGTAAAACGCTCCGGTTTCGGCCGCGAGCTCGGCGCCGTAGGAATTCGCGAATTCACAAACGCGAAAACAATTTGGATCTCGTGAACTTATGTCAGGCGTGTAGGCCGTGACAGCTTCTTGCTGTTCCGTCAATTGTATTTCGACCGTCCGCCCCTTCCAAACTCTGAAAAGCCGAGCCTTTTTCCTAGACAAGCTTTTTTCCAAAACGGAAGCCTGTTTTCGAGTAACCAAGTGCCTCGTAAAATTCGTGCGCCTGTTCACGGGTAAACCGAGTCGTTAGGCTCACTCGTATAACTTTTTGTTTTGCGAAGTCTTTCTCCGCTGCGGCGATGAGTGCGCGCCCGATGCCGCTCCGTCGCTGTTTTCTTGGTACGACCAGTGCAATAATTTTTCCCGAAAGATCGTTATGCTCGTGGCTAGGGTGCACCAGCGTTCCAATCATTCCGCAAACCTTGCGATCGATGTCGGCGACAAATGTGCGGTAGCGCGCATCGCTGAGGATTGATTTCAAACGTTGACGCATTTCCTCCGTGGTTGTTCCGTAACCGAGCTCACACATCAGCTTCGCAAGGGCCCGCGCATCGCTCAATTTAGCGTTGCGAATTTTGATCGGCTTTGCTGTGGTAGCAGTCGTGCCGGCTGCAAGCTTCATTGCCATGCAGGTGACAGGCCTGCCTCTACAGTGCGACTGAGACCACGGCCACTACTCATCATTTCCGTAGTCCCGCAAACGGGGTAACAACTGCTCAAGAATCGTCGCGACCGATTCATCGACAGTTTGCTCGTCCGTGTGGACGACGATCTCGGGGTCGTCTGGCGCCTCGTAAGGGGCATCAATTCCAGTGAACTCCCGGATTTCACCTGCGCGCGCTTTCTTGTAGAGATTCTTGGGATCGCGCGCTTCGCAAACTTCCAACGGCGCGTCGACAAAAACTTCGATGAACTCGGCGTTACCCTCCAGCGCAATTTCTCGCGCGCGCCGGCGATCCATTCGGTAGGGCGAGATGAACGCGGTGATCACCACCGTGCCTGCGTCCGCCATGAGTTTTGCCACTTCGCTTACGCGGCGAATGTTCTCCACACGATCGTCTGGCGAAAACCCGAGATTCGAGTTCAAGCCGTGCCGGATGTTGTCGCCGTCGAGCACGTAAGTGTGCATGCCGTGCTGAAACAGATCGCGTTCGAGTGACTGCGCGATGGTCGATTTCCCGGCGCCGGAAAGACCTGTCAACCAAACAACCGCTCCCCGATGACCGCTACGCATTGCCCGTGTGCGCGGCGTAATTTTTCCCTCAGTCCAGAAGATGTTCTTGCTCTTTGCGACGGTCCGGTCCGTATAAACGCCGCCGAAAATCGTGCCGCCACCGCAGATTTGCCCGTCGTCTATGATAACGAAGCGACCGAGATTCGGAACACGCTCGTGGTTATCAACAACGAGTGGGCTGCGGGTTTGAATCGTAAGTCTGCCAATCTCGTTTCGCTCCAGTTGTTCGCGTCTGTCGGTTTTGGTCTCCAATGTGGATGAATCCACAACTTGCTCGATCGAAACGATCTGACATTTCACCTGCTGTGTCGCCAGACGCAGGTCGTAAAAATGTCCCGACCGCAACGGTTCCCGCGCGATCCAGAACAAGTCCGCATGAAACCGATTTGTCTCGATCGGAGTTTCGTCCTGATGCGACGCGACATAGCCGCGTTCCACGAAAATCTGTTCCGCTAGCGTTATGCCAACCGAATCGCCTGCTACTGCGGGCTCGGTCGGAGGAGCGTTCCAACGCTCAATGCTAGCGACCACCGATGATTTGTTTGCGGGCGAAAATACCAGCTGATCCCCTGCCCTGAGCGTTCCGGTTTCGATACGCCCTGCAATGATCCGACGACCATCAAAGCGGTAGACATCCTGAATACAAAAGCGCAGTGGAAGATCGGTGTCAGGCTTTCGCGGCTCCAGAAGATCGAGCGCTTCGAGAACGTCCGCAGCACAGTACCATTTCATTTTCATGCTGGAGCGCGCGACGTTCTCGCCGTCCTTCGCCGATGCCGGAATAAACGTTCGCGCATTTAACCCAAGCTCTTGAAGAAATTTTCGATACTCCTGCTCGATCTCGTGAAATCGTTTCTCAGAGTAATCTACGAGATCCATTTTGTTGACGACCACGATGATATTCTTGATTCCAAGCATGCTGAGCAGATAAGCGTGGCGGCGACTCTGTTCGCGCACGCCTTCGTCCGCACTGATCACGAGGATCGCCGCGTCCGCTCTCGACGCCCCGGTGATCATGTTTTTCAAAAATTCCTTATGTCCAGGCGCATCGATGATCGCATACCGGCGGCGTGATGTTCGGAACGGAATCTCCGTGGTGTCGATGGTGACGTTTTGCTTCTGCTCCTCCAGCAGTGCATCAAGCAGGAACGCAAATTCAAACTCCATTCCTTCAGCCGCGCACGCCTTCTTTATTTCTTCAACCTTGCCTTCCGGTAGCGAGCCAGTGTCATGCAGAATACGGCCAATTAGCGTGGATTTCCCATGATCCACGTGACCGACAAAGACGACTTTCACCGGCGCGACCGCTGAAGATTGTGGATCGCGGATTGCGGATTGCGGAGAGATTTTAGTCATTGTAGCGGACGTGATATTTTCCGTGACCGCGTGCTGTTCGAATCGAAGCCACTACGATTGAAAGAACCTCGTTCGCTTCACCACGCAGAGCTTTCAACCGAGTTTCGCTTACCAGCTGGAGTTGGATGAGCATGTCAAGCCAGTAAAGCGATTCATCACATTCTTCTTCAACGACTCCCATTTTGGCAATAAAATCTGCCCGCGATCGAGCGCGCGCGGCCGCGCGATATTTGCGCCAACAGCAGCACCAGAACGCAGCAACTGTTTTGCGATGACACGCGCCGCATTAGTTTTCGGCAGTGCTTCGACAAAACGAACGATGCGAATGCCGAGTTGAAAGGTGCGTTTACGAAAATCGTCCGCAGACATCACGGCATCGGCCAGACGCAGGCTATCGCCTTTTCTTTCCGCAATCCCCAATCCGCGATCCGCAATCATAAAAATCCCTTCGCCCTCAGTTTCTGCATCGCGTTGCGTTCGTAATGATCCTGCGCGCGACCGGCGCGCTCGGTCGTCCTTGTCGCCTCGAGCTCGGCGATGATCTCGTCGATTGTAGATGCAGCGCTTTCGATTGGATGCGTGATCGGGCTGCAGCCAAGTGAACGAAAACGTTTCCCGTTTCGGGCGAAATACATTTTCGGGATTGGAATGTTTTCCCGCTCGATGTAGCGCCAGATATCCACCTCGGTCCAGTCGAGCAACGGTTGCACCCGAACGTGTTCGCCTTTCGCCGCTGTGGTGACGAATTGGCTCCAGAATTCGGGTGGCTGATCTTTGTAATCCCATTCGAACTGCGCATTGCGCGGCGAAAAATATCGCTCCTTTGCGCGAGTGGGATCCTCATCACGACGAATGCCGGTGATAAGCGCCTCCCACCTGTATTCCGCGAGCGCTTGTTGCAACGCCACCGTCTTTAGTTCGTGCGTCACTGTCACCGGATCGTGCGTCTCATATCCGACGCCGCGTGCGCGGGCTTCGGTATTGATTTTAATAATGAGATTCAGGTTGTGATGCTTTGCTGCCCATTCACGGAACTCCAGCATCTCCGGAAACTCATAAGTGGTGTCGATGTGCAAAACCGGAAACGGCACGCGCCCTAAAAACGCTTTACGTGCCAGCCAGACGAGTACGTTAGAATCTTTTCCCATCGACCACGGCATGGCGATGTTCTTGAAGGCGTGATACGCCTCGCGAAAAATAAAAATGCTTTGGTTCTCAAGTTGGTCGAGGTGTGTGCGCGTTGTCTGGGTCATGTCTTTCAGGTAGGGGCAGTTCACCCGAACCGTCCTTTAACGAGTGATGACAATCAGCGAGCGGGCGAGTGAGGTCAATCGTCCCTACATAGATATCATCGTCGATCTGTGGCTCGTTTTATCTTGCAGCGACCGGGCGTGACCTTAACGTTT
>WNET01001134.1_pt1 | contig 10414 bp, 8 predicted proteins | sample 5399911 | NCBI WGS metagenome assembly WNET01 (sample SAMN13153333, study PRJNA577476) | soil metagenome | isolation source: 40 cm grassland meadow soil pre-rain plot 2 | place: USA:California | collected 2015-09-08 | reverse complement strand
CGTGCTCGTGCCGGTGCTCCCCTGGGTGACGGTCACGCTACTCGGCGAGGCCGACAGGGTGTAGTCCGGCGCGGCGGCCACCGTGAGGCTGAGCGTGGTCGTCCGCGTCAGGCTGCCCGAGAACCCCGTGATGGTCACGGTGACCGTGCCCGTGGCCGCGGTGCTGCTGGCCGCGAGCGTGAGCGTGCTCGTCGTCGTCGTGGGGTTCGGGTTGAAGGCCACGGTGACGCCGCTCGGCAGAATGGAGGTGGACAGGTTCACACTGCCGGTGAAGCCGTTCAGCGGCGAGACGGTGATCGTGCTCGTGCCGGTGCTCCCCTGGGTGACGGTCACGCTGCTCGGCGAGGCCGAGAGGGTGTAGTCCGGCGCGGCCTGGGCATTCACGGTGAGGCTGAGCGTGGTGGTCTTCGGCGGCAGGGTGCCCGAGGTGCCCGTGAGGGTGACGGTGACCGTGCCCGTGGTAGCCGTGGGGTTGGCCGTCAGCGTCAGCGTGCTCGTCGTCGTCGTGGGGTTCGGGCTGAAGGCCGCGGTGACGCCGCTTGGCAACCCGGAGGCGGACAGGGTCACGCTGCTGGTGAAGCCGTTCAGCGGCGAGACGGTGATCGTGCTCGAGCCGGTGCTCCCCTGGGTGACGGTCACGCTACTGGGCGAGGCGGACAGGGTGTAGGTCGGCGCGGGGGCCCCGCTAGTGTTGATCAGCACCGAGACGCTGTTGGAATGAAAGTTGGCCACCGCCAGGTCCAGCTTGCCATCGCGATTGAAGTCGCCGACGACCACGGACTCAGGATTGGTGCCCACGGTGAAGGGTAGCGCTGGCTGAAAGGTCCCATCGCCGTTACCCAGCAGAACCACGACATTGCCGAGATCACCAACGCTGGGGTTGCCATAGTTGGCCACCGCCAGGTCCAGCCTGCCATCGCCATTGATGTCGGCAACGGCAGCGGAGAGAGGGCTGCTGCCGACCGCGAAGGACCGTGGCGCCTGGAAGGTCCCATCGCCGTTGCCGAGCAGCACCGAGACGTCGTTGGACCAAGCGTTGGTCACCGCGAGATCCAGGATCCCGTCGGCGTTGAACTGGCCGACGGCCACGAAGGAGGGGAGAGTGCCGGCAGGGAAGTACACCGCTGGCCGGAAGGTTCCATCGCCGTTACCCAGCAGCACCGAGATGTTGTTGTTGCCATAGTTGGCCACCGCCAGGTCGGGCAGCCCATCGCGATTGAAATCGCCCACGGCGGGGGAAATGGGATTCGTGCCAGAAGGGAAGGTCCGGGCCGGCTGGAAGGTCCCGTCACCGTTGCCCAGCAGCACCGAGACGTCGCCGGAATTCCAGTTGGCCGCCGCCAGGTCCAGCTTGCCATCGCCATTGAAGTCGCCCACGGTCACGGAAGTCGGGAGAGACCCTACAGCGAAGGTCCGCCCCGCCGGGAAGGTCCCATCGCCATTGCCCAGCAGCACCGAGATGTTGTTGGCATTGATGTTGGGCACCGCCAGGTCTTGGACCCGACTGCCATTGAAGCCGCCCACGACGACCCACACGGGATTAATGCCAACCGGGAAGAACTGTGCCGCCCGGAAGGTCCCATCGCCGTTGCCGAGCAGCACCGCGACGTTGTTGGAACCTTCGTTGGCCACCACCAGATCGGGCACCCCATCGCCATTGAAGTCGCCCACGGCGACGGTTATCGAATCACTGCCGACCGGAAAATCTCTCTTGGCGAACGATAGCGTCTGGGCCGGCGCGGGAGTCGGAAACAGTGACCAGAACACCAGCGTTGCCGCGACAACCAACGCTAGCCTCGCCGAGGTTCTGGTCATATCGGGCACGTCTCGCCCGACGCCAACGGTAGTCTCGAAATCCCGAAGAGGGTATTGGCTGAATGCCGGGATCGGATTGGGGAAAGTACCTGAAACGGGACGAGGGCAGCCCCCAAGGGACTACCCTGGGGCGGTAAGCGTCGAGAATTACGAGGTGGATCGGGTTGAGGATCCGGAAGGCACCCGCCCGGCGCTACCCGCGCCGTCTGATCTCGTCGATCTTCCGGTCACGCTCGCCAACCAGCCGCTCGAGGTCGCGCCGCATCTCCTCCTTGAGCTTCTCGACCTCCTCGGGGCTGCGCGCCTTGACGAGCGCGTCCCGGTGAAGGATCTCGCGCTCAGCGACCTTGGCCTGGTAGACCTTTCGCACTTCGGCGAGGCCGGCTTTCTGCGCATCCGTGAGCGGACGTTCCTCGACCGAGGACTCCCGGTCTTTCTGGCGCAGGCGCTCCATCGCGAGCTCGTACGCCGTCTTCGGGCCGTCGCCGGACATCGCGAGCCAGTATAGCACCGGCCTCGCGCGGGAGAGCGTGGCCCGCTACATCCCGCCGCCGACGGCACCACCGCGGGCCCAATCGAATGAGAGCACCTGTACGCGGTAGCTCGTGGCGTCGGGCACCGACACGCCAAAGTAGGCGCGGCCATCCATGGCAATGCTGCCAAGCACCCACACCGTCGAGCTCCCAACCACCTTGCCCGAGGTGTCGAGGCGCTCGATCTGAAGGCGCATGTGTTCAACGCTCCGCGGCCCATTGTTGTAGACATAACCCTCGATGGCCGGCCCCTTCCGGCCGCGCGTCACCTCCCACTCGAGCCGGAAGTAGCGCTCGAGGGTCTGGGGGGCATAGAGCTGCGCCGACACCCCGGTCGCCCCTGTGAGGAGCGCCGCCGCTATGAGCACCGCGATTCGTCGCTGCATCGCCGTTCCTCCCCCTATACATTAAGAAGTCACAACCCACGGTTGCGGTTCCCGATGATCTTTATTGATTTCGCCCGCGCCCGGCCGTATTCATGGACTCCTCGGTGAGTACGGCTTCGCAGGCGCCAAGGATATTATGGGTTCGGTGATCGCCGCCGCCGGAGCGCTCTGGATCGCCGTGATCATGTGGGACGCCTTCGAGGCGATCGTCCTGCCCCGGCGCGTGACCCGGCGGTTGCGGCCGGCCCGGATGTTCTACCGCGTGACGTGGCGGGTGTGGTCGGCGGTGGTGCTCCGGATGCGTCCGGGCGGCCGGCGCGAGACCTTCCTCAGCTTCTACGGCCCGCTCTCGTTGCTCGTGCTGCTCGCCGCCTGGGCCGCCAGCCTCGTGACCGCCTTCGCGATGGTGCAGGCGGGGATCGGCACGCGCCTGAACGTGGAGGGCGACGGCGTCTTCCTCGATCACCTGTACATGAGCGGTGAGACGTTCTTCACCCTCGGTCTCGGCGACGTGACGCCGATGTCCCGCGTGGGCCGCGCGGTGACGGTGATCGAGGCGGGCGTGGGTTTCGGCTTCCTGGCCCTCGTGATCGGGTATCTGCCGGTCCTGTACCAGTCCTTCTCGCGGCGCGAGCTGAACATCACGCTGCTCGACGCGCGCGCGGGGTCGCCGCCGAGCGCCGAGGAGCTGCTGCGCGGCTTCGGCGCCGACCACGAGGAGCTCACGGTGCTGCTCGCGGAATGGGAACGCTGGGGCGCCGAGGTGCTCGAGTCGCATCTGTCCTATCCCGTGCTGTCCTACTATCGCTCGCAGCACGACAACCAGTCGTGGCTGGCCGCGCTGACGACGGTGCTCGACGCGAGCGCGCTCGTGATGGTCGGCATCGAAGGCGCGTGCGCACGCCAGGCGGGCCTGACATTCGCGATGGCGCGCCACGCGGTCGTCGATCTCGCCCAGGTGCTCGGCCGGCCGCCGATCGGCTCGACGCCCGATCGGCTGCCCTCGTCCGATCTGGCTCGTCTCCGCACGGGCCTGGCGGCCGCGGGGGTCGTCCTGCACGCGGGGGACGGTGCCGAGGACAAGCTGGCCGAGCTGCGGCGGATGTACGAGCCGTACGTCGCCGCGCTCGCGCAGCATCTCCTGATGCCGCTGCCGGCCTGGCGCGCCGGCGTCGAGCCCCACGAGAACTGGCGGACGAGCGCCTGGGGCCGCCCACTCGGCGGCGCCTCGAGTCGGCCCGTCGACCCGCACGACGACTGATGGAGAGCGTGAAGGAAGTTCCGAAACCCTCAAGAGGAACGTGCGCTGACCGGGCTTGACCCCCGGGAAAGGAGCCGCAGCCATGACGAGCACAGGCAAAACCCCTTCCGTTCCGACGCAGCTCGCGACACCGACCGACCTGAAGCCAGGCGAAGTCAAGGCGGTCACGGCGGCCGTCAACCGCCTGATCGCCGATGGGTTCGCGCTGTACGTCAAGACGAAAAACTTCCACTGGCACGTGGCCAGCTCACACTTCCGCGACTATCACTTGCTGCTGGATGAGCAGGCCGACGCGATCTTCAACTCCATCGACGTGCTGGCGGAGCGGATACGACGCATCGGCGGCACGACGATCCGGAGCGTCTCGCACATCGGCCAGCTGCAGACCATCAAGGACGACAACGACGACTTCGTGCTTCCGGAGGAGATGATCCTCCGCCTGATCGCGGACAATCGGCAGCTCGCCGAGAATCAGCGGGCGGCCATCGAACTGTGTGATCAGAACCGGGACACACCCACGGGCAACATCCTGCAGGACATCCTCGATCAGACGGAGAAGCGGATCTGGTTCCTCCACGCGGTGAGCCAGGGCGGCCACAGCATGGAGTGAGCGGAGGACGGCCGCCCGCACGACGATCCCTAGTGTCCCGTCCTCGACATGACTGTTCCGACGGGACACTAGGTGGTCGCCATCGGATAGCCCGCCCCCATCCACGCCTCGACACCCCCCTTGAGAGCCTTGACGTTTGAGAACCCCTTCGCCTGGTACTTCGCCGCCTGACCGGCGGCAGTCGCCTCGGCGGGTCAGGCGCAGTAAAAGATGATCTCCTGGTCTGTGGTCAACGAAGGCAGCGTCGCCTGGAACCGCCCGAACGACATCGCGCCTTCCAGCTTGATCTTCTTACACTTCTCCTCGTCTTCGTAGCCGCACACGAGCAGCGCGCGTTTCGAAGTGACCTTCTCTCGAGCCTCCTGAACGCTGATGCGCGGAACCTCTGGCATGGCTTTCTCCTCTCTGGCCCAGACAGTGGCCGAGCCGGGCCCGTGTGTTCCAACGCGAAGCGGTTCGACGGGAAACCCACGTTCCCGCCAGCTCTCGAAGCCGCCGAGCAGCGGCCGGACACGCGCCTCGCCCGCCCTCCGAAGCTGGAGCGCCGCCCGGGCGCTCGTCGCTTCGTTCGGTCACGTGCAGTACAGAACGATCTCGCGGTCACGCGGCAACTCGCTCTGTCGCCGCTCGATATCCTCGGCGGCGACCCGGAGCGCGCCCGGGATCGCGTAGGGTACGGCCTCCACGTCGAGCGCCGTTCTCAGGTCGAGGATGACCACCTCCTCTCCAGCGTCGAGCTTCTGTTTCAGCTCGTCCGCCGTGATCCGGGCGATTCGGAGAAGGCGGAGAAAGCGGCGCCGCCGAGCGTACTTGATGAGGACATACGCCCCGAGGGCGGCACCCGACACCGCCAACGCCGTCGCACCCAAATGCGTGACCTCCTCAGGCGCGATGCGCTCGAGCACATCGCTGGAGAGATACCCGAGACCTGCCCACGAACCCGCCCAGGTCAGCCCGCCCGCACCGGCATAGAGGAGGAACCTCGACGTCCCGAAGCCAAAGATGCCGGCCAGGGCGGCGGCGACCGCGTTCAGCCCCGGGAGAAATTTCGCGAACAGCAGAGCTCCAACCCCCCGCGCGAGAAAGACCTTCTCCGTGCGCCGAACGCAGGAATCGGGCTCGAGCGAGAGCGCGCACAGCCACGCGAGCGTGCGGTGGCCACGCCGCCGCCCGAGGGAGTACCAGAACACGTCGGCGATGAGCGAGGCGCCCGCGGCAAGGCCAATCGCGACAGTCAAGTTTGCGCTTCCGATTCCGGCCAGGGCACCGGCCGCGATGAGCATCGGGACGGCAGGGATCGGCACCCCCATCTGATCCACGAGGACCCACACGAAAAGGACGAGGTCGCCGTACCGCTGGAGGAGCTGGAGCGGTTCAGTCATGGGGACGCGCTGCGAAGCTGGGAAGGGCCACCTCCTTCTTAGAAGCTCCACCAGCTGATGAACTCGACCTTGTTGTTCTCGTTGTGCCGGCTCTCCGACCCGCCGCTGCGGTTGACGCTCTTGAAGTTGGTGCTCGTGAAGTTGTAGCCCAGCGCGAACGTGAAGGGCCCGGGCGTCCACCAGAGGCTCACCTCTGATTGGAAGTTGTTCACGCGGAAAAACGTCAGCGTCGAGCCGGGCGCTGGGTCGGCGAGCAGGGCGCCCGTGATCGCCGGCCTGTTGCTCTGGAGCGCAAACTGCTCGCCGCCGGCCCAGCGCAAGCTCAGCGTGTCCGTCAGGTAGAACTGCGGGTTGATCCAGCCCCCGAGGCTCTGCGCCGGCACGAGGTGTCCCCCGCCGTCGAGGATCACCCGCCGGTCGAATTCCGAGTTGGTGATCCGCCCCTCCCCGCGCGTCCACACCCCGCCGCCCTTGAGCCTGAGCGTCAGCGCCTGCCCGGTCTTGTTGAACCCGATCCGGTCCAGCGTCACGCTGAATGCCGCGGTCTGGTTGTCGAAGGTGTGCTGGGTGAAGTTGATCTCGTCGTTAGCCGAGGTCGTCGGGGTAAGGGTGCCCTGGGTGAAGCGCTCCTGGAATTCTCCCCAGGTCGTCCGGGCGTAGATCCTCGTGGCTCCGATGCCGAAGTCCCCTCCGAGCCGCCCCGCCTCGAGCCCGATCCCGCCGCTCACCGCCGGGAAGCCATTCAGGCACCCCGAGCCGCAGTCCGTCGTTCCCCCAAGAAATCCGGCGTCGAACAAGGGCCGCTCGAAGCCCAGCGAGGTCAGGAATTTGAGGTTGGACGTGAGGGGGAGCTTGTCGACCACCTCAACGCGCGGGTTCCGCCGCTCGGCGTCTCCGAGGCCAGCCAGCAACGTGTTGTAATCGATGGTGTCGGGCGTGATCTGGTCGAAGGCGTCCCCCTGACCAAACGTCCAGATCAGCTCGTTGCCATTCGCCAGGAAGTTAGGAAAGGCCCAGCGGCCGATGGCCCACCTGAGCCGCGGGTTGTTGTTGACGGCGTTGACCTCCCCGTTCCCGATGGCCTGCTGGTTGAAGTCCATCTCGAAGAACGCAGACGTCTTCGCGCCTAGGGTCTCCGGCCCCTGCATCGCCAGGTTCAGTCGGGTGCGGCTCACGAAGGCCAGGAACGCCTCGCGACTGGCGTTGTTCCCGCCCCCCGGCGCCGACGTGTTGGGCACGAGCGCCCGGCTGACCGACTCGCCGACCGGGGTGTCGTTATGCTGGACGTGCAGCCGCAGCGAGCCGCCTAGCCGGATCTTGAAGTCCTTGGCCGAGTAGACGTTGCCGGGGATGTCCTCCCCCAGGAACGGCGGCGGGCCGTTGTTGGTCTGCCTGGCGCCGGCCTTCAGGTCGAAGAAGTTTGACAGGCCCGCGAGCGCCTGGGAGACGTCCTCCTTCTGTTTCTGGAGCGAGAGTTGCTGCTGCTCGACCTGTTCCTGGAGCGTCCGCAGCGTGCGCTCCCGCTCTTCCTGGGCGCGGCGTTCCTTCGCACGCTCGGCCTCTTGCTGCTGGAGCATTCGCTTCAGCGCGTCGACCTGCTCGCGCGTCGACCGCTCGAGCTCCTCGATGCGCTGCTTGAGCTCGTCCGTGCTCTGGGCGTGTGCCACCGTCGTGGCGGCGGCACTGAACATCACCAGCACAGCAATGGTGGCCGTCCGCGAACATCGTTGAAGTCGCATATCCCTCCTCCGGATAGGTGGCCGACACCTTCCCTGCCAAGACGCTCAGTTCCACCTCACGAGCTCGCTCAGCGCCGTGCGCAAGTTCTCGCGCGCACTGCCAAGGTGCGGATGCACGGTCAGGGTCAGCCGAAAGAGATCGGCCGCCTCACGGAACTGACCGAGCCCCAGGTGGCAGAGGCCCTGACCCGAAAGCGCCCCGAAATGGTTCGGGTTGCGCGCGAGCGTCTCGCGGCAGTCGGCGATCGCGCCTGAGTAGTCCTTTGCCAGGTATCGGACGGTGGCGCGCTTGTTCCAACCCTCGGCAAACGTCGGCGCCTCCTCGATCAGCCGCGTGAAGACCGCCGCCGCCGTGGGCAGATCTTGGCGCTCGATCGCCTCGATCCCCTCGCGCAGAAGCGAGTCGAGCCGCGGATCGCCCGATCGGTGCCACATCGCCCACAGCGCCGCCTCGGCGCGCACGGCCTGCACGAGGTCATCGCCCCGCAGCGCTGATAACGCCTCGAGCTCCGTCATGAGACCACCTTCGCGTTTCGATTCTACCGCCTTGTGCCGACGGTGTGCGAAGGAGTGGCCTCCGGGTTAGAGAGAGACGGCCCTGACCGGCAGCGCTCGGGGTGCGATCGGCCGTCAGCGCCGGGGCGGTCGACGCGGCTGTATCCGTGCCACGCGGAGTGCGGCCAGGCGTCGCCAGCGCGCCGCCTGGGCGGGTCGCCGCGCCTGCTCCCAGTGATGCGCGATGAGGGCCGCACGCTCCCCGAGCCGGTCGGCGAACACTTCTTCGAGGGCCCGTGCGACCGCGGCGTGCAGCGCGACGCGCCGCTCGAGGAGTTGCGATCCGTAGGCGACTTCCTGGGTGAGGGGATGGCGGAAGACGTACTCCGTCTCTGTCTCGCCGTGGATGAACTCCGCACGCTCGAGCGTCCCGAGCGACCCGTCGACCTCGCCGGTGGGGAGGCCGACGATGTGCCGCAGGACCCGCTCGGAGAAGCGCTTGCCGATCACGGCCGCGGTCTGGAGCACGAGCTTGTCGTTCTCCGCGAGACCGTCCACGCGTGCAGCGAGCAACGCCTGCACCGTGGCGGGGACTTCAAGGTCGGCGGCCGACCTCGTCCAGCGGTACGCTCCGCGCTCCCCGGCCAGCGCGCCCGATGCGGCGAGCGCTTGCACGACCTCCTCGATGAAGAACGGATTGCCCTGCGTGCGCCCACGGATGAGCTCGCCGAGCTCGACGACGCTCGGGTCGTACCCGAGGAGGCCGTTGATCATTTCGCGCGTCGCCTCGCGCCCGAGCGGGGCGACGGACAGCTGCTGATAGTACGAGCGTCCCATCCACGCGGCGTGGAACTCCGGCCGGAAGTTCAACAGGAGAAATGCCCGCGTCGTGCTGGCCACGTCGGCAAGCGCGGCGAGCAGCCGCTCGCTCTGCGGATCGATCCAGTGGGCGTCGTCGAGATAGACCACGAACGGTCCGGCGGCGCCGCGGGCGCGGAGCAGGCGTCGGAGCAAGCCTGCGACCGCACGCTCCTGCTCGACGGGATCTCTCGCGGGTTCCCGCGAAGGTCGCTCGGACACGTCGAGGAGGTCGTGCGCGAGTGGCAGCGCGTCGACGAGCGAGGGGTCAAGCGCGACGAGGAGTTCCGAAATCTTCGCGCGTGTCAGCTCCGGATTCTCGTTCTGATCGACGCCGAGGGCGCCCAGCAACAGGTCGCGTAGCACGCCAAAGGGGGCGGTCCGTGCGTGCGACAGGCAGTGCGCTTCAACGACGGGGAGACGGCGCGAACGGCAAAGCTCGATGAACTCATGGCAGAGGCGGCTCTTGCCGACGCCGGCCGCGCCCACGACACCCATCGCGAGGCCGTGCCTCTCAAGCGCGCGCCGCAACGCGGCGTCGAGCGTGGCCATCTCATCGTCGCGGCCAACGAAGCGCGTAAATCCGTGCCGCGCGGTGGCCTGGAACCGAGTCCGTGCCGGACCGGCGCCGATCACCTCGAAACCCTCGACGGCGTGAGCGAGGCCCTTGACCGGCACTGGACCGAGCGGCTTCACATCGACGTAGCCTCCGACGAGGTCCAAGGTCGACGGCGTCAGCAGGATGCTCCCCGGGCTCGCGACTTGCTCCATCCGCGCCGCGAGATGGGTCGTTTGCCCGACGGCCGTGTAGTCCATGTGGAGATCACTGCCAATCGCGCGCACGACGACCTCCCCCGAGTTGAGCCCGATGCGGATCTGCACGTTCACGCCGTGCGCTCGGAACACCCCGTCGCCGTATGCCTTGATGGCGTCCTGCATCCGTAACGCCGCGTAGCACGCCCGCACTGCGTGGTCTTCGTGGGCGAGCGGCGCGCCGAAGAGCGCCATGATCCCGTCGCCCATCACCTGGTTCACGGTGCCCTCGTAGCGGTGGACGGCCTCCATCATGCGTTCGAGGACAGGGTCAAGGATCCTGCGCGCCTCTTCGGGATCGCGGTCGGCAAGCAACTCCATCGAGCCCTTCAGGTCAGCGAAGAGCACCGTCACGTGCTTCCGTTCGCCTTCCATGGCGCTCTTCGACGTGAGAATCTTCTCGGCGAGATGCTTTGGGGTGTAGGACTCCGGGGAAGCGAAACGGGAGGACCCTGGACCGGGCGCTGTCGTAGCGTCAACGGGCGCTCCGCAGCCATCGCAGAACTTACTTCCAGCCTCGAC
>WNET01001131.1_pt1 | contig 10434 bp, 9 predicted proteins | sample 5399911 | NCBI WGS metagenome assembly WNET01 (sample SAMN13153333, study PRJNA577476) | soil metagenome | isolation source: 40 cm grassland meadow soil pre-rain plot 2 | place: USA:California | collected 2015-09-08 | reverse complement strand
AGAAGAGGTGTGACGGCCCGCGGATGATGTTGAAGCGGTTGGGCGCCGCCGAGACCTGGCCGGCTGCGCTCGCCGAGGCGAACTCGATCGGGTAGGCCCACATCACGACTGGGAGACGAGTCCCCGGGGTATAGCCCGGCGGCAGATAGAGCGTGCCTGAGAGTGGCACGCCGTCTTCGCGCGTGTATGTGAGGAGCCGCTTCTGGATCCCGGTGAGCTGCGGGGCGGGGTCCTTGAAGGCGGTGAGGGCGCGCAGTCTTGTCCCCTGCCGCACGAAGTAATTCGGCGGCTCGGTGCGCGACTCGCGCCTGGTGACGAAGCGCTTGGCGGCGTCGTCGAGCAGCGCGACGACCGCTTCGTAGTGGACCGTATCGGCGCGCCAGAGTCGTTCGGTTTTCCGAGTCGTGAGGCTCAGGCGGTCGAGGAACGGCCGATCGCCCTGCGGCGAGGCGCCTGTGCCCGTGAAGTAGATCCAGTCGCCGCTCCGCTGCATCGCGAAGTCGCCGGTGGGTGTCATGCGAATGAGCGGGAATCCGGGGTCTGAGTACCGCTCCTCGGCGCTGCGGTCGAAGAGCAGGACGGGCGCAGTGCCCGGCTTGTTCGCGTCGACGATCCATGTCTTGGACCAGCGGCGCTCGCGGTCGTACTCCTGCAGGAATCCCACGCCTTGCGTGTCCCACGTCAGGCCGGCGTAGCGCTTCGCGAGGCGCGCCAACTCCGTGGGCTCGGCGGTGAACGGCGCCGCGAGGGTGACGACGCGGTCCTGGCGCTCGGCCTTGCTGCGCGGGTCGCCGCCATCCAGGGCTTCAGCCCAGACGAGCGTGGCGGGGGTGCCGGGGCGCCAATTGACGGCGCGGGGCCCCACGCGCACGCCGCGGATCGGTACGCCTTCTGACGACGGCAGCTTCGCGATGCTGCGCACCAGCTCGCCGCGCAGGTTCCAGACTTCGATCTCTTGCGGGAAGGCGCCGGAGGGGACGAGGTAGGAGAAGGGGCGGATGGTGCGCACAACGAGCACGTGCTCGCCGCCGGGGGCGACCTCGACGCGGTCGAAGATCGCGGGCTGGCCGACGGACGTCCGCGCGCCGGTGGCGGCATTCACCATGGCGAGCTGGGCGGTGAAGTAGTAGTCGAACAGCTGCTCGTCGAAGGCGTTTTTCAGCAAGTCTTCAAACGTTGCGGCCGGGGCAGCGCGACCGCGGGTTTCCTGGATCGTGGGGCCGACGGGCGTCTGCGGCGCGACGGGCGCGGGGCCTCGGGCCTCCGGAATGAACTCACACAGGAGGCTGGTGCTCGACGGCATCCATTGGCACGGCGGGCCGTTCGTCGCGTTGAGATTTGCGCCGGTGAGGGCGCGGGTCTGCCCGGTGGCAGCGTCGGCGACCCAGAGGACGAGTCCCGAGTCGCGCGTCTGGACGAAGGCGACGTTGCGGCTGTCGGGCGACCAAATGACGTAGGACAGCGCCGCAGGCGTCGGGACGTTGACGCGCCGTTCGGTCCCGTCGGCGACGCGCTTCAGGGCGAGTCCCGTGATGCCGCCCGGGAGCTGCGGACCCGCAGTACGCGGATTGATGCGGTTCCCCGCCAGGCGCAGCATCGGCGCGGCCAGCTCGGCGATCGTCGGCATGCTGCGCTGCTCGAGCAGCAGCAGCCATTGCCGGTCGGGCGACAGGCTCGCCACCGGCAACGGCGGCGCATCCAGGATGTCGACGATGACCTGCGGCGGGGTTCGGTACGGTGTTTGCGCGGAAAGTGCGGTGCTGCTCAGCAGCGCGAGACAGAGAAGAGAGAGGCGACGCATAGGCATCTCGGAGCGGATCGTGGGAAACGGAAACCTCACTATGCGGTCCGCATCACGCAACCAGCTATTTGAGCGGCGCGACAAAGCGCACGATGATCCGCTCCGCGCTCTGTGGACTGATACTGCACGAGCAATGGTCCCCGATGAGCCGCTTTACACCGAGGACTTCCGCATCCGCGATGCCGGCGACGTCGCGGTAGGTGATCTCGAGCATCTGTCCGTCGATGACGCGATAGCTCACGGGCCGTCCCAGCAGCCGGTGGTGCGGATCGATCTTGGCGAGCCCCTCGGCAAGCCGGCGCTGCAGCTCGGTGATCGCGTCGGTGGACGTCATGTGTCGTTGAGGACCGCCGCCGCGTTGCGGCGCATGCCCCGATGGCCAGGACGGGTGAAGGGCGTGCCGGCATAGCGACGTTGAAAGTCCCCTTCATCCATTGTGGCAAGCTCGCGGACGTCGGGCTGCGCCACCTCGGGATGCGGCACGAACCCTGGATCGTGCGTTGCTTGCGCAAAACTCACATTCCACGGACAGACGTCCTGACAGACGTCGCAGCCGAACACCCAGTCGCCGACCTGCGAGGCCTGCGTGTCGGTGAACTCCCCGCGATGCTCGATCGTGAGATAGGAAATGCACGCCCGCGCGTCGAGATCGCGTTCTCCGACGAACGCCTGGGTCGGGCACGCATCGAGGCAGCGGCGGCACGTGCCGCAGCGGTCCGCCTCGAACGGCAGATCCGGCTCGAGATCCGCATCAGTCAACACAACGCCGATGAAGGTGAACGATCCGATTTCGGGATGAATCAGCATCATGTTCTTGCCGATCCATCCGAGGCCGGCGAGCTGGGCCAACTCCCGCTCGGGCACAGGCCCCGCGTCGACGTAGCAGCGTGTCGTTGCGCCGGGCACGAGCTCGCGGATTGCCGTCGCGAGCTGCTCGAGCCGGTTGCCCAAAACGTCATGGTAGTCGGGCGACCACGCGTACTGAGCGACTCGCGGGAATCGGGGTTCGGAGTTCGGGCCTCGGTCGCCGTGGAAATAGTTCGTAAGCGTCACAACAGCGGTCTTCGCGCCGGGCATCACCAGACGCGGGTCCTTCCGCTTCTCGGCTTGTCGGTGCAGGTACGTCATCGTGCCGGCGTGGCCGTCCGCGAGCCAGCGGTCCAACTCGGCCGCGTGCGGGTTTCGCTCGAGCGCCGCGATCCCCACGGCCGAGAAGCCGAGCTTGGCGCCAAGACGTTTGATCTCGATCACAACCCCATCGTCTCGCGCCGCCAGCGCGCGAAGTTCACGACGTCATCGACCGCGGGGATTGCTCGTTCGTCGCCATACGCGGTGAACATGCGCCACTGCATGTAGTCGCGTGGCGGGATGGGCAGGAACGGCGGGTGCCGGTACCAGTCGCGGGCGCGAAAACTCCACGTGAGGCGCAACAAGTCGACGGCGAGTCGCGGACGCACCAGCGCCCGCAGCGCCAAACGCAGATAAAGTGCCGACCAACTCGCGATACGCCGCATTCCTTCTGTATATTCCCGGCCTATGACGCTCGCAAGCAGCGTAAAACCGCGCGCGCTTGGACTCGCCAGGTATCGTGGCGAGTTTCCCATCTTCAGGGATCGCGTCTACCTCAACACCTGCTCGCTGGGAGCGTTAGGCGAGCGGGCTCGCCGCAAGGTAGCGGAATTCCTCGACGTGTGGCAGAGCCGCGGCGCGTCCGCGTGGTATGACGTGTGGTGGGAAGCGCTGGGCGATCTGCGAGCGCGCTACGGCCGCATCGTCAACGCCGCGCCCGGGGAGATCGCGCTGGCACCCAGTATCTCGGCCGCACTCAGCGGGGTCGCCGAATCGCTCGACTATCGCCGCCGCCCCAAGGTCGTGATCACGTCGCTCGATTTCCCGACGGTGGCGTATCAGTGGCTCGCCAAGGTCCCGGGGGGCGTCGAGCTCGTGGTCGTCGAGAGTCCCGATACGATCAGCGTGCCCGTCGACGCGATCGCGCGGGCGGTCGATGATCGGACCGCACTCGTCGTGACGTCGCACGTGTACTTTACGACCGGCGCGATCCAGGACATCAAGCGCGTCGCCGAGGTGGCGCACGCGCGCGGTGCCCTCTGCCTCATCGACGCCTACCAATCGGTCGGCCAGATTCCGGTGGACGTGCAGGACGCCGGAGTCGACGCGCTGGTCGCGGGTGGCCTCAAGTGGCTGCTCGGCGGACCGGGAGTCGTGTTTCTCTACGTGCGGGAAGCCGTTGCCCGCCGGCTCGAGCCCCGGATCTCGGGGTGGTTTGGGCAGCGGGAGCAGTTCGCCTTCGATCCGCGCGCGCTGACGCTCCACGACGACGCGCGACGCTTCGAGATGGGGACGCCGTCGCTCGCTGCGATCTACGCCCAGCTCGGCGGCCTCGAGTACATCGAGGAAATCGGTGTGCCTCGGATCCGCGAGGTGACCGCCGCGCTGACCGAGGATCTGATCGCCACGGTACGCGCCGCCGGTTTCACGCCGAAGGTGGCCGCCGAGCCGGAGCGGCGCTCGGCGATCGTGATGATTCCCATGCCCGACCCCGCGGCGGCGGTCCGGCACCTCGCGGCGGGCGGCGTGATCGCCGATAGCCGGCCCGGCCACGTCCGGTTATCGCCTTTCTTCTATAACGTGCAGGATGACCATGTCAGAGCAACCGAGCGCCTCGCCTCGCAGCCCGCTCACTGAGGACGAACAACTCCTCATCCCGCCGCAGATCTTTCCGATCGAGCGGCGGGCGTCCTTTACGAGCACCGACCCCTGGCGCGTGCTGCGCATCATGGGCGAGTTCGTCGAAGGCTTCGATACACTGTCCGACGTGCGCAACGCGGTGACGATCTTCGGTTCGGCGCGCTCGCTGGAGGGCGATCCCTACTACGCGGCGGCGCTCGAGACGTCGCGCCTGCTCGCCAAGGAAGGCTTCGCGATCATCACCGGCGGCGGGCCGGGGATCATGGAGGCGGCCAATCGCGGCGCCAAGGAGGGCGGCGGGCTATCGATCGGCTGCAACATCGAGCTCCCATTCGAACAGGGCACCAACAAGTGGGTCGAGCGGTCGATCAACTTTCGCTACTTCTTCGTCCGCAAGACGATGTTCGTGAAGTACTCGACGGCGTTCATCACCTTCCCCGGAGGCTACGGCACCATGGACGAGCTGTTCGAGGCGCTGACCCTCGTGCAGACCGGCAAGGTGAAGCAATTCCCGGTCGTGCTGTTCGGCCGGGACTATTGGCGCGGTCTCGCGGACTGGCTCAAGGAGCGCGTCGCGGGAGAAGGCAAGATCTCGCCCGAAGACCTGAATCTCTTTCTGGTCACCGACGATCCGAAGGAAGCCCTTGGCTGGATCGTTGAGGCCCGCGAGCGCCGCACGCGCGCCTTCCGGGCGATGAACGCCTCCGCGCAGGCGACGCGATGACGCAAAACGAATTCCTGCGCGGACAGCGCATCAATCCAAAACCGGTCAACGGCAAAGAAACGGTGGCCGACCTCGTCGACAACGCGTTTCTGGCATACAACGCCGGCCGCCTGGCGGAGGGATGCCGGCTGTTCGCCGAGCGCATGCTCGAAGACGACGTCACCGTGGGCATGAGTCTCACCGGCGCGATGACGCCCGCCGGACTCGGCATGTCCACGATCATTCCGCTCATCGAGGCGGGATTCATCGATTGGATCGTCTCCACCGGCGCGAATCTCTACCACGACGCGCACTTCGGCCTCGGCATGGCGATGCACCGCGGCACGCCGTTCGCCGACGACGTCGTGCTGCGCGAAGAAGGCGTCGTCCGCATCTACGACATTTTCTTCGATTACGACGTGCTGCTGTCCACGGATCGCTTTGTGCGCGAGGTCTCGGCGCGGGACGAGTTCCAGCGGCCGATGAGCACCGCGGAGTACCACTACCTGCTGGGCGGCTACGTGCTGGAGCGCGAGAAGGCGCTCGGCCTGTCGCGCAAATCGGTGCTCGGCGCGGCCCACGCCGCCGCCGTGCCGATCTATACGTCATCGCCGGGGGACTCGTCCATCGGCATGAACGTCGCCGAGCAGGCGTTGTCGGGGAGCAAGCTGCGCTTCGACGTGAGTGCCGACGTGAACGAGACGTCGTCCATCGTGTTCTGGGCGAAGGTGCACGGCGGCAAGAGCGGCGTGCTGATCATCGGCGGCGGCAGTCCCAAGAATTTTGTGCTGCAGACCGAGCCGCAGATTCAGGAAGTCCTCGGCATCAGCGAGAAGGGTCACGACTACTACCTGCAGCTCACCGATGCGCGGCCCGACACGGGCGGCTTGTCGGGCGCGACGCCGTCGGAAGCGGTGAGTTGGGGGAAGGTCGATCCGGACAAGCTGCCGGGGACGGTCGTGGCATATCTCGACAACACCGTCGCCTTTCCGGTTCTGGCGGCGTATGCACTGGCCCGACGCAAGCCCCGCACGCTGAAGCGCCTGTATGACCGGCGCGGAGAGATGATGCGCGAGCTGACTGATTCGTATCTCGAGGCAAAAGCGGATCGGGACGCGCGCGCCGAGGCGGCAACTGGCGGCCGAGCGACCTGAGATCCAGAAGTCCGCTGCTTCGACCAGGACGTATGCCGCTTACGTCCTGGGTCTGCTGACTCTAGTCAATCTTCTCAACTACCTCGACCGCAACGTCGTCTACGCGGTGTTCGAGCCGATCAAGCGCGATCTGCATCTTTCCGACGCGCAGCTCGGCTGGCTTGGATCCGCGTACATCATCGTACTCTCACTTTCAGCGCTGCCGCTCGGCGTCATCGGCGATCTGCGCTCGCGCCGGCTCGTGATCACATGGGGAGTCGCGGTCTGGAGTGCGGCAACCACGGCGGGTGGCATCGCAAGGCAGTTCTGGCAGCTGTTCACCTGCCGGGCGCTCGTCGGCTTCGGTGAGGCGGGCTACGCGCCGGCATCGCAGGCGATCATCGCGCAGTACTACAAGGGGCGACGCCGCGCGTTTGCTATCGGGGTGTACTCGGTCGGCATGGCGTTAGGCGGCGTGCTCGGCATCTGGCTTGGCGGTGTCATTGCGGAGCGCTACGGCTGGCGCTGGGCCTTCATCTGGATGGGTTTGCCTGGATTGGTGCTGGCGTTGCTCGCGTCGCGCCTGCGCGAGCTCGACCGCCGGCCTCCGCCGCCGATCGTCGACACGCTGCGCCAATGGTGGCAACACGGCATGCACGGCGTGACGCATTACGTCATGCCGCTCGCGATCTGCGCGGGAATCGGCGCGGCGCTGGCCGGATTCTTTTCCTTATTCGAGGGAATCCCCTCGCAATTCGGCACCGCGCTGTTCGGCATCGGGACCAGCGTGGGCATCGCGTGGACGGTGTGGCGGCTCGTACCGCTCGCCGTGCGCCGCACGACCGCGGCGGGCGCGGTCGCCGCGGGCGCGTTCGACGACTTTCAGGACGCCGCGATCCTCGTGCTGCGCACTCCGACCTTGATCTGGATATTTCTCGGCGGCGCCATGGTCACATTTGCGGTCAACGGGCTGGTCGCGTGGGCGGCGGCATTCATGCAGCGCATGCACGGGCTCTCCGTCGCACAGGTGGGCGCCGAGTTCGGCCTGTGGGCGCTCAGCGGCGGTGTGCTCGGGGCGCTCGTCGGCGGCCGCCTGGCGGACCGGTTACAGCATCGTTGGCACGGTGGACGCGTGCTCACGTCGGGCGCGGGGTTCGTGCTCGGCGGGCGGGTGTGCGCCGCTCTGCTTTTGGTGCACGATCTCCGCTGGTTCGGCCCGCTGATCCTGGCGACATATTTCCTGTACACCTGGTACAACGGACCACTCGCCGCCGTGATTCTCGACGTCGTGCCGCCCGCCGTTCAGGCATCGGTGCTGGGTGCGTTCGTGTTGTTCTCACATTTGGCGGGTGACGCCCTGGCGCCGCCGCTCATCGGCTATCTATCCGATCGCACCGGCGATCTGCGTACGGCGATGTTGCTGCTGCCGGCCGTCGGCCTGCTGGGAGGACTGGTGATACTCATCGCGTTACAGACGGTGGCGCGCGACATGCGGCGCGTGACCGCGCTCGACATCCATGTGTCCGGCCAAGGCTGAGGCGGGGTCGTGAAGATCGCCGTCATTTTCGATTCCTTGCACCCCGAATGGGAGGATGCCGCCTTCAAACGCGAAGTCGAGCAGAAGGCGGAAGAAGCGGAGTACGACGTGGCGCGCGCCCTGATGACGGGCGGCCACGACGTGCTCATGATCGGCATTGGCGACGACGTCGCGCCGCTGCTTGCGAAACTGGCGGAGTTTCAGCCCAAGCTCGTGTTCAACGGCTGCGAGGGGTTCCGCAAGAACGCGCGCCACGAGTATGCGATCGCCGCCCTGCTCGACATGTACGGGTACCGCTATACCGGCTCGTCACCGACCGCGCTCCTGGTCGCCCGCAACAAATCGCTGACCAAAAAAATCCTGGCCTACCACGGCATCCGCGTGCCGGCGTTTGCCGAGTTCCACGCGGGCGACAAGCTGGTGCGTCCGTCGGAGCTGCGGTTTCCCCTGATCGTGAAGCCGCTGCTCGAGGACGCGTCGATCGGCATCGCGCAGGCGTCGGTGGTCGAAGACGATCCCTCCCTGGCCCAGCGCGTCGAGTTCATTCACACCAAGTACCACCAGGCCGCGATCGTCGAGGAGCTGGTCGAGGGACGCGAGGTCTACGTCGGCCTGATCGGCAACGACAAGCTGGAAGTGCTGCCGCTCACGGAGATGACGTTCGGCGAGCCCGAGATGGGTGAGCATCGCATCGCCACGTATAAGGCGAAGTGGGACGAGGACTATCGCAAGAAAAAGAAGATCAAGAACGTGTTCGCGAAGGGCGTCTCCGACGAGCTGACGGGGCGCATCGGCGAGATCTGCAGCACCGCATTCCACGCCTTGTGGCTGCAGGATTATGGCCGGGTAGACGTGCGATTGGCGCACGACAACGAAGTGTACCTGCTCGAAGTGAACCCGAACCCGTTCATCGCGGCCGAGCACGAACTGGCCGAGGCGGCCGAGAAGGCGGGCTTGAAATACAACGCCTTCATTCAACGCATCGTCGACGAGGCGCTGGCGCGGTGAGCCGCCGCGAAGTGCCGACCCCCGAGCTGCGCTGCCCCCGCTGTCACACCGAGCTGGAGCGGTACTGGAGCTATTGCCCGAGCTGCAGCCGGCGGCTCGAATGGCGCGACACGCAGCGCGAAACGAATGCCGAGTGCGCGTACTGCGGGTGGATGGTATCGGACGCGTCGTCGTTCTGCCCGTGGTGCGGGCGCGACATCAAGGACAACGATTCGAGCGACGAGCCGCTCAAAGCGCCCAAAGGCTTCAAGTACCACGCCCGCTGCGACTGGGGATGCGGCGGCGGCGTGATGTACCCCATGCGCTTTTGTCCGTGGTGCGGGCGCGCCCAGACGTGGCGCTACGATGATTTCCAGAACGTCTGTCCCCACTGCGATCGCGGCGTTGACGACTGGATGGCGACGTGCCCCTGGTGCGGCGAGGACGCCACCGGTCGCGACCTCATCCCCCGCGCGCTGCGGCGGGCGCGGCGGCTGCTAATCGTGTCCCGCATCCGCGACTGGCACTACCGTGTCGCACTGCGGCCCGGCGTCTCGGGTGTCGCGCCGCGTGCGCCGAAAGTGATCGAGCTCGACCGCCGCTACGTCACCGGCAAGCGCCGCCGCGACGAGATCTCGTGGAACATGCTCACCGGTCTGCTGCTGCACGAGCTCGGCCACTCGTTTCTCTATCATCACTGGGCGTGGACGCGCACGGGCCGGTTCCGCCGCACCTTCGGCGAGGTGCGCAAAGCCTACCGCGTGGCGGACGAGCACTGGGTGGACTTCGAGCGCCGCCGCATCGCGACGACCCTGACCGATTACGTCAGCGCGTATGCGGCGACGCACCCGCAGGAAGACTTCGCGGAGACGTTCCGCTTCTACGTCGCACGCCGCGGCCGGCTCCGCGAGCTATTCGCGGAGTTCGGCCGGAAGCGCAAAGGCGTGCCGTTGTACGAGAAGTTTCTATCCCTACATGATTTTGTGAGGAGTCTGAGAGGTTGGAAGTAGGGGCGCAGCATGCTGCGCCCCTACCTACATGCTCACATCGCCGCCCCTTCGCCGTCCTTCGCCGCCGATTCTATCCAGCGAAGCAGTATGCGCACCCCTTCTCCTGCGACCGTGCCACCGCGAGCACGCCCGACGGCACGACCTGCACACCGGGAAGCAATGCGGCGACCCACTCCGCTTTCACCGCGGCTGCGTCCATACTCATCTTTTGCGCGACCATGCCGCTGTACACCGTGAGCGCGACGTTGCAGCAGCCAATCTGCGCGCCGCTCGCAAGCAAGGCCTCAGTGCCGGTACCCGGCAGTGGCAGGGGTAGCTGCTTCGCAAAGATGTTGCGAACGGCCGGGGCATCGCCCTCCTTGATCCCGAACACCTCGCCCAGTTTGTACTTCGCCCACACCGAGTCCTGCATGGCGATCGGAATCGCCGCGTGCCGCAGCACGATCACGGCGGAGTTGTCGGCGTCCTTCGTGGCGTAATTCTCGTTGTTGCCGTTGAGCCAGACGCGCGGCCAGACGACCGGCATGCCGCTGTTCGCCTCGGGCGCATCGAAG
>WNET01002366.1_pt1 | contig 10453 bp, 9 predicted proteins | sample 5399911 | NCBI WGS metagenome assembly WNET01 (sample SAMN13153333, study PRJNA577476) | soil metagenome | isolation source: 40 cm grassland meadow soil pre-rain plot 2 | place: USA:California | collected 2015-09-08 | reverse complement strand
CGGCTCGCCGCGATCGTCCAGAGCTCGGAGGATGCGATCTTCGGGAAGTCCCTCACCGGCGAAATCCTGACGTGGAACGCGGGCGCGGAACGCATGTACGGGTACAGTGCGTCGGAGGCTGTCGGCCAATCAGTCGAGATGCTCGTGCCGGACGACCGACGGAAGGAGTTCGAGCGGATCATGGCACGCCTCCGGAACGGCGAGAAGCTCGAGCCCTTGGAGACCGTGCGGCTCCGGAAGGACGGTCGGAAGATCGTGGTCTCCTTGGCCGTGTCGCCCCTCCGGGACGGCGCGGGCCGCCTGATCGGAGGCTCGACGATCACGCGGGACATCACGGAGCGGAAGCGGACGGAGCAGCTCGTCCGACGGTCGGAGGCCCGGTTCCGCCAGCTGTTCGAGGTCGCCGCGGACGCGATGTTCCTGATCGACCGACGCGGCACGATCCTCGAAGTGAATCCGGCGGGGGCCGCGTTGGTCGGCGTCAAGGATCCCGCGGCCCTCCGGGGGATCAACATCGGCGAACTGCTGCCACCGCGGGAGCTCGAGAGCGCCCGTCAGTACCTCCGCGACCTCCTTCACGACCGGCCGATCGTGGAACCCTTCGAGATCCATCTGGAGCCGGCCAGCTCCGACCGGCGGTTCCTCCATGTACGTTCCCGCGTGATCCGCGAAGAAGGGACCGATCCCTACGTGCAGGTCATCGCTCGCGACGTGACCCCGGAGAAAGAATCCCAGCGGCGGTTGCTCCCAGCGGCGGTTGCTCGAGAGCGAGCGCCAGGCCTCCATGGGACAGGTCGCGGCGTTCGTCGCGCACGAGATCAACACGCCGCTCACGAACATCTCCCTCCTCTCCGCGAACCTCGCCCGCGCGGCGAAAGATCCGGGCGTCCTCGAGAAACTCGTGAAGATCGATGCCCAACGACGGACGGCGGCGAACATCGTCTCGGAACTCCTCTCGCTCACCCGCTCGCAAGACATGAAGCGCATCCCGGTGGACGTGCGCGGTGTCGTCGAGGCCGCGATCGAACAGACGGGCGCGTTCCGCATGCCCGACGTCCGACTGGTCCAGGAGCTCCCGAAGGACCCGCTCATCGCCCCCGTGGACCCGCTCCGGATGCAACAGGCCCTCGTGAACCTCCTCAAGAACGCGTTCCAGGCGACCGGCTCCGGGTCGGTGACGGTCCGCCTGCAATCGGAGAACGACCACATCACGATCGCCGTCCTCGACACCGGGTCGGGGATCGACCCCGAGATGCGGGCCCGCCTGTTCCAGCCCTTCGTCACGACGAAACCGCGGTCGGAAGGACTCGGCCTCGGACTCGTCTTCGTCAAGCAGGTCGTCGAGGGCCATGACGGCTCGATTCAGGTCATCTCCGAGCCGGGACGCGGGTCCACCTTCACGATCACGTTGCCGAATCCATCGGACAAGGCGCCGGCCAAGGGGACGAAGGCCGCCGCGCCGCGGACAACGCCAAAAGCTCCTTAATAGCCGGGGACCTTGCCGTCGTCGAGGGGCATGTCTCTCCTCTGTCCGATCGACTTTCGATACGGCCGACCGCAGATGAAACGGATCTTCGAGGAGGAGGCGCGTCTCCAGCGCCTCCTGGACGTAGAATCGGCCCTCGCCCGCGCGGAGTCCAAGGTCGGCCTCGTCCCGCGGGAGGCCGCGGCGGAGATCACGAAGAAGGCGACGACGAAGCTCGTGACCGTGAAGCGGGTCGAGGAGCTCGAACGGGAGACGCGGCACGACCTCATGGCCGTCGTCCTCGCCCTCACGGAGGCGTGCGCGGGCGACGCCGGCAACTACGTCCATCTGGGCGCGACGAGCAACGACATTCAGGACAGTGCGACCGCCCTCCAGCTCCGGGACGCGATCCGCGTCATTGAGGAGGGCCTCGATGGTCTCGTCGACGCATTCGCGGACCTGGCGACGAAGCACAAGAAGACGATCATGCTCGGGCGGACCCACGGCCAGGCCGCCGTACCGATCACGTTCGGACTCAAGGTGGCGGTCTTCGCCTCCGAGGTGGCGCGGCAGCGAGAACGGATGCGACAGGCCACGCCGCGAATCGTCGTCGGCAAGATGTCTGGGGCCGTCGGAACGGGAGCCGCGTTCGGTCCCCGGGCCCTCGACATTCAGACTTCCGTGATGACAGACCTCGGGATCGGATTCGAGGAGGCCGCGACCCAGGTCGTCGGCCGGGATAGGCATGCCGAGTTCATCGGAATCCTTGCGAACCTCGCGGCGTCCCTGGAAAAGTTCTGCACCGAGGTGCGGAATCTGCAGCGGACCGAAATCGGGGAGGTGGCGGAGGCGTTCGAGTCGCGGAGCCAAGTCGGCAGTTCGACGATGGCCCAAAAAGAGAATCCGGTCGCCTCGGAGAACGTCTGCTCTCTCGCGCGCATCGTGCGGTCGCTCGTGACCCCGGCCCTCGAGAACGTGCCGCTGTGGCACGAGCGCGATCTGACGAACAGTGCGGCGGAGCGAATTCTCATCCCGCATGCATGCGTCCTGATCGATGAGATGGTGGCGAAGACCACGGAGATCTTCCGCACGCTCCGCGTGTTTCCGGACCGGATGAAGGCGAACCTCGAGGCGACCCAAGGCCAGGTCATGGCCGAGGCCGCGATGATGGCCCTCGTCGCGAAAGGACTGGGTCGGCAAGAGGCCCACAAGCTCGTGCGCGATGCAGCGCATAGCGCGCGGACGAACGGGACCCACCTGCGTGAGGCCCTCCTCGCGGAGGCGCGGATCTCCAAATTGTTGTCGAAGAGTGAGATCGAAACCGCGATGAATCCTACGACCTACCTGGGACAGAGCGCCTCGATCATCGACGCCACATTGAAGCGCCTGCGTTAGCAATGCGCCTGCGAACCTCCCCGAACCCTTAAGTGTCGTCCTCGGGTTCCGAACAGGAATGCAGTTCGCGCGGGCCGTCGAGGTCTACGAGCAGATCGAAGGGACGACGAAACGTCTGGAGATGACGGGCCTACTCGTCGGCCTGCTGCGCGACACGCCTCCGGAGGACCTGGACAAGGTCGTGTACCTGACCCAAGGCCGAATTCATCCCGACTATTTGGGAGTCGAGCTGGGACTGGCGGAAAAAATGGTGATTCGCGTCCTCGCCCACGCGACGGGCCTCGACGAGGGCCGTGTGGAGAAGTTGTGGAAGGAAAAGGGCGACCTCGGACTCGTCGCGGAACACAGGTCATCGCGAGCCGCCGGCTGAAGCCGCTCGAGTCCACGCCCTTGACCGTGGCCAAGGTCTACGCGAACCTCGATTCGATCGCGCAGGAGGGAGGAGAGGGCAGCCAAGAACGAAAGATCCGCCTCCTCTCGGACCTGTTGAGCAATGCGACTCCCCGAGAAGCGAAGTACATTGTCCGGATGGTCGTCGGCAAGATGCGCCTCGGCGTCGCGGACATGACGATCGTCGATGCGCTCGCCGCGACCTTCGCCACGAAGACCGATCGCGACCGCGTGGAACGCGCATACAACGTGTCGTCCGACCTCGGCGAAGTGGCCCGGGTCCTCGCGTCGAAAGGGTTGAAGGGGCTCGAGTCCGTGCACCTGAAGCTCTTCCGGCCCATCCGAGCCATGCTCGCGGAGCGGCTCGAGACCCTCGATGAGATCCTGTCGCGGCTTGGGAAGTGCGCCCTCGAATACAAGTACGACGGCCTGCGGGTCCAGGCCCACATCGGGACGGAGAAGATCGAACTCTTCTCCCGACACCTGGAGAATATCACGGGACAGTTCCCCGAGATTGTGGAAGGCCTGCGTTCCGCGGTCAAGGACCGCGCGGCTATCCTCGAAGGGGAGGCGGTCCCGGTCGACCCGAACACGGGCGAATTCCTGCCGTTCCAGGAGGTGAGCCGTCGACGCGGACGCAAGACGGACGTCGACAAGATGGCCATGGAGTTCCCCGTCACCCTCTTCGCATTTGACTGTCTCCTCCGGGAAAATGACGACCTCACCCCGCGGCCCTACCGCGAGCGACGCAAGGCCTTGGACTCGATCCTCCGCCCGAACGACCGCATCCGGTTGGCGACCGTGCGGATCACGGATTCCGTGAAGGAAGCCGAGCAGTTTTTCGACGAAGCGCTTCAGGCCGGATGCGAAGGTCTCATGGCGAAGGCGCTCGAGTCGACGTACGACGCGGGGGCGCGAGGGTTCCAATGGATCAAATTCAAGAAGGAATACAGTGCGGCCTTGAGCGACACGATTGATCTCGTCGTCGTCGGTGCCTTCGCCGGCCGGGGGAAACGAGCGGGGACGTACGGCGCCCTGCTCATGGCCGCCTACGACGAACAGGCCGATGTCTTTCGGACCACATGCAAGCTCGGAACGGGTTTCGATGACGAGACGTTGCGCCACCTGCCGGACAAGTTGAAGGGCTCGCAACGCGAGCGGCGACCGCCACGGGTGGATTCCAAGCTCGAAGCGGACGCGTGGTTCGACCCCGAGGCCGTGTTGGAAGTGCGAGGAGCGGAGATCACGGTGAGCCCCGTCCACACCGCGGCATGGGACAAAGTCCGACCGGGCGCCGGCCTTGCGATTCGGTTCCCCCGATTCACGGGCCGATGGCGGGACGACAAGAAGCCGGAGGACGCGACGAGCACGAAAGAACTGTTGGAGATGTACAATCTCCAGATCAAGCGAGCGAGGAAACCCACCTAGGGCCAGGTCACGGGGGACCGGGGCGTTCCTTCGACCAGCTCGCCAGGATGTCGTGCAGGTGCTGGGGGCCCGATAGTCGCAGCGCACCCGGTGGAAGCTTCGCGGATTCGGAGAGGAGTCCCCTCGGAAGTAGCGCCGTCCTCATGCCGACCGCCGCGGCTCCCTGCAGGTCGAGCGGTGTGTCGGAGACGAAGACGCTGTCGCGGGGCGCGGCTCCGAGGGCTTCGAGCGCTGCCCGATAGATTCGCGGATTCGGCTTGTAGGCGCGAACCGCCTCCGACGTGATGATCGCGCCGAAATACCTCTCGAGATCGAGTCGCTTCACGAGTCGGTTCACGTTGACGATGTCGCCGTCCGTCACGACAGCCAAGCCCGAGGCCATGCGCCGAAGTTCTTCGAGCCACTCCCGGCTCACTCCGGGACAAAACCGCGCGCTCGGTTCGAAATCATTCCATGCGCGGCGCAGAAGTGCGTCGGCATCGGATTCGGTGATCGGAATTCCTCTCGCGGCGAGCAGCTCGCGCAGGACCGTCGCGGCCACGTCGATCTCCCGCACAAAGGGAGTCCCCTCTTCCCGCGGGAGGGATGCCGATGTGCGACGAATCCAGTCGTGGGAGGTCTTCTCCGCATCCTGCTCCATCCCCGGAATCTCCCGTCGAAGTCGGTCGGCGATCCGTCCGACCAAGTCGGTGAGGTCCACCAATGTCTCGCCGAGATCAAAGAGGACGAACATCCCGCGATCGGTCATCGGAGGCCCACCTCAGAGGAATCGTACGCCGCGCCACGAAGCGTAATCGCTCACCCCGACCTCGGGCCCGAGTTTCTCCAGGAATCGGTCGTAGTCCTCGTCGGTCGCCCGCTCGAGCCATGCCCGGCTTTTCATCGCCACTTCGAAATCGTCGCTGAACTCCTCGCGGAGCATCGCGGCATAATCGGAGCCGGTGAGGAGCGACTTTGCGGCAAGGGCTCCGCTCCCGACCGCATATCGGATACCGAAGCCGCCCACGGCGTCCTGGATGCCGCTCGCTTCGCCCGCCCGGAGGACGCCCGCCTGGGCAGCGACCGAATAGGGATCCGGGTGGAAGTAGCCCTTCCCGTAGATTCGGCCCACCCTTGTCGCGGTCCCCAGAATCTCTCGCACCCAGTCCAGCCGCAGAGCGCGGTCCACCTTCGCGACGAGTTCTCCATAGGGCAACGGGCGCCACGAAACGGTATAGATGCTGTGGGCGCTCGGTCCCGGTAGGATGCACAAGTAGCCCTGCGGGGCGAGGTCGTTGTCGAAGAGCGCATGGATTTCGTCCGACTCGAGGTTGGATCCTTCATGAGAGAATCGATACCCGCCCGCGAAGATGTTCACCAAGTTCTTCGGCGCGCCCGTCGCGAAAAGGTCGACATCGGACGGGGCCGCTTTCGTCTTGAATCGAACTTGTGCTCCAGCGTCGAGCGCTTGCTCGAGGAGCTGCCGTTCGAGGGATTGCGGCCCGCCTCCTCGGTCCACCATGTAGTACGACGGGCCGCGGACCACGCTCACGGATCGACGGGATCTTCGGACGACCCGATTGGCAACCGCGAACGGACGGACCTTCACACCAAAGCGCGCAAGATCCTCGAGGCCGTCGCGTCCGAGGTAGTTTCGAACCCCTTCCGTGTGGGTCCCCGCGCTGGAGCCGACGCGCGATTTCATTTCGAGGACCTCGACCGATTTGCCGGCCCGCGCGAGTCCGATCGCGGCGGTGAGTCCGGCGACCCCCGCACCGGCGATGCGAACCTTCTCCACCACGACCGCCGCATCGTTCCGAGACAAAATAAACTTCCCTAGCCAGATGTCACGATTTCGCCCTGGAATGCACGGCGTCCAAGGACTCAGGAACCCCGGTTTATATATGGCCTACCTCATATTGAAATCGCTCCCCAACGGCCTTTCGATCCTGTTGTGGCCTACGTGAATCGATGGACATCTACGATCTGCTGCGCGTCCTCCCCTTGGCGTCGGCAGCCACCTGGTTCGTCCTCGCCGGCCTGCAGGTATACCGCGATCGAATCCACACATGGACGGAGACGTTCTTCCTGCTCTCATGCATCTTCGCCGCCCTATACGCGACGTGGGATTTTCTCTTCTTCACGGCCGGGAGCATCAACTTCGCCAAGTTCGCGGGCCTCATGTCCACGTCCAGCGCGATTGTCACGAGCCTCTTCCTCTTGCTCTTCACCGTCGTCTACATCGATCGTATGCGTCGCGTCTATTGGTCGTTCGGCGTGGTCGCGATCGCGGTCCTGGTGGTCCTCTGGTTTTTCGGACTCGAGGACGTCGTACAGGTGGGGTCCCTTTGGATCCCGGTCTACAACGAAGTCGTGTTTTTGGTCATCATCGCGTACATCGGCTCGTACAGCCTCGGCGGCATCGTGAACCTGTATCGCCTCCATAAGATCGTCCGCAAGGCAAGCCCGGCGTTGGCGGCGAGGACCCGAGGCTTCTTGATCGTGTTCGCCCTCGTCATCGTCCTCGGCCTCGGGACGAACGGGGCGCTGGGCGCCCTCCGCTCGAACGTCCCGCCCCCGTTCTCGACGCTCGCCCTCGTGATCGCGGCGGCGACGATCTACACCCTGTATCCAGGAAGCACGCAGCGGATCTCGGAGGCGGTCCGCCGTTTCCAGTCCCGCCGATACTCGATCAAGGCCTCGTTCCTCACGTTCGAGGACGGAACGCTCATCGGTTCAAAGGCGCGGCCGGGCGAGACGGTCATCGACCAAGATCTGTTCGGGGCGACTCTCGACGTGATCCAGAACTTCATGCGGACCTCGTTTCCGATTCTTCGGGGCAAGTCCCTCAGCTCGATCAGCCATGGCACCTACACATTGGTCGTCGAGCGGGCCCGCCACACCTACCTCACTGTGGTCCTCGAGGGCGAGGAGACGGACCAGCTCCGGAGGCAGATGAGGGACCTGCTCCTCGAGTTTGAAACGAACAATCGGGCCGTTCTGGCGCAGTGGCGGGGCATGCCCGCGGAAGCGAAGGGGACCGACAGCATGTTGTCGGCGTTCTTCGCGGAGGCCCCTCTCCTTTAGGCGTACACCTGGATGAGGCCCACGGGCGAACCGAGGACGAACAGCTTCCGGGGTTTCGGCCGGAGACGGATGATCTTCTGCCGTAGCTTGATCTCCCGGTCGCGGTACCGGGCTTTCATCTCGTCGACGGATGCGTAGGTCTTCGACAACGACTCCCCTTGGTGGAGCAGCTTGGACAAGTAGGTGACCGCGACCATGGCTGCGTACTCGTCGAAGTTCCAGTTGCTGTGAACGGACCCGTTCTGCGAATACACGTAAGAGGCTCGTCGCATCCGCGTCGGGATCCAACCGCCCGCGATCCCGAGCTTCGTGTGGCGGACGACCACATCGATCATCGGGAGGAGGTCGAGCAGTTCCCTGCCGTGGGGCGTCAGGAACCATTCTTCCTCGTAGTCCATCAGGAAGTGGGCATCGAACTTCGGTTCTTCCGGCAGCGGGAAGGCCCGGCGGAACGCGCCCTCCAGCTCGTAGCCGGAGCCGAGACCCTCCAGGTGGATCGCGATCCCGTGTCGACGCGCATAGTGACGGAACGGATCGATGCCCTTGGCGAGGACATCGAGGAATCGCTTCGTCTCCTCCGGGCCGCGCTCCCGGTTATACGCGGTGTGCGTCAAGATCACGTTCGACTTCGCACCGAGGCTCGCGAGGCTGTGGACCAAGGCGAGGCAGTACAGGCCCGCATCCGCTTCCACGTCGTATTCGACCGGCACGGACAGCGTGGACCGCGTCCCGTCCGGGATGTCGTACATGACGAGATCCCGTACGCCGAGGAGCGCCTGGTCCGGGTCCACACCGAGACCGAGGGAATGGGAAAGGGCCTCCCACGACTCGGCAAACGCAGCACGGATCGCCTCCGGCGTCGCAAGTTGCAGCGCCCCCTCACTCCGGGCCGGGAGTGGCGTTTGTCCGTCCACGTAATCCGCGGATTCCACGAGGCTCTGAAAGAGGTCCTCCTGGAGGCGGTCGTCGACGGGCTCGGCGTCGATGGAATCAGGGGGTTCCAATCCTGGTTCTTCAGGGGGCGCCGGCGGCGTCTTAGGCAAGCTGTTGGCGGTCACGGAAAGAACCCTATCCCACTGTTCCCAGGAGTGATTATCAGTTATTTAAGTGCTACCAAAGCTACGAATTGCTACGGATTGGAGGTTTCTGTAGAAACGATGAAATAGGTCGGGGACGATCGGGAAGGCCGTGGCGCGAACCGTCGTCCCGAAGCCCGCGGAAAAGGTCCAGTTCAACATCCGCGTGGACGGCGAGGTGCTCTCGCGATTCCGGGAATACTGCCGCCGCAACGGCCTCGATCCCCAGGGACAGATCGTGCTGTTCATGCAGAGGGTTCTCGATAAGGAATTCGATTTTCAGGAGCGGCTGTGGTCGGCCCTGAAGGCGCAGACCCCTTGAACATGGACGGCGAGAGGCCCGTGTCGAAGCGGCGCGCGAGCACCGCGAGTTCCTGCGGGGACAGGGCCTCCGGAGCGACCGTGAGGAACAGCCGGCAACCGTGGAGGCTCGCGATGTCGAGGCTGTCCTTCACGAACGGGAGCCAGGAGCGCAAGTCCACGTAGAGGGCGAGCTGCTCGAGGCCGACCAGCACGATGTCCATCCCTTCGTGGGCGGTGGCGTAGTTCCCGATCGCCCGGCGGCCTTCCGTATCGAGGGCATTCGGCCGGACGCACGGGACCCCCGGTTCCGGCTGCTCCGTGACCCACACGATGTCGAAACGGTCGCCGTAGCGCAGACGCGCCTTCGTCGGATGCTCCGTCGTCAGGAGCAGGCCGCGCCTCGCGCCGACGAGGGGCAGGGCCACCGGGGCATCCTGTGCGTTGATCGTCATGAGGACGTGCTCGGCACCCGGGGTCGAAGAGGCAATTGCCTCCTGCACCTCGAGCACTCGGTCCACCGAGCCGCGGAGGAGCGCGATCTGTTCCGGCGGGAAGGTGCCGAAGCCTGCCGCCACGATCACGGTGCCCTTCGAGGCGCTCGCCTGGTTCGTGACCCGCTTGAGGAAGCGCGCGACCGCGTCGAAACCCGCGAGGGTCGCCAGGTAGTCGAGGTCGTCGAGCAGGACCGCGGTCCCGGGATTCTCCCGGAGAAATTTCACGACCGTGTGCACGAGTTCGAAGTCCAGCGCATTCGGTCGCACGGTCCGTTCTTCGTTGGACACCGTGGTGATCCAGAGAATCGGGGTGCGCTCGAGCCCGAATCGGACGGAGACGCGAGAGGGAGCGAGGCCCGTGACGCACAGGCCCGGGGTCGCGGACACGATGTCCCGGAACGCACCCATCGCGGAGCTCCGCCCGTTCTCGAGGACCAGGTAGTTCAGGCCTCGCTCGAGGCGGTGCCGCGGGGCCCTCGCCGTACGCGCCTCGGTCACCGGCTCGATCACGAGATACCGGTACCGGACGACCGCGTACGCGATGAAGATCGACCACATCAGCGTATACAGGGAGCCGAGACCGACTCGGGTGTCGTTCGAAGAAAGGATGGGCCACAGGAGCTCCGTCACCGCGGCCGGAACCGTGCCCGCGATGAGACCCAGGAGGACCACGCCGAACACCCATCGGCTCGGCGTCTTACGAACCTTCCACCACGAACGGACGAAGAGCATCACCGAGGTGAACATCCAGACGAAGAACACGGGCGCGAGGTAGGCGTAGGTCGGCGCGACCCGGGCGCTGGGACCGAAGGCGTTCGACGACATCCCGTTGATGA
>WNET01001128.1_pt1 | contig 10459 bp, 10 predicted proteins | sample 5399911 | NCBI WGS metagenome assembly WNET01 (sample SAMN13153333, study PRJNA577476) | soil metagenome | isolation source: 40 cm grassland meadow soil pre-rain plot 2 | place: USA:California | collected 2015-09-08 | reverse complement strand
GCCACATACAGTCTTCGAAACTATCCTGCTCGGAGCGCCTTGGTCACCCAGCGCAAGTCCATTCAAAGGGTCCCCAAGTTCGGAAATAGTATCTACCTGAACTCTGCGTGGATTTATCCTGACGGAAAGGGAACGACCTATTTCTACTGGCCAAGCGGGAATTTCACCGTGGCCGTTCGCTTCTACGGCCCACCGGATGACGTAGTCTTGCAAAAATATCTAGCTCTCCATCCTAGCTCGCTGTGAGAACGCATGAAGCCAGCTTGACACGGTCCACCGCAGGCGTAACATGACCGGCTGATTCGCGCTTTACGCTCACGTACCGTGCTGCAGCCGCGCGATCAGATTTTGGACGCTCTTTGCCAAGTCCGCCACTTCTCCGCGGCCCTCAATCTCAAAATCGATCGCGCTATTCCCCTCGGCACCGTGATCCACAGCCTCTCGCAGAGTGACCAGTGGTTTCACGACTTGCCTCGGCAAAATAAAGCTGACTCGCACGCTAACAAAAGCGTGATCGCGGACACGCGAGCAAGCACCGAAAACCTTAAACCCGATTCGCTCAGTGGATATTCCGGAGTCATTGGCACAAGTTCTATGCCGCTACATAAAAGGAAGAAAGGGGCACCTATTCACGACGAGAGCGGGACGTCTTCTGGACTCGCGCAATGTCCTGGACGTGTTGCAGCAAGCGGGGAGACAAGGCGGATACCACGCGTTCCGCCGCTTTCGTTTTGCGGTACTCCGCAAGGCGGGGGTGCTGGAGGACCTCATCAAACTGTGGCTAGGCCATTCACAAAACTTGATCGACCTCTACGCGGCTCAACTGCGGTACGACGAGACTTATCGGAGGGAATGGTGCGAGAAAGCTGGGCTGGGATTTGAATTGGGCGAATTGGGCTATAAATCGGAAGCACCAATTCGCCCGTTACTGGTTGCGTAAACCTATCTTGTGACAGGCTTTAGAAATGGTTGCGGGGGTCAGATTTGAACTGACGACCTTCGGGTTATGAGCCCGACGAGCTACCAGGCTGCTCCACCCCGCACATCCACTATATCGGATGCACACGCTTCCGTCAAACCATTGCAAATGGAGCAGCCCTGCGAATCGGGCTAGGGAGAGCTACCACTCGTTGTATGGCGTGTTATCGAAGGGCGAAGCGCGACTCGAATTGGAGTGAACGTCAACCATGCCGGTACTCGATTGATCCGGACTCAACACCACGCTGTCGTACTGCGGCACCCAGTCCTTTGCTCGCGTCATCGGATCAGTCGGGACGGAGCGCAGATAGCCGGCCTGCACGAGGTCGTCGAGAGATTGTGGCGCGGCCTGCTTGTCGAGGGTGTAATTATCGATGGAGGTGCGGATGGTCTGGAGATTATTTTTTAGGACGGCTTCGTTGGCCTTCTGCACCGATTTGTCGTACCGCCCCACGGCCATCCCGATCAGGATGAGAATGATCGTAATGACGATCATCAATTCGATGAGCGTAAACCCCGCTCGCGGCAATCCCTTGCGTCGTTTCATCAACGACCTGCCGGTCCGAATTTGCGAATGCATTCTCAATTCAAATTCCCGCCCAGACTACCAATCGGAATACCTCGTCCCGTCCAGCGCCGTCCCCGTCGATTTGGAATATACGTCGAACACATTTTTGCCGCCCCAACTCGTCGAGTCCGGATCGTCCTGAACGGCACGCAAGCCCCATTCAGCCCGCCCGGTCATGGGATCCACAGGAATCTTCCTCAGAAAGCGAATCTTCCGATCGCTGCTTGCGCCGAGCTGCACTCCCTTTACCAGCGCTTCGAGATCCGGCGGATAGCCTTCACTCCCGATTTCCACGCGAATCTGGTTGCGGTCAGCCGCGTCTTTGTAGCGGTCGATCGCGTCTTTCATCTCCCGAAGATCACGGCGAAGCTCCGCTTCTTTCTGTCGAATGATCGTGTATTTCGCAATGGGCAATGCGGCAGAGGACAGAATCATCAGAATGGCGCACGCGATAATCAGCTCCAGCAGCGTCATCCCCAACTCGGAGGAAGACGTCGTCCGCTGGATTCTCCTAATCCGCCCGTGGTTTGAAATGTCGCGCAACATCGCTTGCACAATCCGGAACTATGGCTGGACTTGCACGGTGGCTTCGCTGGTGATCAACGGGATCAGATTTTGCTGCGAATCTTTCGCATTCACTTGCACAATCGACAGGTTCGATGAGCCCGGGGCGAGCCCTTTGATCACGATTCCAATCAGAGTTCCGCTTCCGCTCACTCCTGGCGTGTTCGGTCCGCGCGTCGCGGAAATAATCGACTGCCCTTTGTCTTTGAATGGCTGATGCACAATGGCGATTTCCTGCGTTCCCCCGGAGAGGAATCCGCCGTGGCGCACTTCTTCCACGCTGATGACCGCCGGGTTGTACTGCAAGAGAAGGGGGATGGAGAAGAGGTCATTCACATTCTCAATCACTACACCGATTGTGGCCGTTTGCCCGGCCTTCAACGACAAGCTCGGCGGTTCGAAGCGTAGCTTGGCCGCCGCTCCTGGAGCTTTTCCAGTCGCAGGCGCCGCGGCAGTCGGTGTCGCTGCTGGGACAGGCGCAGCATTCGGCGTTCCTGTATTTTGATTCGCCGGTGGTTGTTGCACGGGAGGCGGCGCAGGCGCGTGAATCTCATTCTCCCGCTTCACTTGCACGTTCGTCTCGGAGCCCGAATACAGCGGCCGCAGATTCGCCTTCGTCCATTCGGGCATGCGCACGATCCGTGGCGTCAGGACGATCAGCACCTCGTCCTCCTGGTGGTCTGTCTTATTGTGCGAAAAGAGGTAACCAAGCAGGGGGAGCTTCGCAAGGCCTGGCCAGCCCTCCAGCGTCTTGCTGTCTGTCCGCTGGATTAGGCCGCCAAGAATACTGACCTCGCCTTCCTTCAAGCGAATGTCATGCTCGATGACACGCTGGCTGATGACCGGCTGCGTAATTCCTCCGATGCTCACGTCATTCGTATGCGCGGAGACTTCCACTTTCAGTTTCATACTCACTTCGCGATTTGGATGGACGCGGGGCGTAAGGTCAATATTCACGCCCACATCCTGATACGTGAACTGCGTATTCACCAGCGGATTGATGCCGCCCGCCGTTCCTCCAGCGATTCCAATTCCGGACGAAAAACTGCCGGTCGCAATGGGTATGCGATCGCCAATTTTCAATTTAGCCGTCTGGCCGTCCACCGAGCGCACTTCCGGATTCTGGATAATCTTCGTGTTGGTATCGGTCAGCACCGCGTTTGCCGTCAGGCTCGGCAGGGTCACCACGTAATCGGTTGAGTTTAGGTGGCGCAGCTGACCCAGATTGATACCGCTGTTACTGGTTGTGCTGGTGCTCGAGCTGCTGCTCGTCGTGGTGTTGTTCGGATTGATCGCAATCGTGGCAGTTTGTCCTGGGAGAATGCCCAAGTCCCGCAAGCGATCCGTGCGCGCCTCCAGCACTTCCACCTGCACCACTACCTCCGGCTTAGCCTTGTCGATGTCATGAATCATCTTCTCGGCCAACAGCAGTTTGTCCGGCGTGTCGCGCACGATAATCGCGTTCTGCGAATTAAGTTGCTGGATTCGCTTCAGGTCAAGCAATTGGCGCAGCCCGGTCACGATCTCGGTCAAATCCTGCGGCTGAATCGTGTTTGAAATATAAAACGTTTTGACCACTTGCTCTTCATAGTCCCGGCGCTTTTGTGGCTGATCCGGAATCACAAAAATAATATTTTCTGTCACCGGCTTTACGAAAGCTTTGCTCTCCAGCGACACGATTTCCAGCGCTTGCTCCAGGGTCACGTTGACCAAATCCACGGTGATGCGCCGCGCCGGGAAGTCCGGGTCGTAAACAACCGTCAAGCCCGCCAGCTTCCCGATCGTGTCGAAAACTACTTTTGCGTCGCTGGACGCCTTATAATTGATTGGCGCTCGGGAGAGCGGCTTGATTTCCGGCGGCATCGATGCCAGAGGCTGTTCGTTTGAATCGGACGGTGGTTCCGCTGCCGCATCAGCCGCGCGGTTCTTTTCGGCGATCATTTCGACCGTCTTGCGAAGCTCCTGGTCCGCTATGGGGCTCCCCGGATCGATAGCCTGCGCCCGCTGGAACTCACCCGCTGCACCCGGCAAGTTCCCTTGATTCCGCAACTCAACGCCGCGCTTGACGTGCAATTCACTCGCTTCAAACCGTGCCCGGTTCAGCTTGATCTTGTAGCTGGCGTTGTAAGGATCGGCCTTGGCGGCTTTTTGGTAGAAGTTGAACGCGGCGTCATAGTCTTGAAGCGCCTCCGCCTTCTTACCTTGGGTGAAATCGGGCTTGCCCTTCGGGCAGCCCGCTGCGAGCAGTCCGAAACCAACACATAGTAATAGGTTTCCCCAGCGGCGCATGCTCTCTCCAAGGCTTCGATACGAAGCTCAGCCAGCAGTCTAACATTCGATTTAGAGGCCCGGCAAGGATGCTTAGGTTGGCTGCCCTCATCAATAACTGTGCCGTGTGCCGCAGGTGACAAGCCTTCACGCTGCAGTTATGATGGAATGTTGTGACCAAACCTGCCAAAAAGACCGAGAAGTCCGCGAAGTCCGGCGAGCAGATCGTCGCCCAGAACCGCGCCGCTTCTTATAACTACCATATTCTTGAGAAACATGAGGCCGGTCTGGTCCTTCATGGTACCGAGGTTAAGGCTCTTCGCGAGGGGAAAGCCAATATCCGCGATGCGTTCGTCGATTTCAAGCCTGGGGGTGCGTGGCTTGTTAACGCGCACATTGCGCAGTATTTACCGGGCGGCCCATGGAACCATGAGCCCTTAGGTTCCCGGAAGCTTCTTCTCCACAAGCGCGAAATCGACAAGCTTTCCGGCCGCACCGAATCGAAGGGTTTAACGGTTATTCCCACGAAGATTTACTTTCGCAACGGCATCGCCAAGGTCGAAATTGCCCTGGCTCAGGGCAAAAAGTCTTGGGACCGCCGCCAGGATGAACGCACCAAGGAAGCTCGTAGGGAAGTCGAACAATCTATGTATCGCAATCGGAGGCGATAACGGACCATGCAGATCACGCTCGCAACCCAGCCGTTCGCAGCGCTTGAGACCGAGGCCCTTGTTTCGTATGTGTTTGAAGAGACCGACGCCGTTCAGGGCCGCATCGCAGAGCTCGACCAGGCCGCTGCTGGCTTGTTACGCAAGCTTGCCAAGAGCGGCGAGCTGACCGGCAAGATGCTCGAATTCACTCTCATCCACGCGCCTGCGGGTCTCAAGGCAGCGCGCTTGTTCCTTGTTGGAGCAGGGAAGCGCGAACAATGGAATAGCGCGGTGCTCCGCAAACTCGCCGGCGCTGCTCTTCGCTATCTGAAGGCTCGCTCCGTCAAGAACTTCGCCCTTCTCGTTCGAGAAGGCAATGCCACGGAGGAGTCCGCCCAAGCTATCGCCGAAGGCGCGCTCGCCGCCAATTTCGAAACGGACAAATACAAGACCGACAAGAAAAACGACAAGAACATTGACACAGTCCTGGTCGCTGGCTTTTCCGATGCGGAACGCGCCGCCGGAGAAAAAGGCCTCTCCAAGGGCCGCATCATCGCCGACGCGCAAAACTTCGCCCGCGACCTTATCAACGAGCCTTCCAACAAACTCACTCCTCGCGTCCTGGCCGAAAAAGCGGAAGCCATGGCCAAGGAAGCCGGCCTCGCCGTCCAAATCCTCGACGAGAAAAAAATCGCCGACCTCAAGATGGGCGCGCTCCTGAGCGTCGCGCAAGGAAGCGTCGAACCGCCTCGCGTTATGGTCGTCACCTATACTCCCTCGAATCCGAAGCCCGGTGCGCCCGTGATCGGACTGATCGGCAAAGCCGTCACCTTTGATACCGGCGGCATCTCCATCAAGCCCGCCGACGGCATGGAAAAGATGAAGTATGACATGGCTGGCGGGGCCACCATGCTCGGGGTCATGCGCGCGCTCGCCGCTCTGAAGCCGAGCGTGAAAGTGATTTGCGTCGTCCCTTCCACGGAAAACATGCCCGGCGGCAAAGCCCAGAAGCCTGGCGACATTCAAACGGCCATGTCCGGCAAGACTATCGAAGTCCTCAACACCGACGCCGAAGGCCGCCTCCTTCTTGCCGACGCCGTCCACTACGCCAAGCAGCTCGGCGCGACGCAGCTGATCGATGCCGCCACGCTCACCGGCGCCATTGTTGTCGCCCTCGCCAACGTCAACGTCGGCGTCTTCGGCTCCGACCAGTCCTTTACGGATAAGTTCCTGGCCAGCTCGAAAGCCGCTGGCGAAAAAATGTGGCAGATGCCGATTGACGACGATTACCGCGATTTCATCAAGGGGACCGTCGCCGATATTCAGAACATCAGCAGCGGCAAGGGCGGCGGCGCCATCACTGGCGCCATGTTCATCAAGGAATTCACAGGCGACACGCCCTGGATTCACCTGGACATCGCCGGCACTGCTTGGAACGACGACGCCAAGCCCTGGCTCGCCAAAGGTCCCACTGGTGTGGCGCTCCGCACTCTCGTCCACCTCGTTCTGTCTTATTGACCGGTGGCCTGTTTTTACTGGTGGAGGCTGCTTGCCTCTCCCGTCATTCAAGCGAAGCGAGAAATTTCACTTTTCGTTCCCTATGCGGAAAACATCACTTGCGCCGCTACATTTTCTCTGGCGCCTCAATGCCCAGCAGCGACAGCGCCTTCACCAACTGCGCCTCCACCCATTCCGTCAGCCGCAGCAGGAATGCCCGTTTCTGCTCATCGGCTTCCGACAAGATGTGGTGCTTGTGATAAAAATTGTTAAACGCCTGCGCCAGTTGGAATGCATACTTGGCCAGGAACGCCGGCTCCTGCGTCGCAATCGCCGCATCCACCGCGTAATCCAGTGAACCGGCCGTAACCAGTAGCTCCCAAAGCGAATTTCCCTCCACCCCACCAAGCAGTTGGCTTACGGATTCCTTCGTTACCACCCCATCCGTCGCCCCTGACTCTTTGCCCTTTCGCCGGATCCCCCGTATCCGCACCACCGCATACTGGCAGTACGGTCCCGTCTCTCCCTCAAAACTCAGCGCATCCTTGAAGTCGAACGCGATAATCGCATTGCGTGTGAATTTCAAAAGGAAAAACCGCAACGCCCCCACTGCGATCGCATGCGCCGTCAACTTTTGTTCCTCCGCTTTCATCTCCGCATGCCGCTGTCGCACTTCCTCGATCGTGGCCGCCTCCAGCTTGTCCAGCAGGTCGTCGGCTTTCACGCCAAAGCCCTTGCGCCCGCTCACCTCCACGTACGGCTTCCTCGCCTCTTCCGGAGTAAGCTCGTAGCCCATTTCCGCGGCGCAGCGCGGCGTCAGCGCCACAATCTCATACGACAAGTGAATGGAGTGCTCTGCTTCCTTCGCATGCCCCAGCGCCCGCAGCCCCGCCGCCACGACCTTCTGCAAATACGCCTGCCGCGCATCAATCACGTTGTAAACGCTTGATGCCGGTTCGCCAAAATGCGGCGCCGCCGGATCATTCGCTTCGCTCGTCGTGGCCCAGACCGTTTGCCCTTCCGGAGTATTTGGCCACTTGCGGTAACGAAAATCCTTGCCTAGCAATCCAAATTTCCAGAGCTGATAGGCAATATCCTTCCCGACGTAGGTCACCGTCCCATTCGACCGCACAATAATCTTGTCCTGTGTATTCTCTTCCTCCTCCGCGGCTTCTTCCTTTATCTTTACTTCCTTACCCTCCTTTACCTCCTCTTCCCAAGGCATCACCCAGCATCCCGCCATCTTCCCGCCGGTCGCTAGTTGAATCGCGCCCGATTTTTTCAGCATCGCAAATGCCGCATCCCAAAAGTGCAGATGCAGGATCTCACTCTCTCGCGCCAGCAGTTCATAACCGATCCCCAGCCGCGCCATCGTCCGCAAGTGACATCCCACAATCGCATCCGCCACAACTTGCGCCACCTCAGCATCTTCGCCTTTACCTTCTTCGATCGCTCTCAGCGTCTCCCCGCGCAATTTCTCCGCGCGCGCCTTGTCTTCCGCAAAAAAGCTGGTTGCCTTCGCATACAAATCCCAGCAGTAATAATCAAACTTCGGCTCCTGCGACATCATCTTCACGCCGATTGGCGTCCGCTGTTCCATGTGCAGAAATCCGATTACCACGTCCGCCACCTGCACGCCCGTGTTATCAATGTAGTTCTGAATCTGCACGCGGTTCCCGACGTGACGCAGGATTCGCACCATCGTGTCGCCAAGCACCGCATTCCGCACGTGCCCGATGTGCGCTGCTTTGTTGGGATTGATGCTCGTATGTTCGACGATGACTTTTCCTAGTCTTCCTCCGGCAGCCTCCTCTCGCTGTGTTTTTCCGCTCTTCTCTGCGATCTCTGAGTCTTTGCGTTGAGTCTTCTCTTTCTTTTCCTCGATACTTTCCTGTGTCGCTCCCTCCCAAAACGCTCCCCGGTCGAAATACGCATTCAAATATCCGCCGCCAGCCACTTCGACTCTGGCAATCCCCTCCACTTTGCCCAGCCCATTCGCAATCTCCTGCGCAATCTGCCGCGGCGCGCGCTTCAACCGCTTCGCCAATTCAAAGCATGCCGGCGAAGCTGCCTCCCCCATCTCAATTTTCGGCGGCCGCTCTAGAACAATCGCCAGCTCGACACCATATTTCTCGCGGATGTACCCCGCGAGCGCTTCGCGCAACTGGTTCATCAGTGTTTGATACACGTGTCCTCGATCACCCCGCCGTCAATTTCAAAGTTCTTCAGTATAGAGAGCTACGAAGCTGGCGGTCAAAGAATCGCTTTTCCGCGGCCATAGAGACACGCCCGGATATCGGCCTTAAACCTTTTGAGGGTTAACCGAAGAATCTAATACAGATTCCTGCCCCAGCGTGCAGAGTGAGTCGGCATGGATGCCTTTCACGTTCCACGAAGATTTCAGCTGTCTTAACAGGACCTGTTGAAGGGAAGTTTGGTGTTCGCGTTCTTACGAAGCAAAGTTGGAGCCGGTGCTAGATCACGCGCAGGGGAGTTGGTGGGGTGCCGATACGGTTCATCAAGGCCAGCAAATTGGGACAATCCTGATCGGTGATCGCGGTAAACTTCAGTCCCAGGCCCCCGTTGGGGATCAAATGTTGCACGACAGCTTCGGCCCGGATTTGTCCTTCGGGAACAAGAAAATCAATCTTGGCCCTCGCGCCCATGCGCCGTGGACTTGTTGTGGAGAGGAACAACCCCCCCACGCTTAGATCGCAAACTCGGGAAACGTCTTCGATTCCTTCGCATCGCCAGCAGACCCATACGTCTTCATAGGTCGCAATGCGAGAAATCATCCTTCGGGAATAAAGGGGGCCCACCTGCGCGGCTGCCACATGTCACCCTACAGCCTCCGGAATTGTGTGCGTGATTTGGAGGGCGGGGCACGCAACACAAGGCTCGGGTTACGTTAGCGGGGGTAGTCGAGAGCACACAATCCGGCGAATACCCTAAGTCCCTGCAGGATTTACCCGATAGGCCCAGGTAGTCCTGAGGAAACCCTTAAATTTCAATCGAATGCATCGATTCATTGCGTTTGTCATTCTCGCCCAGCCCGACCACAATCGCCTCGCTGAGGGTCATTCGATCATGATTCGGAGTTGTTCGCATGCCTGCAAGGAGTGACAGATCTCTGGGAACCTTACGGAAATACCCCCGCTTCTGCCACCGCGACCAGGGCATCGAACCTGCACGTTTTCATTGAGACTTTTGCTGGGAGGCCACGAATGGATTACGTGAACCCCATGGAACTCGTTGGGGAAGCCCTACAGGTGGCCAAGAGAAAGGCCGCACTTTCCACCAAGGATCTCCTGCTCCGAGGATTTCTTGCCGGAGCGTTTCTCGCTTATGCGACGTCTCTGGTCATGATTGTTCTGTCACAAGGATTGGCCCCAATCGTCGGCGCGGTCCTTTTTCCCGTTGGCTTTGTGATGCTCGTCTTGCTGGGACTTAATTGGCCACCGGAAACTTTGCGCTGCTCCCCGCGGCTCTCGCCGCCGGAGAAATTTCCCTTGGCAAACTATTGCGAAATTGGGGATGGGTATATTTCGGCAACCTATTGGGAAGCGTTTTCTATGCGGCTCTTTTCTATCTTGCGGTAACAAATTGCGGAACCTCCGCGGGCGGCCCGCTGGGCGATTTACTGAAGCAGGCGGCGCAGAAAAAAACGCTGGCGTATCTGGCGCTCGGCGGCAGCGGCTGGTCAACCGCATTCGTTAAAGGAATTCTGTGCAATTGGATGGTCACGATCGGCGCAGTGCTGGCGATGGTTTCGCGGTCAACGGTGGGAAAAATTGTCGCAATGTGGCTGCCCATCATGACCTTTTTCGCACATGGCTATGAGCATTCCATCGTGAATATGTTCGTGATTCCTGCGGGGATGTTCTTCGGCGCTCCGGTTTCGGTAAGGCAGTGGTGGCTGTGGAACCAGGTCCCG
>WNET01001125.1_pt1 | contig 10471 bp, 8 predicted proteins | sample 5399911 | NCBI WGS metagenome assembly WNET01 (sample SAMN13153333, study PRJNA577476) | soil metagenome | isolation source: 40 cm grassland meadow soil pre-rain plot 2 | place: USA:California | collected 2015-09-08 | reverse complement strand
ACCTGGACCACGGGCTGCTCCATCACATCCCGGACCAGCCGTGCCGGGGACGTCACGATCAGACGGGCGACCGGCACGATGCCGCGCAGCTGCCCTTGGGCGTCCACGGCGTACACCTGATACAGCTGGCTCTCGTCCTCGTCGCTCTGCTGGCGAATCGCCTCGATGGCCTCCCCGACGGTCGCATCCTCGCGCACCTTGACCACGTTGGCGGTCATCAACCCACCCGCTGAATCCTCCGGGTACTTGAGCAGCCGCTCGACGTCGGCGCGATCGCTGATTTCCGCGAGGACCGCCTCGCGCTGGCCGGGCGAGAGCTCCGCCACGAGGTCCGCGGCATCGTCGGTCGGCATCTCCTCGACCAGCTCGGCGGCGTACTCCGGGCCGACGGCCAGCAGCATCTCTTCCGGATGTTCCGCCGCTTCCATCTCAGCGAGGGCACTCGAGGCGACGTCAAGCGGCAGCTCGGAGATCACGCGCACGCGCGTGGGTTCTTCCAGGGCCGACAGGACGTCGGCCAGATCCGACGGATGGACGTGGCGCACGCGCTGCAGGAACGGGTGCAGATCGTCTTGCTCGGCGAGATCCTTGAGCTCGTCGAGCCTCAGGTCGGGGGCTTCAGGCATGGTCACGCCGACCCGCCCCCGCCGCCGAGCGCAATCGCGCGCACCGGACCGGCACGAACGGCGATGCGCTCGACGCGAGTCGCGCTGGCCGTCAGGATATCGAACTCCAGACCTTTGTACGTGAACCGTTCCCCGGCGCGCGGGATGCGACCGAGTGCCTGAATCAGCAGTCCGCCGACGGTCTGCGCACCGGCGAGCGGCATCCCGAGTTTCTCGGCGAGCTCGGTCGTCGGCGTGCTGCCCTCCACTTCGACAACTCGAGTCGTATCCGGGGTGGAGGACGACGGCTCGAACAGCTCACTGACGAGATCGTTCAGGAGGTCCTCGAACGTGACGAGTCCCGCGGTCCCGCCGAATTCGTCCAGCACGACCGCGAGGTGTTGGCCCCCCCGCTGCATTTCGAGCATCAAGTCGGCCGCCCGCATCGTGCCCGGGGCCGTCAGCGGCGGCCGCACGAGGATGGGATCCTCCGGCTGGCGGCCGAGCAAGTCGAGCGTGTGCGCGACGCCGACCACTTCATCCAGCGATCCCCGATGCACGGGATAGCGGCTGTATCCCGACTGCTGCAGCACGTGCGCGGCCTCGGCGGTCAGAATCCCTTCCGGAAACGCGACGATGGCGGTCCGCGGCGTCATCAGCTCGCGCACGGGACGATCGGCGAAGGCGAGGACGCCGGAGACCACGGCCATCTCGTCCGTCGTGGCCAGGGCGTCGGTATCGGCGCCGGTGAGCAGCGCGGCGAGGGTGGTGCGCGTGGATCCCTCGCGCCGCGGAATGAACGGAGACAGCACCGCCCCGAATCGCTCCATGAGAGGGACGGCGTGTCCGACCAGTGGTTCGGCCCAGCGCCTCCCCAGGACGCGTGGTATGAGGTACGCCGCGCCGATGAACAGCGGCACGCCGACAGTGATCGTGAAGATCCCGAGAAATGTCGGCGTCGTGGCCGCGAGCAGTGCCGGAATCGCTCCAGCCGCGAGCAGCACGCCCAATGTCGTCAGCATGTTGGATGTGGCGAGTGTCTGTCCCGGGTTTTTCAACACGTTCACCGTGGCCGCCGAGCCACGCAGCTTGTATGCCACCCAGCGCGTCAGCTCGTGCTGGCTCACGGTCGCCGCCGCGACGCCGATTGCCGCCGAGACGCCGGCCGACAGGAGGCCGACGAGCAGAACCGCGAGTGCGACGCTCATCGCTTTTCGAACGACACCTGCGTGACACGGCGCTGCTCGACGCGCTCCACGACGACGCGATAGCCGTCGAGCGTGAGCTCATCGCCGGGCCGGGGTACGCGCCCCAGTACCGAATACACGAGCCCGCCCACTGTCGAGACCTCGGCATGTGTGATGGGGGTACCGAGCGCGGCCGACAGGTCGTCGAGGCTGGTGCGTCCATCCACCCAGATCCGTCCGCCGTCCTGTCGAATCGCCGGCGTGGTCTCCGTGTCATGCTCGTCGCGGATCTCGCCCACGATTTCCTCGAGAATGTCCTCGCGCGTGATCAGTCCCGAGGTTCCCCCGAACTCGTCGACGACGATCGCGATGTGCGCGGGCGTTCCCTGGAAGTCGCGCAGCTGATTGTCGAGCGTCTTGGTTTCCGGAACGAAGGCCGCGGGCCGCATGAGCGTCTGCCAGCGCGCGCCCGATTCGGCGAGCCCCATCGCGATGGGCACGAGGTCCTTGGCGAACACGACGCCCCCGATGTTGTCGGGCGAGCCATCCAGCACCGGCAACCTGCTGTGCTGGCTTTGCCGGAACGCCTCGAGGACTTCCTCGGTGGACGCCGAAACGTCGACTCCAGTCATGTCGAGTCGCGGCGTCATGACCTCGTCCACCGTCGTATCCGCCAGCGTGAAGACCCCGAGCAGCATGTCGCGCTGGGCAACGCCCAGAGCGGGTTGCAGCGGGCGCGGCGTGTGCACCAGGGCGTGCAACCCGCGATCAGCCCACGCCAGCAGCCAGAGCAGCGGACCGAACGGAGCGAGGGTGCGGCGCGCGAAGGGGAGCGCCGCGTCGGAAAGCTCCGGGGCAATACGCGCCACACTGCGCGGGAGGGCGTCGCCGACGATGAACAACAGCAGTGTTCCCACGACGAGGATGATGAGCGCTTCGGCCCACGGCCGGGTCCACCACGCCACCGCGTTGGCCGTGGCGACGGCGCCCAGCACGAGCAACGCGAGGCGCGCCACGTGGAGCGCGCGATGCAGCGGCACGCGGCGCTCGGCGGCGATGGGTGGCGCATCGCCCAGGGTATGGAGCGCCTCGCCTACGGCGGCTTCTTCCGCCAGGGCGAGCAGCGCGGCCCACGCACCCGCGCTGATGGCGACGACAAGCCCGATGATGCGCAGCGCCGCTTCGGTAAGCATTAGCGGAGGAGTCGCGTGACGTAGCGTTCCTGCAGCTGCCACATCCGCGAGCGGGTGCGCCCCGGACCCTCGGGATGGTTGTATCCCAACACGTGCAGCGTGCCGTGGACCGCCAGTCGCACCAGCTCGTCGTTCAACGCAACGCCGTTCCGGGCCGCGGCAGTTGGACAGATATAGACGTCGCCTACCATGCGTCCGTCCGGTTGCGGCAGCGCATAGGCGATGACGTCGGTCAGCCCGCGCCGTCCTGTGGCGCGACGGTTGGCCCGCCGCATCGCCGCCGCCGAAAGCAGGGTGATGTCGATGTGCGACCCGGCGGGCGCGCGCTCCCACGCCAGCACCCGGTCCGCGACGCGCATCAACTCGTCAGCGCGCGCCTGGCGCGCCCGCTGAGTGCCAGGCTGCACTGATACCGCCACTGGACTCCGGGTAATCGATGCGATTGTGGTACATGCCGCTCAAGACGACCAAAAACGCGGCTTTCACCTGCTCTATCTGCTGCAGCGTGAGCGGGGCTTCATCGAGCTGGCCCGCGTTGACCTTGGTGCGCACGATGTGATCGATCGCTTCTTCGATTTTCTGCGGGGTCAGGTCCTCGAGGACGCGCAGCGCCGCTTCAACCGAATCGGCGATCATCGAAATCGCCGTTTCCATCGACCGCGGCTTCGGTCCGGGATACGTGAAGTCCTCGACGTTGCGCGCCTGGCCGCCGTCGGACTTCTTCGCCTTGTCGAGGAAGTAGGTGATCTCCGTGGTCCCGTGATGCTCGGGGATGAACGCCGACACCGAATCGGGAAGCTTGGCCTCAGCGGCGAGCGCGAGGCCGTCGGTGACGTGCGCCTTGATGATCTGCGCGGACTGAAGTGCCTTCAACCGGTCGTGCGGATTGTTGCCCGGGATCTGGTTCTCCACGAAGTACAACGGGTTTTTGACCTTCCCGATGTCGTGGTAGTAGCACCCGACGCGCCCCAGCAGGCCGTTCGCGCCGATCCGGTTGCACGCCGCTTCGACGAGGTTCGCCATCGCCACGCTGTGGGCGTAGGTCCCGGGTGCCTCGAGTGATAGGCGACGGAGCAGCGGGCGGCTGGGATCGGACAGCTCCAGCAACGTCAGGTCGGTGGTGATGTGCGTGATCGACTCGGCCACCGGCAACAGGAAGAAGGTGAGGCCCGCCGAGACCAAGCCGTTCAACGCGCCCCACAGGCAGCGGACGCCGATTTCCGCGATCGGCCAGCCGCTCGAGAGCCCGAGGGCGAGTGCGCCCGTGAGGTATCCGCCGGAGATGATCAGCACCGGCGCGTAGAAGTTGCTCCGGCTGCGCAGCGTTTTCACCGACAGCGCGGCGGTCACGCCGCCGACGACGCACAGGAACGTCGCGGGCACGTCGTGAAACACCGGTTGCTGCCCGATCACGACGGCCAGAATCATCGCGGCGATCATCGACACGCGGCCGTTGAACAGCACGGTCATCATCATCGCGAGGAACGGCATGAAGACGACTTCGGGGTGCGCCGGATAGAACCGCGCGACCAGTCCCGCCTGCGTCAGCAGGACCGCGAACAGTCCGCCGATCAGCGCGACCTGGCGCAGATCGCGGTAGGTCTCGCGCCGGTAGAACACCAGCAGCACCCAGAAGATCACGATGATCAGGGAGTCGCGGAGCAGCGGACCGATGACGCCGCGGATCGAGTAGGTCGTCGCGGCGCCGCGGCGGAGCAGCTCCTGGTGCAGCGTCACGAGGCGCTCGTGGGCCTCGTTCGTTACGATTTCGTTCGCGCCCACGATCCGATCGCCGGCGCGCACGATGTATTTGCTCGGATCGACGCTGCCCCGCAGCTCGTTGCGGCGCCGCTCCGTTTCCAGCGGTTTGGGAATCAGGGTCGGCCGGAAGAACTGCCGCTGGAGCTTGATGTACAACACGTCACCCACGCTCGAGCCGGGATCGGGGTGCAACGTCTTGGCGCGGTTCAAGTACTGGTTGAACGTCAGCGCCTGATCGCGCAGCACGGACGATTCCGTGGAGCCGCGTCGCACGATCAGCTCGCGCGACTGTTCGCCCTGGAGGACACCGGGCCCTGTGACGCCCTGGGCGAGGGTACGGTCGAACAGTCTTTGGAGCGCTTGTTGCAACCTTTGCCGTTTCCCGCCCTTGCCGAGATAGGCTGCCTCCTGGGGCGTCAGTGACACGCCGAATTCGCGGGCGGCGCGGATGATCGCCTGAGGACCTTGATCCGCGGCCGCATCGACGGCTCCGAAGAACGCCGCCGTCGCGGTCGCGAGGCTGTCGTAGGTGTGCTGCCGGAATTCGTAGATCGGCTTCGCCGACGCGGCGAGCTCCTCGGCCTCGCGTTGGAGCTCGTCTTCCGACTTGTTCACGACGAAGTTGAACGGCGCGACAATGTCCTTGTCGGCCCGGGCGCCGGGCTCGAGCAGCGGCGCCACATCGGCGCCGCCGGACGGGAACGCGACATGGGCGACCAGCGCGAGCGCCGGGACCCACACCCAGCGCACCAGGTGATAGCGCGCCTTCTCCTGCGTCGGGACTTTCACCTCAACCCTGCGCGTCCTCGGCGTAGGCGCGGATGATGTCGCGCACCAGCCGGTGGCGGACGACGTCGGCGTCGTCGAGGTAGCAGAAGCCGATTCCTTCGATCCCGGGGAGAATTCGCTCGACCTGGAGCAGCCCCGAGTCTTCGCGGTTGGGCAGATCGATTTGCGTCTTGTCGCCGGTGATCACGGCGCGGGAATTCACGCCCAGACGGGTGAGAAACATCTTCATCTGCATGCCGGTCGCGTTCTGCGCTTCGTCCAGAATCACGAAGGCGTCGCCCAAGGTGCGGCCCCGCATGTAGGCGAGCGGCGCGATCTCGATGGTGCGGGTCTCGAGCGCCTTTTGCACCCGCTCGCGCGGCATCATGTCCTCGAGCGCGTCGTAGAGCGGCCGCAGATAGGGATCGACTTTCTCCTGGAGATCGCCGGGGAGGAACCCCAGGTTCTCGCCGGCTTCTACCGCGGGCCGCGCCAGGATGATGCGCCGCACTCGCTTGCGGGCGAGCGCGTCGACCGCGGCCGCGACCGCGAGATAGGTCTTGCCCGTCCCCGCCGGCCCGATCCCGATCACGATGTCGTGCTCGGCGATCGAGCGCAGATACTCGCGCTGGCCCGCGGTTTTCGGCTGGATGACGCGGCGCAATCCGGGAAGAATGATCTTCACCGGATCGGGGGCCGCGCCCTGGCGGCCCAACTCCCCATGGGCTTCATCGGAAATCGTGCGCTCGACGTCGTGCACGTCGAGCGTCTCGCCCATTCGGGCCAGGTCGATCAGAGCCTGCGCGACGAGACCGGCGCGCTCGATCGCGGCGGCGGGCCCGGCGAGCGACAGGCTGTCGCCGCGCAACGAGACCCGTACACCGAGGCGGCGCGCGAGCTCGAGCAGATTGGCATCGTTCACGCCGGCCAACGCCAGCGGATCTACGCCCTCCACGGACAGACGGTGGACGACGTCATCACTCATGGCACCACCTTTATGTGAAGTGCAGCGAGATCCTCGGGCCGCGCCGGTGCGGGCGCGCCCTCGAACAACGCGCGCGCCGCGGTTGTCTTGGGAAATGCGATGACATCGCGCATCGAGACGGCGCCGACGATGAGCATCACCGTGCGATCGAATCCAACCGCGAACCCGCCATGCGGCGGCGCGCCGGCGGCGAGCGCGGTCAACAGGAACCCGAAGCGGGCATCGATGTCGGCCGGCGACAGACCCAGGTGGGCGAAGACCTTCCGCTGGATCGCCGGATCGGTGATCCGGATCGAGCCCGAACCGAGCTCGTTGCCGTTGTAGACGGCGTCGTAGTGCAACGCCCGGCACGCGAAGGGGTCGGAATCGAGCTTACTCACGTCTTCCGGATGCGGGGACGTGAAGGGGTGATGGGCAAATACGGGCTTCCCCGTTTCGGGATCAGGCTCGAATAGCGGGAAGTCGACCACCCAGCAGAATGCGTGCGCGAGCTTCGGCTGCGGCGCGAGTCGCCGGATCACTTCCCGCCGCACCTTGTCGAGCGCGGGTGACGTCACGCGGTCGGGTCCGACGGTCATCAGCGCCACATCGCCGTCCCCGATGCCGATTCGCCCCAGGGCTTCGGCCGTGAAGTGCTTGGCGACCGAGCCGGACCACTGCTCGCCCTGACGCTTCACCCACGCGAGGCCGGGCGCCCCGTGCGTCTTCGCCGTTTCGGCGAGTTGATCGACATCCTTGCGGGACAGGGCACCGCCACCGCGCACGGCGATGCCGCGCACGCGCGAGCCATTCGTCGCGGCCTGGAGAAACGGCACCGCGAGCGGCTGGACCTGCGCGGTCCAGTCGGAAATGGGAAAATCGAAGCGCAGGTCGGGTTTGTCCGTCCCGTACCGCTCCATGGCTTCGCGCCACGTCTGCCGCGGGAAGGGACGCGGGATCGTGTGACCGGCTTCGTCCCACAGCGCCACGAGAACGGTCTCGACCAGCCCGATGACGTCCTCCTGGGTCACGAACGACGCCTCGATGTCGATCTGGGAAAACTCCGGTTGCCGATCGTACCGCAGATCTTCATCCCGGAAGCAGCGCGCGATCTGGAAATAGCGATCGAACCCCGACACCATCAGCAGCTGCTTGTAGATCTGCGGCGACTGCGGCAACGCGTAGAACTCGCCCGGGTGCACGCGCGACGGCACGAGATAGTCGCGCGCGCCTTCGGGGGTCGGCTTGGTGAGGTTCGGCGTTTCGAGCTCGAGGAAGTCGAGCTCGCTGAGCGCCCGACGCGCCCGCTGCAGCAGCCGGTGGCGCAGGATCAGATTCGCCTGGAGCTCGGGACGCCGCAGGTCGAGGTGGCGATACTTGAGGCGCAGCTCCTCAGCGGGCAGCTCTTCACCCTTGCCGCGCGCCACCGGAATGGCGGGCGTCTCCGCCGGGCCCGCGACCTGCAACGTGGTGGCGTGCACCTCGATTTCGCCGGTCGCGAGCTCGGCGTTGCGCATCGCGGGAGGACGGGCGACCACCTCGCCCTCGACGAGCACGACAGTCTCCGGCCCCACGCTCTGGGCGCGAGTCACGAGATCGGGCGCTGCCCATCCCGGTCCTACGGCGACCTGGACGAGGCCGTCACGATCGCGGAGATCGAGAAAGACGATTCCTCCGAGATCGCGGCGGCGGTGGACCCAGCCCCCCAGACGGACCCGCTGTCCGACGTGCTCCTTCCGCAACGCGCCGCAGCGGTGGGTTCGCAGGGTTGTCTGAGTCACGCTTGCGTTTATGCGCCTCCCCTCTCTGCATCACACAGGATGCGATAGAACTCCTGGGCATCACTCGCCGCCAACAACCGGGTGCGGATCGGCTCGCGCCGCACCAGCCGTGAGATTCGGCTCAACGCTTTCACGTGTGCGCCCGCCTGCGACTCGGGGCCGGCGAGCAAGAAGAACAACCGTACCGGTTCGCCATCCACCGTTTCATATGGCACGGGAGTGCGCGCGGTGCCGGCGACCGCTAGGAGATTGGCGAGGGCTGGGGTCTTCCCGTGCGGCACCGCGACGCCGTAGCCAATGCCAGTCGGGAACTGCCGCTCCCGCTCCATGACGGCCTGAAGGACATCGGGGGCTGCCCCGTTGCCCCCCACCAGGAGGTCGACCAACTCCCGTAGCACGCCCTCTTTGCTCTGGGCCCGAATCGGGACCCGGATGCGGTCGGGAGTTAGCAGTTCGGAGAGCCGCAATGGAGTATGTCCAAGTGCCGTAACCGGTTGAAGATAGTTGACTTGAGTTGACAGCGCCACATGCCACGGTAAACGTTCGGCATGCAACGCATTGGCCCGCTGCTTGTTGGACTCGTGGTGCTCGCCGCGCCGCGAGCACTCGGGCAGCAGGCGACCGGCACGACGCTCTGGCGCGTCGCCGCGACGACGCTGGTGACCCCGCCAGCGCTTGCGGTGGGACCCGCCGCCGCCATGTGGAATCCAGCCCAGACCGAGGACAGCGCGCGGCTTCAGCTCGCCCTCGAGGCGATTCAGACACCCGCCTCGGTCGATGCGACGGGAATCATCGCGGCGGTTCGCATCCCTGCCGGCTCCGTCGGACAGCTGGGTCTGCTCTACGGCCGTGTTGGCTTGAGCGGCATTACGCAGACCATCGATAGTCCCGATCCCACGGGGACGTCAGTACCAGTCTACACGTTCGCGTTGGGCGCGACGTGGTCGCGACTCGTCGGTGGGACGAGTGTCGGCGCCACGCTCGCCTTTCACGAGACGCGTCTCGACGTCGCCCGTGGGGACCGGTGGACACTCGACGTCGGCGCGAGCCGGCCGCTGCTCGGAGACCGGCTGCGCGCGGCCGCCGCGACGCACTTCTTTTCGTCGCTCAAGACGAATGATCCGGCGCAAGACATATACGCAGGCCTCGAAGGACGGATCTGGCAAGGGCCAGTCTCGCGGAACCGCGTCGTCGTCCGCGGGCGATACGGCGTCTCGTTTGCGCACGGCTTCGGCGCCGATCACCAATTGGGTGTCGGCGCTGAAGTCGCAAAGACCGTCGCGCTCGATCTCATGGTGTCCCGGGAAGGCGGCTACAGCGACGGCGTGCACTGGCGGCCCGCCGCCGGCTTGCGGCTCGTGATCGGCAAGTATCGCGTGACGCTCGCGCGCGACGCCGGCGTGAACGACCTCGGCTCGACCTACCGAGTGGGCGTGGACATGCGGTTTCGGTGAGCGTCGACCTCCTCAATCTGACGCCGGAGGCGGCCCGCGCCGCGCTTGCGGAATGGCTGACACAACGCGGCGAGCCGACCTATCGCGCACGCCAGGTGGTTCCGCGTCTGTGGCAGCGGCCGGTGGCCCGCTGGGCCGACGCGACCGATCTGCCGGCGCCGCTGCGGGCCGCCCTCGACGAGGCATTCCCGCTAACGGGCCTCACGTTACGTACCCATCAGGTGTCGACCGACGGCACCCAGAAGTTTCTCTGGGCACTGGACGACGGCGAAGCGATCGAATCGGTCCTCATCCCGGAGGGCAAGCGCCGCACGTTGTGCATTTCGTCGCAGGCCGGCTGCGCGCTGGGCTGCGTGTTCTGCGCGACGGGACGCATGGGATTCCGCCGCAATCTCTCGGCCGCAGAAATCGCCGGGCAGGTCCGCGAGCTGGTGCTGCGCGACCCCGCCCTCAAGCCGACGAACATCGTGTTCATGGGGATGGGCGAGCCGTTGCTCAACTGGGATGCGGTGGACGCGACGCTCACGATTCTAAATCGGGCCGAAGGGCTTGGGATTGGGGCCCGGCACATCACGCTCTCGACTGTTGGCATCCTCCCGAACCTCGTGAAGTTCGCAAAACGCCCCGAGCAGTTCCGCCTTGCAGTCTCGCTGCATGCCCCGAGCCCCGCGCTGCGGCGCGAGCTGATGCCGATCGAAAAGAAGTACGCGCTCCCCCAGCTGATGGAGGCGCTGAAGCAGTTCCACCGGCGGGTAACG
>WNET01001241.1_pt1 | contig 10504 bp, 12 predicted proteins | sample 5399911 | NCBI WGS metagenome assembly WNET01 (sample SAMN13153333, study PRJNA577476) | soil metagenome | isolation source: 40 cm grassland meadow soil pre-rain plot 2 | place: USA:California | collected 2015-09-08 | reverse complement strand
GAACGAGCCGCCCGAACCCGGCATCGCGGCGCCGAGCTCGCTCCAGACGGTGCTGTCGCACAAGACGGTAATCAACGCGACGACCCAGCCGAGCATTGCCTGCGGGCCGCCGAGCGCGGACATCAGCAGCGGGATCGTGATGAAGGGCCCGATCCCGATCATGTTCGTCATGTTGAGCGCCGTGGCGTGCAACAGGCCGAAGCGGCGCACCATCGGCGGCGGGAGGGGCTCGGTCACTTGTTCCGCTTCAGTCGCAGCTCGAGGTGACGCCGGACGTCCGGCCATTCGGCAGCAAGGATGCTGTACATCACGACGTCGCGCGCGCTGCCGTCGCGCCGGATGCCGTAATGGCGAATCACGCCGTCCTTCTTGGCGCCGAGCGCCTCGATGGCGCGCTGCGAGCGAAAATTGAAAATGTCCGTGCGCAGGCCGACGACTTTGCAGCCGAGCGTGTCGAACGCGTGGCCGAGTAACAGCAGCTTGCAGGTCGTGTTGACGTGCGTGCGCTGGCGACTCTTCCCGTACCAGGTGTGGCCGATTTCTAAGCGGTCGATCGCCGGGACGATGTCGTGATAGCGCGTCGACCCGACGATCGCGCCGCTCGGCACGTCGCGGACGACCCAGGGCAGCATGTGCCCGTCGCGCTGGCCCTTCAGCGCGTCGGCAACGTACGTCTTCATCCCATCGGGTGGCGGGACGGCGATGAACCAAAACTCCCACAGCCGGCCGTCGCCCGCGGCGGCGGCCAGCGCGTCACTGTGTGCTTCGGTCATCGGCTCGAGCCGAACACCGTGACCTTCGAGCACCACCGGTTGTGGAAGCTTCACCGTTTGAGGAGCATTGCGCTCCTCAAGCTACGGTCCGGAAATGAAGATCGCTATTTCTCGACGAACTTCTTCAGCGCCCCGAGCATCGCGCTCCAATTCTTCTCCGAGTGTTTGCGCGCCGCTTCGGTGGAATTGTTCTCCTGTGACAACGTCACGTTGGTTTTCCCCCCGACATCGGCGAGCTCGATCGTGACCGTGTGATAGTTCTCGGGCGCGTCCGGCAGACCGGCGAGAGGGCTGAAGTGGGTGTACCGCAGCAAGCGCCCCGGTTTCAGCTGCAGAATCTTGCCCTTGTCCTCATACCGCTTGCCCTGCCATTCGCCCGACCACGTGATCGGACTGCCTTCCTTCCAATCGGAGCGGACATCCGTTTCAAACATGTACCGCTTGATGGCCGCGGGACTCACCAGCGCTGCCCAGACCTCGCTTGGCGAGGCATCGATCGTGACATTGGCTTTGGCGATCAGATCCTGAGTCGTTGGCATTTGAGCCTCAGGTTGGTTTCCCTGTCGTACCCACGTCGCAGCGATCGGTCGCAATTAAGCCCCGGAGCTAGACCTCCGGTTCGTATCAGGGTGCGACGTAGTCCTGCGCGGCTACGATCTGCCAGCGGCCACCGCGTTTCACCCAGGTATCCGTGAAGCGGTAGCGTCGCTCGAACGCCCCGCTCGAACCGCGTCCTCGCACAACCAGCCATCCGGTCACCACGGCCGTGACCGCACCGTAGCGGTGCACCTGCATCTCCTCGTTGTGCGCCGCGGTGATCGTGTCCGAGCCGGCCACCACCGAGTGGAGCACGGCTGCACGATCCATCATTTGGTCGTTTTCGGTATACACAAATCCGGGGGCGAGGAGACGATTGAAGACGACCGAGTCGCGCTTCACCAGTGCGCTGGCCCACTCATCCTCGAGCCGGAGCAGCGCGCGGGTGTCTGCGTCCTGCACGTTGGCCGAGAGCAATACCGCAAGAAGAAGTACGGTCATGGCGCCTCACTCTCCCAAAACTTTGATGATTACCCGCTTCTTCCGCTGCCCGTCCCACTCGCCATAAAACACGCGCTGCCAGGGCCCGAAATCCAGCTTCGCCGCCGTGATCGGCACGATCACCTCGTGACCGATCGTCAAACTGCGAAGGTGCGCGGCGGCGTTGTCTTCTCCGGTCTCGTTGTGGCGATAGCGGCGTGGATCCCACGGTGCAATCGTCCCCTCCAGCCACTTCAAGATGTCCTCCCACAATCCGGACTCATGATCATTAACGAAGACGGAGGCGGAGATGTGCATGGCACTGACGAGCACGATTCCCTCACGCACCTTGCTGACCTCGACTTGCTTCGCGACCTCTTCGGTGATGTCGATGATCTCCTGGCGCTGCTTCGTGTTGAACCAGAGATAGTGCGTATGTGCCTTCATGGACCCCCCATCCCTCCGTGTCGAATTGTCACAGGCCGAGCGAATCCCTAAATTGCCCGCAAATATGGCGCTTCCTTTCAGACGGCGAATCTTCGTCATCCTCGTCGTCATGACCGTGGTGCCGACGGTGCTGGCGGTGGCCGGCTGGGTGCTCTCGATCCGGCGGCTACTGCCCGCCGCCGGCGCCCGCGCTTCCACCGAGCGCGTCGCCGCAACCGCCCGCTCGCTGCTCGAGGGAGTGGATACGCTGCACCTCACGGTGCGCGAGCGCGCGTTGTTGCACCACCATTTCGACGAAGTCTCGGCCTCGGTGAGTCTGGCACGCCGCGCCGAAACGTTCCTGCGCTATTACACAGCCGGTTTTGCCGTGGTCATCCTGCTGCTCGGCGCCGCCGTGCTCTACGCGGCCGTCAACCTCGCGGGCCACCTGTCGCGCCAGCTCTCACGTCCGATCGACGAGCTGGTCGGCTGGACGCAGCTGATCCGCCGCCACGAGCCGCTGCCGATCGGCGCGCTGATGCGGGGTGCTCCGGAGTTCGAAGCGTTGCGGCAGGCATTGCGCGAGCTGGCTGGCGCGCTCGCCGCCGCCCGGGACCGCGAGCTGGAGGCCGAGCGGTTGCGTGCGTTCCGCGAAGTGGCGCGTCGCGTGGCGCACGAGATCAAGAATCCGCTGACGTCGATGCGCATTGCGCTGGATCAACTACGACGGAACGATGGAATGACGGAAGGACGGAAGGACATCGCCCTTCAGGTCATGTCTGCCGAGACGGATCGGCTCGAACGACTGGCGAAAGAGTTCGCCGAGTTTGGGCGGCTGGCTGAAGGGCCGCAAAGCGAAGTCGATCTCGTCGAGCTGCTCGAAGAGCTGGGGCGCACGGGCGTCCCCGATGGCGTGCGCGTGACCGTGGACGCGAATGGCGGACCTCGCTCGCTGTTTGGCCACTACGAGCCGCTGCGTCGCGCCTTCGCCAACCTCTACCGCAATGCCGCCGAGGCGATGAACGGGCGCGGTGCCATCGACGTCACCGTGACGGCCGACGGCGCCGGGCTCGCCGTCACGATTGCCGACCACGGTCCCGGCATCCCCGCCGAGCTGCGGCAGCGCGTGTTCGAGCCCTACTTCACCACGAAGGACGACGGCACCGGCCTCGGCCTCGCGCTGGTCCGCGTCACGCTCGAGGCTCACCGCGGGACGATCAGTGTGAGCGAGACCGAAGGTGGCGGAGCAACGTTCGCGATCGTTTTCCCTCCTCCCCCGTCCTTCATCCCCATCTCATGAGTCCCCGCGTTCTCCTGGTGGACGACGAGTCCAACATCCGGCGCATGGTGGGTGCGCTGCTCCAATCGGACGGTTACGACACCGTCGAAGCGGCCGACGGCAACGCAGCGATGGTGCGCCTCACGGAAGACGCGCCCGATGTGGTGCTCCTCGATCTGATGATGCCGCCCGGCCCGGACGGTCTCGCGACGCTCGAGCAGATTCGCAAGCGTGCTCCCCACATCCCCGTCGTCATGATGAGCGGTAAGGCGAATCTCGCCGACGCCGTCCGCGCGACGAAGCTCGGCGCCTTTCAATTCCTCGAGAAGCCGCTGACGCCCGAAGGTGTGCTCGTCGCGCTGCGCAGCGCCCTGGAGCTGGGACGCACGCTCGCCGAGAACACGCGCTTGCACGAACAGCTCGGCCACGCCGATCCGCTGGTCGGGACCAGCACCGCCATGGACGAGCTACGCGCACTGATCGCCCGCGTCGCGCCGACGGAGTCGCGCGTCCTGATCACCGGCGAGTCGGGCACGGGCAAAGAGCTCGTCGCGTCGGCGATCCACCGCTTGAGCACCCGCGGGAGCAAGCCCTTCGTCACCGTCAACAGCGCCGCGCTGCCGCGCGACCTCGTCGAATCGGAGATGTTCGGCCATGAGCGCGGCGCGTTTACGGGCGCGACGGAGCGCCGTCAGGGCCGCTTCGAGCTGGCCGATGGCGGCACCCTGTTCCTCGACGAGGTCGGCGACCTCGGCCCGGAGGCGCAGGCCAAGCTGCTGCGCGTCCTGGAGAGCGGGATCGTCGAACGGGTGGGCGGCGAGCGGCCGTTCGCCGTCAACGTCCGCGTCGTCGCGGCGACGAACAAGGATCTGCCGCAGGCGGTCCGGCAGGGACAGTTCCGCGAGGACCTGTGGTTTCGGCTGAACGTGCTGCCGATTCACATCCTCCCGCTGCGCCACCGCGCGGAAGACATCGCGCCGCTGGTGCGCCATTTCGCCGGGCGCTGTGCCGCCCGTCTTGGCCGCCCCGTAACGTTCGACGCGGGTGCCGTCCCGCTGCTCGCGGCCTATGGATGGCCTGGCAACGTGCGCGAGCTCGCGAATATCGTGGAGCGGCTGGCCATCCTCGCGACTTCGGACCTCATCACTGCGGCGGACGTCGCGCGTGTGCTTCCGAACAACGGAGTCGTGACGGCCGCGCCGGCGGGCGATGAGACGTGGCGCGACATCGCGCTCACCGAAACGCTCGACCAGTACGAGCGCGAGCTGATCGCGAAAGCACTGTCCGCGTCGCGCGGCAACGTGGCCGAAGCCGCCCGCCGGTTGCAAACCGACCGGGCGAATCTGTACCGCCGCATGCGCCGTCTCGGGATCGAGCCTCCACCGAAAGCCGACCTATGATCACTCTGCTGTTAGTACTGGCAACCGTGCAGGACACGACGATCGTGATCCATCCGGACAGCTCGAGCGCGACGCTCGAAGCGCGGGCGCTGCCGCGAGTCGTGTCCGAGGAAGTCATCCGCTTCTACAACGACCCGGCGACCACGCGGCTCGTCGGCCGCACGCGGCTGCCGCGCGGCAACGAGTGGCGCGGCAACGTGGCGGTCCGCAACGGGCCTGTGGTGATCGCGGGGCGCGTGCAGGGCACGCTCGTCGTGATCAACGGCGACCTGCTCTTCGACGCGGGCGCCGAGGTGACCGGCAACGTGATCGTCGTCGGCGGAATCGTCGACGACACCGCCAAGGCACGCATCGGCGGCGAAGTCCGCCAGTACCGTGAACCTCTGCTCTTTCGCCTTCGCCACGAAGGCGACGAGCTGGTCTATGCGCCCAATCTGCGGCGCCGGCTCTTCAACCCCGGCGCGCACGTCTCGTGGGGCGACGCGGATTCGCGCTCGTCGCTGACAATCGCCACGGGCGGGACGTTCAACCGCGTCGAAGGACTGCCGATCGTATTCGGCCCGCTGTTCGATTGGAAGCTGCAGCAGAACTTCCGAATGCGCGTGGACGCGCTCGGGGTGTTTCGGTCGGCCGGCGATCTCTCGGACAAGCGCAGCGATCTCGGCTACATGTTCCGCGGCGAGCTGCGGTCGGGTGACATCCGGCCCGTCGGCTTCGGTCTCCGCGCATTCGACGTGGTGTCGCCGGTCGAGGATTGGGGCCTGCACAACGCCGAGATCGGGTGGGGCGCGTTTCTCTTCGGGCGCGACTATCGCGACTACTTCCTCAATAAGGGATGGGCGGCGCGCGCCTTCGTGCAGCCGGAGAAGCAGATCGCCCTGTCGCTCGAGCTGCGCCGCGAGTGGCAGACGGGCGTCGCCAACCAGGATCCGTGGACCGTGTTCCGGAACTCCGAGATCTGGCGTCCCAACCCGCCCATCGATGAAGGCCATTTCACGACGATCGCCGCGGGCGGCGTACTGGACGCCCGCAACGATCCGGAGGAACCGACCTCGGGCTGGCTGGTGCGGGCGACGCTCGAAGATTCGCGGAGCTCCGACGTCGTGCCCCACACCGGTGTGCCGGCGAGCGTGCGCGACTCGATTTCGAGCGGTGCCTACCACTTCGACCGCATGTTTTTCGACATTCGGCACTACGCCCGCATCAGTCCGTCGGGTCGCATCAACGTCCGGCTGGTCGGCGGCGGCTGGGTGGGCGGCGACCCGCTGCCGCTGCAGCGTCGGCTCTCGCTCGGCGGCCCCGATCCGATGCCCGGCCATCCGTTTCGCTCCACCTCGTGCAATAACGCCTTCACCGATCCGGCGTTCACGGACGCGCGCGTCGCCGCGTGCGATCGGGTGATTGCGTTCCAGACCGAGTACCGCGGTCACGTGAAGCTGAACTGGAGCTACAATCCGTGGAAGGAGGAGAAGCCGGATCGCGAGGAAGGGAGTGGAAACCCTCGGTTCTTCTGGCTCGAAGGACTCGACGTCGTGGTCTTCGCGGACGCGGGCCAGGCGTGGCTCGTCGGCAACGGCCCGAACCGCCTCCCGGCGGGGCGGATCCCGCGGTTCGACAACTGGCTCGTGGATGTGGGGCTGGGCGTCGATTGGGGTGGATTCGGCGTCTACACAGCCAAGGCGGTCACTACCGGCGAACGACTGCGCCTGACGGTCCGGCTCGATCACCGGTTCTAGCGTGCGCGTGCTTTTGTGGGCGGCCATTGCCCTGGCCTCCCCCCTCACGCCGCAGGTGGGGGCCGCCCAGTCGCCCACTCTTACCGTCACGCTGCAGACCAACATCCCGCGCGTGCGGAGCACGGGCCTGTTGGCCGACGGCAAGTTCGTCGGGCTGATGCGCTCGGGTTTCCCGCTGCGGCTGCACTACCGGCTCGAGCTGTGGCGCGTGCGCGCCGGCTGGTTCGATCAGTTCGTGCGCGAAGTCAGCTGGGATGCCGTCGCGCGCAACGATCCGCTCGCCGACGACTTCGTCCTCATCCGCCAGGGCGGCGCCGTCAGCCGGTTCGCGACGCCGGACGAGTTGTCCGCGGCGCTCGACATTCCGTACACCGTGACGCTCCGCCCCACCAGCACGTCAAGCGGGCGCTTCTACTTCGTCGCGCGGCTCGAAGTCACCACGCTCAACGACACCGATCTACAAGAGTTGTCCCGCTGGTTGTCGGGGGACGTCGGTCCCGCGGTGTCCGGCGAAGGAAATTTTGGTGCAGCGCTCGCGCGCGGAGCGCAGCGCGTGTTGGTACGGCTGGCCGGATTACCGCGTCTGCGGCTCGAGGCGCGGAGTCCTACGTTCCGAACTGGCGGTCAATAGCGGCGCGAATGTCCATCAGTGACTGACCGCGCGCCGCCATCCCACTCGCCAGCATCGCTTCACCCATGCAGATGTCGCAGTACGCGCCGTGATTGGACTCGAAACACGTGAGCAACGAGCGGTGCCCCGCGTGCTTCGAGCAGTCGCAGTGGCAATACACGCCGTCGAGCGTGGGGGCGGCCCGCCGCGCCGCCGCGTACGCTTCCATCGCACCGGGATTCTTCGGAATCGCAAAGTCGGGGAGGATCTTCGCGGCGGTGATGCCGTGCCGGGGCGTCGGATGAATCGAGCCAGAGGCCGGCTTGGTCAGGAAGACGAATCCCACGAGCACGGCTACGCCCATGCCTGCGACCACCCAGGGCGTCTTCGCCACTAGAGAGCCTCGAGAGTCGCCAGCACATCGGCTCCGTAGAAGAGCCGGATGTACTTCGCCTGCGTCCGCGTCAGGCGGCGCACGGCCCACGCGAGGTGCACGAAGTGCGGCTCGTGAGGCGCGCGCAGCGGATGCATGCCCACTTCCTCGGGCAGCAGGTTGCCCTTGCGGGTGTTGCAGCTCGAGCAGGCGGTCAGGACGTTCGTCCAGGCATTCGTGCCACCCCGCGAGAGGGGCACGAGATGATCGCGCGTCAGGCACTCGCGCTGCCGCAGCTCCTGTTGCGAGCGGCCGCAGAACTGGCAGCGGTAGTTGTCGCGAGCAAACAGGAACGTGTTGGTGACTTGGCGGCGGAAGCGGCGAGGGACGTGGACAAAGCGAACGAGTCGGATGACCGCGGGACGTGGAACCGCGAGTCGTTCGCTATGGACTGGCGTGCCTTCGGCTTCGACGACCTCAGCCTTGCCGTCAATAACCAGCCGCAGCGCCCGGCGCACCGGCACCATGGTCAGCGGCTCGAACGAGGCATTGAGGGCTAGGCAGCGCATGCGATATGCTAATACCGACCAGCAACTTACAGCAAGTGAGGGATTTACGAGCTCGCTGCGGGCTGAAACGCGCGTCGTAACTCGTCTAGTTGCGACTCGACTGAGGCACGCGAGGCACCTCCAGGTGTGGCACGGCTTTCCACGCTTTGCTCCCAGCTGCCCAACTGCGCCAGTGCCGGTCCCAGCGCCGGATGGATCTCGGTCGCCACTTTGGCAGGCACCTTGTCGAGCGTCACGCCGGCCTGCTCAGCCGCACGCACCAATCTGCCGATCAATCCGTGACTTTCACGGAATGGGACGCCAGCCTCGACGAGCAGATCCGCGAGATCTGTGGCCCGCATCGCGGGATCGAGCGCACCAGCCATGCGCTCGGCATTCACCGTGAGGGTATCGATCGCCCCGGTAACCGCCGGGAGGACCGTCGCCAACGTGTCGCACGCGTCGAACAGCAACGCCTTGTCTTCCTGCAGATCCTTCTGATACCCGGCGGGAATCCCTTTCAGCGTCGTGAGCAGCGCGACCAGATCGCCCAACACCCGGCCTGCCTTGCCGCGCGCCAGCTCGAACACGTCCGGATTTCGTTTTTGCGGCATGAGGCTGGAACCGGTACTGAAGGCGTCTGAGAGCGTGATAAAGGCGTACTCGCCGCTCGCGTACGTGATGAGCTCCGAGCCCAGGCGCGACAGATGCGTGCCGACGAGCGCGATGGCGAACAGCACGTCGGCGACAAAGTCGCGGTCACCGGTCGCGTCGAGCGCGTTGGCAGAGATCGTCCGGAAGCCGAGCGCTTCTTTCAGCAGGACGCGGTCGACCGGAAACCCGGAGCCGGCGAGTGCGCCCGAGCCCAACGGCATCTCGGCCGTGCGGCGGCGCGCATCGGCGAGTCGCTGGCGGTCGCGCACCAGCGGCCATGCGTGCGCGAGCAACACGTAGGCCCACCGCACCGGCTGCGCGCGCTGGCCGTGGGTGTAGCCTGGAAGGATGGCGTCCAGGCCATCCGTGGCTCTCGTGACCAGTGCGCGGCCGAGAGCGGTCACGCCGGAATCCAGCTCGTCGATCGCGTTCAGAGTCCAGAGGCGGAGATCGGTGGCCACCTGATCGTTGCGCGAGCGGCCCGTGTGCAGCTTTCCCGCGACCGCGCCAACCTCGGCGTAGAGCAGGCGCTCGACGAGGGTGTGCACGTCTTCATCGGGGGCGCCGACCGCGGCGCCGTCGGCGAGCTTGTCGGCGACGCGATCGAGGCCGCCGAGGAGTTGCGCTTCTTCACTGGGAGTCACCACGCCGGCGTGACAGAGGGCGTGCACCCACGCCTTGCTCGCGGCGACATCCTGCGGCCAGAGCCGATGATCGACGGGAAGGCTGCGGTTTAAAGCATCGAGCGCTTCGCTCGGACCAAGCGCGAAGCGCCCCCCCCACATGTGATGCGTATCAGCTTGCTGGGACATCCGTGCGCTCGGCGTTCAGACCCGCGGCGATTCTGCTGGCGAGTCCGTACAGCCGGATGAAGCCCTCAGCGTCCTTCTGGTTATAGACGTTGTCCTTGCCGAACGTCGCGTACGACGGCTGGTAGAGCGCGAAGGGGCTCTCGCGGCCGGCGACGATCACGTTGCCCTTGAACAGCTTCAACTTCACGGTGCCGGTGACGTTCTTCTGGGTCGGCCGTCGTACACCAAGTCCGCGTAGCGCAGCGCCAGCTCGTCCTTCATTCGTAGCGTCCGGCGATCGAGGACCATCTGTTCCAGCTCGCGGTGTGCGGCATAGAGCAGAGTGCCACCCGGTGTCTCATAGACACCCCGCGACTTCATCCCGACGAGGCGGTCCTCGACGACGTCGGCGCGGCCGACGCCGTGCTCGCCCGCGATTTCGTTGAGTTGTTCGAGGAGCTCGACTGGACCGCAGGGAACAGCGTCAAGACTGACTGGATTGCCTTCCTCAAAACCGATCGACACGACGACAGGCGCATCCGGCGCCTCGAGCGGATTCTTCGTCATGACGAAGATGTGCTCGGGCGCTTCCTGGGACGGATCCTCCAGGATCCCGCCCTCGTGCGAGCAGTGCCATAGGTTGCGATCGGTCGAATACGGCTTCTCGGCCGTCGCCTGCACCGGCACGCCCTTCGCGTGCACGTAGGTGATGAGATCTTCGCGGCTCTGGAACTTCCATTCACGCCACGGCGCGATGATCTGCAGCTCCGGCGCGAGCGCCGCGTACGTCAGCTCGAAGCGGACCTGATCGTTGCCCTTGCCGGTACAGCCGTGCGCGACCGCATCGGCGCCGAGGCGCTGGGCGACCGCGACCTGATGCGCTGCGGTGATCGGCCG
>WNET01001118.1_pt1 | contig 10510 bp, 10 predicted proteins | sample 5399911 | NCBI WGS metagenome assembly WNET01 (sample SAMN13153333, study PRJNA577476) | soil metagenome | isolation source: 40 cm grassland meadow soil pre-rain plot 2 | place: USA:California | collected 2015-09-08 | reverse complement strand
ACGTTCGCCGCGGGAACCCGAGCGGGATGCCCCCCGCGATGTACAGGATCGGCTGGGCATCCTTCGTATACTGCCTCACCTCCGGCCGGGTCAACATCTTTTCCAGATACGCGTACGCGTTTCCTTCGCCGACGCACAGGCCCACTCGAGCGGTGTCGCCGCTCGGGATGATCCACCCGAAAAACCCCGGCGCGATTTCGTTCCCAATGAACAGCGTCACGAACCCCGGATCTCCTCGCACTCCGGTCATCTCGACCTCGAACCCGGGCAGGATCTTCTTCGGACGGAGGATGTTGAACCACTTCGCCACGCTTGAGCGGACGCCGTCGCAGCCGACGAGGAGCTTGGCGTGAAGCTTCCGCGGTTCGCCGTCTTGGTCAATCGAGATTTCGACGCCGCCATCGTCCCGGCGCGCCGCTTGGGCCTGAGCCCCGAGGAGCGTGTGGGCTCCCTTCCGCACCGCGTCGGTCGCGATCGCACGGTCGAACATCGCCCGTTGCACGACGACCGCCTGCGTGTGATGGCCATCGATCACGAGCCGTCGGCCCGAGGGCGAATACAATTCGGCGCCGTGGACCGCCCCGATGATCGTCTCCTTGCAGTCCACGTATTCGAAGACCCGCGGCGTCACGAGGCCGCCGCACTGGATCGGCTCGCCGATTTCGCGGTGTTCCTCCACGAGGGCGACATCGTATCCGGCCTGCGCAACCTTGCCCGCGAAGTACCCGCCGGCCGGGCCCGCGCCGATCACGACGACGTCGAAGGAGCGTGCCGACGTGACCACGTTCCGGCATCACTCCTTCAGATTCATGATGATCTCGAGGAAGTTCTCGAGGTGCCTCGACAGGGATGCGTTGTCCGTGTAGCCGCACGCGGACAGGTCGGGCGCCGCGATCAAGGCGGCCGATCCGTCGACGATGACGTCGGTCGCGATCAGGCCTTTTCGATTCACGACGCTCGCTCCTTCCGGGATTTTTTGGCCCGGCTCTGTGATGATCGTGAAGCGAATGCCGCGGGCGATGGCCTGCTCAATCTTCTTCCCCACGTTCTCCCGGATTTCCGAGAACGTCGGCGTGGAGACGATGACCGTCTCCGCCGACTGGTCGATCAACTCGCCGATCTTCTCGAGCACGCGCGGCTTCGTGACGATCGTGTAAACGAGCTGGGGCTCCCCCTTCGACCGCAGGACCTCGTGGAGCATGTCGAGCTTCGCGAACGTATCTTCGAGATGGTCGATCACACGCCCCTTGACCTTGCTCGGCGCCTCGGGCTTGAAGATCGTCGGGCGCCCGCGGGTGGAGATCGCAAATCCTTTCTGGCACAGGCTCTGCAGGACCTTGTACGCCGACGTCCGCGGGATTCGCGCGGTCTCCGCGATCGTCTCGGCGCTGCCGTACCCGTGGGCCACGAGCGCGATGTACCCGCGGGCCTCGTACCCGGACAGGCCGATCGATTCGAGCGTCTTCGTGGCCCGTTCGAATTCTTGTTCGAGGTCGACGCCGCCCGCGAGGAGCTTCGACAAATCTTGCGTAACCACGGCGCCACGATACTCAATGGCGGTTTATATCTTTTCGAACGGAGGGCTCGCTGTTCGATTTAGAAACGCGACGCAAGCCTTTATCCGACGGGAGCCTTCCTTTGCGGTCATGGGTTCGGCGCGCCCAGCCGGCCTCGCGGTAGTTGCCTTCGTCTTGCTATTCTGGAGCGTCTTCACCCCCGCGGTCGGGCAGACTCCGGTCGGCCACATGGTCGTCACGACCGACTACGAATTGTTCGGCACATCGGACCTGAGGGGTGGCGGCCACGTGAAATGGATACTGACCGGAGCGAAAGCGGACGACCTCCGCGCGAAGATCGTGAGCATGTTCGACACGTACGTTCAGATCCCCCGCGGCTTTCCGTTCGAGGGCGTGGGCACTAGCGCGAACGGGGACGGTGTCCTGCAACCCACTGAGGGCGTGAAATACACGGACCTACTCGAGAACGTCCTCGAGGGATCCGGAGGCCAGGCGACGCTCGCGCAGTACATGCTGTTGGGGCCCTTCGATCTCCAAGAAAAGAACGCAGATGCCGCATTGGGTTTCTCACGGAGCACCTCCGGCCTGGCAAACACAAACCTGACCACATCCGCAGACGTTGAGATCCGCATGCTCTTCGAGGTGAACACGACGACCCGGAATGCACGAGTGTCCCTCCCAACCGTGTCGCTCGCCGAGTCCCTGTATCGGGTCTTTTCCTACGAGGCGTTTCAATCGCCGACTCTGAACGCGTCGGCCCTGTATCCCGGCTGGCCTTTCCTCATAGAGGGCGGGTGGCACATCGAGGTCGCGCCAAGCTGCCCGTCGGGTATCCCGTCTCCGTGCACGGCCCTCTGGGCCGGGAATCCTGCGACCGGCACGTATAACAACAGCGCCGTGGCGGCGACCCGTACGACAGCGGACCCGATCCTTGCGATCTCCTCGCCCGTCTATGTCCCGTTCGACCTGCGCTTCGCTTCGCGAGCGTGGGCCGCATTCAACTACACAGGCCAAGTCGCGGATGCGCAGGATCGGCTCCGTCTCCAGATCGCCCACGCACCTGCGTTCACGGACTGGACGAACCTCTCGTTTGGGACTGGTCTCGACCTCCCTCAGACTGCTCCCGGCGTTTGGAACAATGAAAGAGTGAACTTGACCGGCTACCTCGGCGACCGAGTCCGCCTCCGGCTGAACTTCACCTCGGATGCCACCGGGAGCGCACGAGGATTCTTCGTTCGCGACTTCGCGCTCCACGCGCCTTCCTTCTACGAAGGGGAGGTCGACGAAGCAGACACCCACTATCTCATCGGACCGTTGAGCTTCTCGAGCCCCGCCGTCCGAACGGGAGGGCTCCAAGTCATCCGGACCCCGGGCGGGGAGATTCTCTTCTACAGTTCGACGCAAAATGGTTCGGCCATCCCGAACGAAACGATCCGATACGCGGCGTTTGATTTCTTGGAGAACCCGCAGGTCCTGTTCGCGGTCATGCTCGTGGGAGCGTATGCGATTTCACGCCTCCAGCACGACGCGTACTTCCGATACCGCGAGTCCCATCCCGCGACGTACCGGCTCGCCGTCCACAAGGCGAAGTGGCTTCATCGACTCGGTGGCCTTGCCATCGCGCTCCTCGTCCTGTTCTATTTCGTCCCCACGGCGACGTGGATCCTCGGCGTTCGGATCTTCGTCTCCGGCCTCGAGTACTGGTTCGCCGCGATCGCCCTCACCGTCATCCTCGGATTCGGCACGCGAGCGTACTACTCGGGGAAGCTCGACCGGGCGACCGCCGTCGAGGGCGAAGAAACGCGGGTCGTCGTGAAGAAGGTCGTGATCCCGGCGGGTCCTTCCGGAGCCGGAGCCGCACTCGGCACGTGTCCCCATTGCCTCCGCGAAATCATCGGAACGGACCCGACGTACCGGTGCACGTGCGGCGCGATGTATCACCTGACGTGCGCCGCGGGCCTGACGCAGTGCCCGAAGTGCCGCACCCCGATCACGGTCGATGCGGACCGGACGACGCCCGACGTCTCGATGCGATGCGAATCGTGCGGGGAGCTGCAGACGGTCCCGCAGGGGACCGACCCGCGGGTGGCCCCATGCTCGAACTGCAGCGAATTCCTGCGACACCTGGATGAAGGCAAGCGGTACCTCGTCGTCGCGGGCAACCCGGCAATCGGGTTCGCCTGGCTGCGAGATCTCACGAAGCTCGGGCGGCCCGCGATCTGCATGACGTCGGCGGCCGTGGAACGGATGCGCCTGGAGTTCGGCGTGAAGGACGTTCCCATCGTGCAGGTGTCGAGCCGGGGCGCCGACACGATTGACCCGAAGAACCTCGATCCCGTCGGGTTGCGGTCGATTCTGCAGATCACGCGCGAACGAAAGGGCGGCGTGGTCCTGTACGACGGACTGGACCAAATCATCTCCGAGTCTTCCCTCGGCGACGTGATCGGGTTCCTGCGCAAGGCGAACGACATGGCCTTCGTACACGGGGTCACGGTGATCGCACGCATCTCGCCGGGAGTCCTGGCCGACGAGGGACTCAGGCGGCTCAATGCCGAGTTCGACGAGTACCTCGACTTGTCCGCGCAGCTCTGAACGCGATCATTCCGGGCCAGTCCAGCGCACGCCAATCGAGTGCTCGACTCCGAGGTGGTCGAGGATTCGCGCGACGACGAAGTCGACGAGGTCCGCGATCCGCTTCGGCTGACCGTAGAATCCCGGGGATGCGGGCAGGATGACGACGCCGAGGCGAGCGAGCTTCAGCATGTTCTCCAGCGCGATGGCGCTGAGCGGGGTCTCGCGCGGGACGAGGATCAGTTTCCGATTCTCCTTGATCGCCACTGCGGCCGCCCGTGTGACGAGATTGTCCGCGATGCCGGTGGCGATCTTCGCCAGACTCGTCCCGCTGCACGGCACGACCACGACCGCCCGGAAGAGGGATGAGCCCGACGCGGGCGCCGCGGCGAGGTTGTCGTCGCCATACACCGCCCGAGCCCCTGCGGCGAACTCCTTCATGGTGAGGCCGGTCTCGATTTCGATCACGGCCTGGGCGTCTTTTGACATGATGACGTCGGCGCGGTCTCCGAGCACCTCGATGAGGCGCCTGGCATATTCCACGCCCGAGGCGCCCGAGACCGCCACCAATACCCGGGTCTCGGAAGACACGCTCGTGACAGGCCGGGGGCCCAAATCAAGATTCCGCAGACGGCAGGCCAGTTCCACAGGATTGCATCACCCACCCAAACGCAACCTTAAACAAGGTTAACATGACGATGCGGAAAAGACAAGTCGCCGCTCCGAATCCGCGCGGTATGGTTCGCGGTACGGTCCGCCGGGCAACCCTCGAGGATTTGGGTCTCCTCGTGAGCCATCGGCGCGAAATGTGGAAGGCCATCGCGCGCATCCCGAAAACGGACCTCGTGGCCGCGGACCGCGTGTATCGTCGCTGGGCGCGGACGCAGATGAAGTCGAATCGGTTCGCGGGGTTCATCGTCGACGTCGGCGGGAGACCCGTTGCGAGTGGCTGTGTCTGGATCATGCAGGTTCAGCCGCGGCCAAACTGGAGGGGGACCGACACCGCATACCTTCTCTCGATGTTCACGGAGCCCGGCCATCGGGGTCGCGGCTATGGAGCTCGCATCGTCCGCGAAGCGATCCGATACGCGAAGGCTCGCGGGATCCACGTGATGCTCCTCCACGCTTCGCCATTCGGCGAGCCGATTTACACGCGTCTCGGTTTCGAACGGACGACCGAAATGCGATTGTTTCTCGGCTCACGAAAACGACGTCGGGTGCGCATTCGCCCCTCCGGGAAAACCGAGCGGCGCACGCGCTGAGACGTCGTTCCGTGGGAGCACGCAAGCCTTCAAATACGACCTTGATTTATGAAGCGCGAACCCGACGCGTGTTCCCGATGACGACCGCATACGATGTACCTCCGGTCCTCTTGATTGAGCGACTCAAGGAGCGGCTGGAGGCGGAAGGCAAGATCAAGCCGCCGGAGTGGGCGCCGTTCGCGCGCACGGGCGTGCACACGGAGAAGGCGCCGGTCCAGAAAGACTGGTGGTATCGTCGCGTCGCGGCCGTCTTGCGAAAGGTCTACCTCCACGGTCCGGTCGGCACCTCTCGTCTCGCCGCCGAGTTCGGCGGACGCCGGGATGACGGCTCGGCGCCGTATCACCCGCGACGCGGCTCGCGGTCGATCGCCCGGGAAGCGATGCAGCAGCTCGAGGCCCTCGGCCTGCTCACGAAGACGGACAAGAAGGGCCGGTCGATCAGCGCCCAGGGCCGCAAGCTCCTCGATTCGCTCGCCCACGAAATCCTGATGGACCTCGCGAAGACGAACCCCGAGTTGACGAAGTACGCGGGAGGCCCCTGAGCGATGTCGATGGACGAGGACGAGCTCGACGCGATCCGTCGGCGAAAGATGGCGGAGCTGCAGCAGGCACAGGTGCAGGCCGCGGCCGAGCAGCAGTACCGCGATCAGCAGCAGGCCCAACGGCAACAGATCCTCCGTCAGATCTTGACCCCGGAGGCGAGGGAGCGCCTGGGCCGGATCGAGCTGGCGTATCCGGAGCTGAAGGAGAACATCGAGAACCAGCTCATCGCGCTCGCGCAGAGCGGCCGCGTGCAGCGCATGATCGACGACGCCACGCTCCGGCAAATCCTCGAGCGGGTGATCCCGCGCAAGCGAGACATCAAGATCGAGAGGCGTTGACCTTGGCGAAGAACAAGCCCTACGCGAAGAAGCTCCGCCTCCTGAGGGCCGTGAAATCGAACCGGCGCGTGCCCGCGTGGGTCATCCAGCGGACGAAGCGACGCTTCACACGCCATCCGAAGAAGCGGTCGTGGCGGCGAAACAAGCTGAAGGCGTGAGGCCATGGCCGAGCAGGAAGAAGAGCGCATCATGGTCATCCCCTTGCGGGCCGCCTGGGCCGCCTCCCGTACGGACCGGACGCCGCGGGCGATCAAGGCGATCCGGGAGCACGTGCAGCAGCACCTGAAGCCAGACCGCATCTTCATCGACGACGTCCTGAACGAATACCTGTGGAAGCGCGGACGCGAGCATCCACCCCGCCGGATCCGCGTCAAGGCGATTAAGTTCGAAGACGGCTCCGCCGTCGTCTCCCTCCCGGAGGACTGAGGGACCCCATTGCTTCGGCGGCTCGAGATCGCGGGGAACCCTTACATCGGCGTTTTCTGCGCGGCGAACGACGAGCTGCTGATCGCGGCCCCGGACGTCCCGAAGTCCGCAATCCGCCACATCGGCGGGGCGCTCGAGACTTCGCCCATCGTGACGAGCGTCGGGCACTCGACCGTCGTCGGCTCTCTCCTGGCCCTGAATTCGAAAGGCATCCTCGCGTCCCCGTTCATCGAGGAGGCGGAGCTCGATGCGATCGGCGACGCCGTCTACCCGCTCCCGCATCGACTCAGCGCGGTCGGGAACAACGTCCTCTGCAACGACTATGGCGCGGTCGTCCACCCCGGCTACGACGACGAAGCGGTGTCGTTCATCGGGGAGGTGCTCGGCGTCGGCGTCGTCCGCGGGACCGTCGCCGGGATCAAGACGGTCGGCAGCGTCGCGGTCGCGACGAACAAAGGAGTCCTCTGCCATCCGCACGCGCGGCCAGGGGAGATGGAGGTCCTGAAGTCCGCGTTGCAGGTGCCGGTCGTGATCACGACCGCGAACTATGGCGCCGCGCAGGTCGGGGCGTGCATGGTCGCGAATTCTCACGGTGCCGTCGTGGGCTCACGGACGACACCCATCGAGCTCGGGAGAATCGAAGAAGGCCTCGGGCTGTTTTAGCTGTGTCGTTTACAAACCATCCGACAAGTTTGATATATCTTGGGATAGCTAGGTATTCCGATGAAGACGCTGGTCCTCTGCGTCGATCGAGATAACGACATCGGCGTCAAGACCGGGCTCCAGGCCCCGCTCGTCGGTCGTGACCAGAACCTGGCGGCGGCGACAAAGCTGGGCCTCGCGGATCCGGAGGACTCCGATGTCAACGCGCTCCTGAGCGCGGTCTCGATTTACGATGGCCTCCAGAAAGACAACGCGGACGCCGAGGTCGCGACGATCTGCGGGGATGTCCGCGTCGGTGCGGTCTCCGATCTCGTGCTGACGAAACAACTCGACCAGGTCCTCGAGCAGCTCCGGCCCGACCGCGTGTTCCTCGTGTCCGACGGAGCCGAAGACGAGGCGTTCTCGCCGATCATCGGCTCTCGGATCCGGGTCGACCACGTGCGCCGCGTGTACGTGCGGCAGACGCCGACCGCGGAGTCCCTGTACTACACGATCGGCCGGCAGCTGAAGAACCCGCGCGTGCGCCGCAAGATTGTGGCCCCTCTCGGATACGTGCTCCTGTTGTTCGGGGCGATCTATTTGGCGCTCCCCAACGCGGCTTCTGGGCTCGCCCTGATCCTCGCCGGCCTGTACTTTATCATGATCTCGCTGCCGTTCCAGAGCATCGGCGATGTGCTGAAGAAAGGCTCCGAGATCTATGAGCGGGTCCGCGACTCCGTCGCGACCGGGAATCTGGCGATCTTCTTCAACGTGTCCGCGCTCATCTTGATCCTCGTCGGGATCTTCTTCGGAGCGGACACCGCGGGCCGAAACGGCGGGACATCCTACGTCTCGCAGTTCCTCTGGTTCGTCATCGGCTCGGTCTGGTGGATCGTCATCGGCACGTTGCTCTTCGAAGGCGGCAAGGTGATCAGCGCGTACCTCCGACACGGCCGGGCTCCGCGGCATGCCGTGGCCGTCGGGGTGACGTTCGTGGCCCTCGGCCTCCTGGTCCTCGGGATGACGCAGATCCTTCAGACGATCCTCGGGGAATACAACCCCGCCGCTTCCTTGCCCCTGATCTACCTGAGCATGGGGCTCGCGCTGTTCCTCGTCGCGGTCACCGGCCTCTCCTACCGAACGCGCGAGCAGGGCCCTCACTCCCCGGACGAGAGCTAGGGGCGCCGGGGTTTCGGATGGAATTCGAGACCTGGGAGCCGTTCTACGAAGAGATTCGGAAAGACTTCGGCTTCCCCCGGGAAAAGGATGAGGCGATTGCCATCGAGCTCGACAAGCTCTTGGGCGGCAATCGGGTCCCCGACTCGAGCCTTCGGAAGATCATCCGGGGGAAGGAAGTCACGGTGGCCGGAAACGGTCCGAACGTCGCGGAGGAGATCGGCGAGGCCCGCGGGGTCCTCCTCACGGCGGACGAGGCGACGTCGGTCGCCCTCGAGAAAGGGCTTCTTCCGGCCATCCTCGTGACCGATCTTGACGGAACTGTGACGGATCAGGTGAAGGCGAATGCCGAAGGCGCGATCGCGGTGATCCACGGCCACGGCGACAACGGACCTGCGGTGCGGCAATGGGCACCGCGGTTCTCCGGGGCAACGGTGGCGACGACGCAATCCCGGCCCCTCGGAGGCCTGCGGAACTTCGGCGGCTTTACGGATGGGGATCGGGCGGTGTTCCTCGCAGACCATTTCGGCGCCGCGCGCATCCGCTTGGTCGGCTTCGACTTCGAACATCCGAATGCGAAGGACCTCGACCGCCGCACGAAACAGCGGAAGCTCGACTGGGCGTACATCCTCCTCGGGAGCCTCCATCGGGACGAGCTCGAACTATGAGGGGGGCTTCGGGGACTTCAACGTCCGCCAACTGAGGATCGGTTCGCGGGCCGCCTGCACCTCGTCGACGCGCGCGACCGCGGTGTTGTGCGGTGCGGAGTGCAACGTTTCGGGGTCCTCCTTCACGATTTTCTTGAGCGCCTCCACGAACCCGTCGAGCGTTTCCTTCGTCTCCGTCTCCGTCGGCTCGACCATAAGCGCCTCCTCGACGAGGTGCGGGAAGTACACGGTCGGCGGATGATAGCCGAAGTCCATGAGGCGCTTCGCCAGGTCCACCGTGCGGACGCCTCGCTCCGCGGCGAGCTTCGCGGCACTGGCGACGAACTCATGCTTCCGGAGCCCGCCGAAGGGCACGTCGAGGACGCCGGCCAGCCGGTGACGGATGTAATTCGCGTTCAGCACGGCACGGTCGGAGACTTCTTTGAGCCCGTCTCCGCCCATCCGGAGGATGTAGGCGTAGGCCCGCACCAAGAGCGCGAAGTTCCCGTACCACGCGCGCACTTTCCCGATCGACTTCGGGCGGTCGTAGTCCAGGTGGTAGCCGCGGCCGTTCAGCCCGATCACCGGCACCGGGAGGAACGGCTCGAGCGGTTTCCTGACGCCGACGGGCCCGGCCCCCGGACCTCCGCCGCCATGGGGCGTCGTGAAGGTCTTGTGCAGGTTGAAGTGGACGATGTCGAAATTCATTTTGCCCGGAGACGTGCGGCCCAGGATGGCGTTGAAGTTCGCGCCGTCGTAGTACAGGAGGCCACCCGCGTCGTGCACGATCTGCGCGATGTCTAGGACGTGCTCTTCGAAGATCCCGAGGGTGTTCGGATTCGTCAGCATGAGGGCGAGTGTCTTCGGACCGGCGGCGGCCTCGAGCGCCTTCAGATCGACGCGTCCGTCCTTCGATGGAATCTCGATCAGATCGAACCCAAGCATTCCGGCCGACGCGGGGTTTGTGCCGTGTGCGGTGTCGGGGATGATGACCTGATGTCGTTCCTCCCCCCGCTCCCGGTGGTACGCTTGCGCGAGGAGCAGGCCCGTGTATTCGCCTTGCGCGCCCGCCGCGGGCTGCAATGTGACCGCGTCCATCCCCGCGATGCGCGCCAAGAGGTCCTGCAACTCGTAGAGGACGCGGAGCGCTCCTTGGACGGTCGACTCGTCTTGGTCCGGATGGATCCGCGTCACGGTGGGGAGGGCCGCGAGTTCCTCCGTGAATTTGGGGTTGAATTTCATCGTGCACGATCCGAGCGGATAGAAACCGGTGTCGATTCCAAAGTTCATCTGCGATAGCCGCGTGAAGTGCCGGACCACGTCGTGCTCCGAAAGGTTCGGGATGGCGATCCGGTCCCGTCGAATCTTCGCAGGGACGAGGTCCGTAA
>WNET01001115.1_pt1 | contig 10516 bp, 7 predicted proteins | sample 5399911 | NCBI WGS metagenome assembly WNET01 (sample SAMN13153333, study PRJNA577476) | soil metagenome | isolation source: 40 cm grassland meadow soil pre-rain plot 2 | place: USA:California | collected 2015-09-08 | reverse complement strand
ACGGCGTAATAGAAGATGAACCAGTGGGCGGCCAGCTCGGAGACCCCCAGTTTGATCAGGGCAGGGGCCACGATCACCGCCGCGATGATGGAGGTCGCGGTGATCGGCAGGGCCAGGCCCAGGACCCACAGGGCGATGGCGGAGTAGATGAGCGTAAGAATCAGGTTGCCGCCGGCGAAGCCGATGATGATGTCGGACAGCCTCAATCCCAGGCCGGTGAGGTTCACCACGCCGACGATGATGCCCGCCGCGGCCGTGGTCACCGCGATATTCAGAATCTGCCGGGACCCGTTGGCCAGCGCCGTGACCAGCTTGTGCGGGCGGAGCGACGTATCGCGCCGGAGGTAGCTCGCCGCCCACGCGACGATCGTGGCCCAGAAGACCGCCTTGATCGCGGTGAATCCCACCACCATGAATGCGGGGATGACGATCAACGAGGTGAGAAGATACCAGTACTGCCGCGTCAGCAGCAAGGGATTCTGGGTTTCCATCTCGACAAACCGCAGCCCGAACCGGCGCGCATCGAGCTCGATCATCAGGAAGATCGATAGATAGTAGAGGATCGTGGGGATGATCGCCATGACCAGGACCTGCAGGTAGGTGATCTTCAGGATCTCGGCGATCAGGAACGCGGCGGCTCCGAGGATGGGCGGGGAGATGACGGCGCCAATGCCGCCGGCCGACAGCAGCCCGCCGGCCGACTCACGGTCGTATCCGGCTTTCTGCAGCAGCGGATAGGCGATGGCCCCCACGGTGACGGTGGTGGCCACCCCACTGCCCGATGGGCCACCGAGGAGGAATGACGCGACGGTGACCGCCTGCCCGGCGCCGGTGCGCCGCCGCCCGGTAAGGGCAAAGGCCAGGTCCACGAAGAACTTTCCGGCGCCGGACTGATCGAGGAACGCCCCGTAGATCGTAAACAAGATAATGAACGTCGACGAGACGGCGATGGGGACGCCGAAGATACCCTCGAGCGTCATATACAGCTGACCCACCAGCCGCGCCACATCGTAACCGCGATGCGTCCACGGCGCCGGCAGCCACGGGCCGGCGAATGCATAGAGGATGAACCCTCCGACGACAACGAGCAGCGCGTTGCCGACCGAGCGGCGCGTGGCTTCCAGGATCAGCAAGATGGTGAGGACGCCAAACACTAGATCCCAGGTAGTGGGCACGACCGCGCGGTAAATGAACCCTTCGAAGTCGACGAACACGTAGCCCAGGGCCGCCGCGCTGGCCAGCGATAGGACCACGTCGGTGGGATGAATCCTCCGGGCCGCGCCCTTCCATCCCGGGTAGACGAGGAAGGTCAACACGAGCACGAAGAGCAGATGGATCGTGCGATGAATCTGCGTGACGACGTTGGCGGTGGTGGCCCAGAGGTGGTACAGGGACATGACCACCAGGGCGGCGGTGATGGCGCGTCCGAGCAGGCCGGTGGGGTGCCGGGTCTTCCCCTCGAACGACTCGACCAGTTCTTCGAGTTCTGCCGCAGATTTCGGCAGCTGGCCGGCCGGTGGCTCGGTCATGGACTGGGGACGACCGTGATGACCAATCGCGTCCCTTCGCCGGCCTGGTACAGCGGGAGGTCGGTGGTTCCTACACGGAGCCGGGGCCGCCCGGTCTGGCCGACCCGCAGCACAATCTCGCGGAGGTGGGCCGAGGCCGCGGCCACGAGGAAGGCTCCATCACGCCGGTATGGAGCGCTCAAGCCGTTGTACGCCAGCACCGCCTCGCTCGTGCTGCGCACGTCGGCCAGGGCAAACCCGTCCGGCGTCACCGCGAACCGCTCCTCCGTCAGCGCGCCGTAAATCGAGTTCGTGTACGCCAGCGTGACCGTGGTCGCGGATGAGACAGGCGCAGACCACCGGGTGCGCCCGGTCTCATCCACAACGCGCAACTGATACCGGGGCGTGGATGTGAGTGCGACGAGCCCCGCCGTCGCGGCGGCGAGCAGGACTTTGCTCACTAAAACCCCTGGACGCCCTTCTCCTTAAAGTATCGGATTGCCCCCGGGTGGAACGGCACCGGTGACCGCCCCACCACGCCCGTGAGCGTGATGTTGGCCGCCTCCTTGTGCACCTGCGCCAGCTCCGAACGGCGCTCATAGATCAGTTTCGTAATCTGATAGGCCAGGTCGCCGTTGAAGTCCTGATGCACCACCAGCAGGTTCGCTACACCGACGGTGGCCGCGTTGGCCTGCGCGCCCGGGTAGATCTCTTTCAGGATCACGGCCTTGAAGTACAGGTTTCCATAGGTCTTTTGCAGCTCGGCGATGGTGGTGTCCAGGGGAACCAGCCGGATGCGGAGGCCGGGGGTCGTGGCCAGGTCCAGCACCGCGGACGTCGGCAGGCCGCCGCTCCAGAAGAAGGCGTCGATCTTGCGGTCCTTGATCGCATCGACCGATTCTTGCACGCCGAGGCGCTCCTTGCGGATGTCGCGATCGGGATCGAGGCCGGCCGCCCGGAGGATCCGCACCGCTGTGACCTCGGTGCCGCTGCCGGGGGAGCCGACCGAGACGCGCTTCCCACGCAGATCAGCGACGGTGGCGACGCCGGTGCCCTCGATCGTGACCAGATGGTTGAAGTTGTTATACAGCGGCGTCAGCGTGCGGATGGGGATCGGCGTGCCCTGGAACGTCGCCTGGCCGGTGAAGGCATCGTACGCGGTGTCGGCCAGGGTGAAGGCGATGTCCGCGCGCTTGGCGCCGATCAGCCGCATGTTGTCGACCGACGCGGACGTGACTTCGGCAGTGGCCTGAGTGTCGGGGACGTACTTGGAGATGAGCTGTGCCAGCCCGCCGCCCATCGGGAAGTAGACGCCGCCGGTTCCTCCGGTGACGATGGACAGCCGTACCGGCGGTGCGGACAGCGCGACCGCCGCCCAGCTCGATGCGGCGACAACGGCCAGCCCGCACACCAGAACGGCGCGGACGATTCCACTCGGTCGGGACCTTATGTATCCCATCGGGTTCCCCCCTGATCGAAACAGTGCCGCTATCCCGTTATCCCTTTGTCCCCTTATCCCTTTCTCATCTTAGCCGTGGGTCCAGGGCCTCACGCAGCCCGTCGCCCAGCAAATTCAGCGCCAGCACGGTGATGAAGATCGCCAGGCCCGGCCACACCGCCATCCACGGGGCAGTGCCGAGATACGCCTGCGCGATATTGAGCATGGACCCCCACGACGGCGTGGGCGGCTGCGTGCCCAGCCCCAGAAACGACAGTGTCGCCTCGGCGGTGATCGCTCCCGCCATGTCCAGCGAGGCCTGCACGACGATTGGGGAGACGCTGTTGGGCAGGATGTGGCGCCAGATAATGCGGCCATCCCCCACGCCCATAGCCCTGGCCGCCTCCACGTAGTTTTGCTCGCGCTCGCCTAGCACCTGGGCGCGCGCCAGGCGGATAAATCGCGGTGTAAACACGATGCCGATCGCCAGCAGCGCCTTGTCCAGCCCGGCGCCGAGGACCGCGGCCAGAGCCAGCGCCAGGACGAGAAACGGAAACGAGAGCATCGCGTCGGTGAGACGCATCAAGAGATCGTCCAGGCGCCCGCCATAGTAGCCGGAGAGCAGGCCCAGCGGGAGGCCGGCGAGAACGGCGATGCCCACGGAGAGCACGCCCGCCAGGAGTGCTGTGCGCGCGCCGAAGATGACACGGCTGAGGACGTCTCGGCCGAGGTCGTCGGTGCCCATGGGATGGGCGGCGCTGGGTGACCGCAGCAAATTGCCAAAGTCCGGTTTGATGGGACTGGCCGGCGCGACCCATGAAGCGAAGAGCGCCACCGCCACGATGCCCAGCACCACCCACAGGCCGACCAGCGCCAACCGGTTCCGAGCATAGCGATGGAGGAGGTAGCCAAATCCGTACCGGCGCATACCCGCCGCGCGGTGCCGCAGCCTCACAACGTCCACCGGGAGATCGGCGGCGAAGCGGCTCATCCGGTCCGTGCTCCCAGCCGGATCCTAGGGTCCAGGACGGCATACATGACATCCACCGCGAGGTTTGTGAGGACCACAGCGAGCGCCGCAAACAAGACCACGCCCTGTACCATGGGGTAATCTCGGGTCAGGATTGACTCCACGGTGAGCCGCCCCAGCCCGGGGACGGCAAAGATCGTTTCCGTGATCACGGCGCCGCCCAACAGGCCGGACAGCTGCAGCCCCATCACGGTCACCACAGGAATCATCGCGTTCTTCATCGCGTGGCGGACGAGGACGACAGCATCGCCCAGCCCCTTCGCCCGCGCCGTGCGAATATAGTCGGTGCCCAGAACCTCCAGCATGCTGCTGCGCAGCAGCCGCATCACCAGCGCGGCCAGCGCCGTTCCCAACACGATTGACGGCATCACCATCAGCTTGAGGTTACGGACTGGATCGATCCAGGGCTCAATGTACCCTGATGGCGGGAGCAGCCGCAGGTTCACTGCGAGGAGATAGATCATCATGATGCCCAGCCAGAAGTTGGGGATGGAGATCCCGGCCAGGGCCGCGGTAGTGGCCGCGTAATCGAGTGCGGTGCGTTGTTTCCATGCCGCCACCACGCCGGCAGGAATGGCGATGATCCACGCCACCAGTAGCGAGGTGATCGCGAGTTCAATCGTGACAGGCAGCTTCAGCAGCAATGTGTCCAGAACCGCTCGCCCGTCGCGGACTGAGCGGCCGAAGTCGCCGCGCGCCACATGGCTCAGCCACAGCAGGTACCGCACGTGCATCGGCCGGTCCAGCCCCATCTCTTTTCGGAGCGCGCTCAATGCTTCTTTGCTGGCTTCTTCGCCCAGCATGACGCGTGCGGGATCGCCGGGGATGAGATTGATCAGCGAGAACACGATGAGGCTGACGAAGAACAGGACCGGGAGGGTGAGGAGGAGGCGGCGGACCAGGTACCAGCTCACGGGAGAGGTGGACCGGGGGGAGGGTGCGGATGCCCTCCCCCGGAACGACTACGGGGTCAGCCAGGTGTTGCGGAATCGCATCATGCCGTCCGAGATGTGCACGAACCCCTGGAGTTTGGGGCCCAGCACTTTGTACTGTTTGGGCCAATAGAGGAACAGGTAGGGCAGCTCGTCATTCAGGATATTCATCACGTCGCCGTACGCGCGCCGGCGCTGGTCGCGCGTAGTGAGAATTCGTGCGGCATCCAGTAAGGTGTCCACCCGCGGATTGGAGTATGCGCTGAAGTTCAGCCCGCCGTCTGTGATGAAGTCGCCATAGATGTTGCCGTCGGGATCGGGGCGGCCGCTCCAGCCGAGGAGGATGGCCTCGAACTTGTGCGCGTCGCCCTGGCTGAGGATCGCGCCAAACTCCACGATCTCGATGTTGACCTTGATCCCGGCGTCGGCGGCCATCGACTGGATGACCTGCGCGACCTGCTGCGCCACGCGGCCTGGTGTGATCTTCAGCGTAAACGAGAATCCGTTCGGCATGCCGGCGTCGCGCAGTTTCTGGCGCGCCAGGTCCACGTTACGCTCAGGGATGCGCGAATTCGCAGGGACGTCATATGTGAACAAGGCCGGGGGGAACGGCCCGTTGGCCGGGACGGCGGTTTCCCCGAACACGACATTCACCAGGGTGCGCCGGTCAATCGTCGCGTTGAGAGCCTGGCGCAGCAGCTTGTTGTTGAACGGCGGCCCGGCGACCATGATCCACATGCCCTGCCATTCCAGGCCACTGCGCTCCAGCAGGCGCAGCACAGGGTCTGTCCGTAGTTTGGGGATATCCGCCGGCGCAACCTGGTCGATGACATCGAGCTCACCGGCTCGCAGGTTGGCCAGGCGCGCGTTCTCATCGGTGAACGGCCGGTAGATGATGCGATCAACGAAGCCACCGTTCTTGTCCCAGTGCTGGTCAAACCGCTCCAGGACGATGCGTTCCTGCGGCCGCTTCTCCACAAACTTGTAAGGTCCGGTGCCCACCGGCTCACGGGCCAGTCCCTTGCCCGCCTTCTGCGCCGCCGCGGGCGACACCATCATGCCGGCGCGGTCGCTCAGGACGGCGAGGAACGGGCTGTAGGGTTTCTCCAGCGTGATGCGCACTGTGTAGGGGTCCACCGCTGTCACTGAGGTGACCAGGCTGACCTCGTTGAACCGGGGCGATCCAAACGATTTGTCCAACATGCGTTCAAAGTTGAACTTTACCGCGTCGGCGTTGAAGGGTGTGCCGTCGTGAAACACGACGCCCTGGCGCAGTTTGAACGTATAGGTACGTCCACCGTCGGTGATCTGCCACGACGTGGCCAGCATCGGAACGATCTCCAGGTTCTGGTTGATGTCGACGAGTTTGTCGTAGAGGTTTTGGAAGACCTGGCGGTCGACAGCCGCCGTGGATTGATGCGGATCCATGTTCGGCGGGTCGGCGTTGAGGCCGACGCGCAGTGTCCCACCGCGCTGCGGCGCGGCGGAGACCGAAGTCACCGCCAGTGCGCCGATCAGAATGAAGATCCACAACGCCCGCTTCATGCCATTCTCCCTCCTCGCCATGATCACGTGAAACCAGTGCCTTAACAGAATCCTGGACACGTCACGGTCTTGCAACGTCGCGTCGATGGGGGGATTTGACAATACATTGGCGCTACTGGAGGGGTTTCCTCTTGACCTGCGCCAGCTTTCCGCCGGCCACGAGGTAACCACGCTCGCGGGGGCTAATCTCGACCCGCACCGTAAACTCGCCGCCCTTGGTGCGGTTGCGCACGGTGAATTCGCGTGTGCCCTGCAGGATGCCTTCGCGGATCTTTGGGATCTCCAGCTCGTCATCCCGGTCGACGCGGGCGTAGTCGGCGGGATCCGTGAAGATCAGCGGGACGATGCCCCAGTTGATGAGATTGGCATGGTGGATGCGGGAGAACGACTTCGCCAGCACCGCCCGTACTCCCAGGTGCATCGGCGCCAGGGCGGCATGCTCGCGCGAAGACCCCTGCCCGTAGTTGTCCCCGCCGACGATGAATCCGCCGCCCCGGGCTTTGGCCCGCGCGCTGAACTCCGGGTCCATGCGGTGGAAGACGAACTCGGCCAGCCTGGGAATGTTGGACCGGTAGGCGACGATTTCGGCGCCGGCGGGCATGATGTGGTCGGTGCTGATGTCGTCTCCCACCTTGATCAGCACCGTGCCCCGCAGTGTCTCTTCCAGCGGCGGTTTGACCGGGGAGGGCTGGATGTTCTCACCGCGGTGCACGACGATGCCGGCGGCCTCGGCCTCTGATGCCGGAGGAATCAGATTCGGGTTGTCCTGGGGCACGGCGTCGGGCAGGACCGGTTCAGGCGCGGCGATCGCCAGCTCCGCGCCCAGATCGCGCGGATCTGTAATCACGCCCTTGATCGCCGTCGCGGCGGCAGTCTCCGGGCTGGCCAGGTAGACCTGATCGTCGCTGAGGCCGCTGCGGCCTTTGAAGTTTCGGTTGATGGCCCGCAGGCTCTTCGTGCCCGGCGCGGGTACGTGCCCGAACCCGATGCACGCCCCGCAGGTGGGTTCCGCCACGTTCACCCCGGCCGCCAGGAGATCGGTCACGTACCCCTCCCGGGCCAGCAGCTCCAGGTCGGCGCGGCTGCTGGGATGGATGAAGAAGTACACCTCCGGATGCACGCGGCGGCCCTTCATCACTTTGGCCACGGCCTGCAGGTCGGTGTAGGAGCCGTTGGTGCAGGAGCCGACCATGACCTGTTCCACTTTGGTCCCTGCCACCTTGCGCACCGGCACCACGTTGTCCGGGAGGCTAGGGAGGGCAATCAGTGGCTCGATCTTGGCCAGATCCATGTCGATCATGTCGTCATACTCGGCGTCGGCATCTGGCAGCATCTCCCGCCAGTCGCGCGCCCGGCCCAACCGGCGGAAGAAATCCCGGGTGATCTCGTCTGAGGGGAAGATCGAGGTGGTGGCTCCCAGCTCGTAGCTCATGTTCGTGATGGTGACGCGTTGCTGCGCGTTGAGCACACGCATACCTTGCCCGGTGAATTCAAAGATGCGGTCCTTGCCCCCGCGCACCGTCAGCCGGCGCAGCAGTTCAAGGATCACATCCTTGGCGGTGCACCAGGGCTGGAGGGTGCCGGCCAGCTTCACCCCCACGACCTGCGGCATCGCGAAGTAGTACGGTCCGCCGCCCATGGCCACCGCCACGTCCATCCCTCCGGCGCCGATGGCGATCATCCCCACGCCGCCGCAGTGCGGGGTGTGGCTGTCGGCGCCCAGCACCGTCTCACCAGGAACTGCGAAGTGTTCCAGATGGATCTGGTGACCGATGCCGGAAGCCGGCTTGCCGAACCAGATGCCGTACTTGCGGGATGCCGACTGCAGGTAGAGGTGGTCCTCCATATTCTCGGGCTTGATGTGTAGGACGTTGTGGTCGGCGTAGCAGGCGGCGACTCTGCAGCGGATGCGGGGGATACCCATCGCCTCAAAATGCAGAAAGGCCTGTGTGGCGGTGAGGTCCTGGGCCAGGATCTGATCGATCCGGATGCCGATCTCTTCCCCGGCAACCAGGCCGCCTTCGGCGAGGTGGGCTTCCAGAATCTTGCGGGTCAGGTTCTTGCTCATATGAGTGCTCCTCCAAACAAACTATATCGCGAATTGCGTCCGTCATTGCGAGCCCCGCAGGGCCAATTCTGTCATCGCGAGCGAAGCGAAGCGATCTTCCCCGCGAGGAGATTGCTTCGGCCCTTCGGGCCTCGCAATGACTAGAGGGCGCGCTTCTCGACCGCGGCGCGCGCCGCCCTCATCCGGTCCTCGGTAATGTCGATGGGGAGCGTGCAACCCGCCCCGACGATGTGCCGGATGCCGCCGGTCTGGGTGGTGGCGTCACGGACCTCCGCGTCGATCTGCTGTGGTGTTCCTGAAGACAGCGTGTCCCATTCGTTGATTCCTCCCACCAGGCAGCCAGAAAACCGGTGCCGGGCTTCCGCCAGCGTGGGCGGTGTCCTGCGGTCGTGCCAGTTGATCGCGTCGACGGGGTAGTCCGTCACCAAGTCGAACATGACGTGCATCCCATGCGTGTGCAGAATGCGCAGCTCGCCGCCCCCTGCCGCCTCCAGCACCCGCAGATCGTACGGCCTGCCGAACTCTTCGTATTCCTCCACGCCGAGGTAGTCGGTCGTGGCCGCCGCCGTGGCAAAGAAGATCCCGTCCGCACCGGCGGCCAGTGTCTCCGCGGCAAAGCGGGCCGTCACGTCGGTAATGAGCTCCAGCCCGCGGTGCAGCTCGTCGGGATTCTCCCGCAGGTAGCGCAGCGACGCCTCCGGACCCGACAGCGTTCCGGCGATGGTCAGCGGACTGAACACGGTGGAGACGATCAGCACATCCGGCAGCGCCTCCCGGATCAGCCGCAGGGCGTGCAGTTCACGGCCGTAAGCCCCCCCGGTGACATCGAGCGACTTCAGCCGTCCCCAGTCGGCCGGTTTTTTGATCGGCCGGTCGGCGTAGTGCCGCGTACCCTCCCGGTTCGGTTTGTATCCGGCGCGCAGGCCCCAGTCGTCGCCGTAGTAGCCGCTGGCCGGCGTCACCTTGAGCAGATCCCACTGGTATTTTTTCTGAAAGGTCACGTGGGCGGCGGCAAGCGACTCGGCGCGCTGGTCGTCGCCGGGGAAGTGGCGCCACAGCGCGACAGGCACCCGATCCACAGGCTTGCCCGCGATGGCGGCGCGGATTCGGTCTCGGCTATTCATCTCGAATCACACCGCGTCTACCTGGTCTACTTAGTCTCCTTAGTCTACTTGGTCTACCTGCGAAAACTGGTTCCGTGGTGCGGTTCGTAGACCAAGTAGACCAAGAAGACCAAGAAGACTAAGTAGACGTTTTGCTGGTTAGACGTTTCCGCATGAACGCGATGATTTCGCGATCGACGAGGTCGTCCTCACGCCAGCGCTCCTCGAAGTTTTCGATGGAGCAAAACTGTTTGAAGGCGGCCTTCGTGGCAGGATCATAGATCCCGCTGATCTCCCCGGAGTAGTAGCCCAGCCCCTGCAGGAGCTGCTGAATCTCCCTGGCCACGTTCCCGGCCGCGCGCGTCAGCGCCCCGGTGGGTGTGGTGCCGAAGTACAAGCGGTGCAACTCGAGCAGTTTGCGCAGTTCGATGATGGGAGCGGCATGGTCGTCGACCCGCAGATCGACATAACGGTCCAGGTACCCGCCATAACTTCCCTTTTCTTTGGCCACGTACAGTGCGGCCGATTGCTGGCCCCGGCTATCTCCTCCCTGGGATTGTCCCGCCTCCAGCGCCTGGAGCAGCCGCTCCGGCAGCGGTCCGGACGAACGCTCGAAGTCGTCGGCCATGGCCCTGACGACGGCCTCCGATGCTAGGATGTTCCCCTGGCAACTGTACCCGTTCCCCGACCGGTGGCCGGCCCAGTGGAAGCACTCTTTTCCAGTCCACGCGGCCGCGCGGCCGTGTTGGTCGACGATACCCAGCTGGCGGTGCTCGCGGTCACCGTCCGCTTCCGTGAGGCGGCCCACGACGTCGCCGGCGGCCTGCCCTTCGGCGAGCAGGGCCAGCCCCCGCGGACCATAACTCAGGTTGGCCCACGCCTGGGTGGCGAT
>WNET01001110.1_pt1 | contig 10529 bp, 10 predicted proteins | sample 5399911 | NCBI WGS metagenome assembly WNET01 (sample SAMN13153333, study PRJNA577476) | soil metagenome | isolation source: 40 cm grassland meadow soil pre-rain plot 2 | place: USA:California | collected 2015-09-08 | reverse complement strand
CTGTATACAGCTTGGTGTACAGCGCCTATACTACCCCCAGCCCGTGCCCCCGCAAGGGAGCGCAGAGGCCTTACCGATAGCTTGCGTAACTCCTAGCCATTAACAATGTTGTTTCAAACCAGCCCCTGGATCGGCATGCCTGCACAACCTGCCCGATACACACCAGCCGCTGCACCCGATACGGTCGTCCACGACCTGCCTCCGATTCGCTTTGACGGACAACCCATAGAAATCCGACTCTCTCTGCGCCGCACCGAAGACGGTATCTGGCGTGGCCGCATCATGTTCGGCGCCGAGGGAACGGAAATGGAGCGCTCGAGCGCGGAGATCTTCTGCGCCGGGACGGAGCAGGATCTGTGGCAATCGGTGCGCGACCTGCGGGATCACCACCTGCGGGATCTGTACCGCTCGTTGTTGTGATGGCTGATCTGAAGGCCATGGCGAAGCTGCGCCACGACCTTTCCAATCCCCTATCGGCGATACTCGCCGAGACTCAGCTGCTGCTCCTCGCGCCGGAGAAGTACGACGAGGAGACGCTGGCCGGGCTCAAGCAGATCGAGGACCTGGCGCGCAAGATGCGCCAGATGCTGCAAAGCCCCGAGTGAGCAAGCGGCATCGCCCTCGGTTTTGCCCCTCCACGGCGTGGTGGCCACCGCGCCGGTTGCGCATTGCCTTCCTTATTAGACGGGTCTCTCGCCGCATGCGCCTACCGGTGACCCGCGTCATAGCGGTTCCGGTCGGACCCCGGTAGCTTACCCCCCCTTCATCGGCGGGAGTCCCCGACGTTGGTTGGTCGCAGGTCCTTGCTCTCAGGCATGAGTGGTTTGGTCGTGGCTTGCGCAGGCGGGCCACGGCCCAGACCCGTCACACCCGCCGAAATCCCCGCCCTCACAACCCAGGCAACGCAGCAACCCCGAAACGCTCAGATCCGCTTCCGTCTCGCCGCGGCCCTCATGGCTGCCGGGCGCTGCGACAGCGCCGTCGTCGTGGCGAACGCCGCCGAGATGCTGGCGCCGGCTGAGGCGCTCGGCCCCATGGTCGTCGGCGGGTGCCAGGAGAAGGACGGGCGGTATGATCTGGCGTTCGCCACCTACACCGACTTCGCGAACCGTCATCCCCAGGCCAGGGGCGTGGCGGCCGTCCGTGCGCTGGGCCAGCTCGCGCTCCGCACCCAGGCCACGCAGACGGCGAAGCTCGCGCTCGCGCGCGAGTCGACGCTGACCAACCTGGCGCCGGAACCCGCGACGATCGCCGTGCTGCCGATGACGATCGCGGGCGACTCGAGCCTGCAACCGCTCTCCCGCGGCTTGGCCGAGCTGGTGTTGTCCGACCTGGCGATGGTTCGGAGTCTCCGCCTCCTGGAGCGCATTCAAGTCGGTGCGCTGCTCGACGAGCTGAAGCTGAGCCAGAGCGGGCGGGCCGATGCCAGCACCGCCGCACGCGTCGGGCGTCTGCTGCGCGCGGAACGGATGGTCCAGGGCGTCGCGGCGATCACGCAAAACGGCCCGGTCCGCATGTCGGCGACGGTGGTGCGCGGCGACGGGACCGTTCGGTCGGGCGCCCAGGCGAACGGCACATTCAAGCAGCTGCTCGATCTCGAGAAGCAGCTCGTGTTCGGGCTCACGTCGGAGCTCGGGATTCAGCTGACGGAGGCGGAGCGGCAGCGCATCCTGCGACAGGGCACGAAGAACCTCGCCGCCTTCCTGGCCTACAGCAAAGGACTCGAGGCGCTCGATCGGGGCGACTATCGCGCCGCGGCCGCGGCCTTCGCGCAGGCGGTGCACGCCGATCCGTCGTTCCAGCAAGCCCAGCAGCAGCAGCAAGCGGCTGAAGCCGCGCCGGTACTACAGGCGAGCGCCGGTGACTTGGTGACCGTCATCCAAGCAGTCGATCAGAACCCGCTGCCGGTTGAACCGGCTGCCGAAGGCGCGCTGAAGCAGGGCACGCTCGACGTGTCTGCGACGATCGGCGACGTGACGGGGCAGACCGGAATCAACAGCGTCCTGAGCAATCCGACACCTGAGAGCCAGGGCATCTCGAGTGTCGTGCAGGCGTCGGGCATCATCCGCATCATTTTCCGCAGGCCGTGACGATTCCCTGCACGCGTTTGCTGCTGGCATTGGCGCTGATGCCGGGAATGCTCGCCGCCCAGGCAGCGACCACGGCGGCGCGCACCGGCGTCATCTTCGAATCCTACAGCTTCGGTTCCGGACTCGCGTTCAACCGCATCAGTGAATTGACGATTCCGATCGGCGTCACGCAGCGGGTGGGCGGCCGCCTCGTGATCGACGTCAGCACCGCCTTTGCGAGCGCGTCCGTCAGCGAGGCCGGTGGGGGGGGCGACGAGATCACGCACTCGGGGTTTGTCGACACCGATCTGCGCGCCACGGTCAACGCGATTGCCGGCAAGCTGGTGTTCAATCTCGTCGGCACCATCCCGACCGGCGCCACGACGGTTTCGAGTACGACGATCCCCCTGTTCGGTGCCACGGGCACTGGTCTTCTCGGATTCACGACGCCGAGCTTCGGGTCTGGCGGCGGCATTTCGGCAGGATTCGCGTCGGCGTTCAAGATGGGGCAGAACTGGGCCGTCGGAACCGGCGCGAGCTACCACTACGGGACGAGCTACGTGCCCGTTGAGGGCGGTGCCGAAATGAGCCCCGGCGGGGAAATCCGCGGGCGCGTGGGGATCGAGGGTCCATTCGGCGGCGGCAAGTACTTCCGCGGCGCGCTTGTCTACACGACGACGGGTGGTAACGATCTAGGCTCGGGCCGTGAGAGCGGCATCGGCGACCGAATCCTCGGGTACGCCGCGGTCAGCATGCCAGCCGGCAGTTCCCATTTGTCGCTCTACGGGTGGGAGATGCGGCGCTTGCGTGCACGCAATGTCGACACCACGACCGTGCCGGTCCCGCGTGGGAACGTGCTCGCCGTGGGCGCGCGGCTTGATCGCCCGATGGGTCCCAAAGCGACGCTGTCTCCGTTGTTCGAGTTCCGCCACGAGCTGACGGGGCCGGCGCCACGCATGGAGCTGCTCGGGTACCTCCTGCGCGCGGGCGCGGACCTGCGCTATCGCTTGAGCGATCGGGCGACGGGAGTGCTCCACGCACAGCTCGCGTTCGGCACGCTGCACGATGAAGGCGCGAGCGTCTCAATCGTCGGTCCACGGCTCGGTGCCCTGATCGAGTGGGCGCGGTGAGCCCTCATCCGGAACTGGATCCTGCAGGAGGCCGTGCAGAATTGAGATAGGCGTGGCCGTTGGCGAAATACAGGACGAGAAGAACGGCCGTCGCGGCGCTCACGCCGTACTTCCAGATCGGCGCCGCGGCCGATGCCGACAGCAGACCTTCGATCGTTCCGGCAATCGCGAGCAGCGTCACGACGGCGCCGATCATTCGCGCCGCGATTCGTCCCTCGAGGACCAACGCATCTTTGCGGGTGCGATCGCCCGGGGCGATCATCGCCTTCGCGAGACGAAACCCCGCCCCGGCCGAGATGAAGATGGCGGTCAATTCCAGGACGCCGTGCCCGAGGACGAAGGCCAGCAGGTACCGCGCCGCATGGTAGTTCTGAAACAGCCCCAGACCAAGTCCCAGCATCATGCCGTTGGTGTACAGCAGCCAGGCGGTGAGCAAACCACCGGTGACGCCGCCGACGAACGCCACGAATGAAACGCCGATGTTGTTCTGGATGATGAATGCCGCCATCTCGGGCCGATCTTCCTTGCTGGTTTCTGCGTAGCCGCGGCCCTCCGTCAGGTTCTCTGCCGCCGCCTCGGCGCGCGCGACCATGCCGGGCATCAGCTCTTCTCCGAGCTCGGGCCGCTCGCGGATCATCACATAGCCGATCCCGGCGGGGACAGAGAACAGCAGGAAGGCGAGGAGTACGTACCGCCACGACTGGACGACGGCGGCGGGAAAATCGCGCAGAATGTAGTGCGGGAGTGGCGTGCGGTCCTTGCCGCGGGCGCGGTACAGCGCGTTGTGCCCGGCGGTCACGACTCGCTCGAGGTATGTGATGACTCGTGGATCGACTTGATACGTGCGGGCACGCGCCAGATCGGCGGCCACTTCGCGGTACTGGGCCGCGAACGCGGGGATCTCCCCCGGCGCCAGCGCCCCGACTCCAGACCGCTCCATCCGGAGCGCCGTGGTGCGAAATGCCTCCCAGGCGTTCCGTTTCTTCTGGACGAAGCGCTCGGCGGGGATAGTGATGCGGCCGGCGGCACCGGCCTTGGCGCGCGGGGCAAACCGGCTGCGGCGCTTGCGCTGTTCGTCCGCGAAGACGGCAACCAGATAGGCCTGCATGTCCCCGGTGCGGCGCGGGATGCGTGGCTCGAAGCGGCGCACGAGATCCGTGGTGATTCGCACCTGGACTTCCGGCGTGAGATCGTTGATCCGGCCCAGGAATCGATCCAGGAGACGGAACTCTTCCTCAGCAAGCTCCGGCGGGCCAGCCTCGAGGGGCTCAGTGGCGGTTTCCTCGGCCACCGGCAGCGCGCCCAGGCTCCAGTCGGTGGGATGATCGCGCACCACGATGGTACCGGCAGCCATGTCCCCCGGGCGTTTGTTGCTCGAGTGGAGGAACATTGACAGGAGGGCAGGGGCGACCGGGATCGGTACGTAGCAGTCGATGAACCGGACCAGATTCCGCACGACCGCGGCCTGCGGGGTGATCGACCGGCCCGTATCCATGACCACGCGGATGCCCAGTGCCTGTTTCCCGGGGGTGCGGCCGCCGTTCAGCGCCTCGAATAGCGTGAAGTAGCCCCAGACGAAACAGAACGTGAGGAGAATCATCACCGCGCTCAGCCAGCTCCGGGCCATGCTGCCGGACGCCAGCGTGTCGCCGATCGCCCCACCGCCGATCCCGAGCACCAGGAGTGCCAGGACCAGAAACAGGAGGTCGAGCAGGCCGGCGGCCATCCGCGACCCGACCCCGGCCAGTTCGAACTGGACGTCCACATGTTCGGGCGTTTCAACGCCGTGGTGCTGGCGGAGATCGAGGTCTCGCGCGGACGCGGCCATGTCCTCATCTTACCGCGTGTCCCCTCGCGGAGCGACCCATTAATACGAACCTCAGGCCCATGCGGCTGGGCGAGATTCTGGACGGAAGCTTCAACATCTACCGGCGTCACTTCGGCCTGTTCATGCGGCTGAGTTTGATCCTGGTGTGGCTCCCGGCCGCCGCCGGCATCTACCTGAATCTGCGGTTTAGCAGCAACCCGTTCGAGCTCCTCAACCTGTTCGAGGAGAACATCGCGGGGAGCATCGGGATCGCGATCCTGCTGGTGGTCGTCTGGACTGTCTGCGGCTTGCTGCTCAAGGCAGGGACGATCCGTGTGATCTCCGACTCGTACCTTGGCCGGGAGCCGGAGCTGGGCTCGTCCCTCCGATTCGGCGTAAACAAGATCATTCCGCTGCTGCTCGTGGGCCTCAGCAAGACGCTGCTGATCATCCTGCTGTATGGGGCCGCAGTGCTCGCGGTCATGCTGCTGTATTTCATGGGCAAGATCCTCGGGCCCGGTGTGGGTGGACTGATGGCGTTCCTGGGGATAGTCACTGCGGCGTGGTTCGTGATCTGGGTCGCCTGTGCATATGGAATGACGACTCCAATTGTCGTGCTCGAAGACCTCCCCAGCTCGTTCGACGCCTTCGGTCGCTCCTGGGATTTGACCCGTGGCGCGCGGGGGAAGATTGCCGGTACCGTGATCGTCACCTCGCTGATTTCCCAATTCCTGCCAGCGATCGTGATCGCCGCCATTAGTGCCGCCGTCGGAGCCGCGGGCAACCAATCCCTGCAACCGCTCTTCGTCGTGGTCTCATCGCTGCTGTCGATCGTTCTGGCGCCGATCCTGCCCTGCGCCCTCACGCTGCTCTACTACGATCTGCGTGTCCGGCGTGAGGCGTTCGATATTCAGGTCCTGAGCGAGCAATTGGGGACGGGGACGGGGATACACTGACCGAAGCCTTCGTCCAGGTTCCGTCCGACTCGCTGCGGCGCGTGATCGGTCAGGTCTTTGCGCGCTCCGAGTTTCAATGGACCGAGCAGCGGCGCATGGTGTCCTGGCTCGCACGCCAGTGGCAAAACCTGATCGATTGGCTGAATCGCCTCGCCGCGCAGCATCCAATCGGCTTCGACATCGTCACCGGGGTCCTCGTCGTCACCCTCGTCGTGATGCTCGTGCACTTCGGGTACGTCATGTGGCGAATCGTGCAGCCATCCGCGCGGACCGGACAGGCCAGACCCGCCGTCGGAGCGGCGGTGATCGCGGATGCCGCCGCGCACCTCGCGTTTGCCGAGAAGCTGGCACGCGCGGGCCGCTACGCCGAAGCGCTCGGACATCGGTTTCTCGCGCTTGTCCTCGAGCTCGAGCGGCGCAAGGCGCTGCGGTTCCACGCATCGAAGACGCCCGCTGAATACGTCGGAGAAGCGCGCCTGACCGACCGGGGACGCGCATCGCTCGCCGGCCTCGTCGCACAGCTGTACCGTCATCTGTTCGGCGCGGTGCCGTGCGATGCCGGCGGCTACGAGACATTCGGCGCCGCCGCGCAAGAGTTGGCGCGAGGGGAGCATGTCGTACCGGCTTGAGATAACGACGGCGGTGCTGCTGGCGTGCGCGATCGGCGTCGGCATCTGGGCCGCCAATCGGAAGCCGCGAGAACCCGAGCTCGATTTCCGTGCGTCGACCTACTTGAGCGGACCCAACGGCAGCAAGGCGCTGCACGAAACTCTCGTCGGTCTCGGTCGGCTCTCGGAGCGGCGTCGCTCCGCTCTCACCGCGCTCGCGACCGAGCGCGCGCATCGTCCCGCCATTCTCGTTCTGGTCGATCCCATCATCGATCTGGGTGACGACGAGATCGAGCAGGTCGTACGCTACGTCCGCGCGGGAGGGGCAGTGCTGGCAGTGGGCGGCGGAGGCGGCGTCACCTCCTGCGTGGGATGGCGCACCCAGCAGGTGCGCTTCGGGGACAGCATCGGTGTCCGGGCGTTGGAGACGGATGCGCAACTGCCCGCCACGCACCGTGTGTTGACGGTGGTCCCCGCGAAATCAAGCGCAGCGCGGGGATCGCTCCAGAAGCTCAGGAAGGGCGCCGATGAGGACGCTCCCGGGCCCGACCTGTGTGCCACGCTGGCGCCGTTTGCCGCCGACACCGTCGTCGTGGCGTTGAACAATCGCCCGGCGATCCTCCGGCTGCGGTATCGTGGTGGCGGCACCATTACGCTCGCCGCCGATCGTCGCTGGTTCACGAACCGCGCATGGCGCGATACCGACGTTCCCGTCGCTTTGTTGCCGCTGCTCACGCCGCGGGCCGAACGGCCCGGACGCGTCGCGTGGGACGAGTACCATCAGGGGTTCGGGTTCGGCAATCAGGGGTCGTTCGCCGGCCACACCTGGAGCTGGCTGCACAGCACACCCGCGGGCTGGGCGATCCTGCAGTTGATCGCCGTCGCGCTTGCCTGGCTCGCGATGACGTCGGTGCGCTTCGGTCCCGCGTTGTCGGTGATCGAACGGCACCGTCGCTCGCCGCTCGAGCATCTGGAAGCGCTCGGCGCCGGTCTGGAAAGCGCCGCTGATGCCGATACCGCGATCCAGCGGCTGGCGCTGGGATTGCGCCGGCGACTGAGCCGGGCCGGCCACATCGGAAACGGCGACCTGCTGCCGTGGCTCGAGAGTCTCGAGCTCGCGATGCGTGACCCGCGGGGCCGCGCCGCCGTTCGCCGCTTGTACCATCTGCTCACTGCACGCGATCGTGACGAACAACGCGTGCTTCTCGCCGCCCAAGCCGTGGAGGACGTGTGGGAGGAACTGCGCCCGCGCACGACGCGCAACGCATCGTAGACGCTTTACGGAAAGTGGTGCTGGGACAGGAGGCGGCGACCCTCGAGGTCCTCGTCTGCCTGCTGGCACGCGGGCACATTCTGCTCGAGGGCGTCCCCGGAACCGCCAAGACCTTGATGGTGCGCACGCTCGCGCTTGCGCTCGATGTGCGGTTCGTGCGCATCCAGTTCACACCGGATTTGATGCCCGCCGACATCACGGGCATCACGCTCCTGACCGGGGCGCAGCAGTTCTCGTTCCGGCCCGGCCCCGTCTTTGCCGATCTCGTGCTCGCGGACGAAATCAATCGCGCGCCCGCCAAGACGCAGGCGGCGCTGCTCGAGGCGATGCAGGAGCGGACCGTGACCGTGGACGGGCAGAGCCATCCCTTATCCCCGACTTTCACGGTGTTCGCGACGCAGAACCCGATCGAGTTCGAGGGCACGTATCCTCTCCCTGAAGCAGAGCTCGACCGCTTCATGGCGAAGGTGCAAATCGGGTACCCGTCGGCTCAAGTCGAGCAGGGCATCCTGACGCGGTATGTGGAGGGCTTCGAGGCTGATCGCACGGACACATACGGGGTGAGCCCCGTGATGAACGCGGACGGTCTCGAGCGGGTCCGTCAGGCTGTCGATGGCGTGCGCGTCGAGCCGCGCATCACCGCGTACATCACCGCCATCATCCGTGCCACGCGCGAAGCCGCCTCGCTCACGCTGGGCGCGAGCCCGCGAGCCGGCGTGGCACTGTTCAAGGCGGCCCGGGCCGCCGCGCTGCTCGACGGCCGCGATTTCGTGATTCCCGACGACGTGAAGCTTCTCGCCCCTTCGATTCTCCGCCACCGCGTCAGTGTCGCCCCCGAGCTCGAACTCGAAGGCGTGACCGCCGATCAGGCCCTCAAGGCGATTCTCGATCGGACGGAGGCGCCGACCGCATGAACAGCCTGCAGCAAATGCTGCTGGCGGGCTTTGTCATCGCCGCGTTCATCGGGCTGTGGTACGTGCTGGGCGCCGTGGCCGGCATCCTGTGGACGCCGCGCGCGCTCGTGGTTGCGGCGATCCTCGCGGCGTTTGGCGTGGCGGGATACTGGACGCCATGGGGTCTCGACGTGATGCTGCTCGCCGACCTGCTGCTGATCGTGCTGATCTGGATCGACGCGACGCTCGCCCAAACCGTCGTAGTGAACCGCGAGCCGCTGCCCGCGCTGTCGGTGGGCCACACCGGCGAGGTCACCTACCGGTGGACCAATCCCTCGGCACGCACGGCGCACCTCCACGTTCGCGAGATGCGTCCCGAGATCCTGGGTGGCACGCAGCCGCCCCGGGCGGTGGGGATTCCACCGCGCGCGGCGGTGCGCGAGCAGGTGCCCGTCGTGCCGCTGCGGCGTGGGCGGGAGACGGGTGGCGTGGGCGGTTTCGTCGTCGACAGCATGGGACCGCTGGGCCTGGGCCGGCACCGCGCGCGGCTGCCGTTGCCATGGGACGTCGTCGTGTATCCACCACTCGTGTCGGTCCGGCTGCGGGCGTCGGTTGCCGAGGCCCTGCGGCGCCGCGATGCCGGGATGAAGCCGATCCGCAAGCTCGGCGAGGGGCGGTTGTTCGAGTCGCTGCGCGAGTGGGTCCCGGGCGACGACCTGCGGCACATCGACTGGAAGGCGACTGCCCGGCGCGCCAAGGTGATCACGCGCCAGTACGAGGCGGAGCGGCGCCAGCAGGTCCTGCTGGTGCTGGATACCGGGCGGCTCATGACCGCCGACGTCGCGGCCGGCGTGGCGCGGCTCGACTTCGCGGTCCAGGCCGCGCTCGAGCTGGCTTATGCGGCCGCGCAGCACGACGACAACGTCGGCATCATGACGTTCGCCGACGGCGTGCAGCACTTCGTCGCGCCCGAGCGCGGACGGGCCGGCGTGCGACGGGTGATGGATGTGCTGGCGGAAGTGCAGCCCAAGCTCGTCGAGCCGGATTACCCCGGAGCGTTCCGCTATCTCGCCGCGCGCAATCGCAAACGCGCGCTGACGGTGTTCTTCACCGACGTGATCGATCGCTTTGCGTCCGACGCGCTCGTCGCGAATGTCGCGACACTTCGGCCCCGGCACCTCCCGCTCGCCGTCACGCTCCGCAACCCCGAGGTGGATGCCGCCGCGGCGCAGCGGCCTGCAACCGCACGCGACGCCTTCCGGAAAGCCGCGGCCGAGGAGCTGCTGCATGCACGGGAGGAGGCGCTGGGGCACATGCGGCGGGCGGGTGTGCTCGTGATTGACGTCACACCGCAGCGCGCCGCGCAAGCGGTGGTGGCGAAGTACTTGGACCTCAAACGACGAGGCACGCTCTAAGTCACTGTCTGGCCCGGTCAACCGGCGTATTGTATGTTCGGTCCTCACGTTCACGGATTGTCCCGGATGCGCGGTCGCGGCCGAGCTACCCCCATCGTGATTCTCGCAGTGGCGCTGACGGGCGCCACGTGCGCCTTCCCAACCGACAAAAGCGACAAAGTCCTCGTCACGCTCGAGGGGCCTTCTCAGGTCGTGCTCCGCGGGCAGGAGATGTCGGTCCAGGCTCGCGCCTGGCGGGTGATTGGCCCGGACACGCAGCCGATTACGAACGTGGCGTTCGCATTTGGGACGGGGAGTGCCACGACCGCGACGGTCCAGAATGACGGGGGTGGCTACGCCACGGTAACCGGTGTGAACAGCGGCATGGTCGACATCAGC
>WNET01001105.1_pt1 | contig 10562 bp, 6 predicted proteins | sample 5399911 | NCBI WGS metagenome assembly WNET01 (sample SAMN13153333, study PRJNA577476) | soil metagenome | isolation source: 40 cm grassland meadow soil pre-rain plot 2 | place: USA:California | collected 2015-09-08 | reverse complement strand
CGCGATGCACCGGGCCTATCACCACACGCACGCGCATGAAGACGCGCAGGACATGCGCAACATGGGCGGGCTCGCGCAGTACATGCCGTGGACCACGGCGTTGATGTGGATCGCGACGCTCGCCATCGCCGGCGTACCCCCGCTCTCGGGCTTTTTCTCGAAGGACGAGATCCTTACGGCAGCACACGCACGCGGCCAACTGGACCCCGTCTGGCTCGTGTTCTGGGGCCTGGCACTCGGCGCCGCGCTGCTCACCGCGTTCTACATGACGCGGCTCATGCTCTACACCTTCCATGGCCCGAACCGCACCGGTGAGCAGGAGCAGCAGCATCTGCATGAGGCTCCGTGGATCATGACCGGCCCTCTGCTCCTGCTGGGCGTGCTGTCGGCCGCGGGCGGCCTCATCAACATCCCCGAGCTCTATCACGGCAACGCGTGGCTCCATCACTGGCTCGAGCCGATCACGCAGGCGAGCACCCCCCTCCTTCCCGCGGTGCCGCTGTCGACCTCGACCGAGTGGCTGCTGGTCGGCATCGCGGTGGCGGTGGCGATCGCCGGGATCGTGGGCGCCTGGCAGCTGCTCAAGCCCGAGGCCCTAGTCCCGGCCCCCAAGGCCCCAGAAGAGCGGGGATTTGCCCGCCTGCTCCGGAACAAGTGGTACGTGGACGAGATCTATGACGCGCTGATCGTCCGGCCGCTTGTGTGGCTGTCGCGCGAAGTGCTCTGGAAGCAGGTCGATCAGCGCGCCATCGATGGCGCGGCGGTCAACGGCGCCGCGAGAGGCGCCAGAGCGCTCGGCTGGGCGAATCGCTGGCTGCAGACGGGACAGGTCGGGGTGTACGTCACCGTGTTCGTGGTGGGTGTGCTGCTGATCCTGTGGCGGGCGATGAGCTGATGTACGCGCGCTGGGTGCTCACCGCGCTCCTCACGTGGCCGCTGCTCGCCGGCCTCGTTGTCTTGCTGTTGCCCGCACGGCTCGCGAAATACGTCGCCCTGGGCGCCAGCCTGGTCGAGTTCGCGATCTCGGTACCACTATGGTGGACGTTCGCACCGGCGGGCGGGATGCAGTTCGTCGCCGATCACACCTGGATCGCGGCGTGGGGCATCCACTTCACGGTGGGCCTGGACGGCATTTCGCTGTTCCTGGTGCTGCTCACGACATTCCTGATGCCGCTCTCGATTCTCGGGAGCTGGAGCTACATCACCAAGCGTGAGACCGGCTTTTACACCCTGCTGCTCGTCCTGACGACCGGCATGATCGGCGTCTTCGTGGCCCTCGATCTCTTCCTCTTCTACGTGATGTGGGAAGTGATGCTGGTCCCGATGTACTTCATCATCGGTGTGTGGGGCGGGGACAACCGGCTATACGCGGCGATCAAGTTCTTCATCTATACGTTCTTCGGATCGCTGCTCATGCTGGTGGCGATCCTGGTGTTGTACCTGCACGCCGGCCAGGCGACGGGGGCCTACTCGTTCAGCTACGCGCACCTCCTCAGCAACGCGAAGGATCTGGGACCCGTGGCCTGGTGGCTCTTCGGCGCGTTTTTCCTGGCGTTCGCGATCAAGGTGCCGATGTTCCCGCTGCACACCTGGCTGCCCGACGCGCACGTGGAGGCTCCCACAGCGGGGTCGGTGATCCTGGCGGGTGTCCTCCTCAAAATGGGCACGTACGGGTTCCTGCGCTTCGCGCTCCCGTTCTTCCCGGCCGTCGCGCTGAATCAGAGCGTGCAGCTCGTCATCGTGGTCTTGTCGCTGATCGGGATCATCTACGGCGGCCTGGTGGCGATGGTGCAGCCCGATTTCAAGAAGCTCATCGCCTATTCGTCCGTTGCCCACCTCGGGTTCGTGATGCTCGGCATCTGGGCCCTGACGCTGCAGAGCGTGCAGGGCGCGCTCCTGATCATGATCAATCACGGGGTGTCGACCGGTGCGCTGTTCTTCCTGGCCGGCATGATCTACGAGCGGCGCCACAGCCGGCTGATCGAGGCGTACGGCGGCATCGCGCGTGTGGTCCCGCTGTTCGCCGCGATCCTCACCATCGTGTCGCTGTCGTCGATCGCGCTGCCGGGCACTAACGGCTTCGTCGGTGAATTCCTGGTGTTGCTGGGATCCTTCCGCACCTATCCGATCGCGACGGCGCTTGCGACGACCGGTGTGATCGTGGCCGCGGCGTATCTGCTGACGGCGCTGCAACGGGTGATTTACAACCCGCTGACGAATCCTGAGAACGAGAAGCTGCCCGACCTGACGCCGCGAGAGCTCGCCGTGCTGATCCCGCTGCTCGTCGGCATTCTGTGGGTAGGGATCTATCCCAAGCCGTTCCTGCAGCGCATGGAACCGGCGGCGCGCGCGCTGATCGAACAGGTGAAGCCGAATGCCGCGCCGACGGCGGGTCAGCCATGAAACTGGATCCCGCCATCTATCGCGACCTGCTGCTATCGCTCTTGCCCGAGCTGGTGCTGACCGGGTGGGCGCTCGTGCTGCTCTTGTTCGTCGCGTGGCGCCATCGCACCGCGCGCGACGCGCGGATTGCAGGCTGGCTGACGCTGCTGGCGCTCCTGTCCACCGCGATCGCCACCTGGTGGCTCTGGTTTAATCGGGCCGGCGTGGGGGGGGGAGTCGTGACGATGATCGCCGCGGACGACTTCCGCTGGGTCGCGGACTGGGTATTCCTCGGCGCCGCCGCGCTGACCGTGCTGATCTCATTCGCCTATCTGGAGCGGGAGCAGTTGCTGGTGCCCGAGTACTACGTGCTGCTCATCTTCGGCACGCTTGGCATGATGGTCATGGCCGCGGGCGCCGATTTGATCGTGATCTTCCTCGGACTCGAGCTCATGTCGGTCGCGGTCTACGTGCTCGCGGGCCTCGACCGGCGGCGCGCGCGCTCGGCGGAGGCGGCCCTCAAGTATTTCCTGCTCGGGGCATTCGCCTCGGGGTTTCTGCTGTACGGCATCGCGCTCGCGTATGGCGCGACCGGTACCACGAACCTCGGCCTGATTGGCGGGCTAGTCAGCACCATGGGCAGGCCGAGCGTCATGTTGCTCGCCGGTCTGGCGCTGTTGATCGTGGGGTTCGCATTCAAGATCGCGGCGGTGCCGTTCCACATGTGGGCCCCGGACGTCTATGACGGCTCGCCCACGCCGGTGACGGCGTTCATGGCCACCGGCGTGAAGGCGGCAGCGTTTGCCGCGCTCTTCCGCGTCCTCAATCAGGCGTTCGGCCCGGTCGCCGCGTGGCACGACATCCTGTGGTGGCTCGCGGCCGTCACAATGATCGGCGGCAACCTCTTTGCCCTCAGCCAGCGGTCGCTCAAGCGCATGCTCGCGTACTCGTCGGTCGCACACGCAGGCTATCTGCTCGTCGCCGTGACCGCGGGCGGCGCGGCCGGGACAAGCGCGTTCCTGGTATATGTCATCGCGTACACACTGATGTCGCTCGGCGCGTTCGGCGTGCTGACGGCCAAGGGCAGGGCGGGTGAGAGCGACGTCACGATCGACGATCTCGCAGGGCTCGCCGCCGAGCGTCCCTGGCTGGCCTTCGCGCTCGCGGTGTGCATGCTGTCGTTGCTCGGCTTTCCCGGAACAGTCGGATTCATCGGCAAGTGGTACATCCTCATCGCCGCCACCGGCGCCGGCAAGAACACGCTGGCCGCGATTCTCGTGCTGACCAGCGTCGTGTCGGCGGGGTACTATCTTCCCGTCATCATGGCGATGTACATGAAACCGTCGCCGGTCGAACACGCACATGTCGACGTCTCGCTCGACCGCTGGGGGCGGACCGCCGTCGCGGTGGTCGTCGTCGGCCTGCTGCTCTTCGGCGTCTGGCCCAACCGGTTGTTCGAGCTCGCGAGATCGGCCGGAGACAGCGTGCAACCCGCGGCGACGACCGCCGTAACCCCACCCTAAAGGGTGGGAAAGGGACCCGTGAACCTTCCCGCCACAATCTTTCGCCAGTACGACATTCGCGGCCTCGTAGATGAGCAGCTCACGCCCGCGGCCGCCCGCGCCGTCGGACAAGCATACGCCACATTCGCCTGGGAGCGGCTGCGTAACGGCAAGCCGCCACGCGTCGCCGTCGGACGTGACAACCGGCCGTCGGGCGCCGCGCTCGCCCAGGGTGTGCGCGAAGGTGTCGCCGCGGCCGGAGGAGTGGCGATCGACGTCGGCGAGCTGCCGACGCCCGCGCTCTACTTCGCGACCAAGACGCTGCCGGTCGATGGTGGCATCCAAGTCACCGGGTCGCACAACCCGCCGGAGTTCAACGGCTTCAAGATGGTGCTCGCGCACGACGCCGTCTTCGGCGACGACATCCAGGTCCTGTACCGGCTGATCAATGACGACAAACTCGTCACGAAGGCCGGTGGCACACAAACCGTGCACCGCGCACTGCTCACCGCGTACCGGGATGCGATCGTCAAGCGGAACGCGCCACTCGCGCGGCGGCTCAAGGTGGTGGTGGATTGCGGCAACGGCGTCACGAGTCTCGTGGCCGTCGAGACGCTGAAGCAGCTGGGCGCCGACGTCGTTGCGCTGTTCGCCGAGTCCGACGGGACGTTCCCGCATCACCATCCCGATCCCACGGTGCTCGAGAACCTCCACGACCTCCAGGCCGCGGTCAAAAAGGAGAAAGCCGAGCTGGGCATCGCGTTCGACGGCGACGGTGACCGCATCGGCGCGGTCGATGAGCGCGGCGAGCCGGTGCTGGGCGATCAGCTCCTGGTGCTGTTCGGGCGCGACCTGGTGCATCGCATGGGCAAGAAGCACCCGGTGATCTTCGACGTGAAGTGCTCGGAGGTGCTGCCGCAGATGTTGCAGAAAGCCGGTCTCCAGCCGGTCATGTGGAAGACGGGGCATTCGTTCATCAAGCAGAAGATGAAAGAGATCGGTGCCCCGCTCGCGGGCGAAATGAGCGGCCACATGTTCTTCGGCGGCGACTGGTATGGATTCGACGACGCGCTGTTCGCCGCGGCCCGGCTGCTGGCGTATCAGGCGCGCGAAGGCGGGCCACTCTCGCGTCTGCTCGCCGATCTGCCCAAGACCTACGCCACGCCCGAAATGCGTGTCGATTGCCCGGACGAGCAGAAGTTCGACCTCGTCCAGCAGGCGGCGCAGGAGTTCGCCGCCAAGTACCCCGTGTCGACGCTCGACGGCGTGCGCATCACCTTCCCGCAAGGGTGGGGACTGCTGCGCGCCTCGAATACGCAGCCGGTGCTGGTCATGCGGTTCGAAGCGACAAGCCCGAAGGCGCTCGACGCGTATCGCGCCGAGGTCGAGGGCTGGCTGGCGGCGCGTGGCGTGACGGCGTGACACGGTCGAACCGGCGCACGCTGTACCTGATCGGCGCCGGTCTGCTGGTGGCTGCGTTGGTCGGCGGCCGCTGGCTGGCGGTGGAGACGGCGGAACGGGCGTGGGACCGCAGCTTCGCGGGGGGCGAGGCAGTGATTGCCGTCCGCGATCTCGCCCGGCTGCTGCAGGTCTTCGTCTCAGTCGTGGCGACGGCGTGGCTGACCGGCAATCTGCTGATCGTCTATCGGGCCATCGGGTCCGTGCAGATGCCGCGCCGGTTCGGCGACCTGGAGATCGTCGAAGCCGTCCCGCGCCGCACGCTCCTTACCGCCACCGTCCTGCTCGGCATCCTGCTCGGCACGTTGCTGTCTCTGGGGACGGGCGACTGGTGGCGTCACGTCGTCATGGCGGCATCCCCACCGCACTTCGGCGTCACCGACGCCACGAAACTCGGTTACGACGCCGGATACTACGTCAGCGTGCTTCCGTGGCTCGCGGCGCTGCAGAACCGCACGCTGATTCTGGTCGTGGGTGCCCTCGGCATGGTGGCGCTGCTCTACGGCATCATCGGCTCGCTGCGCATTCGCCGCGGCCTGCTTCGCGCCAGCGACTATGCGCGCGTTCACCTCGGAGCATTGCTCGCGTGTCTCGCGCTCGTCATCGCGTGGGGCGCCGTGCTCGATCCGGCCGAAGTCGTGGGCGGCCGGCACGGGATCGTGGATCAGGCAGCCCTCACCGTCCGCATACCGGGGGCGGCGGTCGTGGCCGGCGTCGCGATCGTGACCGCAGTCATCTCGCTCGTCTGGGCCTGGCGAGACCTGCCCACACTGATTCTCGCCGGCTGGGCGGCGCTGTTTGTCACGCTCACCGCCGGCTATTTCGTGATTCCCGGCGTCGTCCGCGCATCCACCAGCGGACCGGAGAGCGCCGAGCTGATACGCCACCGCATGGAGCTCGAGCGGATCGCGTTCGGACTCGTCGACATGGATCCGAGCTCGCCGCCGCCATTCCCGTCGGGGGAGGCGGCCGTCCGAACGATCCCGCTCCTGGATCCTCCTCATGTCGGCGCGGCGCTCGGCGCGCCGGCGAACGCCGTGGCCCTCCGCCCGCCGCGCCCGGGGGATCACGGGGCGGTCTGGCTGGTCGCTCCTACGAACGCCCCTGGTCCGGTGCGCCTCGCGACGGAGACCGACAGCGGCCTTGCAGTGACCGCCCTGCCATCGGAGAGCACGCCGCTGCTGTTCGGTCCCGGAATACCGGGACCTCTGGTGACGGCGGACAGCGCACCAGCCGTCACTCCCATAGGGTCCGGCGCCGTTCGACTTACGGGCGCGTGGCGCCGCTTCGCGATTGCGTGGACGATTCAGGCGTGGGGTTTGGTGCGCGGCGAATCGAACGGCAGAGTGCTGCTATGGCGGCGTGACGTCACCGAGCGCTTGCAGCGGCTCGCGCCCTTCGCCCGTTTCGGCGCCGCGACGCCGGTCCTGCGCAACGGCGCGTTGTGGTGGGTGAGCTGGGGCTATGTCTCGCACGACGCGTTTCCGCTGGTTCGGCCGCTTCCCTGGCGCGAAGAGCAGCCGCGCTTTCTGCGCGCCGGTATCGTCGGCGCCGTGCGGGTTGCCACCGGCGAGACCCATCTCTGGCTGGCGCCCGCGTACGACTCGCTGACTGCCGCCTGGGCCCGGCGGTTCGAGCCGCTGATCGAGCCCGCGGACCGCCTGCCCGCGGACCTCCGCGCCCAGCTCGCCTATCCCGTCGAGTCGTTCAAGATCGCGGTTGCCGAATTGGTGCGCGCGAGCGGCGATTCGTCCGTCGAGGCGGGATGGTTCACGCGGCCGCTGGAACCGTATCAGCTGGGCGCGCCGGACCGGACTCTCTGGACCGCCGTGGGTTTCGAGACTGGGCTGCTCATGCCGAAGCGGTTCGTCGGTCTGGCGGCGGCCGCCATCACGCCGCGTGGTGCGGAGCTTCATCTCTGGAGGCCGTCGGCCGGCGATCCTCCGCCCGAGCGACTGCCAGGCGAGCTGGTCGGGTCATCCTTGCTGCGGCCCGGACCACTTCGGGTGTGGCCGGTGGGCAAAACCATCATCACCGTCCAGGCGCAGATCCTCGACCCGGTCGACGCGCGCCCCCCACCGGCTCCTCGCGTCACGGAGGTCTACGTCACGGCGGATGGGCGCAGCGGACACGGCGTGACCGCCCGCGCCGCGCTGCTGGGCGGCGAACAGATGATCACCGATACCACGCTCACGGCACGCTGGGAGCGCGCGCGCCGGCTCGCCGTGCAGGCGGATTCGGCGCTCGCCGCCGGAGACCTGGAGCTGTTCGGGCGCTTGTGGCGGGCGCTGATTGGTGAGCTTGCTCCAGTCCACCACCCCCGCTAGGTTGCGCCGCCGTGACGGCCCCTGGAACGATCGTTGTCGCCCTCGGAGGAAATGCCGTCGCGCCGCCCGGTGAGCGGCCGACGATCAGCAATCAGTTTCGGCATACGCGCGCGAGCCTCGTCCCGATCGTGGAGCTCGCGGCAGCGGGATGGCACATCGTGCTGGTCCACGGCAACGGACCGCAGGTCGGCGACGAGCTGGCGCGCAACGAAATCGCCGGCGATCAGGTCGAGCCACTGCCGCTCGGAGTCCTGGTCGCGGGAACCGCCGGATGGATGGGATACATGATCCAGCAGTCGCTGCAGAACGCGCTCGCACGCGCGGGCGTGCAGCGATCCGTCGTCACGCTGATCACGCAGACGCTGTGTCGTGCCGACGATCCCGATCTCCGCACGCCGTCCAAGCCGGTCGGCCATACGCTCGATCCGGTCCGGCAGGCGCGGCTCCTCGCGCGCGGCATTCCGGTCCGGGACGGGAGGCGGCTCACCCCCAGTCCCAAGCCGGCGGGGATTGTCGAGCAGCAGATGGTGCGGGACCTGGCGGCCGCCGGCCACATCGTGATCGCCGGAGGTGGCGGCGGACCCCCAGTGTACCAGGACCCCAAGCTGGGCCTCGAGGGGATCGATGCCGTCGCAGACAAGGACCGCGTTGCCGCAATCCTCGGCCGTGAAATCGGCGCTCAGGTGCTGTTGATCCTGACCAACGTCACTGCTGTCTATCGCGGCTTCGGCACGCCGCACCAGGAAGCGATTCGGCGGCTGACGCTGGCGCAGGCGGAGCACCTGCTCGCCGGGAAGGAGCTGGGCGTCGGCAGCATGCGGCCGAAGGTTGAGGCCGCCGCCGAGTTCGTGCGCACCGGGGGCGAGCGGGCCATCATTGCCGAGCTGGCCCATGGACTCGCCGCACTCCGCGGCGAAGCCGGAACGACGATCGCGAAGGAGCACGCGTGAATCTGCACGAGTATCAGGCGCGGGACATTCTGCGAAGGCACGGCATTCCGGTACCTCCGGGGGAGGTCGCCACGACACCCGCGGAGGCACGCGCGATCGCGGAACGGTTCGGCGGCAAGGTCGTGGTCAAGGCACAGGTCCACGCCGGTGGCCGCGGCAAGGCAGGCGGTGTGAAGCTCGCGAAATCGGCTGCCGAAGCCGAGGCGCACGCCAAGGCCATTCTCGGCATGACGATCAAGGGTCTCACCGTCCACAAGGTGCTCGTCGCGCCGGCGGCCGAAATCGCCACCGAGAGCTACGTCGGGATCATCGTGGATCGCGCCTCGCAGCGGCCGGTCCTGATGGTGAGTCCAGCCGGCGGCATCGATATCGAAGAAGTCGCGGCCAAGACGCCCGAGAAAATTCATCGCCTGGCCGTGGACCCACGCTACGGCCTGCTCCCGCATCAAGCGCTGGCGCTCGGCTTTGCGCTGTACAGCGACGTGAAGCAGGCGCGCGCTGCCGCGGATATCATGCAGAAGGTGTACGGCGTGGTCTACGCGGTCGGAGCCTCCCTCGCGGAGATCAATCCCCTCGTGACGACGGCCGATGGAACCGTCCAGGCGCTCGACGCCAAGATCGGGATCGACGACAACGAGCTCGAACGTCGGCCGGAAATCGCGGCCCTGCGGGATGTCTCGTCGGAAGCGCCGGAAGAGGTGGCGGCGCGGGCGGCCGGTCTCACGTTCATCAAGCTCGATGGCGACGTCGGATGCTGCGTCAACGGCGCCGGCCTCGCGATGGCAACGATGGATCTTGTGAAGTATTACGGCGGCCAGCCGGCGAATTTCCTCGACATCGGCGGCAGCTCGAATCCCCAGAAAGTCGTCGCGGCGCTGCGGATCATGACGTCCGATCCGCGCGTGAAGGTCATCCTCTTCAACATTTTCGGCGGTATCACCCGCGGCGACGACGTCGCGAATGGCATCGTGCAGGCCACGCAGGAGTTTCCGCTCAAGGTGCCGATCGTGATCCGGCTAACTGGCACGAATGAGAAGGAAGGGATCGCGATTCTCGAGCGCGCGGGGTTCAAGGCGCTTGCCGACATGGACGAAGCAGTGAAGCAGGCGGTGGCGTGAGCGTCTTCATCGATCAATCCACTCGCCTCGTGGTGCAGGGAATCACGGGCCGCGACGGATCGTTCCATGCCAAGCAGATGATCGAGTACGACACCAAGGTCGTGGCCGGTGTGACCCCGGGAAAAGGCGGCCAACGGTTCGAAAACACCGTCCCGGTGTTCAACACGGTCGCCCAGGCCGTCCACGAAACGCATGCGAATACGTCGGTGATCTACGTTCCGGCCGCGGTCGCCGCCTCTGCCATCTTCGAAGCCGCCGACTCCGGCATCGAGCTGATCATCTGCATCACTGAAGGGATTCCCGTGCTGGACATGACGCGCGTGCTGCCGTTCGTCCATGAGCGGGGTGCGCGCCTGATCGGGCCGAATTGTCCCGGCCTGATCTCGCCCGGCAAGAGCAAGGTGGGAATCATCCCCGGCAACATCTGCCGGCCCGGAAAGATCGGCGTCGTGTCGCGCAGCGGCACCCTCACCTACGAAATCATCCACCAACTCTCGACACACGGGATGGGACAGTCGACGTGCGTCGGCATCGGCGGTGATCCCCTGATCGGCACGAACTTCATCCATTGTCTTGCGGCCTTCGCGGCCGACGCCGAAACCGCCGCGATCGTGATGATCGGTGAGATCGGCGGTACCGATGAGCAACAGGCCGCTGAGTTCGTGAAGGAGAAGGTCAAGAAGCCGGTCGTCGGATTCATTGCCGGCCAGACTGCGCCGCCTGGGCGTCGAATGGGACACGCCGGGGCGATCATTTCGGGTTCATCGGGAACCGCGGCCGACAAGATGGCCGCGTTGGCGAAGGCGGGCATCAGCGTGATGCAGC
>WNET01001102.1_pt1 | contig 10579 bp, 8 predicted proteins | sample 5399911 | NCBI WGS metagenome assembly WNET01 (sample SAMN13153333, study PRJNA577476) | soil metagenome | isolation source: 40 cm grassland meadow soil pre-rain plot 2 | place: USA:California | collected 2015-09-08 | reverse complement strand
ACGATGGTCGGGTACTCCTCGCCCGTCCCCTCGCGCTCCATGATCGGGTCCCGCATCTCGGCGCCGCTCGCGCGCAGCTCGAGCGAGCGGATCGAGTACACCCAGCCGCTGTCCGCGCGATAGACGAAGGGGGTGAACCGCGAGCCCGTCGGACGGGCCGCCTTGTCGCCCAGCAGCTCGGCGCGCCGGGCGGACGCCCCCGGCGCCAGCTCCGTGAGCCCCAGGTCGAGGACCACCGCCGCGAACGACGCCAGGAGCAGCGGCCGCACCACGCGGTGGAACGAGATCCCCGATGCCTTCGCCGCCACGAGCTCCGAGTGCCGGCCCAGCGTCCCCACCGTGAACACGACGGCGAAGAGCACCGCGACCGGGAGCACCAACGAAATCGTCTCGGGCAGGAAGAAAATGTACGAATACGCGACCTGCGCCTTCGAGATCCCGCGACCCATGTAGGTATCGAGCTTGTCGGTCAGATCGATGACCATGACGAGAAACGGGAACCCCAGCGCGGCGAGCAGGAACACCCGGGTCCACTCGCGCAGCACGTAGCGGTCGAGCGTGCTCACCGGACCGTGCGCCACAGGGGCGCGAGCGCGGACCGGGACCCGCCGATCACGCGCCGGATGGGCTCGAGGACGTCGCTCCAGTCGCCGCCGTGGGGCGAGTTGCCCGGCCGGCGGATGCGCCACAGGCCGACCAGGCCGACGGCGGCGAACAGCAAATTGGGCGTCCACATCGCGACGAACGGCGTCAGCACCAGGCGATCGCCAAGCTCCTCGCCGGCGATCAGCCCGATGTAATACACGGTGAACACCACGACGCTCATGCCGATCACGAGCCCCACGCCGCCGCGCTGAAACCGCAGCGCCACGGGCGCGCCCAGCAGCGCGAACACCAGGCACGCGGCCGCGATCGCATACTTCTTCTGGATCTCGACCTCGTACGATGCCTCGCGCGTCCGAGCGCCGCGCTCGCGCTGGTCTTCGGTGATCCCGGCCCCCGGGGTGATGAACACCGGTGGCGGGGCGGGGCGTTGCGACGGGAGGGCGCCCGGTGTCTGGGCGTCGGCTTCGCGCGGGAGCAGCCATGCACCCAGCCGCTCGATCGCGCGGCAGTAGAGACCGATCGGCGTGCGTGCGGATACGGCAGGCGTGGAGACCGGCTGCACTGGCGCGAGTCCCGAGAGGCGACGCAGGTCGTTCTCGATCACGAACTGCGCGTCCTCGGCCGCGCGCCGGGCGTCGCGCCGCGCGTCGGCCGCCGCCCGGCGCATCTCGCACGTGGACATCTCGCGGTCGCTCTTGTACGTGTCGTGCTCGGTCGCCACGAAGATGTTCCCGACCCCCGAGACCCGCATCCGGTTGGTCCGATAGAACGTGCGGTTGAATTGTGCGGGGTCGGTCCGGCTTACCTCGTTGATGTCGCCGTCCAGGAGGGTCAGGAACAGGTCGCGTCCCCCGGCGGCATAGGCCATGCGACCGCTGTCCGCGGTGATGATGCGGCGCCGCTCGGCGTCGCTGAGATCGTAGATCGTGACGTCCTTGAGCTTGTTGGTGCTGCCGTCGATCCGCGCCGCGCGCAGGAAGGTTTGGCCGGGCACGATTTCATTGATCACCTGCTCCTTGAGCGTCAGCGACGGCTTCTTGCGCGCGATGTCCACCTGCAGCGTGCGCAGCTCGTGGTTGGTGCGGGGCAGGAGCTGGTCGTTCCACAGGAACGACAGCAACGCGACAGCAGTCGCGCCACCGAGCACCGGCGCGATCAGCCGCGTGAGGCTCACGCCCCCGGCCTGCAGTGCGGTGATCTCATTGTCGGCCGCGAGCCGCGTGAACACGTGCAACACGGCGACCAGGACCGCCATCGGGAGCGTGACCGCGACGATGAACGGCAGAGACAGCACGAACACTTCGACGATCACGCCCGTCGGGAGGCCCTTGCCGAGCAGGCCGGAAAGCTGCTTCGCGACCTGCTGGATGAGCATCAGAGACGTGAGGGCCGCCAGGGCGAAGCCGAGCGGGGCAATGTGCTGACGCAGGAGGTAACGACTGACGGTGCGCACGATCGGTGGCGCCATTATATTCGGAAGCCCAAGTCCCTACAAGACATCACCACTCCGCTTACCCCGGTGACCATGCGAAAGAGCCCCCTGGCGCGCGCGGCGACGAGCCTCGCGCTCGCACTCGCCTGCTCCCGCGGCGGCGCCAGCCGCCCGCGCGAATTCGTGGGCACGCGCGCCTTCGAGTACCTCCAGCACCAGATGCAGCTCGGGCCGCGCATACCCGGTTCCCCCGGTCACGAGCGCACGGGCGACTGGATCCTCGAGCGCCTCCGTGCCACGGCCGACACGGTGCAGGTGCAGGCCTTCGATCACGTGACGCGGCAGCATTCATCGCTCCACCTGCGCAACTTCTTCGCGCGATTCCGGCCCGCCGCCACGGAGCGCGTCTTGTTCCTCGCGCACTGGGATACGCGCCCGCACGCCGACCAGAGCGCCAATCTGGGCCAGCAGGAGCTCCCGGTACCGGGCGCCAACGACGGCGCGTCCGGCGTGGCGTTGCTGCTGGGCGTGGCCGACGCGCTCAAAGCCAGGCCGCCGGCGTTGGGCGTCGATCTGCTGTTCGTGGATGGGGAAGACTACGGCGATTTTGCCAAGGACTCGAACGACGTGCTCATCGGCACCCGCTACTTCACGGCCCACCAACCTCCCGGGTACCAGCCGCTGTTCGCAGTGCTGTTCGACATGGTCGCGGACAAGGACCAGCAGTTCTATTACGAAGGCAGCTCGCAGCAGTTCGCTCCGGAGGTCGTGGATCGCGTGTGGCGCGCCGCAGCCGATCTCGGGTACAGCCGCGTATTCATCCCCGGGGTGAAGCACACGCTCATCGACGACCATGTCGCGCTGCAGAAGGTCGGCATCCACGCGATCGACGTGGTGGACTTCGACTATCCGTACTGGCACACGACGGAAGACACGATAGACAAGGTGAGTGCCGCGTCGCTCCAAGTGGTCGGTGATGTGGCGGTGGCGTTGGTGCGGTAGGCGCCTGCGTGGTGCGTGGTGTGTGGTTTGCGACGGTGGCGATCACGCCGCGAAGTGCGTGCCCCGGCTACGGAGTCAACCACGCACCACTCACCACGCAGTTTTCGGGTCCTGCCCGCGGAATTCGGATCCGTCGGATCGCGGGGTGATGTGCTACCGTCGGCGCGCCATGGACGACCGCCGTGCGGCTCTGCTGCTCGCGATCCTCGCCCTCGCCGGCGCCGGTGTGCGGTTCGCGCTCGCACCGACGGCCGTCGCGCCCGGCGACGTGCACCTGGTGTCGGCGGACACACCGCCCGTGGGTGGTTTGCGTGACGCGGCCCGTACCGCCGCGCGGCTGGCGCGTCCGCTGCTGCCCGGCGAGCGCGTCGACCTCGATCGGGCTGACGTGACGGAGATCACGCGGCTCCCGCGGATCGGTCCGGCGTTCGCGCACCGGATCGTCGCCTGGCGCGAGCAACACGGTCTGTTCGGCGGGCTTGCGCGATTCGACAGCGTGCCCGGCGTTGGACCGAAACTGGTCGAAGCGCTCCGCCCCTACGTCTTGTTTTCGGGGGTAGTGCAATGACTTGCACCACCCTTCCGGGGTTGACTTCCCTCCGTCGACCCATATGTTATGCTGTTCATTTTCAACGAGTTGCGTACGGCTACCGCGGCAGCTACCTCCGACAAGCTGGGTGAGATCCTCCTCCGGGAGGGGCTGATCACCCATGACCAGCTCAAGAAAGCGCTCCTCGAACAGAAAAACACGGGGATGCGTCTGGGCTACACGCTCGTGAAGCTGGGCTTCGTCGAGGAGACCGAGATCTCCAAGATGCTGGCCCGGCAGTACCGCATGCCCGCGGTGGACCTGTCCCGGTTCGAGGTCGACCCCAAGATCATCAAGCTCCTACCGCCCGACGTCGCGGTGAAGCACACGGTCCTGCCCCTCAAGCGCGAGGGCCGGACCCTCACGATCGCCATCGCGGATCCGAACAACGTCACCGCGATCGAGGACATCAAGTTCATCACGCGCTGCGACGTGTTCCCGGTGATCGCCGGGGAGTACACGCTCCGCAACGCGATCGAAAAGTACTACCAGCAGTCCGACGCCCAGCTCCAGTCGTTGCTCAAGGACATCGAGGACGCCGAAGAGCTCGAGGTGGTCGGACAAGACGTCGACGAGGACGTCAAGGCGCAGGACCTGGCGGACGATGCGCCGGTCGTGAAGCTGATCAACGGGCTGCTCACGGACGCGGTCAAGCGCGGGGCGTCGGACGTCCACATCGAGCCGTTCGAGCACGAGCTGCGGGTGCGCTATCGAGTGGACGGGGCGCTGCAGGAGGTGATGAAGCCGCCCGTGAAGATGCGCGCCGCGCTGACGTCGCGGGTGAAGATCATGGCGCAGCTGAATATCGCCGAGCGGCGCGTACCGCAGGACGGGCGCATCAAGCTCAAGTTCGGCGCGAAGGTCATCGACTTCCGCGTCTCGACGCTGCCGGTGCTGTTCGGCGAGAAGATCGTGCTCCGCATTCTCGACAAGGGCAACCTGGCGCTCGATCTCACGAAGTTCGGGTTCGAGCCGAAGGCCGAGCAGGATCTGATGCGCGCGATCCTGAATCCGTACGGCATGGTGCTGGTGACGGGGCCGACGGGATCCGGCAAAACGACGACGCTGTACTCGGCGCTGTCCCGCATCAATCAGATCAACGTGAACATCATGACGGCGGAGGATCCGGTCGAATACAACCTGATGGGGATCAATCAGGTCCTCGTCCGGAACGAGGTGGGGATGACGTTCGCGGCGGCGCTGAAAGCGTTTCTGCGACAGGATCCGAACATCATCATGGTGGGAGAGATCCGCGATCTCGAAACCGGCTCGATCGCGATCAAGGCGGCGCTGACGGGCCATCTGGTGCTCTCCACCCTGCACACGAACGACGCGCCCTCTACCGTGACGCGCATGGTGGACATGGGGATCGAGCCGTTCAACGTGGCCAGCGCGGTCAACCTGATCGTGGCGCAGCGGCTGGTACGGCGCGTGTGTGCGGACTGCAAGCAGGAGCATCAGTATACCGGGGAGGAGATCCACGCGTTCGGCATCCCACCCGCCGACGCCGCCAAGCTCACGTTCTACAAAGGCGCGGGTTGCGACACGTGCAACGGCACGGGGTACAAAGGCCGGCAGGGGCTGTACGAGGTCTTGCCCATGACCAGCGCCGCGCGGCGTATGGTGCTGAAGGGCGCCTCGACCGAGGAGCTGCGGGAGCAGGCCGTCAAGGACGGCATGCTGACGCTGCGAATAGACGGCATGCTCAAGGTGAAGCGTGGCATCACCACCCTGGAGGAAGTCGTGAAGGAGACCGCCGCATGACGGCAGGCGCCTCGCAGTCGCTCAAACTCCGCACCTTGCTCGAGGAGATGATCGAGAAGGATGCATCGGATCTCCACATCGTGGCGGGCGAGCGGCCCAAACTGCGGGTGGACGGCGACATCGGGAGCGCGTCGGCGGAGGCCGTGCTGACGCCCAAGGATACGCTCTCGATCGCCTACTCGGTGCTCACCGAGACCCAGAAGAAGCGGTTCGAGATCGAGAACGAGCTCGACTTCTCGTTCGGCATCCAGAACCTTGCGCGGTTCCGCGGCAACTGCTTCAAGCAGCGGGGCTGTGTGTCGCTCGTGATCCGGCAAATTCCGTTCAACGTGAAGACGTTCGAGGAGCTGGGCCTGCCGGGGGTGGTCGCCAAGCTGGCCGAGCGGCCGCGCGGCCTGGTGCTCGTGACGGGTCCCACCGGCTCGGGGAAGAGCACGACGCTGGCGGCGCTGATCGACAAGATCAATAAGGAACTCAAGGGGCACATCATCACGGTGGAGGACCCGATCGAGTTCATCCACCGCCATCAGCAGTGCATCGTCAATCAGCGCGAGATCGGCACCGACACGTCGAGCTTCGCGGCCGCCCTCAAGTACGCGCTGCGCCAGGACCCCGACGTCGTGCTGGTGGGCGAGATGCGCGATCTGGAGACGATCGCCGCGGCGCTCACCATCGCCGAGACCGGGCACCTGGCGTTCGCCACGCTGCACACGAATTCCGCGATGGAGAGCATCAACCGCATCATCGACGTCTTCCCGTCGCATCAGCAGGCGCAGGTCCGCGCCCAACTGTCGTTCGTGCTCGTGGGTGTCATCACGCAGACGTTGCTGCAGAAGGCCAAGGGCCGCGGCCGCGTGATGGCGTGCGAGATCCTGATCATGACGCCCGCGGTGCGGGCGCTGATCCGCGACGAAAAGATCGAGCAGATCCCGTCCATGATGCAGGCGGGGAAGAAGCATGGGATGCAGACGCTCAACGACGCACTGTACCAGCTGTACGTGGGCCGCGAGGTCACGAAGGAGGAGTGCCTGCGCGTGACGTCGACGCCGAACGAGTTCCTGCGGATGATCGGCGAGCCGCCACTCGACGACCGAGAACCCGTGCCCGGCGCGGGGCAGCCCGCCCATGGCGGGTCGAAGGTGGCGGCCCGCCGCTAGGTGGCCGCCCGGAGGGAGTGAGTCATGCCGCTCTTTCAATACACAGCCCGCACGCTCAAGGGCGCCCTCGTCAACGACAAGATCGACCTGCCGACGCGCGACGACGTCATCGCGCACCTGCGCAAGAACCGCATGGTCGTGGTGCAGGTGCGCGCGGCGCCGAAGGAGTTCAAGCTCAATTTCAAGTTCGGCAGCGGCATCAAGACCCGCGACATCGTGGTGTTCACCCGCCAGTTCGCCACCATGATCAACGCCGGCTTGCCGCTCGTGCAGGCCCTCGACATCCTGGCGCAGCAGACCGAAAACAAAGCGCTGGCCGATACGACGCGCCAGGTCGTGTACGACGTGGAGAGCGGCCAGACCCTGGCCGACGCGCTGCGCAAGCATCCGAAGGCGTTCAGCGACTTGTACGTCAACATGGTCGCGGCGGGCGAGGCCGGCGGTATCCTCGACACCATTCTCGTCCGTCTGGCGGAGTTCCTCGAGAAGAACGACGCCATCGTGCGCAAGGTCAAAGGCGCCATGATCTATCCGGGCGTCATCCTGTCGGTGGCGGTGATCGCGGTGTCGGTGCTGCTCATCTTCGTGATTCCGACCTTCCAGAACATGTTCGCGTCCGTGAACCTGCAATTGCCGCTGCCCACCCGGATCGTGATCGGGATGAGCAGCCTCCTCAAGGACTACTGGTGGGTCCTCTTCGCAGTGGCCGGATTCGGCCTCTTCTTGCTGAACCGCTACTACCAGACCGCCGCCGGGCGCCTGCAGATCGACTCCCTGCTCCTCAAGCTCCCCGTGCTGGGCGACGTGCTCCGCAAATCAGCCGTGTCGCGGTTCACGCGCACACTCGGCACCCTGATTTCGTCGGGCGTGTCCATCCTGGACGGCCTCGAGATCACGGCTCGCACGGCCGGCAACATGGTGATCCACAATGCGGTGATGGAGTCACGCGCCTCGATCGCCGGCGGCGAAACGATCTCGGCGCCGCTGGCCAAGTCCAAGGTGTTCCCGCCGATGGTGATCTCGATGATCTCGGTGGGCGAGCAGACGGGCGGCATGGACGAGATGCTCTCGAAGATCGCGGATTTCTACGACGACGAGGTGGACGCCGCGGTGAGCGCCCTGCTTTCACTCATGGAGCCGATCATGATCGTGGTGCTGGGGGTGATCGTCGGCGGGATGGTCGTCGCCATGTACCTCCCGATCTTCGACATGGTGAACGCGGTGCAATAGCGCCGCCATGACAGAGGTGCGGCCGGCCCGCACCGGCACACTGCGTCACGACGCCGTGCCGATGCGGCTGTACCACGAGGCAAAGCGGCTCGGCGCTTGGGACCCGCAGGCCCTGGACCTGTCGCGCGACGCCGAGGATTGGTCCCGGTTCAGCGTCGCCGAGCGGGACGTGCTCCTCCGGCTCAGCGTGCTGTTCCAGGCGGCGGAAGAGAGCATGACCCGCGACCTCCTCCCGCTCCTCGTGGCCGTGACGCGCGAAGAGCGGCTCGAGGAACAGTTGTTTCTCGCGACCTTCCTCGCCGACGAGGCCAAGCACATCGAGTTCTTTCGCCGCATCCTCGACGCGGTCTGCCGCCAGTCGGGCGACCTGCAGCGCTATCAGACGCCCAGCTTCCGTCGCCTCTTTTCCGAACGACTCCCGGCCGCCATGCAGCGCCTCCTGATCGACCCGACTCCGGCAGCTCAAGCGGATGCGATCGTGATCTACAGCCTGGTCGGCGAGGGCGTGCTCGGTGACGCAGGCTATCACGCCTTCAATACCGCCCTCGCGGGCGGCGATCGGCTCCCGGGCTTCCGCGCGGGGCTCGCGCGCTCGCAGGCCGACGAGCAGCGCCACCTGGCCTACGGGCTGTTCGTGTTGTCGCGTCTCATCGGCGAGGGGCCCGACGTGTGGCAGACTATCAGCGCGCGGATGGAAGAGCTTCTGCCCCTGACGCTGGGCATCGTGAGCGAGTTCTTCGAGTCGTACGACCCCATGCCCTTCGGGCTCTCGCTGGAAGACACGGTGCAGGACGCGATCGCGCGCTTCGCCACCCGGTGGGCGGCTCTGGAGGAAGTCAAGCAACGGGGACGCCCGCTCGCCTCCCCTCCCGGCGCCGATCAGGTCGTGCGCGACATCCAGGGCTGGGTCGGTGATCAACTTCATCCGGCGCCGATCGAGGTGCGGCGGGAGGGCACGGGTCCGGTGTACACCTTCCACGTCGGCTCCGGCGGAGCGGCGCCGGAAGGACAGGCATCCGCCCTGTTGATCACGGAAGAGGTGGTGGCGCACCACTCCTCCGAAGATGTGATCGCCGCGCTCCGTGTGCATCGTGTCCCGGAGCGCCTGCGCGCCACGAAGCGCGCGCGCCTGACCTGCCTCAGCGCCGGCGGCAAGATCATCGTCCAGCCGCCCGAATGAATTCGATCGTCTAGGGGTCGCTCGTTCCCGCCAGGCTCGGCCACTCGAGCCACTGGGACGGGAACCGCGGCAGGAATTTCACGTGCCGGTTGATCACGGCCTGCACGCGCCGCCACCAGCAAACGATCGGCCCCCGCGCGCGTCCCACGCTGACCACCGCGAAGGGAACCGAGTCGGCGACCACCGTTCGCAGGTCCGGCTGCGACAGCGAGCAGAGGTCCTCCGGCGTCTTCAGTCCGAAGGTCGAGTCCGGCCCCACCCAGGGATGGTTGTGCCACACGGCCAGGGTCCCCGTCCCGCACGGTGTCGCCTGCACTTGGTCGGGCGTGGAGCTCACCAGGTCGGGCATTGTGAAGTCATCCACTAGCGCGGTGTCCCCCGATACTTTCCCCTGGAGGCAGAGCACGACCTCGCGGTCGAGGCCTGCCGCGAGGAGGCTCACGCGTCGCAGGAGCGCGGGCGCGAGCACCAGACGCTTGAGAGGCTGTGAATTGAGGATCGCGGAATCCGCCGGTGTGAGCGCGGCCTGACTCAGCAACTCGGGCTGCGTCCCCAGAGCTGCCAGGGACACCCAAGCCAGCACGCGCAGCGTTCGGCGCATGTCGTACGATAGCGACCTGCCACTCCGCGTGACGTCAGCGACTCGTTCCTCTTGCACTTTGCGAGAGCGCTTCCAATACTTACCCGCTGCGCCGGGCGGCGGCGGCGTACCGACATAGGCTGTAACACACAGTCACATCTATTGTTACGAGCGGCCCGCAAGGAGCGCGATGTGTCTTGGTTAGGGGGCGGCCAGCGGGGATCGGTGATTCCAACCCCGCAGAATCTGTTGCGGTGGGTGTACGCCGGCCGCCTGTGCGTGGCGACCGCCATCTACCTGGCCGGGGTCATGAAGTTCACGGTCGTCGCCCCGGTCGACCTGCTCATCACGTCGTTCGCCCTGGTCGCGAGCGTCGTGGTCACGATCGCGTCGTACTGGGTCACCCACATCAAAGCGCGTCCGCCGACGCGCACCTTCCTGTACGGGCAGGCGCTGTACGACGTGGCGCTGGTGACGACGGTAGTTCATGTCACCGGTGGCCCGCAGAGCGACCTCACGCCGCTGTACGTGCCCTTGATCGCGGTGACCGCGGTGTTGATGCCGCCGGCGAGCACGGCGCTGGTGACGGCCCTGGTCGGCATCGTGTATTTCGCCGACGTCTTGCTCGGCCACACCACTGCCATGACGGCGCAGGTCGGGCTGCAGCTCCTTGTGTTCGTGATGGTGGCGGCGGCAACGGCCTACTTCGCGAGCCGGGTATCGGTGATGGGGGCGGAGCGCGAGGCGCTGGCGGGTGAGCTGCGGCAGGCACGGCTGGAAGCAGCAGACGTGCTGCGGAGCGTCCCGACCGGGATCGTGACGGTCGATCAGGCGGGCCACCTGCTGTACTGCAATCCGGCGGCGGAGCAGATCCTGGGGTTCAAGGAGCGCCAGTGGCGCGGGCGGCCGATCATGCCGGAGTTCGCGAAGGTGGCGCCCGAGTTCTGGGCCGCGATCACCGCGACGGCGCGGCGCGGCGTGCGGGCGATGCGGGTGGAGGCCACGGTGCGGCGCGCCGACCGGACGTTCCCGATCGGCG
>WNET01001093.1_pt1 | contig 10622 bp, 8 predicted proteins | sample 5399911 | NCBI WGS metagenome assembly WNET01 (sample SAMN13153333, study PRJNA577476) | soil metagenome | isolation source: 40 cm grassland meadow soil pre-rain plot 2 | place: USA:California | collected 2015-09-08 | reverse complement strand
CGGGTTCAGTATGGTGTGGTTGGGGACGCAGCCCGGCGCCATCTGGCTGGCCGGGTTGATGGGGATGACGGTGGACAGCATCCTCGGCGCGACATTGGAAGGACGGGTCCGGGGATTGACCAACGACGCGGTGAACCTGCTGGCAACGCTCTCGGGCGCGGTGGTGGCTGTGGTCAGTGCCGGAAGTGCCGGATCCCTGTAAAGATCATCGCGATGCCATGCTCCGTCGCGGCCGCGATCACTTCCTCATCGCGCACGGATCCGCCCGGCTGGATGATGGCCGTGATCCCGGCGTGGGCCGCGGCGTCGATGCCGTCGCGAAACGGGAAGAACGCGTCGGAGGCCAGCACCGCTCCGCGGGCGCGGTCGCCAGCGCCCTTGACCGCGATCTCCACCGCCCCGACGCGGTTAGGTTGACCGCTGCCGATCCCCACCGTGGCGCCGCCGTAGGCCAGCACGATGGCGTTGGATTTCACCCACTTGCACACCTTCCACGCAAATCGAAGATCGGCCATCTCCGCATCCGACGGTGCGCGGGGCGTCGCCAGACGCAATTGTGTTTCGTCTAGGTCAGTCGTATCGTGTCCTTGCACGAGCAGGCCGCCGCTGACGGAACGGATCTCAATCCCTATCAGGAGATTGCTTCGTCGCTCCGCTCCTCGCAATGACATCGGGGAGGTGGCTTGGCCTGAAGGTGCAGCGCATTCGAGTATCCGGAGATTTCCCTTGCGCGCCAGGAGGGCGAGCGCCCCGGCCGCGAACCCGGGTGCGATCACGGCCTCAGTGAAGATTTCGGCAATTACAGCTGCCGTGCGCTCGTCGACGTCGCAGTTCAGTGCCACGATGCCGCCGAAGGCCGACACGGGATCGCAGGCGCGGGCCGCCTGATACGCCTCCAGCGCTGTTGGTCCCATCGCGGCCCCACATGGCGTCGCGTGTTTGATGATCGCCGCCGCCGGGCGGTCGAACTCCCAGACGAGGTTCCACGCCGCATCCAGATCCACGACGTTATTGAAGGACAGCTCCTTGCCCTGCAGCTGCGTCGCGCGCGCGAGCGTTCCCGGGGCCGGCTGCGGATCACGATAGAAGGCCGCCCGCTGGTGCGGATTCTCCCCGTACCGGACCCCGGCGATCTTCTCGAATGCGAGCGTCAGACGCTCTGGGAAAGGTTGATCCAGCGGCGCAAAGGCGCCGGCGATGACGGCGTCATACGCCGCGGTACGAGTGAAGGCCGCGGCCGCCAGCACGCGCCGTGTCCCCTCCGACACGCCGCCTGCCTCTTGCATCTCGGCGATGACCGGTGCGTATTGCGCCGGATCACAGACCACGGCGACTCGCTCCCAGTTCTTGGCCGCCGCGCGCAGCAGGGACACACCGCCGATATCGATCAGCTCCACGGCCTCGGTGAGGGGCGCATCGAGGGTGCGCGATTCGAACGGGTAGAGATTCACCACCACCAGATCGACCGGGGTGATGCCCATCTCGTCTAGTTGGGCGCGATGCGCGGCATCGTCTTTGCCCAGGATGGCCGCAAAGATGGCAGGGTGCAGCGTCTTCACGCGACCGTCCAGAATCGCCGGATATCCGGTGATAGACTCGACTGTGGTCACGGGAATCTCCGCCTCGCGCAGCGCCTGGGCCGTTCCGCCGGTGCTGAGGATTCCCACGCCCATTTGATGCAGCGCGGCCGCGAGATCGATGATGCCCGCCTTGTCCCAGACGCTGATCAGCGCGCGGCGGATTCGGACGACACCACCGGGCCTCGTGCCTGGGGCCTTCGACTTCAATGACGCGTCAGCCTCGTTCATGATCGCACCAACTCATAAGCATCGCGCGCTATCTGTACGTGCTTCCCATGTGTATGCAGTCTCCCTTCTGCAAACAACCGGATCGCCAGAGGATACAGGCGATGCTCGACTTCGGCAATCCGCGCCGCCAGGCTCTCCACGGAGTCGTCGTCGCGGACGTGAACGACGGCCTGGAGGATGATGGGCCCGCCGTCGGGGTTCTCGTCGACGAAGTGCACCGTGCAGCCCGAAACCTTCACGCCGCGAGCCAGCACCGCCTCGTGCACGTGCGCGCCATACATGCCAACACCGCCGAAGGCGGGCAGCAGCGCGGGATGGATGTTCATGATCCGTCCGCGAAACTGTTCGATGAACGCAGCCGTGAGAATCCGGAGGAAGCCCGCCAAACACACCAGGCTGACGTCATGCGCCTGGAGGACCTCGATTAATCGGGCATCGTGCGTGGCACGATCGGGGAACGAGCGTGGCGTCAACGCCACCGCCGGGATTCCGGCGCGCCGCGCCCGTTCCAGCGCGTCCGCTTTTGGATTACTGGACACGACCACGGCCACTCGCCCGAGAATCTCCCCGCGTGCGCACGCATCGAGAATAGCCTGCAGATTTGTGCCGTGGCCTGACACGAGGACGCCGATACGAACGGCATCGCGGAGCCGCGGAATCGCGGAATCGCGGAATCCTGGGTGATCCGTCCCGTGCTGTGTCGCGTTTCCTCGTTTCCTCGTTTCCGCGTTTCCGTTTGTCAAAGCACATCCACTCCCCGTTCGCCCGCTACAATCTCGCCAATAATCCATCCCTCTGCGCCGTTGGCCCGGCAGATGTCGACGGCGAGGCCGGCGCGGTCTGGGGGCACCACGGCGGCGACGCCGACGCCCATGTTGAATGTCGCGAACATCTCCTCGCGCGCGATGCGGCCGCCGCGGGCCAGAACGTTGAAGATGGGAGGGACCGGCCACGCCGCCGTGTCAATGCGCACGCGGCGCGCGGGCGGCAGGATCCGCACCAGATTGCCCGGCAGCCCTCCGCCCGTGATGTGGGCCGCGCCGCGCAGCCACCCCGCGCCGGCAAGCGCCTGCAGCGCCCGCCGGTACGAGCGGTGCGGGCGCAGCAGGGCATCGGCCAGCGTGCCGCCCAGGTCAGGAAAGACCGCCGGTAGCGTCCAACCGCACCGGCGCATCACCTCGCGGCCCAGCGTGTACCCGTTTGTGTGCAGTCCATTCGATGCGAGCCCGATCACCGCGTCCCCGGCGCGGATGTTCGACCCATCGCAAAGACCATCACGTTCTGCGACGCCAATCACGCACGCGACGACATCGAGCCCGGTCTCGGTGTAGATCCCGGGCATCTGCGCCGTCTCCCCGCCCAGCAACGCCACGCCCTCCTCGCGGCACGCCGCCGACATCCCGCTGACGAGCGCGGCGAGATCAGCAGGATCCACCCGGGCGGCGGCCACGTAATCCAGCGCGAAGAGCGGCGCGGCGCCCATCACCGCGACATCGTTCACGCCGTGCATGATCGCGTCCCGGCCAACCACCTCCATCCTGCCGGCCTGGCGCGCGAGGAGCACCTTGGTCCCGACACCATCGATGGACGACACCAGGACCGGGTCGCGGAACCCGCCGAGACGAAACAGGCCAGCGAAATGGCCGACGTCTCCCAGCACCTGCGTCGTGAAGGTCCCGCGAATGCGCTCGTGCACGGCATCCAGGGCGGCGGCCACCGCCGCCCGGTCCACGCCGGAGGCCCGGTAGGTGAGCGAGCCGTCACTCATCGCGGCCACCACCGCGCAGCGCAGGTTCCACCGGCCGGTCCGCCACCGGTTCCAATGCATGCCGCCCGGCCAGGGATTCCAGCGGAACTCGAGTCGGATAGTGCCCATCCAGGCAGGCCATGCACAACCGTTCAGACGCCAGCTGCAGCGCCTCGACCAGTCCGGCCTGGCTGAGATACCCCAGCGAATCGGCGGCGATGAGTTCCCTGATGGTTTCCACGCTGTGGGTCGAGGCGACCAGTTGTCCCCGGCTGCTCGTGTCGATGCCGTAGAAGCACGGATACCGGATCGGCGGGGAGGAGATGCGCGCGTGCACCTCGGTCGCGCCGGCGGCGCGCAGCATGCGGACGATCTTCCCGCTGGTCGTCCCCCGCACGATGGAGTCGTCGACCAGCACCACCCGCCGGCCGTCCAGGACATCGCGCAGCGGGTTGAGCTTCACCCGGACCCCGAAGTCGCGCGTGGCCGGATCGGGCTGGATGAACGTCCTGCCGATGTAGCGGTTCTTGACGAGTCCGACTTCCAGCGGGATGCTCGACGCTTCGGCGAATCCCATCGCGGCGGAGACGCCGGAATCGGGCACGGAGATCACCACGTCGGCCTGCGCGGGATGCTCGCGGGCCAGGATGCGGCCCATGCGCCGCCGCGCCAGGTGGACGGTGCGGCCGGCCAGCACCGTGTCCGGCCGCGCGAAGTAGATGTACTCGAAGACGCAGTGCGCGACGCGGCCGGGCGCCAGCACCTGGATCGATCGCAGACCAGTAGCGTCCAGGATGACGAGTTCCCCCGGATCCACGTCGCGGACGGGCAGGGCGCCGAGGTGGTCAAACGCACAGGTCTCTGACGCCAGGATCCAGCTGCGCCCGGTCGTGCCGATCGCCAGCGGCCGGATGGCATGCGCATCGCGGAACCCCAGCACCCGACCGGCGACGAGGACGACGATGGTGTACGCGCCCTCGATCCGCCGCATCGCGGACGCGATGGCGTCTTCGGGGACCGGCTCCGGCGTGCGCGCGATGAGATGGGCGATGACCTCGCTGTCGGTCGTCCCCGCAAACTCCACCCCGCCCGCCTCGAGTTCCGCGCGGAGCTGGGGGGCGTTGATGAGATTTCCGTTGTGAGCCAGGGCCAGCGGTCCCCACGGGGAGGGGACCACGAGCGGCTGCGCGTTCTCCAGCCGCACCGAGCCCATCGTGGAGTAGCGCACGTGCCCGACGGCCAGCTGCCCGGGCAGCCGCGCAATGCGGTCGGCGTCGAAGACCTGAAACACCAGGCCCATCCCGCGGTGGTGCCAGAGGCCGGCGCCGTCGCTTGTGGCGATGCCTGCACTCTCCTGCCCGCGATGCTGCAGCGAATACAATCCAAGGTGCGCCATCGGCGCGGCCGGGCCGTCCCCGCTCACGATCCCGATCACGCCGCACTCTTCGCGGAGGCCATCGGCCTCCGCGAGGGAACGCGGAATCGCGGGAACGCGGAAACGCGACGCCTTCATAGGATGTCCGCCAGCGATTCGTATGCGCGGCTGAGTTCATCGAGCGCAAGATCGATCGTCCATCCTTGCTCCCGCTGGCCGGTCGCCGCAATCCGGAGGCGGTCGCCGCCGGTGCGGCCGAGGATCGCGACTGGGACGCCGTGGACGGCGGCCAGTACCTGAAGATCGCTTACCCGGTCTTCGGGCAGTGAGAGGATGAACCGCGACGGGGCTTCCCCGAAGAGGGCGGCATCCGTGCGCGCGGCCGCCGGGAGCGTCACGTCAGCACCGATGGTGCCCAGGATCGCAGATTCCGTCACCGCCACGGCCGCTCCGCCGTCGCTGCAGTCGTGGGCAGAAGACAGCCAGCCCCGCGCCACAGCCTCACGCACCACGGCGAGAACGCGCTGGTGTGCGTCAAGATCCACATCCGCCGGACGGCCGGCCTCGATCCCGTGGACGGCACTGGCGTAGGAACTCGCAGCCAGATCCGGATCCGCCGCGCTGATCAGCACGATAATGTCTTCCGCCTCACGGAAGCCGGCGCCGCAGGTCCGGGACACATCTTCGAGGAGGCCCACCATCGTGATCACCGGCGTCGGCAGCACGGGGCCATCGGGTGACTCGTTGTAGAAGGACACATTGCCACCAACCACGGGAATCCTCATCGCGCGGCAGGCATCGGCGATCCCCGTCACGGCCTGGCGGAAGGTCCAAAAGACCTCCGGATGCTCAGGATTGCCGAAGTTCAAACAGTCGGTGAGTCCAAGCGGCGCTGCCCCCACACAGGCGAGGTTGGCGGCAGCCTCGGCCACCGCCCGCCTCGCCCCGCGATAGGGATCGAGATCCGCGAGCCGGCCGTCTCCATCGGCGACAAGCGCCAGGCCGCGAGGAGAAAGTTCGGGTAGGCGAAGCACGGCGGCATCACCGGCGCCGGGTGCCACGACGGTCCGAACCTGCACCATGTGGTCATACTGCTCGTAGACCGCGCGCTTGTGGGCGACGGCAGGCGTAGACAGCAGCGTACGCAGCGCTGCTGCCGGATCCACCATCGGGAGATCCGGCATCGTCCAGCGCGCGCGCAGCGTGGCCGGTTCGCGCGCGGCCGGGCGGTGGACCGGCGCCTCGGCCAGCGCGTATGGCGGCAGCGACACCAGCGGCGTGCCGCCGGAGTGCACCGTCAGCGACGGAGCAGCGACCACGTCGCCGACCACCGCCGCCCGCAAGCCCCAGCGCCGGTAGATCTCGGCCACGCGCTCCGTCGCCCCGGGTGCCACAATGAGCAGCATGCGCTCCTGGGACTCGGACAGCAAGATCTCATCAGGACGCATGCCCTCTTCGCGCACGGGCACACGCTCGAGCTCGAGGCGCATCCCCATCCCGCCACGGGCCGCCATCTCGCTGGTGGCGCAGGTGAGCCCTGCGGCCCCGAGGTCCTGCACCGCAATCACGCCGCCGGCGCGCAGCGCGTCGAGCGTAGCCTCGATCAGGAGCTTGCCCGCGAACGGATCGCCGATCTGCACCGAGGCCCGGTCCTCGCGCTCGGACCCGGTATCGAGTTCTGCTGAGGCAAACGCGGCGCCACCGATGCCGTCGCGACCGGTGCGCGCGCCGACGAGCATCACGGCATTGCCGGGGCCCGCGGCGCGGGACCGCGCCACGTCACCGTGCCGGAGCAATCCGACGCAAGCCACATTCACCAGCGGCGTGCCCCGGTAGCCGGGGTGCGCCACCAGTTCCCCGGCGACGGTGGGGATGCCGACGCAGTTGCCGTACGCCGCAATGCCGGCGATGATCCCGGCGGCCTGGCGGCGCGATGTGGGGTCGTCCAGCGGCCCGAAGCGCAGCGAGTCCACCAGGGCGATCGGGCGGGCGCCCATGGAGAGCACGTCGCGGATGATCCCGCCCACTCCCGTGGCGGCGCCGTTGAAGGGATCCACCGCGCTCGGATGATTGTGGCTTTCCATCTTAAACGCGACCGCCCACCCACCGCCGATGTCCAGCACGCCGGCATTTTCGCCGGGGCCCTGCAGCAGGCGCGGGCTCTCCGCGGGCAGCAGCTCGAGCGTGACTTTAGAGTGCTTGTACCCGCAATGTTCCGACCACATCACCCCGAACATCCGCAGCTCCAGCGGGGATGGATCCCGCCCCAGCCGGCGGCGGATTTCCTCGTACTCGTCGCGCGTCAGGCCGACGGATTCTGGAGCCAGCGTGGCCGTCGTCATCTACTTTGGCCCTTTAGTCATCGCGAGCCCCGAAGGGGCGTGGCGATCTCCCCTGTTGCGAGGGGCGCAGCCCCGTGGCAATCTCGTACAAACGAGATTGCTTCGGCGCTTCGCGCCTCGCAATGACGGTGGTGATCACCGATTCGAAGAGCAGCCTCCCGTCACGAGATCCAAGCACCTCTTCAGACGCTCGCTCGGGGTGGGGCATGAGCCCGACCACATTGCCCGCCGGATTGCACACGCCGGCGACGTTGCGGACCGACCCGTTGGGGTTGGCGTCGGAGGTGACACGGCCGTCCGCATCGCAGTATCGAAAGACCACTTGCCCGGCCTCCTCAATCGTGGACAACAGCGATCCGGGGGCGAAGTAGTTCCCCTCACCGTGCGCAATCGGCATCTGCAGTACGTGGCCCTCGCGCAGCGTTCGCGTGAAAGGCGTCTGCGTGGACTCCACGCGGACGTGGACCGTCGTGCACCGGAAGCGCAGGACGGCGTTCCGCAGCATCGCTCCGGGCAGCAGCCCGGCTTCGAGCAAGATCTGAAACCCGTTGCAGATCCCCAGCACTGCACCGCCCACCTGCGCGAATGCGCGCACCGCGGTCATCACCGGGGCGCGGGCCGCCACGGCCCCGGCGCGCAGGTAGTCACCGTAGGCGAACCCACCCGGCAGGACGACCGCGTCCAACCCGTCGAGAGACCGCTCCTCATACCAGACCTCCTCGACCTCCTGGCCGAGTACCGCGCGCAGCACGTGGACGCAATCGCGATCGCAGTTGCTGGCAGGAAAGATGACAACGCCGAACCTCATCACCGAACCTCCCGGGAACGCGGGAACGCGGGAACGCGGGAACGCGACTTCTCTTCCCCATCTTCATCCCGTTCCACCCGCCACTCTTCGATCAGAGGGTTCGCCAGGAAGCGTTCGCACATCGCATCGAGGGTCTCGGGCGGCATCTCATCCGGCACGGCCAGTTCGATGCATTTGCCGACTCGCACACCGCCGACGGACTCGTAACCCAGCGCGCGGAGCCCCTGCTGGACGGCCTGCCCCTGCGCGTCGAGCACGCCGGGCTTCAATGTGACGATGATCCGGATCGTCGTCATCGGTCAGATCCGGTGAGCCGGCGATACGTTTCCAGGTATCGCTCGCGGGTTGCTGCGATGACCTCCGCGGGCAGGGCCGGCGCCGGGGGTTCGTGATTCCAGCCGATCGCGTTCAAATAGTCGCGCACATATTGTTTGTCGAACGGCTGGAGGGACTGCGGATAGGACCCGCCCTCCCAGTACCGCGATGAGTCGGGGGTGAGGGCCTCGTCAATCAGCATCAGCCGACCGTCCCGCCGGCCGAACTCAAACTTCGTGTCGGCGAGAATCAGCCCACACAGCGCCGCGTGGGTGGCCGCAAACGTGTACAACCGGACGCTGAGCTCTCGCAGCTCACCTGCGGCGCCGGTACCGACCAGTTCGACAAGTCCAGGGTAGGTGATATTCTCATCGTGCCCGGACATGGCTTTCGTCGCCGGCGTGAAGATTGGCTCGAGCAGGGCGTCCCCGTTGCGCAACCCCGCCGGGAGCGCCAGCCCAGCCACGCTGCCGCTACGGCGATACTCTTCCCACGCCGAGCCGGTCAGGTAGCCGCGGACGACACACTCCACATCGATGCGCTCGCAGCGCTCGACGAGCATCGTGCGACCTGCCAGCGCCGGCAGCGCCGCTGGATCCAGCCCCGGCGCCCGGCGCGCGATGTCGACTGGATCCCACGTGATCAGATGGTTGGTGACGATGTGGGCGGTACGGGCAAACCAGAATGCCGAGAGGGCGGTGAGGACTCGTCCCTTGTCAGGCACCGGCGTCGGCAGCACGTGGTCAAACGCAGAGATCCGGTCAGTAGCCACGATCAGTAGATTCCGCCCGGCCTCATAGACGTCGCGCACCTTGCCGCGCCGATATAGAGGAAGGGGCAGGGCCGTTTCAGCAACAGGACGGGCCTCGGGCATCGGGCTCCGGGCTTCGGTGGAGAGATCGGACATCGATTCCCTCCCTGTAGTCATTGCGAGGAGCGGAGCGTTGTCGGGGTCCCCGCAAATTCGCTGTCCAAATTTGCGGGGTGGCAAGCAATCTCCGGCGTACCAGGGGATTGCTCCGGCCCTCCGGGCTTCGCAATGACCGCGGACTTCGGAATCCCAACACGCTCCAAAATCGCGTCGACGTGCCGCAGGTAATAGCCGTAATCAAAGAGGCGGTCCAGGTCAGCGGATGTGAACCGGCCGCTGCTCAGCAAGCCCTCCCGGAACGACTGCCGGTTCTCGTGAACGGCCCCAGCCGCCGTCTGCACGATGCGGTAGGCCTCGTCACGCGGCAGTCCCTGCTCCACCAGCGCCAGGAGCACGCGGTGGCTGAAGACCAGCCCGCCGGTGAGGTCCAAATTTGCGCGCATCGCCTCCGGGTAGACTCGCAGCCCGCGCAGCACAACGGCCAACTTGCGTAGCATATAGTGGAGCAATGCGGTCGAACCGGGGATCGCGATGCGCTCCACGGACGAGTGCGAGATATCGCGCTCCCCCCACAACGCCTGGTCTTCCATCGCGGCCAGCGCATGCCCCCGCAGCAGACGGGCCAGCCCGCAGATGCGCTCGCAGAGGATCGGGTTCCGCTTGTGCGGCATGGCTGACGAGCCTGTCTGCCCTTCCAGGAAGGGTTCCTCGACCTCGCCGATCTCTGTGCGCGCGAGGGTGCGGATCTCGGTGGCGATCTTCTCGAGCGTGCCGCCGGTGACGGCGATGGCCGCGAGGTACTCGGCGTGCCGGTCTCGTTGGATGATCTGCGACGAGACCCGCGCCGGCACCAGGCCCAGCGCGCGGCACACAGACTCCTCGACGGCAGGGTCAAGGTGCGCGTAGGTGCCGACCTCTCCGGAGATCTTGCCCACCGCGACCTCGTGGCGCGCGCGGCGCAGACGATCGGCTCCCCGGCGGACTTCCTCTCGCCACAGCGCCGCCTTCAAGCCGAAGGCGATCGGCTCCGCATGCATACCGTGAGTCCGGCCGGCCATCAGCGTGGCACGGTGCGAGTCTGCCAGCCCGGCCAGCGCGTCAACGACGGACTGTGCCTCCGCCAGCAGGAGGTCCGCGGCACGGACCATGAGCACAGAGAGAGACGTATCGACCACGTCGGATGACCCCAGGCCGAGGTGCAGGTACCGCGCCTCCGGACCGGTGAGTTCCGCGATCGATCTCAGGAACGCCACAACATCGTGCTGCGTCTCGGTGCGCTCGATCTCATCGATCCGTTCCGGCGTACCGACACGCGCGGTAGCCCGCAACCGCCGGGCCACGTCGACCGGCACCATC
>WNET01001073.1_pt1 | contig 10740 bp, 7 predicted proteins | sample 5399911 | NCBI WGS metagenome assembly WNET01 (sample SAMN13153333, study PRJNA577476) | soil metagenome | isolation source: 40 cm grassland meadow soil pre-rain plot 2 | place: USA:California | collected 2015-09-08 | reverse complement strand
GCGGATCGGCGCCAGCGTCACCGCGAAGCGCAGCGACAGGCAGCTGCCCATGGGGACGGCGGCCACCTCCCTCCAGGCCGTCGCGCCCGCGCGCCTGGGGTTGCCACAGCCTCAGGGCGCCCTCCCCGTGGCGTCCGAGGGAGGCGAGCAGGCCACCGTTCGGCGAAAACGCGAGGTCCACGACGGCCTGGCGGTATTGCAGGGTGATCGGCTCTTCGGTGCCCGCGGCCGTCCAGAGCCGGATCCGCCCGCCCCGCTCGCTGGTCGCCACGTAGCTGACGTCGCGCGGCAGCGCGATCGAGTCGACGAACCCGCGGGCGCTGTTCACCTCGGCGATCTCGACGACCTTGGCAGCCATGGGCGCTGGCGCGGGCGGGGTCTCGCGGCCGCAGCCCAGCGCGACGGCGGCGGCGGCGATCGTCGGGGAAGCCGCAGGTGTGCGGCACGCATGTCGGAAAATTCTACGAACTTTCCTTAGTTTCCGTGTCTCACTTCAGGGGTGCACCCCCCTGGCTACCTCCGGCCCGTCTTGACAGCGTCTCCGTCGCCGGCGCAGTATCGCGCCGGTGTTTCGGCTTCGTTTCTGACAACGCGATGCGACCGGACAACTCCTGAAGGCCAGGGGGCACGCATGGCGACCGCGGCCGGATCCGAGCTCAGAGTTGACGTCCACAGCATCGAACCCATCCCCGAGGCGGACAAGGACTCCACCGGACTGCAGCAGATGTGGATCTGGGCCGGGGCGAACATCGCGCCGATCAACTGGGCCCTGGGCGCGCTCGGCATCGTCCTCAAGCTCGGGCTCTGGGAGACGATCGCCGTCATCGTGCTGGGCAACATCGTGGGATGCGGAATCTTCGCGGCCTTCACCGTGATGGGCCACAAGACGGGCGTCAATCAGATGGTGCTCCAGCGCTCCGCGTTCGGGCGCCGAGGCGCCTACCTGCCGAGCGCGCTGATGTTCCTCATGACCCTCGGGTGGATCGGGGTCAACACCTATTTCCCGGTCAAGATCGCCGTCGCGATCCTCGGCCAGTTCGGGATCGGCGACACGTGGCTGACCAATTTCGTCGTCGTGACCGTGGTGATGGTGATCCAGGTGCTGATCGGCATCTACGGGTTCTACGCCATCCGGACGTTCGAGAAGTACACGGTCCCCGTGACCGCCGCCATCATGGTGCTGATGAGCATCCTCGCGTGGACCCGGCCGGGCGTGGTCAACTGGCAGCTCACCAGCACGCTCCCGCCGGCGGCCCACCTGGCGATGATCACCCTCCTCATGACCGCGATCGGGGTGGGCTGGGGGATCTCCTGGGTCACCTGGGCTTCGGACTATTCCCGGTTCGTTCCGCGAAAGGTGTCCTCGACATCTGTCTTCTGGTACAGCTACCTGGGGATGTTCGTTCCCACGGTGTGGCTGGCCATCCTCGGCGCGACCGTGGCCAGCGTGACCAAGGACACCGATCCTGCCAAGATGGTGAGCGCCGTCTTCGGCGGAATCATGAGCATCCTGGTCCTCTTGATGGTGCTGCACGGCCCGATCGCCACCAATATCCTGAACGTCTACTCGGCGGCTCTGGCCGCGCTCAGCATGGGCCTTCGCCTCTCCCGAACCGCCATGGCGCTGATCGCAGGCGTGGTCGGTTATCTCGTCACGATTTACTTCGTCTTCCAGCCCTCGTTCGCCCAGGCCTTCGACAACTGGATGATCAGCCTCCTGCTGTGGATGAGCCCTTGGGCCGGCGTCGTCCTGACCGACTTCTTCATCGTGCGGCACGGCCGCATCGACGTCGGCGAGCTCTACCGCGAGCCGGAGCGGAGCGCCTACGGCGACATCAACTGGGGAGCGATCGTGGCGTTCGTCGTGGGTCTGGTCGCCGGCTGGTCGGTTGAAGACGGTCTGGTTCCGGCACTCAAAGGTCCCATCTCGATCAAGCTGCTCAGCGGCGCCGACCTGAGCTGGCTGGTCGGAATCGTCGTCGCGGGTGGGGCCTACCTGCTCCTCGGCCGGCGTGTCGTGTCCGTTCCCGTCGCGCGACCGATGCGCGGGGCGCGCTGAGACATTCGGCGATGGCGATCGAGGTCGCGAAGGTCATTCTCAAACACGTGCAGGACGCCTCCGGCCTGGAGGAGCGGATCCTCGCCGGCCAGTTCAGCGCTGACGACGTGGTGGCCGTCATCGGCAAGACCGAGGGCAACGGCGGCGTCAACGACTTCACGCGCATCCTGGCCGATAACGCGTTCCGCGCCGCGCTTGCCAAGCACGGGAAACGCAGCGCCGAGGCGATCCGCGGGGTCCCGATGGTGTGGTCCGGCGGCTGCGACGGCGTGATCACGCCCCACGCCACCGTCTTCGCCCGGAACGGCAAGCAGGGGCCGACGACCAAGCAGCGCCTCGTGATCGGCACGGCTGTGAGCCCGAAGATCCTGCCCGAAGACATCGGCCGGCCCGCGATGGTGGAGAAGGTGGCCGAGGGCGTTCGCCGGGCGATGCGCGACGCCGGGATCGACACGACGGCGGACGTGCACTACGTCCAGACCAAGACGCCGCTGCTCACGATCGAGGCGGTGCGAGACGCCGCGAGCCGCGGCCACAGCGTCGCCTGCGAGGTCCACGACTCGATGGGCGTCTCGAACGGTACGACCGCCCTGGGGATCGCCGTCGCCCTCGGCGAGGTCTCGATGCCCAAGTCCGAGCAGATCTGTAAGGACCTCAGCCTGTACTCATCCGTCGCATCCTGTTCGTCGGGCGTGGAGCTGGACGCGGCGCAGATCGTGCTCCTCGGCAACAAGGCGGGCGCCGGCGGGCGCTATCGCATCGGCCACAGCGTGATGAAGGACGCGCTCGACATCGACGGCATCTACGCGGCGATCACCGATGCCGGAGTCGCGCTCCCCACGCGACCTCGTGCCGAGGATCTCCGGGGCCGGCTGGTCAACTGCTTCATCAAGTGCGAGGCGGATCCGCGCGGCGAGCTGCGGGGTCGCCGCCAGATCATGCTCGACGACTCCGACGTTCACCACCACCGCCACAGCAAGGCCGCCGTCGGTGGCGTCGCCGCCGCGGCGATCGGCGACCCCGCCGTGTTCGTGTCCGTCGACGCGATGCACCAGGGCCCGCAGGGCGGCGGACCCGTCATCGCGATCGTCGACGTCGGAGAGTAGACCTCGCGCATCGGGGCGGCGATCCGGCGCAACGAGGATCCTCGCCTGCTGCGCGGGCTCGGCTGCTTCGTCGCCGACGTGGTGCCGGCGGGCCTGCTGCACGCGGCCGGCGTACGGAGCCCGCACGCGCGCGCGCGGATCCGGTCGATCGACGCCTCGCGCGCACGCGCGCAGCGGGGCGTTCACCTCGTGCTCACGGCCGCCGAGCTCGGCCCGCTCAACCAGCCCACGCCGCTGCTCATCCCCCATCCCGAGCTCACGCATCCGCGGACGCCGTGTCCTCTCGCGGTGGACGAGGTCCGTTACGTCGGCGAGCTGGTCGCGCTCGTGGTGGCCGACGATCGATATCTCGCCGAGGACGCCGCGCGGCTGATCGACGTCGACTACGAGGCGCTGCCCGCCGTGGTCGAGCTCGAGGCGGCCGGCGCCGATGGCAGCCCACGCGTGCACGCGGACGTCCCCGGGAACCGCGCCGCCCGGGTCGCGCAGCATGTGGGCGATCCGGACGCGGCGTTCGCGCGCGCCGCCCACGTGTTCCGCGAGCGCCTCGCGATCGAACGCAGCTGTGGCAGCCCGCTGGAGACGCGTGGCGTCGTCGCCGACTACGACGCGCGGACCACGACGCTCCGCGCATGGATCTCCACCCAGGCGCCGCTGCCGATCAAGAACGGCCTGGCCCGCCTGTTCGGCCTGCCCGAGTTCAAGGTCGACGTGATCGCACCCGACGTCGGCGGCGGCTTCGGGACGAAGATCATGCTGTTCTATCCCGAGGAGATCCTCGTTCCCGCGGCGGCGATCCGGCTGGGCCGCGCGGTCAAGTGGATCGAAGACCGCTCGGAGCACCTCACGAGCTCGAGCCAGGAGCGCGGACAGCTCCACGAGGTCGAGGTGGCGACCGACGAGGACGGCCGGATCCTCGCCCTGCGCGACCGGTTCCTCCACGACGCCGGCGCGTACACGCCGTACGGCATCATCGTCCCCCTCATCACCTCGACGCAGCTCCCTGGGCCGTACAGGCTTCGCCACTACGCCGTCGAATTCGAGGTCCGCTACACGAACAAGGTGATGGTGACGCCCTACCGTGGCGCGGGGCGGCCGCACGGCGCCTTCGTCATGGAACGCATGATCGGGCGCATCGCGCGCGAGCTCGGGCTGGAGGCGAGCGAAGTCCGGCGGCGCAACTTCATCCAGCCCGACGAGTTTCCGTGGGACGTGGGGCTGACCTTCCAGGACGGCGGTCCGACGCGATACGACAGCGGTGACTACCCGTCGGGACTCGAGATGGCGCTCGAGCGGATCGGCTTTCCAAAGTTCCGCGCACGGCAGCGGGCGGCGCGCGCCGAGGGGCGTTACCTCGGGCTCGGCGTCGCGTGCTACGTCGAGGGGACCGGCATCGGTCCCTACGAGGGCGCTCACGTGCGGGTCGAGCCGAGCGGCAGCGTCTACGTCGCGACCGGCCTCACCACCCAGGGGCAGGGACACCAGACGACGTTCGCCCAGATCGCGGCGGAGGCGCTCGGGTGCGACCCGCGGAACGTCACCGTCGTGACCGGCGACACGAGCCGCTTCAACTGGGGGGCCGGCACGTTCGCGAGCCGCGCCCTCGTGACGGCCGGCAACGCCGTCGCGACCGCCGCCGGCAAGGTGCGGGACAAAGCCCTCCGCCTCGCCGCCGATCTGCTGGAAGTTGCGCCGCACGACCTCGAGGTCCGCGACGGCGCGGTCAGCGTCAAGGGCGTCCCCGACCGGAGACTCGCGCTCGGCGCCCTCGCGACGGTCGCCAACCCGATCCGCTACGCGTACGGCAAGGAGGCCGCCGAGGCGGCGCTGCGCCTGGTCAAGCCGCGCCAGGGCGCCGTGCTCCGCGACGGCGAAGAGCCGGGCCTCGAAGCCCGCGGCTACTACGCGCCCCCTCACGCGACGTTCGCGAGCGGCTGCCACGCCGCCGTGGTCGAGGTCGACGTCGAGACCGGGGTCGTGCGCTTCCTCGAGTACGTCGTCCAGCACGACTGCGGCAGGATCGTGAACCCGATGATCGTGGAAGGGCAGATCCACGGCGGCGTGGCGCAGGGGATCGGGGGCGCGCTCTACGAGAAGTTATGTTTCGACGCGACCGGACAGCCGCTCACGCGGACGTTCATGGAGTTCCACATCCCGACGGCGACCGAGGTGCCATCCATCGACGTCGTGCACCTCGAGACCCTCTCACCGCTCAATCCTCTCGGCGTCAAGGGCGTGGGCGAGGCGGGCGCGATTCCGGTGCCGGCCCTCGTCGCCGAGGCGGTCGAGGACGCGCTCGCGCCCTTCGGCGTGCGCGTGAGCGAGATGCCGCTGAGTCCCGAGCGCATCCGCGAGCTGATCCGCGGTGCTTGACCTCGTCGTGCGCAACGCCGTCCTGCCGGACGGCCGCGACGGTATGACGATCGGCTGCGAGAACGGTCGGATCGTCGCGCTTACACGCGAGGCCGTGACAGACGCGCGGCGGGCCATCGACGCTCGCGGCTGCCTCGCGTCGCCACCATTCGTGGACGCGCACTTTCACATGGACTCGACCCTCACCTACGGGCGCCCCCGCGTGAACCGCTCGGGTACCCTCCTCGAGGGGATCGAGCTGTGGGGCGAGCTCAAGCCGTCGCTCACCCACGACGAGATCCGCGCGCGCGCGGTCGAGCTGTGCCGCTGGGCCGTGGCGCGCGGCACCCTCGCGATCCGCAGTCACGTGGACGTCTGCGATCCATCGCTGCGGGCGGTGAAGGCGCTGCTCGAGGTCCGCGGGCTCGTCAAGGGGGAGATCGATCTGCAGCTCGTCGCCTTCCCGCAGGACGGCTTCCTGCGCTCCCCTGTCGGCGAGACGGGGCTCACGGCGGCGCTCGACCTCGGCGTCGACGTCGTCGGTGGCATTCCGCACTTCGAGCGGACGATGGCGGACGGGGCGGCCTCCGTCGAGCGTCTCTGTCGGATCGCCGCCGACCGCGGTCTCCTGGTGGACATGCACTGCGACGAGACCGACGACCCGCTCTCGCGCAACGTCGAGGTCCTGGCCCGCGAGGCGATCCGCCACGGCCTGCAAGGCCGCGTCGTCGGCTCGCACCTCACCGCGATGCACTCCATGGACAACTATTACGTCTCCAAGCTCATCCCGCTCATGCACGAGGCGGCGATGACGGCGGTCGCGAACCCGCTCATCAACATCACGCTCCAGGGCCGGCACGACAGTTACCCCAAGCGCCGAGGCATGACGCGGGTCAAGGAGCTGCTCGCGGCCGGCGTCAACGTCGCCTGCGGCCACGACTGCGTGATGGATCCGTGGTATCCCCTCGGCAGCCACGACATGCTCGACGTGGCGCACATGGGCCTGCACGTCGGGCACATGACGGGAGACGCCGAGATGCGAGCGATGTTCGACTGCGTGACGATCAACGCCGCTCGCGCGCTGCACCTCGACGGGTACGGGCTCGCGCCCGGATGCTGGGCGGACATGGTGCTGCTTCAGGCCGAGAGCGCCGTCGACGCCATCCGCCTCCGGCCGGCCCGGCTCGCGGTGATTCGCCGCGGCCGGGTGATCGCCGAGACGCCCCGTGCTGTCCCCACGGTTCAGTTGGCGGGCGAGACGGCCGAGGTGACGTTCCACATCAAGCGGCACTCCACGCGGTCGGGTTAGCTCGCCAGGCGCTGGAGCAGCGGCCAGAGCGCCGCGGGATCCTCGACGTGGGCGTTGTGGCCGAGCCCGGGAAGGATGACGGGATCCGGGACCAGCGCACGCAGCTCCCGCGCTGTGCTCATGGGATCGCGCTCGCCGGCCGCGAGCACCACGGGCGCACGCGACGCGGCGATGAGGCCGGTCATGTCCGGAGCGCCGACCGCGAAGGCGGCCGGATCGAAGGCGACCGTCCACCCGCCCTCGCCCTCGGCAATCGCGGCAGCCGCCACGGCGTCGGGCGCCACCAGGCCGGTCAGCCCCGCGAGCTTGAGATGCCGCTCCGCCGCTTCGCGTCGGCTCGCATACTTCGGATTCGGGCGCGTCGACAGCGCCCGCGCGCGGGCCAGCTCCTCCTCGGTCCAGGCGACCTTGATGCCCAACCCGCACACCGCGGAGACGCGCACACCGAACCGTCCGCTCGCGAGGGTGAGCGCCACGACGCCGCCGAGCGAGTGGCCGAGCGCGACGACGCGGTCCGCCGGCGGCACCGCGGGAGCCACCGCGGCAGCCAGACGGCCGAAGGAGTACGACGCGAGCGCTTCCGAGCCGCCATGCCCGGGCAGATCAGGGGCCACCCACCGTCCGGGCCACCGATCATTCAGGAGGTCAAGCAATCCACGCCACACGTCACCCGTCGCACCGAGCCCGTGCAGCAGCAACAACACCGGCCCGCCGTCGCCGCCCTGCTGGACGCGCAACCGCTCGCTCATCGGCCGACGTGGGGGGCCCCGACATGGCCCCCCACACCCCCCGACCCTCGGACGCGCCCCGGCAAAGCCGTGGCGCGCCTCGACGTCGACACAGGATGGCTCATCGGCGCGATTCTATGGCCCCCTTCTTGACACGAGTAGCGTCCAATGCTTTCATCCCGCCACCGTCGGACCGGCTGGCGCTGGGGCCAGGAGGAAGCCATGGCACACCAGGAGAGCTCGCAGGTTGGGAGTCGTCGGGCATTTCTCAAGATGGTGGCGGGCGCGGCGACGGGGGCCGCCGTCGCGGGCGGGATCCCGGCCATCGTCGCGGCGCAGAAGGCCCCGAGCTTTCCGAAGGGGACGAGGCTCAACGTTCTGGAATGGGTGAGCTTCGTCCCGGCCTCCGACGTCGAGTTCAAGCGTCTCGCGGCCGAGTTCGGGAAGCTGGCGGGGGTCGAGGTCACCGTCGACCAGATCAACATGAACGACCTGAATCCCCGGATCGCGTCGGCCATCGAGACCAAGTCCGGGCCCGACATCATCATGATGATCTCCAACTGGCCGCACCTCTACGCGGACGGCCTGGCCGACGTGGACGACGTGGCCGAGGAGATCGCCAAGCGGGACGGCGCCTACTACGAGCACAGCAAGAAGGTCAGCGTCGTCGATGGCCGCTGGAAGGCGGTGCCGCTCTGCTCGGTCCCCTCGACCTGGGCGTATCGCGACGACTGGTTCAAGGAAGCCGGTGCCAGCAAGTTCCCTGACACCTGGGACGAGCTGCGCAAGGTCGGGATCGAGCTCAAGAAGAAGGACCGCCCGCTGGGTCAGGCCTTTGGCCACAGCCTCGGCGATCCGAACAACTGGGCCTACTCGGTGACCTGGGGCTTCGGCGGCGCCGAGATCGACGACAAAGGCAAGGTCGTCATCAACAGCAAGGCGACGATCGAGGCCGTGAAGTTCACCGTCGGCTTCTGGAAGGATTGCCTCGACGAAGGCGGGCTGGCGTGGGACGACTCCAGCAACAACCGCGCGTATCTCGCCGGAACGATCTCCGGGACGATCAATGGCGCGAGCATCTACTTCGTCGCCAAGCGGCAGTTTCCCGAAATCGCCAAGGTCACGAACCACGGCCACATGCCCAAGGGCCCGGGGGGACGCTTCTACAATATCGGCGGTCAGGGTCGCTCGGTCATGAAGTATTCCAAGAACCAGCAGGTCGCCAAGGAGTTCCTGCGCTGGTTCATGGACCGGCCGCAGTACGACAAGTGGATGGCGGCGAACGACGGTTATGTCGTGGGCCCGACGCCCTACTGGGAGAAGCACACCCTGTGGGAGCGCGATCCCAAGCTCGTCCCCTTCAAGGAGGCGTCAAAGTACGGCCGCTGGCCGGGATATCCCGGGCCGCCGAGCCGGAAAGCCTCCGAGGCCCTCGTGAAGTACATCCTCGTGGACATGTACGCTCAGGCCATCAAGGGCATGAAGCCCGAGGACGCGGCGAGGTGGGCTGAGGGCGAGCTGAAGAAGGCGTACGCGTAGGAGCAACGCAGATGGCGGAACACGCCAGTCCGGCGTCCGCCGTTCCCGTCTCCATCGTGGTGGCGGTGCCGGCGGCTCGCCGGCCGAGCCGGCTCGGCCGCCTCCTCGAGCGCGAGCACATCCTGGCGGGTGTGCTCCTCGCGCCCGCCCTCGTGATCCTGACCCTCTTCATCGCCTACCCGTTCGTCCTCGGCATCTGGCTGGCGATCAGCGACAAGGTGGTCGGACGGCCCGGCGCCTTCGTCGGCCTCCACAACTTCCGGGTGAACCTGAACGACGCGATCTTCCTGCGCGCCTTCCAGAACACGTTCGTCTACACGTTCATCGCGACCTTCTTCAAGCTGCTCCTGGGAATGCTGGCGGCGCTGCTGCTGAACCACCATTTCCGGTTCAAGCGGATCGTGCGCGCGTCCATGCTCCTGCCCTGGATCGTGCCCACGGTCCTGAGCACCCTGGCGTGGCAATGGATGTTCGACGCGACGTTCAGCGTGTTCAACTGGATGCTCATGAACGTCGGCCTGATCTCCAGCCGGATCCTGTGGCTGGGCGACGGGACGATGGCCATGGGCTGCCTGATCGCGGTCAACGTGTGGCGCGGCATGCCCTTCTTCGCCATCACGCTGCTGGCCGGCCTGCAGACCGTCAACCCGGATCTGCACGAGGCGGCGGAGATCGACGGGGCCAACGCCTGGCAGCGGTTCTGGCGGGTGACGCTTCCCCTGATCAAGCCGATCATGCTCGTGGTCGTCCTGTTCTCGATGATCGCGACGTTCGCCGACTTCCAGCTCATCTACGTTCTGACTCGGGGCGGGCCCTACAGCAGCACGCACGTGTTCGGGACCTACGCCTACGAGATCGCCATGCGCGCGGCCAAGCTGGGGCAAGGCGCCTCGATCTCGCTCTTCCTCTTCCCGTTCCTCCTCATGGTCATCGTGTTTCAGCTCTGGTACATCCGACGGAGCGATTGACGGTGGCCGTCCGATACGGCAGCCCCCTCAAGCGCGCGGTCACGTTCTACATTCCCCTGACGGTCATGGTCGGGGCGACGCTGTTCCCGTTCTACTGGATGGTGATCACCTCCGTCCGGCCCGACGTCGAGCTGTACAACGTGAAGATGAATCCCTTCTTCACGCTCCACCCCACCCTCAACCACTTCTACTACCTGTTCGAGCTGACCATGTTCCCCCGGTGGGCGTGGAACACTCTCTTCATTGCCGTCGTCTCGACCGGAATCTCACTCTTCTGTGGCCTGCTCGCTGGCTATGCCCTGGCCCGCCTGCAATTCCGCTGGGCGCCGTCCCTCGGGACGGTGATCTTCATCACCTACCTCGTGCCACCGACGCTGCTGTTCATCCCGCTCGGCGACGTCGTCAAGGCGTTCGGGATCGGCGACACGCCGTGGGCCGTGATCCTGACGTATCCGACGTTTCTGATCCCATTCTGCACCTGGCTCTTGATGGGATACTTCAAGACCATTCCGCGGGAGATCGAGGACTGCGCCCGGATCGACGGGGCGAGCCGGCTCCAGGCCATGATCCGCATCAGTTTCCCGCTCGCCGTCCCCGGGATCCTGTCGGCGGGCATCTTCGCCTTCACGCTCTCCTGGAACGAGTTTCTCTACGCGCTCGTCTTCCTCTCGTCGCCTCA
>WNET01001072.1_pt1 | contig 10742 bp, 8 predicted proteins | sample 5399911 | NCBI WGS metagenome assembly WNET01 (sample SAMN13153333, study PRJNA577476) | soil metagenome | isolation source: 40 cm grassland meadow soil pre-rain plot 2 | place: USA:California | collected 2015-09-08 | reverse complement strand
GAAGAGCGGCACGCCGTCCACGAGCGGGTACGACATCGGGATGACCTTGCCTTCCTTGATCTCGGCACCCGCCGCCTTCGTAATGGCCGGGGTCACGCGGTTGGTCGCGCCCGTCTGGTCGGTGGGTCCCCACGGCGAGGGCGGGACGACCTTCGTGCAGTCGGTCTGCGCGAAGGCGAATGTGCCAGCCACGAGCACGATCAGGACGGCCGCGACAATGGCTAAGCGCTTCATGCGGGGACTCCTTTCACGGGACACTCCCTGGCCCGACGACGATGCGGCGATGGTATGACCGAGCTTGGCCGCATTCAAGGGGCATCGCGCGGTCGTCCGCAGGGCGACCAACAATGTCTGGCAGTTCCCTGGACTGAGAGGGCCCGTGAGGATCCGTGACTCGGCTGCGACTGGAGACGGGAGATGAGACAAGCGCGGGAGCTGCCGACGCAGGGCTAGCTCCCCGCTGCTTGATCGCGGGATCCTTCACGACGAGGAAGCGCCGGGTCTGGAGATCCGCGCCGCTCGGGTCGCTCAGGACGAGAACGTGATCGAGACACTCGCGTCGGATCGAGCCGATGAGCCGTTCCGCGAAGGGGTTCTGCCACGGACTGTGAGGCGCGGTCAACACTTCACGGATGCGCATGCCCTTCACGCGTTGCCGAAAAGCGAGACCGTAGATGCTATCGCGATCGCGGAGGAGATAGGGCGGCGCGGAGTCGTCCGGGAAGGCGTCGACGAGCTGTTGGGTGGTCCAGGCGGCGGTGGGATGCTCGGTGACGTTGAAGTGGACGACGCGCCGGCGGTGGTGGGCGAGCACGACCAGGACGAAGAGGACGCGGAGCTGGGCGGTGGGCACGGTGAAGAAATCGATCGCGACCAAGTCCCGGACATGATTGGTCAGAAACGTTCGCCAAGTTTGCGACGGCGGGGAGCGTCGCTTCGGGATCCATCGAGAGACGGTGCGCTCGGCCACGGCGAGGCCGAGCTTCAGGAGCTCGCCATGGATTCGCGGGGCGCCCCAGAGCGAGTTAGCCGCGGCTATTCGCATGACCAGGACTTTGACCTCGGCGTTGACCGGCGGGCGACCCCCGATGGGTGGGCCGGAGAGCTTGGTCCAGTGTTCACGGAAGCGGCGGCGCTGCCATCGCAGGACGGTGTCGGGGGTCACGATGACGAGGGACTGCTTCCACCCGGCCCAGACTGTGGCCAGCGCGACCCAGAAGAGGCGATCAGTTCTGCGTAGTCGCGGCCGGGTCCCCGTTCGCTTGTAGACGGCGAGCTGGTGGCGCAAGGCCAGGTTCTCGAGAGCGAGCTGGCGATGACCGCCGAAGAGGAAGGGGAGGAGTCGAAGTAAGTGGAGCAGGAGGCTGATCATCGAGTTTGGATTGTGTCCGGATGAGAGCCGACAGATCAACGACCTTGGTTGCCGGATGGAGTTTTGGCGAAGGACAGGCCCCCGGCTTACGTCACGGCGCGCGGATCGGTGCCGAAGCGCTGCGCGATCAGGCTGCAGATTTCGTCGAACTTGATGCCCTTGCGGATCGGCTTCAGCGAGGGCAGGGCGATGATCGAGCTTCCCATGCCGGCGGGGTGCGAGTACTTCGTGTCTCCGTAATCGATGACTAGGTCTGCTTCGTCGCGCACTGCCTGCTCCACGTCGGCGAGCTTGTACTTGCTACCCGAGAGGGACTGGTTCGCTGAGGAGCCGAGCAGCGGGACGCCGCGAGACCAGGCGAGGCGCGCGATTTCGTCGTGCAGCGCGCCGGCGTTCAGCAGCATGTCTTTCGTATCGCCGCGCGAGGAGCGCTCGCGGGTGAGCGGCGTGAGCCGCGAGAAGAACGGATGGCCGATCTTGTACGGCGTCACCACCGAGAGCGGCAGGCCGTGCTCGTGGATCACGGTGTCGACGATCTTGCGCTCGCGTTCCCCGACCTGCGCGAGAGCATCGAACATGTCCCAGTTGCTGAACATGCCGCAGGCCTTGTCGAAGTTGCGCTGCTTGCAGGCGAAAATGCGCGCGATCGCGGCTTCGCCGTTGCCGATGATGGCGTAGCCGACATCGGTGGCGAAGATTCCCACCCCGCCCTGCGCAACGGTGTTGAGCAGGCGGGCGGCATCGGACTTCACATCGCGGGTGGTCATGGGCTCAGATCCGCATCAGGTCGATGAGCGGATCGAGGCGCTCGGACGTCTCGAGCCGCCATATGGCGGCGGCAAGCTCGTTACGCGCAGGTTCGGGCAGGAAACGCCGGGTGAGCGCGTGGAACTTGGCGTTCAGGACCTCGTCGGGCGTCCCTTTTTCAATGTCGGCCAGCGCGAGCGAGCATTGCGCGACCATTGCCTCGTCGCTCTCGAGGCGCGCTTCGATGCGGCAGTGGCGCAGACCGGGTGTCTGGCGCGAGAAATCGGCGTTGATCTCGACTTTCATTCTGGCGATCAGGCCCAGGACATCGGTGTCCAGGAAGCGATGGTTCTCGAAGGTGTCGCTGGTCACCTCGCCATCGGCCAGCGCCGCGGCGATCGAGAACGGCATCGAATGATCGGCGGTCTCGCGCGTCTTCGGCGCCCAGAGCTCCGGATCGGCGACCGCGCCCAGGTGGGCCGACTTGTACGTGTCCACCTTGAGGCTCTTCGGCTGCCGGCCGGCCAGCTTCTTGCGCAGCTCGAGCGCCGTGTCGATCGGCAGCTGGCACGAGTCGCGCACCGGGTGTTTCTTGATGTTGGTCTGGTTCAGGCCGAGCGGCGCGGCGAGCCTGCCCGCCGGCAGCTTGAACTCGCCGGGCTTGCCGAGCGTCTGCTTCCAGATCCCGAATATTCCCTCGTAAGCGCTGTAGGGCCCGGTGAGCCCCTCGCGCGCCAGTTGCGCCGCGAAGACACCGTGGCGGGCGCCGTTGGGGCCGGCGCAGCCTTTCCACATCGACAGCTCGCCCGAGCGCGTCTGATAGGTGCACAGGTGCGGTACGACCGACAGCGAGAGCGCGTGCGCGAGCTGCTCTGCGTCGAGCCCCATCATGCGGCCGACGGCGAGCGCGGCGGCTTGCGCACCGACCACCGGCTGGTCCCAGCCCGCCGCGTTGAACGGCACCGTGTCGGTGAAGCGGCACTGGATCTCATAGGAGATGAAAAGCGCGAGGATCAACTCGCGGCCGGAGCTGCCGAGCGCTTGGGCCGCCGCGACCAGCCCCGGCAGGTTGTCGGACGGGTGCGAGGCGTCCAGCGTGCGATACGCGTCGTTGAGGTCGAGATACCGCACCATCGTGCCGTTCACGAGCGCGGCATGGTCCGGAGTCGTCTTGTCGCGCGTGCCCCAAAGCGTGGCTGCCCAGGGCCCTTCGACACGCGGCGCGCACTTGCGAAGAATACGCACCGGGGGCGCGGCGTAGGCGGCCAGCCCGACCGCGGCAGAATCGAGCAGGCGCGCCTTCGCCGCGTGGACCGTGGAAGCGGGCAGGTCCTCGAAGCGGTAAGCGAGCGCGAAGTCGACGAGCCGGCGAGTGGTAGCGTCCATCGTGGGGGTCATGCGCGTTCTCCTAGTGTGGCTTCATGCAAACGCCGGGCGCTCCAGCTCGCGGCCGCGAAGAGCAAAGCCTCCGGACCGCCGACGAGTTGCACGCCGAGCGGCAGGCCGCGCATCCCGCGGCCGGCGGGCAGCGCGAAGCAAGCCAAGCCAAGCAGCGTCCAGAGGCGCGAGAACACCGCATTGCCTGTCGACGCGAGTCCGACCGGCGCTTCGCCAGCGGCGGACAAGGTGAGGATCAGCTCGCCTTTACCGAGAAGCGCAGGCAGCGCTCGCATGCAGGCTTCGACGTGCGCGCGCGCCGCTGCAACGGCTTCCGCGGAAACGGACAACCCCCGTTCGATGAACGAGGCCATGCTCGGGCTCAGCCGCTGCCGCGCCGTCCGCCATTCGTGGGCCATCGCGCGGGCGGTCTCGTGCGCCATGATTACGCGGTGCAGGTCGTTCAGCTCGCTGAACGGCGCCGGCAACTCGAGCTCACGGACATGCCCCCCGGCGTCTTCCAGCGTGCGCGCGACCATGGCGAGACGCTCGAGCGTCTGCGGTTCGGCCTGCGCCGCGTAGGGCGTGCGGCACAGTGCGAAGCCCGGATGATCCGGCACTTGGGCCGCGGCCGGAGATTCGCCGGCAAGGACCGCCGAGACGCGGGCGATGTCGTCCACGGTAGCGGCGATGACGCCGATCGTATCGAGCGACGGCGCGAGCGGCTTCATCCCCGCGCCCGGAAAGCGGTCGAACGTGGGCTTGTAGCCGAAGATGCCGCAGAAGGCCGCCGGCCGGATCGTCGAGCCGCCGGTCTGAGTAGCGAGCGCGACCGGCACCATGCCGTCGGCGACCGCCGCCGCCGAGCCGCTCGACGAGCCGCCCGGCGTGCACGCAAGATCGTGCGGGTTGCGGGTGCCGCCCGGCTGGACGAACGCGAACTCGGTGGTGACCGTTTTGCCGAGGATGATCGCCCCGGCGGCCTTGAGCCGCTGGACACAGGCCGCGTCCTGCCGCGGGCGGTTTCCGGCGTAGATCGGTGAGCCGTACTCGGTCGGCATGTCGGCGGTATCGATGATGTCCTTCACGCCGACTGCCAGACCGTGGAGGAGACCGCTGCGCAGACCAGTCTGGTCACCGCTGTCGAGCGCACGCGCGCGTGCGAGCGCGGCGTCGCGGTCGACATAAGCCCAGGCGCCGACCTCGCGTTCGCGCGCGTCGATGCGCGTCAGGCTTGCGCGAATCAGAGATTCGCAGCTCATGTCGCTCGCAGTCGGTCGGTCGCCGCGCGATCGATCGCCCCGGTTGCCGGGTCGAGCACGACGCGGTACACCTCGCGCGCCGCTTCGACGCTGATCAGGCCGTCGGCAACGTCGGCGGCCACGCGCCCGGCCTCTCTGCGGCGCGGCTCGCCGTAACCGCCGGCGTTGGGCCCGACCACGCGGATGACGTCGCCCGACTTGAGCTTGCGGCCGGTGGATTTCGACGGCAGCACCTGCTCGTCGGCACGGCCGGGATTCTTGACGATCTGCGCGGGCAGGCCGTCGCCGCCGCCGAAAATGCCCTTCGGCGCTTCGAGCGTGCGGTCGCCGTTGCATGACAGGAAGCCGTCGACGAGAAAGCGCACGTCGCGCACCGCGCCGATGCCGCCGCGCCACTCGCCGGCGCCCGGCGCCTCCGGCCGCAGCTCGTAGCGCTCGACCCGCAACGGGAAGCGCATCTCGATCTCCTCGCACGGGACGTTGCGCGTGTTCGCCATCAGGTTGTCCACCGCGTCGAGGCCGTCTTTGGTGCGGCGAGCGCCATAGCTCCCCTCGTTCACCTCCACGCAGACCCAGTACTGCTGCTGCGCCGGGCTGTAGCCGCTGTAAGAGACGCTCATGACGTGCGCCGAATTTCCCGCGGTCGCCTGCTCCCGAAGCACCGGCGCGAGCGCCTGGATCACGCAGTCGAGCACGCGCTGCACCTGCGCCATGCGCGAGACGCACGCGCGGGGAAAGTTCGGGTTGAAGATGGAGCCTTTCGGCGCATGCACGCCGACGGGGCGGAACATGCCGGAGTTCTGCGGGATGAACTCCTCGGTCATCACCTCGTCGAGCAGCAGCGTGCGCACGATGTAGAAGCAGGCGACCTGGAGCGAGCCCTCGAACGGCACGTTACAGCCCGTCTCTACTTCGTCGGCCGAACCGGTGAGGTCTATCAGGATGGAATCACCGCGCTTCCTTACGGTAACGTTGACCTTGAGCGGCTTGCCCCAGTTGCGTCCGTCGTCGTCCAGCCAGCTCTCGGCGTGGTAGTCGCCATCCGGGATTCTGGCGATTTCAGCGCGCAGGCGCCGCTCCGAGTAGTCCATCCAGTAGTTCGCCGCGCCCATCACCGTGCCGAGGTCATGCCTGTCGACGAGCTTGAGGAACCGGTCGGCTCCCGTGCGCACTGCGGCGATCATTGCTTCGATGTCGGCGGCGTTGGAATCCGGGGTTCGGACGCTGTCGCGCAGGATCGACCAGACCGCGTCGTTACGCCGGCCGCGCTCGTACAGCTTGACGCTGTCGTAGAGCGTGCCCTCGGCGAACACGTCGATCAGGTCGACGTTCAGCCCCGGAGCCGCCGCGCCGACGTCGATCAGGTGAGCGGTTGCCGCGGCGAAGCCGACCAGCTCGCCGCGATGGAAGATGGGCGCAATCACGCCCATGTCGGGCGAGTGCGAGGCGCCGTGGTAGGGATGGTTGTGGATGATGATGTCGCCTTCGTAGATCTGCCCGGCGAGCTTGCGCATGAACCCGCGGATGTAAGCCGGCAGCGACCCGATGTGCATAGGGGAGGATTCGCTCTCGCAGAGCTCGTTGCCGTGGGCGTCGTAGAGCCCGCAGCCCAGGTCCTCCGACTCGCGGATGATGCTCGAGTTGGACATGCGATAGAGCACTTGCGCCATCTCGCGCGCGATCGCGCTGAAAGCGCCGCCGATGACGCGTAGCGTCACGCGGTCGATTGCTTCGTAAGGCCAGGCGGTGCCCATCGCGCTTCCTCCTAGAACCGTACGATCAGGTTTCCGTGCCGGTCGACAGTTGCCACGACCTGCGGCGGAATCAGGGTCGTTGTATCCATCTGCTGCACGACCGCCGGTCCGGCAAGCCGGTTTCCCGCCTTGAGCGCCGCCCGCAGGTAGACGCTCGCCTCGAGCGGAACGGGCTTACCGTCGACCTCGAAAACGACACGGCGGGCTCCGGTGCGTGCCGGAGCGTCGGGCGTTTCGCTGCCCTCCGGGAGCGTCTTCGGCGTGACGGTGGGGATCCGGCCGACACCGACCACCCTGAGGTTCACCAGCTCGACCTCCTTCTCCGTGAAATGCCGCCCGTACTCGCGCTGATGCGCGGCATGGAACGAGCTCTTCAGCGCCTCGGCGAAGCCGGCGTCCACCGCGCTGCCCGGCGCGGCGGCGCGCAGCTCGTATCCCTGGCCGGCATAGCGGCACTCGGCGTGACGCACCAGCGTGACACGCTCGCCGCGAATGCCATCGCGCTCGAGCTGCTCGAGTGCCCGCGCCTCGAGCTCCGAGACCGTGGCAGCAAGCCGCTCGAAGTCGGGGTGCGAGAGATTCTGGATCTGGGTCGCGCTAAAGTCATATGCGATATCGCAGGTGAGCAGCCCGAGAGCCGAGGTCAGTCCCGGAGCGGGCGGCACGATCACCACCGGGATCGAGAGCTCCCGCGCGATGTCGCAGCCGAAGAGGGGCCCCGCGCCGCCGAAGGCGACCAGCGCGAACTCGCGCGGGTCGTAGCCTCGGCGCACGCTGTTTAACTCGATCGCCTGCACCATGCCGTGGGTGAGGATCCGGATAGCCGCGAGCGCCGCTTCCTCGACGCTCATGCCGAGGGGGCGCGCGAGCTTTGCTTCGACCGCGCAGTGCGCGAGCGCAGCGTCGAGCTTCAGGCGCCCGCCGAGGAATCCGGCCGGGTCGATGCGACCGAGGACCAGCTCGCAATCGGTCGCGGTGGGCTCCCCGCCGCCCTTGCCGTAGCAGCAGGGCCCGGGATCCGCGCCGGCGCTGCGCGGACCGACCTGGAATTGCCCGCCCGAATCGACGTAGGCGATCGAGCCGCCGCCGGCGCCGATCGTGTCGACCTCGGCCATCGGCACCATGGCGTGATAGGCGCCGATGCGCGTGTCGAGCAGATGCTTGAAACGGATCTCGCCGCCGGGCGCGACCCCGATATCGGCCGAAGTGCCGCCCACGTCGAGGCTGATCACGCTGGAGAATCCGGCGGTTGCGCCGACCCAGATGCCGCCGAGCAGGCCGCCAACCGGCCCGGACATGAGCAAGGTCACCACCCGGCGCTTCGCGGCGTCCAGCGTGGCGCAGCCGCCGCTCGACTGCATGAGGTGCAGCCCGGCGGTCATGCCCACGTCGCGCAGCGCCCGGTCGAAGCTTTCGAGGTAGCGCACGCTCTTGGGTCCGACGTAGGCGTTGAGGCAGGTGGTCGAGAATCGCTCGTACTCGCGGTACAGCGGGACGACCTCGTGGCTGAGCGAGAGCGCGATCCCCGGGGCTTCCTCGGCGATGATCTCGGCCGCGCGCCGTTCGTGGGACGGGTTCAGGAACGAGAACAGGAAACAGACCGCGATCGACTCGACGCCGGCCGCGCGCAGCTCCCGCGCGGCGCGGCGCACCGCGTCCTCGTCGAGCGGTACCAGCACGGCGCTGTCGCCGCCCGCGATGCGCTCGCGCACGGTCTTGCGGGCGCGGCGCGGCACCAACTCGTGCTTCTGCCACGGCAGATCGAGCTGCAGGCTGAAATTGTGCGGCCGCTTGTGGCGGGCGATGTGCAGCACGTCGCGGAAGCCCTCGGTCGTGATCAGGCCGCATTTCGCGCCGTTGTGCTCCAGGACGATGTTGGTGGCGATGGTGGTGCCGTGCATGAAATAGTCGATCTCGCCAGGCGCAATGGCGGCCTGCCGGCACAGCTCGAGCAGACCTTCCATTGCGCCTGTCGAGGGGTCGCGCGCCGGGGTCGGCACCTTGTGCACGACCATCTCGCCGCGCTTGTCGTCGATCAGCACGAAGTCGATATGCGTGCCGCCGACATCCACCCCGACCCGTGCCATGCGCTAGAAGAGGTGGCCGCGCGCGCTGACGCCGCCGTCCACCGTGAGCACGGTGCCGGACACGTAAGACGCGCGGGGGGAGGCGGCGAAGACAACGAGATCGGCGACTTCCTCCGGAGTCGCCGCGCGGCCGAAGGGCAGCGGCGCGACGAGCTCGGTCCAGCGCCCGGCATCGCCGGTGCGGTCATGCGCCTTCTTCTTCATCAGCATTTCGAGGCGCGCGGTCAGCGTCGGCCCGGGATTCACGCCGAGCACGCGCACGCCCTTGTCGGGGCTGACGGAGCCGAGCGCACGGGTGAACGCCATCAGCCCGGAATTGGTGATGGTCGCGACGATGATCTCAGGGTCGGGGCGCTCACCGCAGTTGCCGATCACGTTGACGATGACGCCGCGCTTGCGCGCGCACATGCGGAGGTAGAGCTCGCGGGTGAGGAGGGCTGTCGCGATCACCTTCAGCTCCAGCCCCTCGCGCCACTTGTCCTCGGTCGCCTCCTCGATCGGCCCGGTCGGCGTCGCGCCGGCGTTGTTGACCAGGATCTCGGCGTCGGCGAAGCGTTCGGCCAGCGCCGCAACCGAGCCGCGCTCCATCATGTCGCAGGCGTGGATCGCGATGTCGCGGGAATGACGGGCGCGGATCTCGTCGCGGACCGCCTCCAGCGCCTCGCGCGAGCGCGCAGTCAGGTAGAGGTCGCAGCCCTGCTCGGCAAAGTGCACGGCAATCGTCTTGCCGATGCCGCGGGATGCGCCCGTGATGAGCGTTCGCTTGCCGGCGAGTCCGAGATCCATGTTTCCTCTATGTAACGTAGCCGGCAAGACGCGGCAGTGCGAGCGTGAGCCCCGGGACCGTCGCGATGACGAACAGGATCACGAACTCGAGCGCGAGGTACGGCAGCACAGCCAAGGATATGCGCTCGAGCGTCAACCGCGCAATCGGCGCCACGATGAACAGCACCAGCCCCACCGGCGGCGTCAGCACGCCGAGCAGCAGGCCGACCATGAGGAACATGCCGTACTGGATCGGATGCATCCCGAGCACCTGCACGCATAGCGGGTAGAGCAACGGGCCGAGGATCACCATATTGGCCACCGCGTCCATGAACATGCCGACGATGATGAACAGCAGGATCACCAGGAGCAGCAGCGCGAGCTTGTCCTGCGTGATGGCGACCATCAGCTCGACCAGGGCCTGCGGCACGCGATGGAAGGTCATGATGCGGCCCAGCACGACGGCGGCGGCGACGATAATCAACGCCGAGGCGCTGACCCAGGCAGTCGCCTTGAGCGAATCGACGAGCTTCGTGACCGTGAGCGTTCGGTAGAAGAACATGCCGGCGACGATGGTATAGAGGACGGTGACAGTCCCGGCTTCCGTCGGGGAGAAGATTCCCGACATCATGCCGCCGAGCAGCAATACCGGGATCACCAGCACCGGCAGCGCGATCCAGGTGCTGCGAGCGAGCGGGCGAAACCCTTCGAAGCGGCGGATTGCTCCGAATCCGCCCAGGCGCGCAGCGACGTAGGAGGCGATCATCAGGGTGATTCCGACGACGATTCCGGGGAGCACGCCGCCGACCAGCAGCCCGCCGATCGAGATGCCGAGCTGCGCGCCGATGATCACGAGCGGTATCGACGGCGGGATGATCGCGCCGATGACCGACGCCGAGGCGACGAGCGCGCCGGCGAACTCGCGCGGGTACTTCTCCTTGATCATGCTCGGGATCATGATCGGCGCGATGGTCGCGGCATCCGACAGCGTCGAGCCCGTGATTCCGGACAGCAGCATGCTGGCGGTGACAGTGACGTGCGCCAGCCCGCCGCGGATCCAGCCCACGAGCCGCTGGCAGAACTCGATCAGCTTGTCGGTGAGCTCGCAGCGGTTGAGCAGCTCGCCGGCGAGCACGAAGGTCGGCAGCGCGAGCAGCGTGAAGGAATCGACCGCGCCGTACATCTCGCTCGCGAGCACCGTCGTCGGGATCCGCGTCCCGGAGAACAGGAGGAACAGGGCGCAGGCGAGCGAGATGCTGAACGCGATCGGCACGCCCAGCGCGAGCAGCAGCAGGAACGGCAGGAGCAGGTAGAACGCGACCAGGTCCACCGCAGGCCCTAGCTACTTTCCGGTGCAGAACACGGGCGACTGACCCTG